>Ga0154020_10000209_pt1 | contig 68967 bp, 61 predicted proteins | sample Klosneuvirus_201_FD_109709 | JGI IMG/M metagenome (GOLD analysis project Ga0154020, IMG submission 109709) | Active sludge microbial communities from wastewater, Klosterneuburg, Austria - Klosneuvirus_20160825_MG | ecosystem: Engineered > WWTP > Aerobic digester > Activated sludge | place...
CCCCCGCGCGGGCGTGAGCGGCTATCGCTTGCCGAGACCGCCCTCCGGTGCCGCGCTGAGGCCTACATCCACCCCGCCCTTGCCCCCACCCCGCGGCGGGGCTACGCTGCCTCCACACCCCGGGGTGTAGCGCAGCTTGGTAGCGCGTCTCGTTCGGGACGAGAAGGTCGCAGGTTCAAATCCTGTCACCCCGACTTGTTTCAGAGCAAAGCCCTTCGATGAGCCCATCGAAGGGCTTTGTCGTTTGCTGACAGAGACTTACGAGCATTGGGGTTGGTTCAACTAGCCACAGAAAAGTAACGGATTAAGGCCAGTTTTCGAGTTATCCCTGGCAGGATTTGAACTTCCGAGCGACAGCCATTGATGCCGGATTCATTCTGACGCCGCTAGCTCGGGTTCTATTCGACGACACCGATCGATGACGAAGCGCCAACACCCGCCGAGCGCGACGTTCTTCGGGCAGACCCCATCGGGCCGCGCGACGCTCAAGAAGCTCCGGCGGATGCTGGGGCGGCAATCAGACCACGCAAGAATTCCTTTGCCACCTCGACTTCGATCTTTTCGACGAAGCCGTCCTTCCACAACGCGTCGATGCTTCCGGAAAACTGAACAGTTCCTCGGGTTCCGCGGCCGGACCAGCGTGCGTCGACGCGCGACGCAGCGATCAGCGTGCGATCGAACACTGACACCACTCGCGTAGAAAGTACATCACGATCGGGATCGACCCCGACGAACAAAACCGCGAGCAGCCGGTTTCCTTGCGCAAGGTCACGCAACGCCTTGTCCACGTTGTACGCCTTTGGAGCAGACGATAGGTCCAGCCGCTTGGACTTGACGTCAATCGAAATCGTTATCGTTAGGACTTGCACAGAGAGATCGCCAAGCCCTTGGTTCTTCGCAGCGCCGGTGACGATCTGTTCAATGCGGTCCCCGCGCGTTTTTGCGTTCTCGTCTCGTGCCGCTTCGAGAATCGCGGCCCGTTGCTGTTGAACGGCCGCGTCGAGGGTCGCAGCCAGTGCTACGTACTCTGGTGTGCCGCTGATGCGGTGCGCAAGCTCAGGCGCGGCGAGTATGCGATCGGTTTCCGATGAGGACGGAACCCATGTTTCTGCCGATGCTCCGATCGTCTGCGTTGCCGCGATGATCCGAAGCCGGTGTGCCGCGCGATCCGCTTGCTGATGCCGGCGCCAGAGCGAGGCTAAGTTCCCCGCCGTATTGGCGACGCCTTCATATTCGGCAAGAATGTCGCTGCCCAGAATACTGCCGACAAGTTTCTGCTCAGTCAACCCGTGGGAAGAATGTGAGACCTTGCGAAGGAACGTCGTATTCGCCAAGTAGACGTTGCAGCGGTTCGGAGTGAGCAGGCATACGACGACCGGCTTGTCATCATGCTCGACGATCTTCTTGAATGCCACGACCGCGTTCGGGAATCCCGTGTCCGCGCTGTTCTGGCTGACCCGCACTACAAACGCATTACCGACAAGCAGCGCCCCGTGTTTCGTAAGGGGGAACCGTCCGGTCAACGCCGCCACGAGTGCGTCCTTCGCACCATGCGGATGCGTTGCTCGCCACTCCTGCACAAAGCCGACCAGGGCCGCGAGGCTCAAAAGGCGAACTCCGGCTGTGCTTTCTCGTCGTGCGCGATGCTTGGATCCGCACGGGCCGCGGGCTGGGAGTTCCGCTCCCAGAAAACGCCATCAGAATACCCCTGAATGTGCGGACACTCATCCGCCATCGACAGCCGTTTCAGAGCGAGGCAGGCGTATCGCTCGTCGAACTCGACGCCAAGGAATCGTCGGCCGAGCTTCTTGGCCACAACGGCCGTCGTGCCCGAGCCGAGGAACGGATCCAACACCACGTCGCCGGGATTGGAACTCGCGAGCACCAGCTTCGCGACAAGTTTCTCCGGCTTTTGAGTCGGGTGGTCCGTGTTCTCCGGCATCGACCAGAACGGCACGGTGAGGTCGGTCCACAGATTCGACGGATGCGTGAGCCTGTGGCCATCGCTCCAGTCCTTGGGGCGTCCCGATTCATCCCGGTACGGTGCCAACACTCGCCGTTTCAGCTTCACAGCATCGACATTGAACACGTATTCGTCGGAAAGTGTCGCGAACCAGATGTCCTCGGAGCTGTTCTTCCAGTTGCGCAACGCTCCGCGCCCCTTTTCCCGCTCCCACGTGATGCGGTTGCGCACGACCAGATATCGCTCGATCACGCTCTGGACGGCCGTGGACGACCGCCAATCGCCGCACACATAGATCGTCGCCGTCGGCTTCAGGAGCCGGAGCATCGGAGCCAGCCACGACTCCATCCACGCGCCATACTCGTTGGTAGGCATGGCGGCGAACCGCTGCTCGCCAAACTGCTTGGTGAGGTTGTACGGCGGGTCCAGAACGAGCAGATCGACAAACGCGTCGGGCAGATGGGCAACGGCATCACGAGCGTCCTGGCAAATGATTCGATCCAAAACAGCGGAGGTGGACACCGGTTGCCGCAGCCGAAGCAGCGATCGAGCCAAGGTGGCTTGTTCAGCAGGTTCAAGAGTCAGTGTGCGGTTGCGGGTTGATCGGTTCATGCCTGCTCCTGAATCGCGTTCGAGCGTGCGATGGGTAGGGTATGACAAATTCATCGATCAGAATGGAGGCGCGAGAAGGATCCTCGAGGACGCTTCATGGCCGTCCGGGCAAGCATCGGCGGGGTACCGTGCCCAGCCCTGCCCGGTCGTCACACTTGTCGAGCGGACTGACCTCGCCCAGATCTTCGAGTCAGCGCAGACAGCCTGGTACGCGCCTCCGACTAGCCGGGGATTGCCCCCAACGCTGCTGCAGATGAATTGGGTTGTCGCGACGCCCAGCGTCGGTGCCTGTCGGCCTTGCCGCTCCGTCCATCAAGTGACAAAAAACGGCGTTTCCAACCAGCAAACGCCGAATGTCCAGCTCCCACACCCTAACGCCCTCCAAGAAAAGTTCTATTGGTGTCCTGTCACCCCGACTTGGTTTCGCCCAGCGCCCTTCGGCGCGCGCGCCAGTGAGCGTGTTGGCTCCGGCGAGGCCGTCCCGTCTTATTCCACTACCCGCGCGGCGTCCGGGCTTTCCGCGCCGCCTTCTTCTTCGCCACCTTCGGCGTCTGCGGCCTGCGAGTGCTCATTGCCTTCTTGCTCTCTGCCTTCCTTCCCTCCGCCTTCGCCCGCGGCTCGCCCGCCGTCGCGTTCTTCTTCCCCGCCTTCCCCCCCGGCTGCTTGCCGATCTTCGCCAGCACGCCCGAGTGGTGCTCCAGGTACCACTTCACCGGCACGCGCCCCATCGCCTCTCCAACCACCTCCAGCGAAACCTGCTCCACCTTCCTGAACCGAAGGCAGCATCCCATTCCCCCGACGTCCAGGTGCAGCTTCCTCCCCGTGGCCTTCCACGCCTTCTCGAACCAGGCCCGTTCGGTCGGGTTGTCCTTCAGAAAGAGCATGTACACCACCATGTCGTTCTTCTGCGACGACAGCCCCATGTACATCAGGGGAAGCTCGGGCCGCGTGTGGTGCCCGTGGGGCCACACGCTGTGTGGCACGCAATACCCGATCACGCCGTACTGCATGCACTCCCGCAGGTCGGCGTCCAGGTTGCCCAGGATCACCCGCCGCACCGCCTCGAGCGGGCCCCGCCGCTCAGGAGTCAGGGAGTCCAGATATTCCGCGACGGTGTTGGCCTTGCTCTTCATGGGCTCCACGGAGTGTACCGTGCGGACAGCCACGGGCGACGGGCCGAGTTCCTGGCGCGGTGCACCCTTGCTCTTCGACCACGCCCATCCGCGGCAAGCGGCGCTCCCGCCCCGCCTCTCCACCTCGCGCCGCCCGTGATCGGGCGTAGACTTCATCATGGCATCCCTGGTCGTTATCGAAGGCCCCGCGCAGGGCGCTCACTTTCCGCTGGTCGAGCCGCTGGTCTCCATCGGGCGAGAGGACACCTGCACCTTCCAACTGCTCGACCCCTACGTCTCCAGAAGGCACCTCCAGGTCAAGCTCGACGCTCGCCTCGGGAAGCATGTGGCGGGGGACTACCGCAGCGGCAACGGCGTCTACGTGAACGGCAAGGAGATCGTCCTCGACACGCCGCTGAACGATGGAGACGTGATCCGTATCGGGGGCTCCACGATCATGTTCCTCGCCGGGGAGCACCCCGACGCCGCCACCGCCATCGCCGAAGCCAAGAAGATGGGCGAATGGAAGCGGTCGACGCTCCTGCACAAGCCCTGACGGGCGCCGCCCTGCTCGCCGCGCCTCGCGCGAACAATCAGTCCGCTGGTGCGAACTTCGGCGCCCACTCCTGCGTGAAGTTGACGATCACGTCGATCTTGTTCTGCCGATCGTTCTCATCGTCGAGTGAGACCATCAGCGTCCCGTCCGGGCACCAGCTCGACGACCGGTACCGCACGTCCGTGACGCTGTGCAGAGGCTTCGGCAGCGACACCGTGAACGCCGGCTCGAACTGCACGCCGACACTCATCACCTGCTTCTCGGCGTCCAGATACCGGATCTCTTTCCCATCCGGGCTCCACCAGCAGGCACCGTCGTGCCCGTTTGGGGTGACCTGTACGCGCCCGCTCGCCGCATCCAAAGCCCCGGATGTCGCGCCGGAAAACCGCTGCACATACAGCTCGTGCCGACCGGACTCCACCGAGCAGAACACCACCCACTTGCCATCGGGCGAGAAGCGCAGCGCGTGCTCGTTGGCGGCGGAGTTCAGGTACGGGGAGACCTTCCACGTCGTCCCCTCCGATTCTCGCTCCAGCATCAGCACGTCCTCGTTGTTCGTTGACGCGTCCTGCTGCAGAACCGCCAGGACCCTTCCGTCGGGAGACCAGGCCTGCGGCGAGACAAACACCTGAGGGGTCTGCCCGGCGTACATCTTGCTCGCCTCTCCCGAGCCGTCGGCGCGGCGTTCCCAGATAGAGAACTCGTTGTTGGTCACGGTGCTGTACGCGATGCGCTGCCCGTCCGTGCTCCAGGCGCACTCCCACGTCGGACCCTGCGTGGGAATGCGCGCAAACGTCTGACGCGTCAGGTCGAGCACCCACAGGTCCCTCGGGAGTTCGTTAAAGGACTCCGATTCCAGATTCACCGCGACCCGCCCGCCGTCGGGCGAGACCGCGATCATCCAGCCATAGGGTCGCAGCGGGGTCTGGATCACCTGGGTCTGCCCCTGACCGTCGATCCGGGCCAGTCTCCGCCCCGAGATATCCCCCGATGCCCGCTTCATGGCGATCGTCCCGCCGCGCGATACCTGAAATGACTCGACAAAGCCGCCGCTCCACACGGTCACGGGCTCGCCGATGAGCTGAAGCGTCCCCGGGTCGAACCGCACGGCGATCAGGGAGTTGCTGCCCCGCCGCGCCACGAGGTAGCCGCCCGGCACAACCATCGCCGCCCCGGCGTTCTGCAACAGCGCAGTCCGCTTGCCCGATGCCAGATCAACGATCTCGGTCCTCTCGGTGATCGCCTGACCGGCCAGCGACCACCGCGACGCCAGAATCGCTCGACCCTCCACCAGCGGGCGGATCTCACCCCAGGTGTCGATCTCCTTGGTGCGCTCTTCACGCAGAACAACCCGGGGCTCCCCGCCCGCCGCGGAGACCGCGAGAATCGTCTCGCTCCAGGGCAGCGCCATCACGATCTCTCGGTCCGAGGACCAGCAGATCGTCGGAATCCCGCCATCGGGGACGTTGCACAGGACCTCCGGGGCTCCGATCGGACGCCCCCCGTCCAGCGCGATCTTCTTCAGCGAGATCTTGGTGTCGGTTCGGTCCTTGGCGGCGGAGAACGCGAGCCACCGCCCGTTGGGCGACAACGCCGCTTCCCTTGCCCCCTCCGTCCCTTCGATCACTCTGGCCTCATCGCGGTCGAGGCGACGGGCCACCAGCACGCCCTGCGGCTTGTTACTGTCGCCCTGCGCATCCGTCCAGGCGCTATACACCACAAAGCTCGAGTCCGGCGCGATGCCCACCACCGCCCTCAACTCCGGCTTCACTGGCGTCGTCGCCGCGAGGTGAAATGTCTGTGCCGCAGTGGCCGGGCCGCTGCCCAGCGGCATCCTTGCACCCAGCCACCCGCCTGCTCCGGCCACAATCGCCGCCGCCAGCCCGACCATCGCCAGCATCCGCCCCGGCGCCCGCCCAGCCGACGCACGTCCGCCCGCAGAGGCCCACTCGCGCCCGGCGATCGCACGTTCCAGCTCCAGCCGCGCATCCCCGATGTCGTGCAGCCGGCTCTTCCGGTCCTTCGCGAGACAGCTTGTCAGCAAGTCCCGCACGCGCGCCGGGGTTCCCGGCGGGAGCAGCGCCCAGTTGGGCTCGCCGTGCAGAATCGCACCCAGCGAGTCCGTCACCGTCTCTCCAGGAAACGGTCCCGCGCCCGTCAGCATCTCGAACAGCACGCAGCCGAAGGAGAAGATGTCCGAGCGCTTGTCAACCGCCTTGCCCCGCGCCTGCTCGGGGCTCATATACCCCGCCGTCCCCATGATCGCACCCGGGATCGTCGGCGAGTGACGCAGCGGCGCCGCCAGCGTCGGTGAATCGGCCCTGACCGTGACGTTTGACGTGGAGGGCGAGCCATCCGCCGTCCGCGCCAGCCCGAAGTCAAGCACCTTTACCACGCCCTCGGGTGTCACCATCACGTTGCCGGGCTTCAGATCGCGGTGCACGATGCCCTTCTCGTGCGCGGCTTCCAACGCCTCCGCGATCTGCCTCGCGAGCGAGAGCGCATCCGCCATGGCGATCGCCCCGCTCCCTCCCGAGAGCCGATCGGCCAACGTCTCGCCCTCGATGTACTCCAGCACGAGGTACTGCTGCCCATCCGCCGAGTCCAGCCCGTAAATCCCCCCGACGTGCGTGTGGTTCAGGGACGCGAGAACCTTCGCCTCACGCTGGAGCCGCGCCAGGCGGTCCGGGTCCGCGGCGAGATCGGCCGGCAGCGCCTTGATCGCCACCTGCCGATCGAGCTTGGCGTCGTGTGCGAGGTACACCACGCCCATGCCGCCTCGTCCGAGTTCTCGCTCAATCCTGAATGGGCCGATCGCGTCCGGGTGCATATGGGCGGCAGTGTACCGGGTCGGTTCATCCGGGGATTCGCACGGCCCCCCGCCCTCCCCAGGTGCCCACCGCTCGCTCCCCGCTCGGTGGTGACGGAGCCGGCACCCGCCCGGTCTAGTGGCCCTCCCGCTTGAACTCGAACCTCCGCGGCGTTCCGCCCTTGCTGAACCCGATCGTCGCGCTCAGCCCGCCGTCCTCCCCCAACTCATACACGATCCGTTTCGGATAGTCGTGCCTGGGGTTCTCAAAGACCGCGCGCGTCGGTCCGACTTCCGTCAGCACAAACTCCGTCGCCGCGCCGCCGTTTGGCTGCGCCACATACACCAGCCCGCCCTCGCGCTCCACGATCCGCAGATACTCAAACGCCGACAGCTTCCCGCGGGTCACGGTGCGCGAGATCGCGAGCATCGAGCCGCCCAGGGGCGGGCTCCACCGCTCCTCGACCGTTGTCTGACCCTGCGAGCCCCTTGTTCCGGTCCACCCGCCCGCCAGCCAGGCCACGTCGCCTATCGCGCTCTTGGCCGGCGTCGGCATCGGGATGTCCTCCGCATGCCGGTACAGCCCGACCGCCCCACGGAAGCGCACCTCGAGGCCATCGGGTGTCATGCGAAACTCACGCCGGATCAGCCCCTCGGGCGCTCCGCCCGGCGTTCGCACAAAGTCCACCTCGTACGTGAACGCGCCCTCCTTCCACCCGCCCCGGTAGCGCGCCACTTGGCCGGTCGCGGCGTCCGGCACCTCGGTCACCGAGCCGTCGAGCACCACACGCACGTCACCGCGCCTCCCCCCGTGGCCCCACACCAGGACCACCGCGCCTTCCTCGATCCGCATCGAGAACTTCGAACTCATCGGGGGGCCCAGTTGCTCGGGGGTGCGGCCCTCTGTCCGGTCCTCGACATACGTCCACTCGCCGTCAAGCGCCCGAAGCTCTTCTGGCTGCCCCGGGCCCGCGTCCAAAGCCGCGAGCGCCGCGCTCAGCGTCGCGAAGAGTGCCACGACCGTTGCGAGACATGTACGCAGGTGCATCATTCGGCTCCTTTCTGCCTCGCGGGCGAGTCCAGCCTTCGAGCGGAGGCCCGCGAACTTCTAACGACCGCCGTAGAGACCGGTGAGCCCCGTTACCCGCCCGCCCCCTCCGCCTCCGGGCACGACAGGCTCCCGCTATACATCCCGGAACGATCAAAGCAGCAAGGCCGCCGCTTCCCTTTCGCCAGCATGTCGCACGTCACCACGATGCGCTTCGTCCGCGTCTCCGTCCGCTTCGGAGACGTCACCCAGTGCACAAAGTCCCGCCTCGCCGCCGGCGTGATGTCACTCCACGCCGCACGCACCGCGGCCCCCGCCGCCGCGAGCGCCCGGCGCATGTCCGCCGGCACCTTTGGTTCGGGCTCCTCCGCCGCGGGCTTCAGCGACACGTGGACAGCGTCCCCCGCCTCCGCCCCCGCCGCGAGCCGCAGCGCACGGCTGACCTTCATCCAGTGCCCGCCTCCCCCGTCCGGCTCCAGAGTCACGCGGAACCGCGCGCCGTTCAGCGTGCCCGCCGCGGCGACCTGCCCGCGCGAGGGCAGCCTCGCGCTCGCTTCCGCCGGAAGGACGAGAAAAGTCCACGATGCATGCTTCCCGCCCTCTACACGCGGCGACATCAGCCTCGTCATGCACGCGATTCCCGCGGCGTCGCTCGACCCGGCCTTGCCCGTCCGACCCGCAGTGTTCGTGGTGGGCGACCCACGGCTCCCGCGCCGCGTTTCGCCAACAGTGCCCACTGCCTTCGAGGCGGTCAAGCGAGTTCGCCGTGCCATGAAGATCCCCTCCTCTCAACGACGCCTCAGTCCCATCACCTTGGCCACAGCCACCCGAACACCGCGCCAGTGATCAGCCCGAACACGATCCCATCGAGCCAGTCCATCACCATCGCACGCCGCTTCTTCTGGAACCACAGATCATTCGGAAAGCTCGCGAAGCAGTACGCAAGCACTCCCGCCGTCCCCAGCACGCGAAACACGTGAAGGAAACTCGCGCCGCCCGCGCCTCCTTCCATAGGGCCATGGGGCAGCGCCACCCAGCCCAAGTACCCGATCACCGTGCTCGTCACGAGATAGAACGCCAACGTCGCCGCCATGTTCGCGCCCATGTTCGCGGGTGCCCACACCCGCAGCACCCCCTGCGGGTGCCGGTCATACAGCGCCTTCAGCGCCTCCATCCGCTCCTTTCGGGGCAGCGCATCGTGCTGGCAGAAGTCCGGAAAGCCATAGTTCCCTGGCCCGATCTTCAGCCGCTCGATCGTGTCCATCAGGTCCTGCTCCCGACCTCCGGGGATGGCGTCGCGATCCTTCTTGTGATGACCGATCGCCATCCACGCGACCGCGCTCGTGATCCACACGAACACGCCCGAAAGCACGATCGGCAGCCACAGGTGCGTGAGAAAGTCCATTTGGGTCTCCTTGGAGTGCAGTCCGCCCCGAGCATCCCGCCGCGGCCTGCACGCCGCGGCCTGCACGCCGCACAGTCTACCCGAGTCCATGCACGGCAAGGGTCAGTCCCCTATCGCCCCGTCACCGGCTCAGCCGCCGTAAACATCCACTCCCCCGAGCCCACCTCCACCATCAACGCGTCCTGCGTCCGGCCCACCACCCGCGCGCCAGGCACGCGCTCGATGGGCGTGCCCCCCTCTCGCACCGACGCCGCGTCCGACGTCGGAACGTGGACCACCGCCCTCACGTTCGCCGGGAGAGTGACCTTCAGCGTCACGCGGCCTTCTCTCACGCGCCAAAGCGTCGCAATCTCTCCCCGCACGCTGCGGAACGACGCCCGCGCCCACATCAGCCCGCCCCCGAGCCGGGGCCGGATGGTGCACCGCCCGAACCCGGGCTCTTCCGCCCGGATCCCGCCCACACCCGTGAACAGCCACTCCCCGCACGACCCAAGCGCGTAGTGGTTGAACGAGTTCATCCCCGGGTCGTTCATCCCCTTGTCCGGCGTCCAGCCGTTCCACCGCTCCCAGATCGTCGTCGCCCCGTGCTTCACGCTGAACAGCCACGACGGAAACTCATCCTGCATCAGCAGCCGGTACGCCGCGTCCGGGTGCCCCGCGTCGTCCAGCGTGGGCAGCAGCAGCCCGACGCCGATGAACCCCGTGCTCAGCCTCCATCCACGCGCCTCCAGGTCTCGCAGCAGGTGCCCCGTCGCCGCCTCTCGCTTTTCCTCCGGCACCAGGTCAAACGCCAGCGACAGCAGATACGCCGTCTGCGTCCCGCTTGCCACCGTTCCATCATCCGCGACATACTTCGCGGCAAAGGCCCGGCGCACCCCGCCGAAGAGGTCCCGATACTCCGCCGCATGCTCCGCATCTCCGAGCGCCTCGTACGACCGCGCCAGCAGGTCCGCGGACCTCGCGAAGTACGCCGTGCCGATCAGGTCCTTGGGCGTCTCCGCCTCGATCGACAGCCAATCGCCATAGTCGTTCCCGCGGGCCCTGTCCCGGATCAGCCCCGTGCTGTGCTCGCGGCACCATTCCACCCACGCCCGCATCGAACCGATGTTCCGCTCCAGGGCTCCCCGGTCCCCGTACACCTCGTACATGGTCCAGGGCACGATCACCCCCGCGTCCGCCCACGCCGGCGTGCCGTAACTCAGCCCCTTCATCGCCGGGGCCACGTCCGAGTGCGCCCCGTCGGCTCGCTGCGCATCGCGCACGTCCACCATCCACTTCGTCATGAAGGGCGCGACGTTCGCCGCCCGCGCCGCCGTGGGGATGAACGCCTGCGCGTCACCCATCCAACCCATCCGCTCGTCCCGCTGCGGACAGTCCGTCGGAATGCTCACGTAGTTCCCGCGCAGCCCCCACACGATGTTCGAGTACAGCCGGTTCAGCCTCGTGTCAGAGCACTCAAACTCGCCGGTGGGGGGGAGGTCGCTGCCCAGCACCAGACCATCGACCGCATCGACTCCCGGTGCCTCCTCCAGCCCGCTCAGTTCCACGTACCTGAACCCGTGGAACGTGAAACGTGGCGACCACGTCTCCTCGCCCTCTCCGTGGCACACGTACCTGTCCGTCGCCGCCGCCCCGCGCAGATTCTCAACATACAGCGAGCCGTCCGGGTTCAGCATCTCCGCGTGCCGCAGCGTCACCACGCGCCCCGCCCCTCCCCGCACCCGGACCCGCGCCACGCCCACCATGTTCTGCCCCAGGTCAAAGACCCACCGCCCCGGCGTCACCTCGCGCACGCTCCGCGCCCGCAGCGTCTCCAGCACCCGCACGGGCAGGTCCGCAGGTGGCTCGATCGCCACCCCTTCCGCGCGCGTCGTCACCGCAGACCACCCGGGGCCCTTCGCCCGCGCTTCGCCCGGCGTGCACCACCCGGCCACCTCGCCCCGCGCGTCGTACACCTCGCCGTCCATGATGTCCGACACCACAATTGGCCCGTCGTGCCGCTCCCACGAGGCATCGCTCCCGATGCGCTGCGTGGACCCGTCGGTGTAGGTGACATCGAGCTGCGCCAGCACCCCGGGCGTTGTTCCATAGAACTCCCGCGCGTGGAACAGCCCCGCCCGCCCCGCATACCACCCCGGGCCCACCATGAACCCCACCACGTTCTCGCCCGGCCTCAGCAGGTCCGTCACGTCGTACGACTGCGAGTGCACCCGCACGCGATAGTCCGTCCACCCCGGCGCCAGCCACGCGCCGCCCACACGCGCCCCATTCAGCCAGGGCTCGTACGTCCCCAGCGCCGTGGCATACAGCCTCGCGCGACGCACCGGTTTCTCGACTCTGAACACCCGCCGCACATAGGGCAGCCTGGTGTTGTGCAGCACCGCGCTCGCCCCCTCCGCCGCTTCCGCCCTCATCTCGACCCCGCCAACCTCATACTCCACCACCAGCCGCTTCTTCACCCCATACGCCGGGTCGCCCCCCATCGCCTCATTGCTCGCCACGATCGCGCCGCCCCGCTCCGCCAGCGCCCGCACGATCTCCGTCACATCCGCCCGCGCCGACCCGTTCACCGCCACATACTCCGCCCGCCGGATCGTCACCCCCACGCGGCTTGTCCCCGCGTTCATCCACTCCCCCGCCCAGTCCGCCCGCGCCAGCAGCCCCATCTCCCAGAAACCACGCCCGCTCCAGGGCCCCATCCTCCCGTCACCATCCCATGCCCGCACCATCCAGTGGCATCGCTGCCCCGACGCCGGTGCAACTCCGCCATACTCAATCCCCGTGGTCTCCGCGCTCGCCACCCGCCCCGAATCCCACAGGTCCGGCTGCCCGCGCAGCAAGAGCTCCGCCGATGAGGCGACCATCACCCGATACGCGCTCTGCCCCGCACCTCGTTCCGTGGCGCGCACAGCCCAGCTCAGCCGGGGCTTCCGCTCCCCGATCCCCAAGGGGTTCACAAGGTGCTCGCAGCGCAGATCGACCGCCGTCAGGGCCCCCGCAGGCTCCTGCGCCACGCTCCGCGACGCCACACCCAGCAGAGCCAACAGCACAACCAGCAGCGAGAGTCGGCGCATCGGCGGGGCACTCCTCGTCCGTCGGACGACGACAGCGTACCCGCACCGCGCTCCGCCAGGCGGCCCCTACCCGCTCGCTGGTTACTTCCCCGTCACGCGGCAGGTCGACAGCTTCAGGGGAAGGTACAGCGGGCACATCCCTAGCGCCGCCGTCAGCAGCATGACCACGCCGACCACCGCCGCCACGATGCCCAGCACCGCGCCCTCCATCACCCCCAGCATCGTAAACGCCAGCACCAGCGCCACGATCCCGATCACCATCCTCACGGCCCGATCCGCCCCGCCGACGTTCTTGCATCCGCACATGTGATCCACTCCGATCGCCCCCGCCCACCCCTGCCGTTCACGCGACCGCCGCGCGACGCTCCCGCTTCTCCAGCATCACGAACAGCCCGACCGCAAACGCCGCAAGCCCCGCGATGAACCACCAGGGCGATACGTGCGTGACATCCGCGAACGTCACCTTGCCGAACTTCCACATGGGCTCAACCACCCGCGCCAGCCACGGATACGCCTCGGCGTAGACCGCGGCGCCCACAAGCGCGCCCGCGATGCCCACCGCCGCGTCGCGTGAGCCCTGTCCGACCGCCGCCAGCGCCGTCCCCGGGCAATAGCCCAGCAGCACCATGCCAACCCCGAAGATCAGCCCGCCCCCGGCGTTCATCGCCAGGTCCGCGCTCTTCACCGAGAGACCCTTGATCATGCCCAGTTGCAGCATCGCGTAGATGCCCAGAGCGCCCACCACGATCGCCGTCAGCATCGTCTTCAGTACCGTGAAGTCCCTGAACCGGAACTGGTTGACGATGACGTTGTACCGCGTCACGCCCCCCTTCTGCAGCAGAAAGCCGAACACCAGCCCGGTGATGACGCCCGTCAGAATCGTCCTGGGGTCCGCGAAGAAATGCTCAAACATGGCCCGCCCCCTTCCCGGCACCGCGCGCTCCAAAGCCGAACAGCACCGCCGCCGCGATCACCCCGCTCACGAACATGCTCGCAAAGAACGTCCAGCTCGATACCGCGAGCTGCAGCGAGCCCGAGATCCCGTGCCCGCTCGTGCACCCGCCCGCCATCCGAGCCCCGAAGATCAGGATGAATCCCCCGACAAACGCCGCCACGTACCGCTTCGCGACCGATGGCCCGAACCGCTCCGCCCACAGCGTCGGCACGCTCTCCGCCCTGAACGTCCGCCCCAGCACCGCCGCCAGGAATGCGCCCAGCACCAGCGAGATGTCCAGCGCCATCTGCCAGTCAAAGATCGGCTTGAACCCGCCCCCCTTCGCCCCATACTCCTTCACGTAGTACGCGTTCTCCGCCACGTGCTCGGGCGCGATCGTGCACACCGCCGAGCCCGCGGCTCCCACGAACGACGTGCTCGTCCCCAGCGCCTTGCCCATGAAATAAAACGTCGCCCAGCTCAGCACCCCGATGCCGATCCCCACCACATAGGGCGACCATCCGGGCTTCCGCAGCAATCCGACCATGCGGCACCTCCACCGGGCGCGAGCCCGCGCCCCTCATCACCTGAGAGGCACGCCGCCCGGCGGAGGTTCCAATCGTCCAGAACTCCTCGTTCAGTCCAAGTTCTGGGCCGCAGTCCGCCGCCTCACGCCGTCCCGCAGACCCTTGCCACCTGCAGCGTGTCCGCGTACTGCTGGAACCGCGTCACCTTGCCCTCCGCCACGCGCCACACGTGCACGAACTGCGTGTGCTGAGGCCGCCCCGTCGCCCTGAACGTTCCCTTGTACCGCCCCAGCACCACCACCGCGTCCCCCGCGTCCAGCACCTCGCCCACCTCCACCGCAAACCCGTCCCACTCGCCCACGCACCGTGCAAACACGCCCTGCAGCACCGCCTCCGGCCCCACGTACGGGTTCTTGTCCGCGTACCGGAAGTTCTCCGCCTCGTTCCACACGATTCCCGGGCTGAACGCGCCCAAGACCGCCGGCACGTCCCCACGCCCGAACGCCTCATAGATTCCCCGCACCAGCTTCTCGCTCTCTTCAGACATCCTTACTCCTCTCGGTCCCCTGTGGCGGCCCTCGCGCCCGTCGCTCGGGTCGGTCTAGTCTACTCGGCACCGCTCCCGCCGCCGCGTCATGACGCAAGGAGGCTCCCCGTGTCCGCCCCCTCGTCCCGATCAAAGCTCCTGGGCTGCATCCTGTGGCCAGCGCTCACCCTCATCGCCGCCACCTCCGGCGGGCTCGCCTCCTCAAACGCACGGGACTTCTACTCGTCCCTCACCCTTCCCTCCTGGGCGCCCCCGGGCTGGCTCTTTGGCCCCGTTTGGACGGCCCTCTACCTCATGATGGCCACCGCCGCGGTTCTGGTCTGGCTCACGCCCAACCGGCCCACGCGCCGGCCACTCATGCTCTTCGTGGTTCAGCTCGCGCTCAACGGCCTGTGGACCTGGCTCTTCTTCACCTGGCGACTCGGCGCCGTCGCCTTCACCGAGATTCTGCTGCTCCTGGCCCTCATCGCCTGGACCCTCGTCAGTTTCGCAAGGGTCCGCCCCGCCGCGGCCATCCTTCTCGCTCCCTACCTCGCCTGGGTCTGCTTCGCCTCCTACCTCTCCCTCACCATCTGGAGGCTCAACCCCGACATCCTCGGGCCCTTCCCCCTGCCCTGAGCCGCCCGCTCACATCGACCTCACATCGACCTCACGCCGACTCCCACACCGACCTCAGATCGAGTAGAACCCGCCCCCCATGTCCTTGATCCGCCCCTGCCTCGCCAGTTCCTGCCACACCTCGCGCGGAAACTGATTGGGAGGCAGGATCCCCATCCCTTCCGTCTTCTTCCCGCCCGTCATGGGCCGCGACGCGCCAAGCTTGGACTCGTGATCCAGCTTCGTCAGCTTCAGCCTCTTCTTGAACGCGTTGTACGCCTGCTTCAGCTCCAACTCCCGCGCCGCTTCCGGCGTCCCTTCGCTTCCGCCCGGTGTCTGTGGTTCCATGCCCGCATCCTAGAGACGTGGCCGGGGGCGTAGCGTTCCGCCACCACCGGAGCCCCCCGATGCACCACACCTGGGAAGCCGTCGACCACTATTTCGAAGCCGCCACCGGCGCGTCCGACGCCGTCCTCTCCGCCGTGCTCAGGGCCGCAGCCGACGCCGGGCTCCCGCCCATCCACGTCTCCCCGCTCCAGGGCCGCCTCCTCACGCTCCTTGCCCAGATGCGGGGTGCCACGTCGATCCTCGAGGTCGGCACCCTCGCCGCCTACAGCACCATCTGCCTGGCCCGGGGCCTGTCCCCCCAGGGGCGGCTCACAACCCTCGAACTCGACCCCCGACACGCCGCCGTCGCCCGCGCCAATCTCGCCGCCGCCGGCCTGGACGACCGCGTGACGCTCATTCAGGGTCCCGCGCTCGACTCCATGCGCACGCTCCACGCCCGAGGTCACCGCGTCGATCTGGTCTTCATCGACGCCGACAAGGCCGGAATCCCCGACTACTTCGAGCTCGCCGTCCGCATGGCTCTCCCCGGCGCAGTCATCATCGTGGACAATGTCGTCCGAGAAGGCAAGGTGCTCGACGACTCGGGTCAAGACCCGTCCGTCGAGGGCGTCCGCCGCTTCGCCGCGTCGCTCTCCGCCGACCCCCGCGTCACCGCGACCACCCTCCAGACCGTCGGCGTCAAGGGTTACGACGGCTTCACCATCGCCCTTGTCGCCAGAATCCCGTAGAATCGCGTGACCGGAGCCCCAATCCGGCGTTCTCCCACCCGTCCCGCGGAGCGGCTCCCATGACACCCCCACCCGACACCGAAGCGCTCCTCGCCAAGGCAACGCGTGGCGACACCGCCGCCCTCGCCGCCGTTCTCGAAGAGGTCGGGCCCCGCGTCCACGCCCGCATCGAGAGCCGCATCGGCCCCCACCTCCGCTCCAGCCTCGACGCCGACGATGTCATGCAGGTCACCTACCTCGAAGCCGTCCTGCGCATCTCCCGCTTCGGCAGTGGAGGAGTCAGCGGCTTCCAGGCCTGGCTCACCCGGCTCGCCGAGAACAACCTCATCGACGCCATCCGCTCCTTGGAAGCCGCCCGCCGCCCAGACCCCTCCAAGCGCGTCACCGCCGGGCCTCGCAACGGGCACGAGTCCATGATGGCGCTCATCGACGTGCTCAGCGGCAGCCTCACCACACCCAGCCGCCACGCCGCCAAGGGTGAGGCCATCTCCCACATGGAACACGCGCTCCGCCTCCTCCCCTCCGACTACGAGCGCGTCATCCGCCTCTACGACCTCGATGGCAAGTCCATCGAGGATGTCTCCAAGGAACTCGGCCGCTCCGAGGGCGCCGTGTTCATGCTCCGCGCCCGCGCCCACGACCGCCTACGCGAGGCCATGGGACCGGCCGGTAACTTTTTTTCTCAGCAGGCGTGAGTTACGCCCGCCCGCTCCGTTCTACAACCCGGAGAGGGGGACTCCCACCGTCCGGAGGGGATGGTGTCTTCGTCGTTCCCGGCCGAGGGCGGCCGGAGGGGCGCCCCGGCGGGACGACGGCTTGGTAGCATGATCGCACTCATGCGTGGACGGCACCGCCGAGGGGGCGTGCCGTCGCACGCCGCGCACCGGACGCTTCACGTGCCCAACGACGAGCCCACACAACCCGCAGGCGAACCAAACCCCTCGGGCAGCAAGCCCAAGCCCGGGTCCGGCTCACGCCCCCTCAAAGACCTCATCGCCGACGCCATCCAGCAGGCCTCTCCCAAGAGCGGCTCAAAGCCCGGCATGTTCGCAGGCGATCTCCCCAGCCCCGACGCCTTCCAGGGCTACGAGGTCCTCCGCGAGATCCACCGCGGTGGCCAGGGCGTCGTGTACCAGGCCATCCAGAACTCCACCAAGCGCAAGGTCGCCATCAAGCTCCTCCACGGCGGGCCCTTCACCGGCTCCACCGGCCGCTCCCGATTCGAACGAGAGGTCCAGGTTCTCGGCCAGCTCAACCACCCCAACATCGTCCGCATCCATGACAGCGGTGCCACCGCCGACGGCTCCTTCTTCTACGTCATGGACTACATCTCCGGCCGCTCCCTCGATGAACTCGTCACCGACAAAAAGCTCGGTGTCGACGAGACCCTCCGCCTCTTCGGCAAAATCTGCGACGCCGTCAACGCCGCCCACCTCAAGGGCATCATCCACCGCGACCTCAAGCCCTCCAACGTCCGCGTTGATGCCAACGGCGAGCCCATCGTCGTCGACTTCGGCCTTGCCAAGATCGCCGTCGGCGACATGGTCGACGAGCCCGGAAGCTCCGCCCCGCACCTCATGACCCTCACCGGCCAGTTCGTTGGCAGCCTTCCCTGGGCCAGCCCCGAGCAGGCCGAGGGACACCCGGGCAACATCGACGTCCGCACAGATGTCTACTCCCTGGGCGTCATGCTCTACCAGATGCTCACGGGCCAGTTCCCCTACAAGGTCCTGGGCAACATGCGCGACGTGCTCGACAACATCCTCCGCGCCGAGCCCGAACGCCCGAGCACCATCCGCCGCCAGGTCGATGACGAGGTCGAGACCATCGTCCTCAAGTGCCTCAGCAAGGAACGCGAACGCCGCTACCAGAGCGCCGGCGAACTCGGCCGCGACATCAAGCGCTACCTCGGGGGCGAGCCCATCGAGGCCAAGCGCGACAGCACCGCCTACATGCTGGGCAAGGCGTTCAAGCGCTACCGCGTCCCCGTCGCCGTTGGCGTCACCCTCGTCCTCATGCTCGCCGTCTTCAGCGTCGCCATGACCGTCATGTACCGCCAGGCCTCTCGCGCCGAGCACAGGGCCAAGGATGCCCTCGCCGCCGCCACAGAGGCCGAGGCGGCCCAGGCCGCGCAGCGCGCCCGCGCCGAGGCCAACTTCCACGCCGGCCATGACCTCGCCATGGTCATGATCACCTCCATCAACGACGAGCTCACCTACCTCCGCGGCGCCACCCGCGCCCGCGAGCTCGTCCTCAAGGAAGCCAAGTCCTACCTCGACAAGCTCCGAACCGAGGCCGGCGACGACCCCAACCTCCTCCTCGACCTCGCCTCGGCCCACGAACGTGTCGGCGATCTCCAGGGCGTCATTTACATGCGCCGCCTCGGCGAGACCGGCGAAGCCGAGAAGAACCACGCCCGCGCCCGCGAGATCCGCGACGCCCTCCTCGCCCGCTTCCCCGACCAGCCCCGCATGCACGCCGCCGTCGCCCGCAGCCTCTACCGCGCGGGCGGAGCCGCCCAGCTCCGAGGCAAACTCCCCGACGCGCAGCAGCACTTCGCCGCCGCCGTCGCCGCCTACGACCGCGCCCTCGCGACTCCGCCCGCCGACCCCCTCACCCACGCCAAGTGGCAGGACTCTCGCGCCTGGACGCTCCGGGCCCTCGCGGACATCCTCCGCCTCGACGCCCGCGCCGCCGCCGCCGCCGGTGACGAATCCACTGTCGCCCAACTCATCGCCGCCTCCGACGAGCAATACCTCCTCGCCGACGCCGCGTGGCGCGCCATCCTCGCGTCCGGCGAGAACGAAGACGCCCGCCGTGGCCTCGGCGTCGTCGCAGACTGCCGCGCCCTCCTCTCCATGGTCCGTGCGCAACTCGCTTCCACACTCGCCAAGCGTGCCGCGACCGCGGGTGACCGCGCCGCCGCAGCGGCCGGCTACACCTCCGCACTCACCCACATAGCCCGCGCCCGCGAAGCCCACGAAAGGACCCTCGCCGAGTTCCGGGGGCTCGCCGCCGCCAACACCGTCAGCGGCGAGATCCGACGCCACGAGCTCGTCACCACGCGATACCTCGCGCTCACCCGCACCGAAGAAGCCCGCATCTACGCAGAGCTCAAGGTCACCGATCCTTCCGCCGCCGCCAGAGAGGCTTCCGCACGCGACGCCGCGATCGCCGCCCACCAGGAAGCCGTCCGCATCGCCCGCCGCCTCGGTGATGAGGACACCCGCAGCGTCGAGGCCCGCCGCGACCTCACGGGCTGCGTGCTCACCCTCGCCACCGAACTCAGCGCCGTGGGCCGCACCGCCGACGCCGCCGCCGCATTCGACGAAGTCGTCGCCCTCCGCCGAGAGATCGCCAAGGCCGACCCCATGGAGCGCCACGAGCTCGATCTCGCCGTCGCCCTCCTACGCCTTGCGGAGTTCCGCCTCGATCATCCGGGCTCACAGACCCCCGGCCCCGCAGAGCTCCTCGACCAGTCCGCCGCCCTCCTCGCCCCCCTCAAGGACCGCTCCGCCGCCGGCGTGGACGCCTACATCGCCGAAATCGCGAAACTCCGAGCCCGCGTCCGCTAATCCCGGTTCGGGATGCGCTAGGACCATCCGTGCAGTGGGCTTCCAACGCAGGGGGTTGTCAGTTTCAGAATTCACGGTACTCTGAGCGGGGACCGGCATCGCGCGAGTTCCGCGCTCCTCCTTCGCCGGCCGGAGAGGTCGAGAGTCATGGCTCATCGCAGAACATGCGTGCGTCTATCCGCTGGTCTCGCTCTGGCGCTCGCCGCCGGGTCCGCCTCCGCGCAGATCAACTCCAACTGGCTCTCCGCCGCCAGCGACAACTGGAGCAACCCCGTCCGCTGGTCCACAAACCCGGACATCCCCAACAACGGCGCCAACACCTACCACGCCATCATCACCGCCACTGGCGCGTCCTACGGCGTCACCCTCGACCTCCCCATCACCGTCACCGATCTCACCGTCAACTCCGCCGACGCCACGCTCCTCTGGGGCGGTGCCCACACCCTCAACGTCCTCAACAACGCCACCATCGGCGGCGGATCCACCATCAACGGCGCCGGCCTCGGCGGCCTCCTCCAGGTCGCCGGCACCCTCACCATCGGCAACGCCAACGTCACCGGCCTGGGCACCCTCCGCGCCAACGGCCCCATGATCTACTCCCACACCGTCGACGTCAGCTTCGACGACACCGACATCGACCACGGCGACGGCTCCGCCATCTGGAGCGGACCCGGCGACATCGTCCTCGGCCAGGGCGCCACCATGACCAACGGGCCCTCCTGCATCTTCACCATCCAGACCAGCCAGCAGCTCCGCTTCTCCGGCTCCGGTGCCGCCACCTCCTTCACCAACCTCGGCACCATCATCCGTGACACCGACGCCGGCACCGCCGACGTCCAGGGTGTCTCCTTCGACAACCAGGGAATCCTCGACGTCCAGTCCGGCACCTTCCGCGCAGACACCGTCGCCAACATCGCCGCCAACCAGCTCACCGCGGGCACCTACCGCGTCGGCGGCGGCAGCATCGACTTCGCCGGCGCCACCATCCTCACCAACGCCGCCACCGTCGAGTACCTCGCGGGCTCCGGCTCCTTTGCCGCATTCGACTCCCTCACCACCAACGCCGCCACCGGCACGCTCAACGTCGGTGCCGGCCGCCTGCTCACCAAGCCCGGCTCCCTCACCAACCAGGGCACCATCGGCCTCGCCAACACCGCAGGCCTCGACATCGCCGGCGCCCTCGTCAACGACTCCTCCCTCACCGCCGGCGATTCCGCCACCCTCAACGCCGCGGGCCTCACCAACTCTGCCTCAGCCTCCATCACGCTCGGCTCCGGCGGCACCGTCTCCCTCACCGGTGACCTGCTCAACGACGGCACCCTCACCACCGGCGCCGGCACCGATGTCGCCCTCGCCGCCGGGTTCTCCCTCCAGAACGTCTCCGCCGGCACCCTCACCGGCGGCACCTTCCACCTCGGGGGTGACCTCAAGGCCGACAACCTCGCCGGCCTCACCACCCTTGCCGGAAGCGTCATCCTCGATGGCCCCGCCGCCGCACTCCGTGACGCCGCCAATCTCGATGTCGCCCCCGGCATCTCGACCGTCGCCTCTGGCGGCGAGCTCGGCGTCCTCAACGGCAGAAACCTTACGACCTCCTCCAACCTCACCCTCGGCGCCACAGGCCAACTCACCGTCGGCGCTGGCTCCGACCTCACCGTCAACGGCACCATCACCAACTTCTCCTCCGGCACCTTTACCGGGGGCCAGCTCGACGTCGAAGGAACCCTCCGCTTCAACGGTGCCGCCATCGACACCATCGACGCCGACATCGCCCTCACCAACGCCACCGCCGACATCGTCGACGAGAACAACAACAGCGCCTTCGCCGCCCTGAGCACCATCACCCCCAGCGGCTCCTTCGAAATCTCCGGCGGACGCTCCCTCACCCTCTCCGGCGCCCTCGGCTCCGCCGGCGCGCTCACCGTCGGCACCGGCTCCACCCTCGCGTCCCCAGGCTTTGTCACGCAGTTCAACGGCTCCACCAACCTCAACGGCACCCTCTCCACGCCCACTCTCTTCGTCGCCGACGGCCTCCTCTCCGGCGCCGGCACCCTCGCCGGAAACCTCGACTGCGACGGCGATTTCAACCCCGGCAACTCCCCGGGCCTCTTCACCGTTGACGGCAACGCAAACTTCCGCCCAAGCTCCCTTGTCATCGCCGAGATCGGCGGCCTTGCCCGCGGCCTGGACCACGACGCCATCGACATCCTCGGCTCCCTCTCCTTCGAGTTCGGGTCCGCCGGTGCCTTCCAGGTCGCCGCCCTCCCCAGCTACGTCGCCTCTGCCGGCGATGAGTTCTTCATCATCCGATACAACGACCGCCAGGGTCAGTTCCAGAACGTCTTCCTCCCCGGTCTCCCGGGCGGCTTGTTCTTCGAACTCTTCTACGACGTCCCCTCGCCCATCCCCGGCGACACCTCCCGCTTCATCCAACTCGTCGTCGTCCCCGCGCCCGCAGGAAGCCTCGCCCTCGCCGCCGGCCTGCTCGCCCTCGCGCGCCGCCGTCGTCACTGACCCAGCGCCCGCAGCACCTCCGTCGCGTAGCTCCCGCCGGGGAGTTCAAACCGCACGCGCATCCTCAGCCGACCCCGCCCGCTCACCTCCGTGTCCTCGCGCGGGCCCTCCAGCGCAAACGCGCGCGCACACGCCAGCACCGCTCGCTCCGGCGATCCAAACTGTGGCCGCCGCACCCCGGGCACCCGCAGCTCCTCCGCCCTCACGCCCGCCTCGCAAAGCACCCCCTCCATCGCCCCCCGCCAGGGCCCCCGCATCGTCATCTCCGGGCCCGGCATGGGCATCGTCACTCCCGACAGTTCCGCCGCTCGCCCCGCCGCCAAGAGGTGCGTCTCCGCCCTGGCGTCCGCCTCGGCGGCCGGCTCCGCACCGGACCCGGTCACCAGCCGCCGCGCCGCCTCGTTCCACAGGTGACCCTGCCACGCATCGACGCAGATCTCCCGCAGGAAGTGGGGGAGTGCCGCAAAGGCCTCGGCGCCGCTCCCGCCCGCCGCCAATACCTCCACCGCCGCCCGCTCCGGGCACCGGGGCAGGTCCGTCGCCAGCGCCGCCCACTCGCCCCACCGCGCCGCCGCCATCCTCGTAAAGGCTCGCCTCGTGCCCGTGTCCTTGCGCGCGGGCGTTGCGATCAGCAGCCGCACAGCCTCAATGAACTCTCCCTTCACCAGGTGCGCCGCCGCAAACCCCTCCCCGTGCCGCGCGGACCCGAACCTCTGGTCGCCGAAGTAGTTCACGAACCACGCGCCGTCGGAATCCCCCCGCATCACGCGCGCCCGCTCCCGCATCTCCGCGCACGCCGCCCGTCCCAGGTCGCGCACGATGATCTCGAACTCGTTGCACTCGATGTCCGCCGGCGTCAGCGCGCGCGCCGCAAATCCGACCCGCCGCGCGCTCCACCCCGGGCCCTCCGCCCGCTCCGCCTCCGCCCGCACGCTCACGTGCTGCTCGGTCACCGCGTGCTTGTCCTTCAGGCCCGCGTGCGTCACCGTCGCGGGGCCAACTCCCAGCGCCCGCGCCAGCTTCGCCGTCGCCTCCGGCGTCGTGAGCGATTCCTTGGTCAGCTCCCACACCGCCACCTCGCGCCCGGGAAGGGGCGTCGGCGACATCTCCCGCGTCACGTCCTCACGCAGCCGCTCGCGGACCCAAAAATCTCCGGGCAACCTGCGGATCGTCATCGCACGCCACTGTAGAACCGCGCCTGCCTCGCGCGCCTCTCCTACCATCGCTCCCATGGCCTCCACGCCCCCGCGCCGAGCCGCCTCAAAGCCCCGTTTCCCCCGCGGCATTCCTCCCGTGCTGGTGGTCGTCAGCCGCTACAACCACTCCGTGACCTCCCGCCTTCTCGACGGCGCGCGCGCCGAATACGCCCGCGCCGGGGGCGACCCCTCCCACCTTGCTGTCGCTGAGGCCCCCGGTGCCTACGAACTCCCCGCCCTTGCCCTCGCCGGCGCCTCCAGCGGCGCCTGGGCCGGCGTCGTTGCCCTGGGCTGCCTCATCAAGGGACAGACCCGCCACGACCGCTACATCGCGGAAGCCGTCGCCCATGGCCTCATGACCGTCTCCCTCGTCACGGGCCTCCCCGTCGCCTTCGGCGTGCTCACCACCGAGAACCCCGCCCAGGCCCGCGCCCGCGCGGGCGGCACCAAGGGCAACAAGGGCGCCGAGGCCATGGCCGCCCTCCTCGAATCCATCCGCGCCACTGCCTCGCTCCGCGCCGGAGAAGCGCCCGCCGCCACCCTCACCACCCGTGCTCGCACGGACAAGGCCGCGCCACGCCGCGGACGCCACGCATGACCCCGACGGCCGACCTCCGCACCATCGCCTTTGACCGCGTCTTCCTCCTCTCCGAAGACGAAGCCCACGCGCCCTCCGCCAAGACGCTAGAGCCCCTCTCCCCCGCCGCCAGGGAGTCCGTCGTCCGCATGGCCCTCCGCCGTCTCGCCTTCCAGGTGCTCTTCGAGCTCGACATGGGCGGGCGCGACCGCGCCTGGGCGGCGGACGCACTCTCCCGCGTCGAGGGCCTGGGCCCCTTGGACGCCGAGCGCGTCGCCGCGCTCGCCGCCGGCGCATGGGAGGCCCGCGCCGCCGCCGACGAGGAGTTCCTCGCCCTCGCGCCAGACTGGCCCTCGCACCGCCTCGCCGCCACAGACCGCGCCATCCTCCGCCTCGCCCACTTCGAGATGGTCAGCCGCGCCACCGCGCCAAAGGTCGTGGTCTCAGAGGCCGTCGAACTCGCCCGCCATTTCTCCACCGAAAAATCCCCCGCCTTCATCAACGGCCTGCTCGACCGCGTCCTCCACCGCATCGAGCCCGCCACCGGCGGAGCCGCCTGATGGGCTTCTTCCGCTCCCTCGTCGACGGCTTCAAGAAGGGCCTCGAAAAGACCCGCGACGCCCTCGTCACCGGTGCCCATGGCCTCAAAAACCTCCTCACGGGCCGCACCCTCGACGACGCCCTCATCGACCAGCTCCAGGCCCGCCTCCTCCAGGCCGATGTCGGCGTCAAGACCACCACCCGCCTCATCGCCCGCATCCGCGACGACTTCCGCACCGGAAAGATCGCCACCGGCGACCAGGTCCTCGACTACCTCAAGGCAGAAATCCGCGCGATGTGGCCAGAACAGGACCGCGCCCTCCGCATGGCTCCCTCCGGGCCCACCGTCATCGTCATGACCGGCGTCAACGGCGTGGGCAAGACCACCAGCATCGCCAAACTCTGCCGCCTCTTCATCGATCAGAATCGTTCCGTCGTCCTCGGCGCGTGCGACACCTTCCGTGCCGGCGCCGTCGCCCAGCTCGAAACCTGGGCAGGCCGCCTCGGCGTCCCCGTCGTCCGTGGGCAGCAGGGCGGTGACCCCGCCGCCGTCGCCTTCGACGCCTGCGCCGCCGCCATCGCACGAAACGCCGACATTCTCATCCTCGACACAGCGGGCCGCCTCCAGACCCAGGACCCGCTCATGAGGCAGCTCTCCAAAATCGTCGCCGTCGTCGCCAAGCAGATCCCCGGCGCGCCCCACGAGGTTCTCCTCGTCCTCGATGCCACCAGCGGCCAGAACGCCCTCCGCCAGGCCGAAGAATTCGGCAAGGCCGCCGGCGTCACCGGAGTCTTCCTCTCCAAGCTCGACGGCACCGCCAAGGGCGGCATCGTCATCGCCGTCCGAGAGGTCACCGACACCCCGGTGAAGTTCGTCGGCACCGGCGAAACGCCCGGAGACATGCAGCCCTTCGACCCGGAGGCCTTCGTCGAGGCCCTCTTCGAGGTCTAGAGCGGTTTCAGTCATGACCTAGCGTGTATCCGCAGTGGCGGAAGCAGTTGGCGGCGTCGGCAGGGGTCACCTTTTCGAGGACCGACTGCATGGCGTTCCAGAGTGCGTCGCGGGTGCGGCAGCCGAGCGACCGGAGCAACTGCTTGATCTTGGAGAACACCATCTCGATGGGGTTGAGGTCCGGGCTGTAGGGAGGCAGGAAGACCAGCCTGGCTCCTCGTGACTCGATCAGGCGTCGGGCGTGCTCACTCTTGTGGCTCGACAGGTTGTCGAGGATCACCACGTCGCCGTCACGGAGTTCCGGCACGAGCACCCGCTCCACGAACGCGTCGAACACGTCGCGGTTGATGGCCCCATCCACCACCGTGGAGCAGCGCACGCCGGCCTCGCCCAGGGCCGCGATCAGGGACGTGGTCTTCCAGTGCCCGTGCGGCGCCTTGTCGATCAACCGCTCGCCGATCGGGGCACGCCCACGCAGCCGCGTCATGTTGGTCTTGGCCCAGGTCTCGTCGATGAAGATCAGGCGACCGGCGTCGAGAACGGGTTGGTCGGCTCTCCAGTCCTCCCGCCGCTGCGCGACATCGGGGCGGTCCTGCTCGGCCGCGTGGATCGTCTTTTTTTGAAGGACAATCCCAGCTTCTTGAGCGCCATGCAGATGGCCGACTCGGCGCACTGCACGCCCAGACGATCACGCAGTTCCTTGAGCGTGGCATCGGGCTGCTCACGCACCAGTTCGGCCAGGCGGGCACGGTCAATCTTGATCACCGTGGCCCCGCCCATCGGACGCGGCGTCGTCTCCCCGGTCTCGCGGCGACGCTGCTTGATCATGCGTGCCCACGCGGGACTCACGGAAAACGTCTCGGCGATCTTCTTGGTCGGCATGCCCCGGTCGTACGCGGCCAGCACACGGTCTCGAAGGTCCTGCGAATACGGCGCGGCCATCCCTGGCTCCTCTCCGGCACGCAACTCGGTGCCGCGAAGAACCTACCTCAAAACCACCCCTGGCGCAACCGTACCTGCGCCGTACATGCGCTGAATCTGGACTGAAGCCGCTCTAGGCCGAGCCCGGCCCCACGTCAGGCCACGCCCCAATCCCCCCGCCCGGATTCGAACCGGGGACCAATCGATTATGAGCCGACTGCTCTACCGCTGAGCTACAGGGGGGCGAGCAGGAGCGTATCCCGCGCACGAAAAAGCCCGCGACCCCTCACGGGATCCCGGGCGATTGCTTGTCCGGACACTTCCGCCGCACTACTTGATGTGCAGCATCTCGCGGTACGACGGGATCGGCCACAGGTCGCGGGGCACGCGCGTCTCGAGCTCATCCACCACCTCGCGCACCGCCTCCTGCGCGGGCCTCACCTTGTCTCTCACGTGCTCGGCGTGCGCCGACACGTCGTCGTCGTGCGCGCCGGCCTCGCGGTCCAGCACCGCGATCGCCTTCCGCAGCTTCGAGACCAGCCCCGCGAACTCCGCCAGCGCCGCCCTCGCGTCCTTGGCCTCCAGGCCCGCCATCTCCGCCGACGCCACCGTCTCCGCGAGTTCGATCTGGTACCGCTGCGCCGCGGGCAGCACCTGCGTGTTCGCGAGCAGGATCGCCGTCTCCGCCTCGATCAGCACCTGCTTCACGTACTTCTCGATGAAGATGTGCGCCCGGCTCTCCAGCTCCAGCTTGCTCAGCACCCCGAACTTCTCGAAGACCGCGATGTTCTTCTTCGACGCCATCTGCTGCAGCGCCGACACCGACTCCTTGAAGTTGGGCAGGCCGCGCTTCTTCGCCTCCGCGTGCCAGTCCTTCGTGTACCCGTCGCCGTCAAAGAGCACCCGCTTGTGCTCCTTCACGATCCCCTGCAGCACACTCTTCACCGCCGACTGCAGCCTCGCCGGATCCCCGCCCTTGCCGACCGCCTTCTCCAGCAACCCCGACACGTGGTCCAGCGACTCCGCCACGATCGTGTTCAGCACCGTGGAGGGCCACGCGACCGCGCCCGACGACCCCACCGCCCGGAACTCGAACTTGTTGCCCGTGAACGCGAACGGGCTCGTTCGGTTCCGGTCGCCCGTGTGCCGGGGCAGGTGGGGCAGGGTCCTGGCCCCCAGGTCCAGGCTCCCCTTCTGCTTCGTGCTCTTGGGTCCGCCACGCTCGAGCTGCCCGATGATGTCCGTCAGCATGTCGCCCAGGAAGATCGACATGATCGCCGGCGGGGCCTCGTTCGCCCCCAGCCGGTGGTCGTTCGCCGCCGACGCCACCGACGCTCGCAGCAGGTCCGCGTGCAGGTCCACCGCGCGGATCACCGCGCACAGGAACACCAGGAACTGCATGTTCGTGTGCGTGTCGTCCCGCGGGTCCAGCAGGTTCACTCCCGTGTTGGTCGACATCGACCAGTTCACGTGCTTCCCGCTCCCGTTGATCCCCTTGAACGGCTTCTCGTGCAGGATGCACTGCAGGCCAAACCGCGGCGCCACCCGCTTGAGCGCCTCCATCACCAGCATCTGGTGGTCGCTCGCGATGTTCGCGGTCTCAAAGAGCGGCGCCAGCTCGAACTGGCACGGGGCCACCTCGTTGTGCCGCGTCTTCACAGGCACGCCCAGCCGGTACAGCTCCCGCTCCACCTCGGACATGAAGCCGATCACCCGCGTCGGGATCGACCCGAAGTAGTGATCCTCGAGCTGCTGCCCCTTCGGGGGCTTGGCGCCAAACACCGTCCGGTCGCACGTGATCAGGTCATCCCGCCTGTAGAACAGGTCCCGGTCGATCAGGAAGTACTCCTGCTCGCACCCCAGCGTCGCGATCACGTTGGTCACGCCCTGATCCGTGCCGAAAATCTTCAGCACCCGCCGGGCCTGCTCGGACAACGCCTGCATCGACCTCAGCAGCGGCGTCTTCTTGTCCAGCGCCTCGCCGGTCCACGACACAAACGCCGTCGGGATGCACAGCGTCACCGTCCCGCCGTTCCTGTTCAGGAACACCGGGCTCGTGCAGTCCCACGCCGTGTACCCGCGCGCCTCAAACGTCGCCCGGATGCCCCCCGACGGAAAGCTCGACGCGTCCGGCTCCCCCTGCACCAGCGCCGACCCCGTGAACTCCGACAACGCCGAGCCCTCCCCGTCCGGGACAAGGAACGCATCGTGCTTCTCCGCCGTCAGGCCCGTCAGGGGCTGAAACCAGTGCGTGTAGTGCGTCGCGCCGCGCTCCATCGCCCACTCTTTCATCGAGCTCGCCACCACGTCCGCCACCGACGGGTCCAGCCGCTCCCCGTGGTTCAGCGTCCGCTGGATCGCCCTGAACACCTCCTTGGGCAGACGCTGCTGCATCACCCGCATCGTGAACACGTCCTCCGCGAAGGTCTGGTCAACCCGCTGCTGCTGAGTCCCGTTCAACTCGTGGCGATGGTGGCTCATGTCCCGCGTCTTCCCGTTCAAGGCAAGGCTGCTCATGACACTCCCTTGGGCGCTCCGCGCCCGCGCGATCCCCGCCGCGGACCTTCCGCGCCGAGTCCCTCTTCTCGTCCGTTGTGCCGCGGGCCAGACAGGCCCCTCCCGGACTGGTCATTGTGGCGGCGTGCGCCCATCGGGCAAGTCTCTCGCCCGGATTCCCTGTCGCTTGGCTCTTTTCCGGCCTCTCCGCTCGCTCCGCCCTCAACCCACCAGGCCCGTCGCCAGCTCGCCCACCAGCCCCCGAACCCCCCGCGCCGCCGCTTCCGCGGGCTGCCCCTTCGCCTCCCCCATCCGCCTCACCACTGCGCTTCCCACGATCACCCCATCCGCGTGCCGAACAGCCGCTCGCACCTGCGCCGCCGTCGAGATCCCAAAACCCACCACGATTGGCAGCTCCGTCATCCCCCTCAGGTGACCGACCTTCCCCGCGACGTCCGGGGCCTCCGCGCTCTCGCCGGTCGTCCCCGCCCGCGCCAGCAAATACACGAACCCCGTGCACGTCTTCACGATCCGCTCCGCCCGCGCCTTGCTCGTCGAAGGCGCGATCAGCATCGGCACGCTCACCCCCGCCTTCACCGCCGCCGCCACCAGGGGCTCCGAGTCCTCCACCGTCAGGTCCGGCACCAACACAGCGTCAAACCCCGCCTCCGCCGCCCGCTTCGGAAACCCCTCCAGCCCCCCGCACCGGTGCACGATCGACACGCTCACCATCGCTACCAGACCCAGCGCAGGCTGTTCTCCCCCGAGCATCTCCTTCACCATCGGGTCCCGGACCGCCGCCGCCTCCCCGCCCTCCGCAGCCCGAAACGCCCTCACCTGCTCGAACACACGCTCGACCGTCATCCCCTCACGCAACGCCTCGTGCATCGCCGCCGCGATCACCGGCCCGTCCGCGATCGGGTCCGAATACGGAATCCCCACCTCCGCAATCCGCACGCCCACGCCCTTCAGCGATTCCAGCGCCGGCACCAGCGCCCCGGGCGCGGGATACCCCGCGCACACAAACGGCATCAGCGCCTTCTTCCCGCCCGAACGCAACTCATCAAAGATCGTGTCAATCCGCGGCATTCGGCCACTGTAGGATCCGGCACCTCCAGCGCCCACCCCCTCTCATGACACTCCCCCGTCCCGCCTCCCGCAGCACCCTCTCCGATGACGCCGGCTCCCCTCTCCGCGTCGTCCGTGATCGCACCGACACCGGCCCCCTCACCGGCCTCCCAAGACGCCTCACCACCTCGCTCCTGCCCCATGCACTCCTCGTCGCGGCGCTGGCCCCCTGCGCCCTGACCGCCCCCGGCATGTGGCTCGCCTACAACGGCAACTCCGTCAGCATCGAAACCCGCGTCGCCCTCATCGGCGCCGCGCTCACGCTCCTCGCCCTCACCCTCTGGCTCGCCCGCACTCTCGCCCGCGAGTGGCTCCTCCGCCTCGACTGGGAACTCGCCACCACCCGGCGCCACCACGGCCGCTGCGGCGGGTGCGGCTTCGACATGGCCGGCGCAACCCCCGACGCCTCGGGCCTTGCCTCATGCCCGGAGTGCGCCCACCGCTGGCGCGACACGCCCCTCACTCGATTTCGTCCCGCACTGACTCGAGCCCCGACGTGAGCACCCGGGGCCCCTCCTCCCCGATCAGCACGTCGTGCTCGTAGTGCACCGTCATCGAGTTGTCCGCCGAATAGACCGGCCAGTCGTTCAGCCTCGGCGCATACTCGCTGGGTCTCTGCACCGTCTCGCCCGTGCCCACCGCGATCATCGGCTCCACCGCGATCAGGTTCCCCGCCTTCCACACGTGCCCCGCCTCCGACCACGGAGAGCCCGTCTTCGGCCGATGGTTCAGCAGGTGGGGGGGAAGGTGCAGCCCCCGCTTCCCCTTCTCGTCAACCTTCCGACCGATCCCGTGCCCGCCCCAGTTCTCCACGCACCGGTACCCGTACTTCTTCTCCACGCAGTCCTGCACCGCCACCGCCCATTCCATGTACTTCGTCCCCGCCCGCAACCGCTCGATCCCCGCCGCTAGTGACTCCTTCCCGCAGTCCATCAGCCGCCGAACCTCCGGCGCGGGCTTCCCCATCGAGTACGTCCACGCCGCATCCCCCACCCAGCCGTGGTACCACACGCCGATATCGATCTTCAGCACGTCCCCAGCCTGCAAGGGCTGCTTCCGATAGGCCGCGTGCCCATGCACGACGCACTCGTTTACGCTCAGGCACGCGTGCGACGGAAATGGCAGGTGACCCGCCACCGGATACCCCAGAAAACAAGACCGGCAGCCCAGGTCCGCCAGCGTCTTCGCCACGAACGCATCGATCTGCGCCAGCGTCATCCCAACCCGCAGCCATTCCGCCAGCCGCTGGTGCGTCTCGACGACCTTCCTCGCCGCCGCGAGCGCCGCCGCCGCCTCTGCCTCATTCAAGCACGGAACCGTTGCCATGGGGGCCGATCGTAGTAGCCGATCTCCGCACTTGCCCTCCTGCCTTCCCCCTCGGCCCCCTTTGTGCCGATAACACCGGTCTTCGCCTCTTCCAAATCCGCCCGGACGATGCTATTATCCGTTCATCCGGATGTAAGGATGAAAGACGCCCGATGACCTCCACCTTCCTCCAACACCTCGCCCGCCGTCCCATCGTCTTCGACGGCGCCATGGGCACCGCCACCCACGCCAAGAACCTCGACGTGCAGCGCGACTTCTGGGGCAAGGAAAACTGCCCCGAGGTGCTCGTCCTCGCCCGCCCGGACGTCGTCTCCGAGATCCACGACTCATTCCTCGCCGCCGGCGCCGACGTCCTGGAGACCTGCACCTTCGGCGGCATGCCCCACGTCCTCGCCGAGTTCGATCTCCAGGACCGCTGCCACCAGATCAACAAGGCCGCCGCCGAACTCGCCCGCGCCGTTGCCGACCGCCACACCACGCGCGAGCGCCCGCGCTTCGTCGCCGGCTCCATGGGCCCGGGCACCAAGCTCATCACCCTCGGCAACATCGACTGGGACGCCATGTTCCAGTCCTACCGCGCTCAGGCCCTCGGCCTGCTCGCGGGCGGCGTGGACTGCTTCATCATCGAGACCAGCCAGGACCTCCTCCAGGTCAAGTGCGCCATCAACGCTCTCACCGCCGCCCTCTCCGACGCGGGCAAGTCGCCCGCCGAAGTGCCCATCCTCGTCTCCGTCACCATCGAGACCACGGGCAGCATGCTCCTGGGCTCGGAAATCGCCGCCGTCGCCCACGCCCTCGCGGGCTACCCCATCGCCTCCCTCGGCCTCAACTGCGCCACCGGCCCCACCGAGATGACCGAGCACGTCCACTGGCTGGGCGCCAACTGGGCCGCCATGGGCCGCGCGGGCGTCTCCCGCGCCGTCTCCGTCATGCCGAACGCGGGCCTCCCCATCCTCCGAGATGGCCGCGCAGAGTTCCCCCTCGCCCCGGAGCCCTTCGCCCTCGCCATGCGGCGATTCCTCGACCACGACCGCGTCCGCATCGTCGGCGGGTGCTGCGGCACAACCCCAGACCACATCCGCCTCCTCGTCCATCAGGTCGAAGAATCCCTCTCCAAGGGCACCGCCGGCGCCGCCACCCTCAGCGCTCCCAGGCCCGCCGTCACCAGCCTCTACTCCCCACAGGACTACCGCCAGGACTCCTCCATCCTCATCGTCGGCGAACGCATGAACGCCAGCGGCAGCCGCGCGTTCAAGAAACTCCTCGAAGCCGAAGATTGGGACGGCATCGTCAGCCTCGCCCGCGAGCAGGTCCGCCACGACGGCGCCCACGTCCTGGACCTCAACGTCGACTACGCCGGCCGCGACAACGCCGCGGACATGCGAGAGGTCGTCTCTCGCGTTGTCCGCCAGGTCAACGTCCCCCTCATGCTCGATTCGACCCAGCTCCGCACCATCGAGGCCGGCCTCCGCCACGCCGGCGGCAAGTGCATCATCAACTCCGCCAACTTCGAGGAGGGCGAGCACAAGTTCGACGAGGTCTGCGAACTCGCCCTCCGCTTCGGCGCGGGGCTCGTCATCGGCTCCATCGACGAGGACAAAGAGGCCTCGATGGCCCGCACCGCGGAGCGCAAGCTCGCCATCGCACGCCGTGCCTACGACCGCGCTGTCAACCACCACGGTCTCGCCCCCGCCGACCTCCTCTTCGACCCCCTTGTCCTCCCCGTCTCCACCGGCATGGAGTCCGACCGCAGGAGCGCCCTGGAGACCATCGAGGGCGTCCGTCTCATCGCCAACGCCTTCCCGGAGTGCCAGACCACCGTCGGCCTCTCCAACGTCTCCTTCGGCCTGCGCCCCGCGGCCCGAGTCGCCCTCAACAGCGCTTTCCTCCACGAGCTCCAGCAGGCCGGCCTCACCAGCGCCATCATCCACTTCAGCAAGATCCTCCCGCGCACCCGCATCCCCGACGACCAGTGGAACGCCGCGCTCGATCTCATCTACGACCGCCGCCGCCAGGGCCACGACCCGCTCCAGGCCTTCATCGAGCTCTTCAAGGACGCGTCCGGGCCCGCCGCCGCCCCAGGCCCCGCACGGACGCTCACCCTCGAAGAGCGACTCCGCGCCCACATCGTCGACGGCGAAAAAGAAGGCCTCGCCGACACCATCTCCGCCGCACTCGCCCTCTTCCCGCCCCTGGCCATCATCAACGATCACCTCCTCGACGGCATGAAGACCGTCGGAGACCTCTTCGGCTCCGGCAAAATGCAACTCCCCTTCGTCCTCCAGTCCGCGGAGGTCATGAAGGCCGCCGTCTCCCTCCTCGAGCCCCACATGGAACGCGCCGCGGGCCAGAGCAAGGGCACCCTGGTCCTCGCCACCGTCAAGGGCGACGTTCACGACATCGGCAAAAACCTTGTCGACATCATCCTCACCAACAACGGCTACCGCGTCGTCAACCTCGGCATCAAGCAGCCCATCGACGAGATCGTGAGGGCCTGGAAGGAGCACAACGCCGACGCCCTCGGCATGTCCGGCCTCCTCGTCAAGTCCGTCAACGTCATGGAAGAGAACCTCCGCGCTCTCAACGACCAGGGCCTGCGACCCGTCGTCATCCTCGGCGGTGCCGCCCTCACGCGCCACTACTGCGAGAGCCACCTCCGCGACGCCTACGAGGGCGACCTCTACTACGGCAAGGACGCCTTCGACGGCCTGCGCACCATGGACATCCTCACCGCCGGTCGCGCCGCCGAACTCGACCGCGAGATCGAAGACCGCCAGGCCAAACGCTCCCGCGCCGAGGACGCCATCAACCGCACCCGCGCCGAAAAACTCGCCGCTCCCGATGCCCCCGCACCCGGCTCGCCTTCCCACCGATCCGACGTCGCCTCCACCGTCCCCGTCCCCACGCCCCCATTCTGGGGCTCGCGCGTCGTCGAGAGCATGGACCTCGACGACATCTACCCCTTCATCAACCCCGTCGCGCTCTTCCGCGGCCAGTGGCAGATCAAAAAGGGTGCCCTCTCCGACGCCGACTACGACGCCATGCTCGAAGACAAGATCACACCCATCTTCGAACGCCTCAAGGCCCACTGCCGCGACCAGCGCATCCTCCGCCCCGCCGTCGTCTACGGCTATTTCCCCTGCAACAGCTCGGGAAATGACCTCATCATCTGGGACCCCGCCTCACCCTCGCGCGAACTCCTCCGCTTCACATTCCCACGCCAGCCCAACAAACGCCGCCTCTGCATCTCCGACTTCTTCCGCCCCGAAAGCTCCGGCGGGCCGGACGTGCTCGGCCTCTCCTGCGTCACCATGGGCCAAAGGGCCAGCGAGGCCGCCCAGGAGCTCTTCCACGCCAACAACTACACCGAGTATCTCTACCTCCACGGCCTGGGCGTCGAAACCGCCGAGGCCCTCGCCGAGTTCTGGCACAAACGCATGCGCCAGGAGCTCGGTATCGGCCACTTCGACAGCCCCAGAATCAAGGAACTCTTCACCCAGCACTACCAGGGCAGCCGCTACTCCTTCGGCTACCCCGCCTGCCCCCGCATGGAAGACCAGGACAAGCTCTTCGCCCTCCTCGACCCCGCCCGTATCGGCTGCCGCCTCACCGAAAACTGGCAGATCGACCCCGAGCAGAGCACCAGCGCCATCATCGTCCACCACCCAGAGGCCAAGTACTTCAACGTATAAACAGCGGCACCGCTCGCCACATCAGTGACCTCAGCGCCCGCACGCCGCTCTACACCGGCTGGGCCGGAAAGACCGCGACCTCCGACCCCTCTGCCAGCACCGTGGAAAAGGGCTTTCGACCCTTCAGACACGCCCACGCGCCCCCGTACAGCCGCGCCCAGTCCACGTGCACCTCTGTCCAGTCCACCCGGTACACCAGCCACCTCGGGTGCACCACGCGATACCGCACCGTCTCACCAAGCCTCCCCTTCCCGTACCCCCATTCCTGATCGATGAAGAACGCCTCCCACCCGTCATCCTCCGGCAGCAGCGGGGGCTCCTTCCTTGCGCTCACGATGATCCGGCTCTTCTTCCCCTCACGCTCCAGCGTGTGCTTCACCTCCAGCCCGTCCATCGTCTGATGGATCTGGCTCGTCATCGCAGCCCGCTCATAGGGCTCGTTGTACACCCGCCGCGCCACCCACGACACCACCCGGCTTGGCACATACTCCCGCACGAACACCACCCCGCGCTCAGACCCACGCCTCGCGTAGAACCTCAGGTTCACCTCCGGAAACTCCCGGAAGCCCGGCCACGAGATCCCCTTCACCCGCGTGTTCTCGAAGTCAAACGCCACCAAGCTCGCAAAGCACTTCCCTTCGCGAGTGTCCAGCGTCAGCCCACGCGGCAAATAAGGCTTCAGCAACTCCTCGGGCACGTCATACGAGATGACGCACAGGTGAGACCAGTGTGCCCGCAGGAACGGCTTGATCACCCGGGCATTCTCCCGCGCCGCCCCGTACCATGCAACCCAGATGTTCGAATCCCTCACCCAGCCCGGTCTCTGGCCCGCCGACATCCCCGCCGCCCGCCTCGCCTCCCGCGTCCGCACCGACGACCCCGCCGGGTGCTCCGTCGCCATCATCGGCCTCCCCGATGACCTTGGTATCCGTCTCAACTCGGGCCGCCCCGGCGCCGCCCAGGGACCAGACGCCTTCCGCGCCGCCCTTGCCCGCTACGGCGTCTCCGGTCCCCCAGGCTGGGACTGGCCCACCATCTTCGACGCCGGAAACATCATCCCCGCTTCAGGTCAGGACGCCACCGCCCTCGCCGAAACCCACCGCCGCGTCTCCGCTCTCACCCACGATCTCCTCGCCCGCGGGCTCTTTCCCATCGCCATCGGAGGAGGCCACGACCTCACCTTCCCCTTCGTCCGCGCGGTCATCCGGCACGAGGCCGCCCACGGGCGCACACTCGACTCCGGCCTCTACTTCGATGCCCATCTCGATGTCCGCGATCAGCCCGGCAGCGGCATGCCATTCCGCCGCCTCTTCGAGGACTGCGCACTCCGCCACCTCCACCTCGTGGGCTTCAGCCCCTTCGTCAACTCCGCGGAGCACGCCGCCTGGTTCCTGCACAGGGGCGGCTCGTTCCTCCCCGCCAGCCTTCGCGCCCTCCGCGCCGCCACCCACGACGCGGACCGAGGCCGCTTCGTCAGCCTCGATCTCGATGTCCTCTCCGCCGCCGCCGCGCCCGGCGTGAGCGCCACCAACCCTTCCGGTCTTTCTCCGCGTCGCGTCGCGGCGCTCCTCGACGCCGCCCTCCGCCTCCCAGGCGTCCGCTGCTTCGACATCATGGAGCTCTCCCCGCCGCACGACGAAGCCGGCCGCACCGCCCGCACCGCCGCTCACCTCTTCCTCGTCGCCCTCCGCGCCCTCGCCTCCCGGGGGCTCTCTTGACCTCCACCCTCATCCGCAACGCCCGCGTCGTGACCGCTCCCTCCCTTGAGATCCGAGGCGCTCTTGCCCTCGCCTCATCGCCCGGACTTTGCGACGTCCGTATCGAAGCGGGCGTCATCGCCTCCGTCACGCCGCTCGACCCGCGCGACCGATTCACGACCGTTGAGGGCTTCACCGTCACCGATGCAAGGGGCAACTCCGTCACCCTGCACGATCACCCGCGCGCGGACCAGGTGATCGATGCCAACGGCCGCGTCCTCATCCCCGGCTTTGTCGACTGCCACACCCACGCCTGCTGGGCCGGCTCGCGCCTCGACGAGTGGGAACAACGCCTCCGCGGGGAGTCCTACCTCGACATCCTCCGCCGGGGCGGCGGCATCATGTCCACCGTTCGCGCCGTCCGCGCCGCCTCCCGCCAACAACTCGCCAACTCCACCCGCGATCGGCTCGCTCGCTTTCTCGCCGCCGGCACCACCACCCTCGAAATCAAGAGCGGCTACGGCCTCACCACCGCCGACGAGCTCAAAATGCTCGCCGCCATCTCCGACGCCGCCTCCTCCTGGCCCGGCACCGTCGTTCCAACCGCGCTCCTCGGCCATGCCATCGACCCCGACCAGCCCGACTTTGTCCAGCGCACCATCCGCGAAACCCTCCCCGCTGTCCACGCAGAGTTCCCCGGCATCACCATCGACCTCTACCTCGAGTCCGGCGCATGGTCACTCGATCAGTCCCGCGCGCTCCTCCACGCCGCCCTCTCCCTGGGTCACCCCGTCCGCCTCCACGCCGACCAGTTCAATAGCCTCGGAGGCGTGCCCCTCGCCATCGCCCTCGGTGCACGCAGCGTCGACCACCTCGAAGCCTCCACCCCCGCCGACCTCCGAGCACTCGCCAACTCCGAAACCACCGGCGTCATTCTCCCCGTCTGCGGCGTGCACTCCGAAGCCGCCTTCGCCAACGCCCGCGCGCTCCTCGACGCCGGAGGCCGCCTGGCCATCGCCTCCAACTGCAACCCAGGCTCTGCCCCCACAGAGTCCATCCCCTTCGCGCTCGCCACCGCCGTCCGCCGCTGTGGCGTCACGCCCGGCGAAGCCATCGCCGCCGCTACCTCCGCCGCCGCCCACGTGCTCCGCCTCCCAGACCGCGGCCTCATCGCCCCCGGCCTCCGCGCAGACCTCTGCCTCCTCGACACCACCGACGAGCGCGACCTCACCTTCCAACTAGCCTCCAACCTCGTCCGCCAGGTCTGGTGCGCCGGCATTGCCCGCTGACCACGCGCACCCACGTACACCCACGCACCCGCAAAAATGAAAAAGGCCGCACCGTGGCGGCCCTCTCTGATCCTGATGGCGGCCCGCGCCGCTCTCTGCCCCGCGAACTCACTTCTTCGCGAACTCACTTCTTCGAGAAGTAGTTGCCCGCGTACTTCTTCTGGAACTTCTCCACCCGGCCCGCAGAGTCCACAAAGGTCTGCTTGCCCGTGAAGAACGGGTGAGACCCGGACCACACCTCCACGTGCATCTCCGGCACCGTCGCGCCGACTTCCAGCACGACCTGGCCGTTGTGAAAGACCTTGCAGTTGGGGTAGTACTTCGGGTGGGTCTTCGGCTTCATGGCGCTTTCCCTCAAAACAGTGGGGGCCATGCTAGGCCGTCACCCACGCCGCGTCGAGCCCACGCCCCAATCCGCACCTTTCGTTCGGCAAAGGTCAGGTGCTCGCCGCCACCGGGCCCATGTGCCGCGCGAACCCCGCGATCAGACGCTCGATCTCCTCAGCCCCGTGCGCCGCCGTCACCGTCACGCGAAAGAACCGGGGCGTTGGCCCACCCGGGTACTCGATGTACGGCGCGTACACCCCGTCCGCCAGCAGCCGCTTGTGCACCTCTTCCATCCGTTGCGGCGTGTCGAGCGTGAACGTGAAGATCGGGATCATCTCCTCGTGCGTCGCCACCCCCAGTCGCAAGAGCCCCTCTCGCACCAGGCCGATGTTCCGCCTCAGCGCGTCCAGCAGCCCCGGCTCGCTCTGCACCGTGCGGACCGCCGCCCGCGCCGCCGCCGCGATCGGCGTCGGGATCGGCGTCGACCGTCTGTACACGTCCGCCTGATCGCGCACGCGCTGCACCACACCCCGCCCGCCCAGCACCGCACCGCCATAGCACCCCACGCCCTTGGCCAGCGTCGTCGTCACCACCACGCGCGAGTCCCGCACCCCAAAGTGCCCGACCGTCCCCTGCCCCCGGTCTCCCAGCACGCACACCCCGTGGCAGTCATCCACCACCAGCGTCGCCCGGCGCGGGGGCAGCACCGCCAGCAGTTCCGGCACCGGCGCCACCGCCCCATCCGCCGCGAACACCCCGTCCGTCAGCAGCAGCACGCCCTGGTCCGCAAACTGCCCCGCCAGCCACCCCGCCGACTCCGGGTTCAGGTGCTCGTACTCAAACACCTGAATCCCCGCCGCCGATGCCGCCGACCGCAGGCTCTTGTGCGCGCGGGCGTCGATCAGCGCCACCCCGTGGTCCCGCGAGAGCGCCTGGCAGATCGCGATGTTCGCCGTGTACCCGTCCGCCAGCAGGATCGCCGCCTCTTCCCCAATGAACCCCGCCAGTTCCTCCTCCAGCGCGTCGTGCACCACCGTGTTCCCGGTTGTCTCGCGGCTCGCCGTCGTCGAGAGCCCCATCAGGCCCGCCGCCGCACCCAGCGCACCCGTCACCGCCGGGTGATGCGCCAGCCCCAGGTAGTTGCAGCCGCCGAACGCGAGAACTTCGCGCCCGTCGATCCGGATCGTCGTCGCGGTGCTGGCTTGAACGTTGAGCCGGGCCATCCGTGTGCTCCGGTAAAGTGGGTGATGGTGAGTCGCCGGGGGTTCGACACGTGGGCAGGTCTATCGGCATTGTTGGCCCCCCGCGCCCAACCCCGCCGGTGCGCACGAAAAAGGGCGGGCCCGCGTGGCCCGCCCTGAGAGGCTTCTGTGATCAGCCCGTCCTAGCCGAGCAACTGCAGCACCTGCTGCGCCTGCTGGTTCGCCAGCGTCAGGGTCGAGGTGCCCGCGGATGCCAGGATCTGGGCCCGGGTCAGCAGGCTCGTCTCCGCCGCGAAGTCCGCATCCCGAATCACCGAGTTGGACGCGGTCAGGTTCTCAAACTGCGACTGGAGCGACCTGGTGTTGGTGTCCAGCACGTTCCGCTCGAAGGCGCCCAGCCTCCCCCGGAGCACGGTGATCTCGTCGATCGCCGTCGCCAGGATGTCCGACGCGGGCTTGAAGTTGCTCCGCGCCACGCTCGCCGCCACGGAGTTGCTCTGACCTTCCTTGAGCGTCGAGAGGAACTCGATCGTCGATCCGGTGTTGGTGCCGCCGAGCTGGCTCGCCGCCACGGACTGGATCCCGAAGGTCGCCTGCTGCAGGGCCGTCACGTCCGGCCCGAGCTGGAACAGGGCCCCGCCGGACGTGATGTAGAACGAGGTCGGGGTCCCGCTCGGGGTCGTCGCCGTCGTGGGGGTCAGTGTCAGGTCCATGCTGAGCGACGCCGAACTCACCTTCAGGTTCAGCCCGTCTCCCGTCGCAAGGTTGCCGTTGATCAGCGCCTGCACGTCCTGACCCTTGTCCCGGTTGCCCGAGACCAGCGTGCCCGCGGCGATCATTGCTACCCAGCCGAACGGCGCATCCGCCGTCCGCGGTGCCGACCCGTTGAACGCGTACAGGCCCCACGAGTCCGCCGACGGCGCGGGGGGCGCCAGCCGCTTCACCGACACGAAGGACTTTGCCCCGTAGTCCACAGACTCGAAGACTATGCCCGAGTTCGGGTCGTTGTTGATCAGGCTCGCCCGCACGCCCGTCAAGGACGACACGTTGTTCACGCCCAGGACCAGCTGCGACAGGGGCCTCCCGCTCGGAACGGTGATCACCTCCACGCCCGTCGGGCCCGTGATCTCCAGCGTCAGCGCCGACAGCGTCACGCCGGGAGGGGTCGTGGCGCCGTTGTAGAACAGCGCTCCCGTCTGCGCGGAGCCAACCACGTCCACGTCCACCTGTAACGCCGCGTTGTTGATGAACGAGGCGTTGTTCACCCGTACCTTCGAGATGTCCGCGCGGCTGACCCCCGACAACTGGTAGTCCAGCGACCCGTTGAGCAGCTTCAGCCCACCGAACGTCGCCGTGTTCGAGATCCGCGTGATCGAGTCGATCGCCGAGTTGATCTGCATCTGGTTCGCCTGGCGCTCCGCGTCGGAGCTCGAGCCGGTGCTCGCCGATTGCACCATCAGCGACCGGATGGAGTTCAGCAGGTCGTTGATCTCCGCCAGGGCGCCCTCCGTCGTCGAGATCATCGCCGACGCCCGCGAGGAGTTCTGGATGCCCTGGTTGATGCCCTCCAGGTCCGACCTGATTCTCTCAGAGATGATCAGGCCCGCGGGGTCATCCTTGCCCCGGTTGATCCTCAGGCCCGTCGACAGCCGTTCGAGGTGCACCTGCAACTGGGCCTGGGTTCGGCCGAGCTTCGACTGGGCAATGACGCTGGGGACGTTGGTATTGATCCGAGCCATGGCAATCCTCCGTGATTGCTCGAGTGATCTTCAGTCGTTCGGACGCGTGGCCGGCGATTCTGCCCGGCCTGTGTGTTCCTGCGCTAGGCCCGCTTCGCCGCGGGCCGGGGCACCTTCATGTTCACCCCGGGTTCCTCCACCCCATCCACCGCCGCCGCCAGCCTCGATGCGCTGGCCCTGATGCGGGTTCGGGCTGGGCCCGGTGCGACCTGCGGAATAGAGGTCACATCCGCGCCGGCAAGCCTCGCGGCCTGCTCGTTCTCGCGCTTGATGGCCTCGTAAACCTCCTTGCGATGCACGGCAATACGCGTCGGCGCCGTAATCCCGAGACGGACCTTGTCCCCGCGGATATCCACCACGGTGATCTCGATCTCGTCCCCGATCATGATCGTCTCGTCGCGCTGCCGGGAGAGGACCAGCATGTTGCGGCTCCTTGCTTCCGGAGTCGGGGCTTCCCTGCCCCGATTGGGGTTGCTCCGCCACGGCGTTCCCCGCCGTCGCGGTCCGACGCCTGCTCGGCGCCGGGTCGTTCGTTCGAAGTTGGACACACGAATGGTTCATCGATCTCAGGCGGAGACCGCCCTCGGCCCCGCCTCCGTCTTTCCAAGCTGCACCAGCGGATGCCGCGTCGTCCAACGCTTCTCCGCCAGCACCAACTGCTCCCCGTTCCGCGTCATCGTGTTGATCACCAGCGGGCCCTGCAGATTCCCCGTCAGCACCTGCTCGATCTTGTTCACGATCACGAACACCTGCGCGTCCTCCAGCTTCCCGAGCTTCAGCTCGATCATCTGCTCCGCACGGATCGGCACCGAATAGTCCGGGATGAACAGACTCGGGTCCGTCACCACGAACGCCAGCGACGGCTCATCCACGCACTGCAGCCAGAAGAAGCACGCGTCCTCCCCAGGCTCCAAAAGGCAATACCGGGTCTGCTGGGAAAATCCCAGCAACCCCTTCGGAAACTCCAGGACGCGGTCGTCCGGGATCTCCACGACGCCGAACCGTGTCGTTCGTACTTGCATGGCGCGAGCTCCGCTGCGTCGGCCCGGGTTTTCCTCGGCACGCCCTGGGCCGAACCAGGCACGCCGGACGTTCACTTCAAGCCAACCCCCGAGCCTTCGCCCGGAAGGTCATTCCGCTACCCCAGAAAGTCCAGCAGCGTCCTCGAGTTCAGCGCCGCCGTCACCTGTAACGCCGCCTGCAACTGCGTCTGAAGCAGCATCAGCCGCGACGCCGCCTTCGTGAAGTCCGTGTCCCGCAGCAGGCTTCTCGTTCCTTCGTCCAGCACCTGCCGATCCGTTTCCCGCGTCGCCGCGTCTTCTATCCGGTTCGCGTACCCGCCCAACAGTCCCCGCGTCTCCACCAGCTCGCCCGCCGAGCCTTCCAGGTCCTGTGCAGCAAGCGCGATGCCAGACACGTCGTTCCCGATCAGCGCCGACCGCAGGTCCAGCAGGTACGTGAACGCCGACTCCACGCGCACCTTCGTGCGCTCCTCTCCCGTAAACGTTGCGCTCGCCGCGTCGTACGTGCCGTCCATCAGCCCCAGCATCTCCGCCGCACGCGAGTTGTTCAGCGGCTCCACCCCCAGCGCCCCCGGGAACCCCGCGTCCTGGACCAGCGCCAGCCCGTTGCTCGTCGCGCTCAGCTCCGCCCGCAGCGCCGTCGGTGGCAGGCTCGCCGCCGCCAGCCCCGCCGCGATCTCTGAGTTGATCCGCGCCAGCAGCGTCCCAACGTCCGCCATGTCCTCAGGCCTCAGGTCCACGTCGATGGTCGTCCCCGCCGCGTCCCCAAGCTTGAACCGCAGGTCCGTGTTCAGGCTCGCGCTGGGTGTATTCGTTGGCGGGTCGTTCTGTCCATCCACGATCTCCACCCCGCGCCCGAAGTTGAAGTCCGAGATCCGCGTCGTGAGCGACGCCGTCCGCACCCCCAGCGCCGCCGCCGTCGTCCCGCCCACCTCCGAGATCGACAATGCGTTCGCCGACGCCGCCGCCACCTCGTTCAGCACGTCGATCCCGTCCCCCGCCTCGTTGATCCGGACCCTCACACCCAGGCCCGACGCCTCCAGCAGGTTCCGAACGTCGCCCAGAGTCGCCGCCCCCGAGAGGTCAATCACCGCCGTCCGCCCGCCGTTGGACATCCGGATCGAGCCCAGCGGCCCAGAAAGCCCCGCCAGGTCCGACACCGCCGTCCGCCACGTCACCCTCGGCCCCGTGTCCAGGCCCGAAGCGCTCGTTGGCGAGAACACCACGGGCGTTTCTCCCGCCAGCCCCAGGTCCCGGGCCGTCGTGCCCCCCGGCGTCTCGCCAAACTCCACCGTGTGCCCGCTCGCCACGTCGATCGTCAGCGACCCGCCGGCAAGCGATACCCCGCCAGGTCCCAGCACCGTTACCGACTCCTCCGCCTCGTGCGCCCGCACCGCCGCATTGATCCGCGTCACAACGTCACCGATCGTGTCCGCGCCGGCCAGGTCCACCTCGATCTCTGTCCCCCCGTCGATTCGCATCCGCACCATTCCGGTCGTGACCCCCAGCCCGCGGCTGCCTTCCAGGTCCGCCAGCCTCGTCCCCGATGTCAGCACCGGGTCAAGGTCCACCATTCCCCGAACCCGCGACGAGGTCCCGATGATCGCGTTCCCTCCCCCCAGCGTGATCGGCGTCGTGCTCGCCTGCCCGATGTCCGTCACCAGCCCCGGCCCGTCCCCCATGTACCGATACCCCGCCAGGAACGCCGTCACCGGTTGCACCGACGTGCGGCTGCCCGACAGTGCATACCCCGCCACCGACTCCCGATTCGCCGTGTTGAACAGCCCCGCCAGCATCTGATCGATCACCACCGCCTGCGCCGCCCGCTCCGACGCGCTCGACGTCGCGTTCGACTGCGCCGAGGCGATCCCCTTCGCCGCCAGCACCGTGTCGTGCGCTTCCTTGAAGATGTCGTCCAGAATCCCCAGCGCCGAGTCCGCGTGCGAGAGGTTCCGCGCGACCTGCACCGATCGCGCCAGCCGGTCATCCAAGACCCCGATCGCCGCCGCCCGCACGATGTCGTCGCTCGGCCTCAGCAGCTCCACGCCCCCGGCGATCTGCTGCTGCACACGCAGCAGCTCCACGTTCGTGGAGTTGATCTGCCTCGCCGACGCCGCGTTCCGCAGCAGGTTCGGCATCCGCGAGAGATTGGACGGGATCGACGACATGCGTTACACGAGCTCCAGCAACGTGGATGCCATCTCCTGCGCCACCGCGATCAGCCGCGCCGCCGCCTCGTACTGCCGCTGCGCCTCCATCAGGTTAATCGCTTCCTCATCCAGCGATACCCCGCTCACCGCCGCTCGCTGGGCGCTCAGCGACTCCTCCACGATCAGCGCCGCGTCCGCCCGGCTGTTCGCCTTCGCCGCGTCCGAGCCCACCCGCTGCATCGTCTCCCGCCACGCCTGGGGCAAGGCCACCCCCGACAACGCCTCGATCCCCGTGCTCTGCAGCCCCGCCATCGCCAGCGCCGTCCCGTTTTCCACCAGCGTCCCGTTCACGATCCGCCCGGCGCTCAGCCCCGCGCTGTCCGACAGCAGGTCGCTCCGCACCGCGATGTCCGACGCATTCGTCCCCGTGAAGTACGCGTTCACCCCCAGCACCGCCAGCACCCCGGACGAATCCTCCGCGAAGTTGAACGAGTACCCGTCCTCCGCCGCCACACGCAGCCGCCCGTCACCTCCAAAGGTCGCGTTCAGCCCGGGCACCGCGTCCAGCGCCGCCAAGATGTCCTCAGCCGATGTGTCGTCCGTGGTCCCCGCCGCCCCCGCCGCGTCCATCCCGTCAAGGTCCACGTTGACCCGCACCGTCCGCACCGTCCCGCTCGCGTCGTGCCTCACATGCACCAGGAATCCGCCGTTCACCGCCTCAAAGGGCAGCCCCGACATCGCCGTGTTCCCCGCGTCGTTCAGCGCCAGCGCCCGGTCCGCCGTCGACATCGTCACCTGCGACTGCGTGCTCCGCAGCCCCCGCGCGTTCGCCCCGGTGCTGTGCAGCTTGTTCACTTCCAGCATCAGTTGAGACGTGATCTGGTCCAGCCGCGCGATCGTCGCGTCCACAGCCTCCGACCGCTGGCTCAACAGCGCGCCAAGCTGCCCGGACCTCACCTCCAGCCTCGTCCCGTCCGCCGCCACCGCCACGCTCACGCTCGTCACGCCTCCCTGCGTGTCTCTCCTCACCGCCACCCCGCGGCTGACCGCCCCCAGCACCACCGGCGTCGAGCCCGCCAGCACGTCCACGCCCTCTCGCCCCCGGTCAATCACTGTCACGTCCATCAGCCCCGACAGCTCCAGCACCGCCTGGTCACGCTGGTCCCGCAGCGAGTTCGCGGTGTTCCCCCCGACCTCCGCCTCCGAGATCTGCCGGTTGAAGTCCGCCACCGTCTCCAGCAGCTGGTTCGCCCGCGCCACCCCCGCCGAGAGCTGGTCCTCCACCTGCCCGCGTTGACGCGAGAGGTCCCCCCGCAGCCGCTTCACGAACGCCGCCAGTTGGTCGCCGCGCTGCACCACCGACGTGTCGCTCTGCGTCTGGTTCGCCCGCTCCGACCACGCCGTAAAGAACGAAGACATCTGCGACGACAGGTCGTCGTCCCCGAGCTCGCCCAGCGCGTCCTCGATCTGCGAGTAGACCCCCGCCTGCACCTGCGCGAACGCGTTGTCCGCCGTCGCCGATCGCAGCCGCGCCTCGATCGCCGCGTCCACCTGACGCTGGATCGCGCTCACCTGCACCCCAGCCCCGATCCCAAGCCCGTTCGCCGTGTTGTTCGACCTCAGTGGCGACAGCCTCGCGATCTGACGGCTGTACCCCGCCGTCGCCGCGTTCGCCATGTTGTTGCCGGCCACCTGCAGGCCGATCTGACCCGCCGCCAACGCCGACCGCCCGATGTTGAACGCCGCTGAGAGTGACACGCCCTGCTCCTTCAGCTCCGGATGTCCAGCCCTGACACCACCGCCGGCCCAGGCTCCGCAAACCCGCGACGCCCGTACGTTCCGCTGTGGCTCACCCGCATGCTCACCTGCCTCAGCACGCCCTCAAAGTGCGTCGCCAGGTTCCGGCTCGCCCGCTCCAGGCTCCCGAGAAGCCCCGAAGTCCGCGCCACCAGTGCCCTCAGCCCCGCCGCACGCCCCGCCAGGTCGCTGCCCGCCCCGGGCAACGACGCCGCGATCGCGCCCAGCGTCACCTGTCCCTTCCCACGCAGCCCGGGCATCGCCTCCGCCGCCGCGTTGATCAGCCCGTCCCGCCGCCGGTCCAGTTCGCCGATCCGCAGCAGCGCCGGCCCCTCGGCCGCCGCCGCCCGCTCCGCGCCGCTCGCATCCCCACGCCGCAGCGCCTCCCGATGCTCCACCGCCGCCTTCTCGAGCACCCCATACGCCTCTTCATACCCGCCCACAACCGCCTCCAGCTCCGAGGCGATCGCCGCGAGCGTCCAGGCCGTGCTCCGAGTTTGTGCTGTCAGCCTGCTCATGCCGCACCACTCCCGCCGCCACGCACCAGCATCCTCTGTGCCAACGTGTCCACCAGCGGCCAGTGCGCCGATTTCACCAGCCGCTGCGCAAGAACCGCATCCTGCAACTCCCTGAACATGCGCTCCCCGCTCCCGGGCGCGAACGGCCCCGCCGCCCCGGTCGACTCCCGCAGAGACTTCAGCACCGGGCTCACCAGGCTCGCCGCCACAAGCTGCTCCGCCGCTTCCCGGGCCTCCGCCTTGCCCGTCTTCCCAGCGCCCGCCCGCGCCAACGCCGCCGAAAACAGCCGCTGATCGTCGTCCGCGCCCCCCCGCCCCGCGCGCAGCGTCCCAGGCGTCACGCCCGTGCCCGCGCCGATTCCCGGCAGAGATCCCGCGCCCGAAACCATGCTCAATACTCCTCGATCCGCGCCTGCAACTTCCCCATCCGGTGCAGCATCTGCAGCACCCCGATCTGCTCCTGCGCCGGGATGTCCAGCTGCTTGAACGCCGCCAGCAGGTCCGCGAGCTTCGCCTTCTCCGAGGGCCGCGCCCCCGTGTCCATCCCCACCCAGCGCTCCCGCTTCACCATCGGGTTCCGCTCCGTCCCTGTCTGCGGCGGGGTCGTCGTCGTGATCGTCAGGTTCCCGTGCGTGATCGCCACGGGTCCGATCTCCACGTCACCCGCCGCGATGATCGCCCCCGTCCGCGTGTTGTACAGCACCCTCGCCTGCTCCGACACCTGCGACAGCGACACGTCCGCGCTCAGCACGTCCGCCACAAACCCAGCCCGATCCGGCCTCTCCGCCTCCGGCACCGTCACACGCACCGTCCGCGCGTCGATCGCCTTCGCCACCGGAGGGCCCCCCGGGTTCGCCTTTGCGTTCACCGCCACCGCCACCTGCGTCGCCGCGCCCCAGCCCTCGAACGGCCGATCCAGAATCAGGTCGAATACGTTCCCGATCTCCGGCATCAGCACGTCCCGCACCATCCGCGCGCCGCCCATCACCCGCGCCTGCGTCTCGATCGTCCCCTCCGTCAGGATCGTTCCCTCCGACACCGCGAACACCGCGCTCCCCTTGATCGGGCCCGTCAGCGGCGTCAGGAACAGCCGCCCGCCCTTCAGCGACTTGCACGTGTTCAGCGTCGTCACCTGAACGTCCAGCGTGTCGTCCGTCCGCGCTCCCTCTCGGGGCACCGTGCACGACACGCTCACCAGCGCCACAGACTTGGACTTCTGAAAGTTCTCCGTGCTGTCCACGCCGGCGCCCGTGTTCTTCAGCAGTTCCATCAAGGGCCGCGCCGTCACCAGGTCCTTCGCGTCATCCCCGGTTCCCGGCAGGCCCACCACCAGCCCCACGCCCACCAGCACCGACTCGCCCTGCCCCTTCAGCCGGCACAGGTCCTGCACCGTCCCCGCGCCCGCCGCCGGGCACAGCCACGCCGCCGCCATCAACCCAATCGCCGCCGCCCGCCCAAAGTGAGTACGCAATGCCATGCCGGGCACATCGCAAAGCCCGTGCCGAGCCACAAAACCCCCGCCCCCCAAGCCCCCATCCCCGTCACGCCAGCAGCCCCGGAACCACCTTCCCGAACACGTCCGTCAGCCGGAAGTTCCGCCCCTGGTACCGATACGTCAGCTTCGTATGGTCCATCCCAAGCAGGTGCAGAATCGTCGCCTGCAGGTCGTGCACGTGCACCGGGTCCGTCGCCACGTTGTACCCCAGTTCATCCGTCGAGCCGTACACCAGCCCCTGCTTCACCCCGCCCCCGGCCATCCAGATCGAAAAGCACTTCGGGTGATGGTCCCGCCCCAGAAAGGTGCTCCCGTTCCGCGCTTCGTTCATCGGCGTCCGCCCAAACTCCCCGCCCCACACCACCAGCGTGTCCTCCAGCAGGCCCCGCTCCTTCAGGTCCGTCACGAGCGCCGCCGACGCCCGGTCCGTCTCCACGCACCGCTGCCTGAGCGAGGTCACAAGGTCATCCCCGCTCCCCGTCCCGTGGCTGTCCCACCCCCAGTGATAAAGCTGCACGAACCGCACGCCCCGCTCCACCAGCCGCCGCGCCAACAGGCAGTTGTTCGCAAAGCTCGCCTTCCCCGGCGTCGTCCCGTACCTCTCGTGCACCGCCGCCGGCTCCCCCGCGATGTCCATCAGCTCCGGCACGCTCGCCTGCATCCGGAACGCCAGCTCATACTGGCTCATCCGCGTACGGATCTCCGGGTCCCCCTCGCTCCCAAGCCTCTCCCCGTTCAGGTCCCGCAGCGCGTCCAGCGTCGATCTCCTCACCCCGCGGCTGACCCCAGGCGGGTTCGACACATACATCACCGGGTCCCCGCTCGACCTGAACTGCGTCCCCTGGTGCACCGTCGGCAAGAAGCCGCTCGACCACAGCCCCGTGCCCCCGTCCGGGTTGTTGTTCGACACCAGTACCACAAACCCGGGCAGGTCCTGGTTCTCCGTCCCCAGCCCATACGTCACCCACGACCCCATCGAGGGCCGCCCCGCCAACTGCGACCCCGTGTGCACAAAGAGCTGCGCAGGTGCATGATTGAAGTGGTCCGTGTGCATCGACCGCACCAGGCACAGATCGTCCGCGATCCCCGCTGTGTGCGGCAGCAACTCCGACAGCTCCATCCCGCACCGCCCGTGCCTCTCAAACCTGTAGGGCGACTTCAGGCACTTGGGTGTCCCGCGAATGAACGCGAACCGCTCTCCCCGGATCAACTCCTCCGGCGCGGGCTGCCCGTCGTGCTTCGCGAGCATCGGCTTGGGGTCAAACAGGTCGATCTGCGACGGCGCGCCCGCCATGTGCAGAAAAATCACCCGCTTCGCCCTCGCCCGGAAGTGGGGGGGTTTCGCCGCGAGCGCCCCGTCCTCGCTGCCGGCCCGCCCCGCCCCCGCCCCCGCCGCGCTTCCCGCACCCAGCATGCTCGCCAATGCCGCCGCGCCCACCCCCGCCGTGCATCGACAGAAGAACTGCCGCCTCGTCAGCGCCAGCAACTCCGCCGCGCTCCTCGCGCGGGGCACGTGATCCGGCGACCGTGGCCCGGGGGGCCTCCGCTCCTCCACGCTTCACCCCTTCGTCAGCACTTCGTCCAGATTCAGGATCACATTCGCCACCAGCGTCCACGCCGCCCGTTCCGGCGTCCGCTCCCCTTCCGCCACCCGCGCCCCCTCCAGCAGCCTCCCCGCTTCACCCACGCTCGCCCGATACTCCGCGAGCGTCTCCTCGTACAGCCTCACGAGCCTCGCCACCTCCACCTCGCTCGCCCTTCTTCCCGTGCACGCGTGTACCGCCCACGCCGCCCGTGATGCGGCGCTCTCGCCTCCCTCCCGCTCAATCCGCCCCGCCAGCCCAGCCGCCGCCTCCACATACACCGGGTCGTTCAGCGTCACCAGCGCCTGCAGCGCCGTGTTTGTCCTCGGGCGCCTCGTGCAGCTCACCTGCCGGCTCGGGGCATCAAACGCCACGAACGACGGATAGGGCGTCGACCTCTTCCAGAACGTGTACAGCCCGCGCCGATACCGCCCGCTCCCTTGGCTCTCCGTCCACTGCTCCCCGCTGTACGCGTGCCCCCACACCCCCGCGGGCTGCGGCGGGAACACGCTCGGCCCGCCCACTTCCTTCGACAGCAGCCCCGCCAGCTCCAGCGCCTGATCGCGGATCACCTCCGCGTCCAGCCGGTGCCTCGGACCCCGCGCCAGCAGCCGATTCTCCGGGTCCAGCTCCCGCCCCTCCGCGCTCACCGCCGACGAACGCCGATACGCCTCGCTCGTCACGATCAGCCGGTGAACGTGCCGCAGGTCCCACCCGCTCCGCACAAACTCTCCCGCCAGATAGTCCAGCACCTCCGGGTGCGTCGGGGGCGTGCCCCGAGTCCCGAAGTCGTCGTCCGTCGCCACGATCCCGCGCCCGAAATACCGCGCCCACACCCGGTTCACGATCACCCGCGCCGTCAGCGGGTTCCTCGCATCGGTCAGCCACGCCGCAAGCCCCAGCCGGTCGGCCCGTGCCCCTTCGCCCAGCGCCGGCAGCACCGAGGGCGTCCCCGCGGTCACCACCTCGCCCGGCGACAGAAAGCTCCCCCTCTCCAAGAGCCGCGTCTCGCGTGGCGTCTCCATCTCCTGCATCACCTGAGTCGTGATGCCCCGCTCGATCTTCCCCCTCAGGTCCCGCAGCGCCGCCCGCTTGGGGTCATCCTCCGACACCCCGCCCGTCGCCGCGATCCACTCCTCGATCGCCGCCGCCTCCGCCTTCCACCGCTCCTCCATCGGGTGCGCCACGCGCACCTCCGGGCTCACCACCCGCGTCTCACCCGACCCCAGGTCCTGCGTCTCCACAGGCGTGCCGTTGAAGTACGCGTAGAACCTGTAATAGTCCTTCTGCGTGAACGGATCGAACTTGTGATCGTGACACTGCGCGCAGCTCAGCGTCGTCCCGAGCCACACCGTCGCCACCGTGTTCGCCCGGTCCACCACCGTGTTCACCCGGAACTCCTCCGGGTCCACGCCCCCCTCCTCGTTGATCATCGAGCACCGCGAAAACCCCGTCGCCACCACCTGGTCCCCCGTCGCCTCGGGCAGCAAGTCCCCCGCGAGCTGCTCCCGCGTAAACCGGTCAAACCCCATCCCCGATTGCAGCGCCCGGATCACCCAATCCCGGTAGGGCCACATCGACCAGGTCTGGTCCTTCTCATACCCACGGCTGTCCGCGTACCGCGCCTGATCCAGCCACCAACCCGCCCAATGCTCCGCGTACGCCGTCGAGCCAAGCAGCCGCTCCACCGCCCCACGCCACGCCTCTTCCGTCGGGAACCGCTCGAACGCCTCCAACTCCTCGACCGTCGGCGGCAGGCCCGTCAGGTCCAGGCTCACCCGCCTCAGCAGCACCCCGGGCTCCGCCCGGTCCGCCGCCACCATCCCCTCCGCCGCCAGCCTCGCGCCGATCAGCCCGTCAATCGCCCCGTCCCGCGCCGCTCCTTCCGCCACCGGCTCATACGCCCAGTGCCGCTCCTCAACCCCCGTGTCCCCCGTGTCCCCCATGTCCCCCGCGCCCAGCGCCCCGGGCCACACCGCCCCCTGCCTCACCCACCGTTCCAGCACCTCGATCTGCTCCGCTGTCAGCGGGTCCGCGTCCTCCGGCATGGTCGCCTTGCCATCCAGCCCCTTCACCCGCCGGATCACATGACTCGCGCCCGGATCTCCACGCACCACCCCCGGCCCGCTCTTCCCCCCCTTCAGCGCCGCCGCCAGCGAGTCCAGCCGCAACTGCCCGCGCTTCCGCACGTCCCCGTGGCAATCGACGCACGTCGACTCCAAGATCGGCCACACCTCCGCCGCAAAGTCCACAGGCGGGCCCGCATCCGCGCCCGGCGTCGGCAACTCCCGGTCCGCCGCCCGCTCCCACCCCAGCGCCGCCCTCAATGGCGAGAACAGGTACTCCCCGCCGTACACCAAGGACCCGCCCAGGTGCCCCGTCACCCCCATCAGCATCGCCGCCAGCACCACCAGCGCGCGATACACCCGCACGCCCATCTCCGTCGCACGCCACGACGCCGCCAGCACCGCCATGAGCGCCATCAGCGCCACCGCCGTCGCCGCGATCCCTACCCAGCGGTGCCCCTCGATCTCCAGCGGCCCGCCCCCCCCGTGCTCATACGCCGCGTTCAGCCACCCCGACCACGCCGTGATCCCCGCCGCCGGCGCGCCCACCACCAGGCACCCGCGCGCGAGCGAGCTCGGCCCGTGGACCATCATCCCCATGCCGCCCACCACGCCACGCCCCACCCCGCCACGCCGCCCCATCACCGCGCTCAGCACCTCCGCCCCGGCCGCCAACGCCACCAGCGCGATCGGAAAGTGGACCAGCACCGGGTGCAGCCGCCCTCCGGTCTGCCACAGCGCACCCGCCACGTCCACGTCGCCCAGCACCACCATCCCGTGTGCGTCCAGCATCACCACGAGTCTACCACACGCCGCGCAGTGGGTTCTCCGCCCTTTCTACACTTGCCCCGCGCCCCCCAGAGCGCCCACGAGTCGCGCCGTCACAAGGACCCCCATGCCCACAGACCGCTCCACGCTCCGCGCCCTCGCCTCACAGTTCCCCACCTCCGACGCCGCCATCGCCGAGGCCGCCGCCCTCCGCGCTCGCCTCTCCCTCCCCATGGGCGTCGTCCACGTCATCTCCGACATCCACGGCGAGGACGCCAAACTCCGCCACGTCATCAACAACGCCTCTGGCCGCCTCCGCGCACTTGTCGACGACATTCTCGGCCCGCGACTCTCCCCCCAGGACAAGCACGAGTTCCTCGCCGTCCTCTACTACCCCCGCGAAGCCATCAACCGCCTCTCCCACGGCATCGTCGCCCGAGGTGACCGCCCGGGATGGGTCTTCCGAACCCTCTCCGCACAGTTCGAGATCATCAAAGACCTCCGAAAGACCTACCGCCGAGTCCACTTCGAACGCCTCCTCCCGGGCTGGTACCGCGAGCTCTTCATCGAAATGGGCAGCGGCCAGCGTCCCCAGTACGCCAAGGAACTCCTCGCCGAACTCGCCCGATACGACCGCGACTGGGGCGCCGTCCGCGCCGCCGCTCGCCTCATCCGAAACCTCGCCTGCGACGAGCTCCTCGTCGCCGGCGACCTCGGCGACCGCGGCCCACGCATCGACCGCGTCCTCGACACCCTCCGCCGACAACCAAACGTCAACCTCCTTTGGGGCAACCACGACATGCTCTGGATCGGCGCCCACCTCGGGCACGAGCCCTGCATGCTCACCACCCTCCGCTTCTCAGCCCGATACCGCCGCCTCTCCCAGCTCGAAGAGGGCTACGGCGTCATCATGGCGCCCATCGAGCGACTCGTCCGCCAGGCCTACGCCGACGACCCCGCAGAGCGCTTCATGCCAAAGGGCGAGGGCTTCCGCGACGCCCAGGTCGTCGCCAGAATGCAGAAGGCCATCGCCGTCATGCAGTTCAAGTCCGAAGGTCAGATGCTCGCCCGCCACCCCGAGTGGGGCCTCGAACACCGCCGCCTCCTCCACCGCATCAGCAAGGACCGCTCCTCTGTCGATCTCGCGGGCGTCTCCCACCCCATGCTCGATTCCCACCTGCCCACCATCAACCCCGACGACCCCTACGCCTACTCCACCGACGAACTCGCCTGCATCGACCGCCTCAAAGAGTCCTTCACCCGCTCCATGCGCCTCCGAGAGCACGTCGAGTGGATGATCCGCCACGGCGGCATGTGGACCCGCCGCGACGACGTCCTCGTCTTCCACGCCTGCGTCCCCGTCGACGACACGGGCCAACCCCTCTCCATCTCCGTCGATGGCACGCCCGTCTCGGGCCGAGACCTCTTCGACGCCATGAACTCCGTCGTCCGCCGCGCCGTCCGCAAGCGCTGGTTCGCCCTCGACAACGACGCCGACTGGCTCTGGTACCTCTGGGGAGGGCCCTGCTCCCCGCTCTTCGGCAAGGACAAGCTCGCCACCTTCGAGACTTACTTCGTCGCCGACAAAGACGCCCACAAGGAACACAAGAACCCCTACTTCGACCTCATGCACGACCCCGACTTCATGAAACGCATCGGCCGCCTCTTCGGCTGCTCCGATGACGTCCTTGTCGTCAACGGCCACGTCCCCGTCAAGATCGAAAAGGGCGAACAGCCCGTCAAAAAGGGCGGCAACGCCGTCACCATCGACGGCGCTTTCAGCCAGGCCTACGGCGACCGGGGCTACACCCTCGTCCTCCGCCCCGACCGCATCGACCTCTGCGAGCACTCCCCATTCCGAGGTGTCGCCGCCGTCCTCGAATCCGACGCCGACATCCTCCCAACCGTCACCACCATCCGCTCCTACTCAAAGCCCCGCACCATCGCCGACACCGCCAAGGGCGAAGACCTCCGAGGCCGCATCGCCGACCTCGAAGCCCTCGTCAGCGCCTACGAGATCGGCCTCGAACGCGAGCGAGACTCCGCCACGCGCTGGTAGCACCCATGACCTCGCAAGGCCCATCCCCCCCTTCCATCCAGCCCCTGGGCGACCACGCACTCCGAATCCTCGCCCAGCACCTCGCCCTCGCCCGCGCCGCCATCCTCGCCTCTCCACCCGCCCGCCTCCAAGACCTCGTCTGCGGCCATCACTCCCTCGCCGCCATCTTCACCCCGGGCACAGACCTCTCCCACGCCGCCGCCGACATCGCGCACGCCCTCGCCCACGCACCACGCAACACCCCGCTCCCACCGCGCGACCTCGAAATCCCCACGCTCTACGGCGGTCCGTCCGGCCCCGACCTCGCCCCGCTCGCCGCCTCCCTCCATCTCTCCACGCAACAACTCATCGAACTCCACTCCTCCGCCACCTACACCGTCCGCTTCATGGGCTTCGCGCCCGGCTTCGCATACCTCGAGGGCCTCCCCGCTCAACTCCACGTTCCGCGCCGCGACTCCCCTCGCCCCCTCGTCCCCGCGGGCTCTGTCGCCATCGCCGGCCCATACGCGGGCATCTACCCCGCCGACTCGCCCGGCGGCTGGCACCTGCTCGGCCGCACCACGCTCACACTCTTTGATCCCCTCTCGCCCCGCCCCACCCTCCTTGCGCCCGGCGACCGCGTCCGCTTCATCCCCATCTCCGCACCGCCAACCCCGGGCCTCGCCACGTGACCGCCATCCGCGTCATCGCGCCGGGCCTCCAGTCCTCCATCCAGGACCTTGGCCGCCCCGGCCTCGCCTCCCTCGGCATCGCCCCCTCCGGCGCCGCAGATCCCCTCTCGCACCGTGTCGCCAACCGTCTCGTCCGCAACCCCGACCGCGCCGCCACCATCGAGTGCACCCTCACCGGCGACACCCTCCGCGCCGAATGCCCCACACTCGTCGCGCTCGCCGGCGCCGACGCCTCTCCGCTCCTCCGCCGCGATGGCCTCTCCCTCCCCGCCCCCCTCTTCCAACCCTTCCCGCTCCTCCCGGGCGATGAACTCTTCCTCGGCCCCATCCTCACCGGGTGCCGCCTCTACCTCGCCGTCGCCGGTGGCTTTCTCTCCCCGCTCATCCTCTCCAGCCGCGCCGCCCACCTCGCCGCCTCCTTCCCAGACCTCACAGGCAGGCCGCTCCGCGCCCACGACTCCCTCCCCATCTCCCCTTCCCACGCCACGCCCCCCAACTCCCCCGACCCCGCCTCTCTCCGCCGATTCATCACCGCCCACACGTTCCGTTCATCCCTCCGCGTCCTCCCAGGGCCCGACGCCGCCCTCGTCTCGCCCTCCCACGCCACCGCACTCTTCAACGCAGACCTCACCGTCAGCGCCCGTTCCAGCCGCGTCGGCGTCCGCCTCCAAGGCTCTCCACCCTTCTCCCATCCGCCCCGCACCAGCGAGCCCACACCACCCGGCGGCGTGCAGCGAACTCCCCAGGGCGAACTCATCCTCCTCGGGCCCGAACGCCCCGTCACCGGTGGCTACCCCCTCATCGCCTCCGTCATCGCCCCAGACCTCGCCGCCATCGGACAACTCCGCCCCGGCGCCCGCATCCGCCTCTCCCACGTCACGCTCGACGCCGCCCGTACTCTCCTTCTCGCGCAGCAGCAAGAACTCGACTCGCTCCTCCCGCCCCTCCCCGCATGACAAACCCCGCTCGCCCCTTCCTCAACTGCGATCTCGGTGAAGACTCCGCGACCCCGGATCACCTCCTCATGCCCTGGATCGCAGCCGCCAACGTCGCCTGCGGCGGGCACACCGGCGACCACGCCTCCATGCGCCGCGTCGTCACCCTCGCCCTCTCCCACTCAGTCCGAATCGGCGCGCACCCCTCCTACCCGGACCAAAGGCACTTCGGCCGCGTCGTCCTCAACCTCTCCCCCGAAGCCCTCAAATCCTCGCTCGCGGCTCAGATCACCACGCTCCGCACCATCGCCCGATCCCTCGGCACCGACCTCACCCACGTCAAGCCACACGGCGCGCTCTACCACGCCTGCGAAGACCCCGCGCTCGCCACCCTCCTCGCCCGCGTTGTTGAAGCAACCTGCCCGCACGCCGCCCTCGTGGGCCGCTGCGGCTCGCGCGCCGTGGACACCTGGCTCCGCCTCGGCCGCCCCGTCTGGCACGAGGCCTTCGCCGACCGCCTCTACCTCGACGACGGCTCGCTCGCTCCGCGCTCCGCCCCGGGCGCCGTCATCGCAGACCCGGACCGCGCCGCCTCCCAGGCCCTCCGCATCGCCCAGGGCCAGGGCGCACCCACAGCCTCAGGCGGCTCCATCCCGCTGAGGCCCACAACCATCTGCATTCATTCAGACTCGCCCGGCGCCGCCCTCACCGCCCAACGCGTCGGCTCCGCGCTCCGAACGCTTCCCCCCTGAGCAACGCCCAGTGCGACTACTTGTCCGCCACGTTCAGGCTGCGACCCACCCGACGCTTGCGGTTCATCATCTTCCGGCCATTCGTCGACTTCATCCGGGCCCGGAACCCGATGCCACGCTTCCGCTTGATCCGACTCGTCCGGTGGGGGTAGTGCATGACTGTCCTTCGCTTCAACCGCCGTCACGACCCTCCCGGGCCCGACTGGGGCCAAGATGATAGGCCGCCTCCCCGCCAGGGGCGACACTACCCAGGCCCGTACCTCCAAACTTCCCCCGCACCAGCCTCCCATTCCTCCCTTTCCCCATTCCCATCTCCTCATTCTTCCGATACACTCCCCTGTCCCCGCTCCCCCGGCGGGGGCCCGGGCCTCAGCGCCTGCGCTCACCGGCCGTCCACCCCCCACGGGAATCAGGACGGCCCGCGAGCGTCCGCGTGAACCCCGGCCGCCGTCGGGGTGGGCTCCGTTGCCCCGCCCCTTCTCCGCGTGACGGCCGCTCGGGTGTGTGCAGGGCGGGCCTGGCCCGTTGCCGCGGATGGACCATCCACTCGACCGCGCCGAATCCGTGCTCGGCCACCGCTTCGCCGACCGCCAGCTCCTCGCACAGGCGCTCACCCATTCCTCAAACTCCGACGACGGCCTCGCCTCCAACGAACGCCTCGAGTTCCTCGGCGACGCCGTCCTCGGCATCGTCGTCTGCGCCATGATCTTCCGCAGGTTCCCCGCCCTCCGCGAGGGCGACATGACCAAAATCAAGTCCCTCGCCGTCTCCAGAGACACCTGCGCTCACATCGCGCGTGACCTCGGCATCGAGCCTCTCCTCATCCTCGGCAAGGGCATGCAGGGCAACGGCGCGCTCCCCGCCTCCCTCTCCGCCTGCGCCCTCGAGTCCCTCATCGGCGCCCTTTTCCTCGACGCAGGCTTCGATCAATGCGAAGCCTTCATCCGCCCCCTCCTCGAGCCCGTCATCGAACGCGCCGCCGCCGGCGGCCACCAGCAGAACTTCAAGTCCGTCCTCCAGCAGTTCCTCCAACGCCGCCTCGGCCACTCCCCCTCCTACCGCGTCCTCGACGAGCAGGGCCCCGACCACTCCAAGTGCTTCAAGGTCCGCGCCGAGATCGGCCCGCGACACTTCGAGCCCTGCTGGGGCCCCACCAAAAAGCGCGCCGAACAGGAAGCCGCCCTCGCCGCTCTCAAAGAACTCGGCGTCATCCGCCAGTCCGAATCCGGCGAGCTACTCCTCGCCGAGCCCGACGAAGTCCACCAGCAGCCCACCCCAGAGCCCGAGCTGGCCGACCCTCAGCCGAGCGATCCGGCCGACGCGTGATTCGTGCCGCGACTTCTCACTCCGCCAATAAAAAACGCGACGTGCTTCCACGCCGCGCACTTCAAACTGTCTTCGCTTCTTCAGTCCCTAATGCCTCATGCCCGATGCCTCATGCCTTCTTCTTCTTATCCCTTGATCCCCGTCACCTTCACGCGGGTGAAGCGCTGGCGGTGGCCGACGCGCTTCTTCCACGTCTTCTTCTCGCGGAACTTCTGCACCCACACCTTCTCGCCCAGCACCGTCGGGTCCACGACCTCGGCGGTCACGGACGCGCCCGCGACATAGGGCTGGCCGACCTTGGCGTCGCCGCCAACCTCGCCCACCACCAAGACCTTGTCAAAGGTCACCTTCTTGCCGGCCTCCGCGCCGCCCGCCTCCAGGAGATCGATCAGAATCGTCTGACCCTGGGTCACCTTGCGCTGGCTGCCGGACTCTTGAATGATCGCGTACATGGGCTGCTCCGAACCTCTCCCGAGGGAGGGGAGTGTAGACCGCCACCTCCCCAAAGCAAGCGCCGCTCCCGTCCGACGCCTCTCGCCCTCTTCGTTCGGCTCATGATCGGTCGCCCGTTCCGCAGGCGCACTCTCTGACCTCCAAGCCCCCTCCGGGCCGATAATCCCCCGGTATGGCCGAACCGAAGCGTTCCGTTTCCAAGTCCTCCCGTGGCGGCGTGACTCTCGCGAGGGGGCTCCTCCTCCTCCTGCTCATCGCGTCATGGGCCTTCGTCCTCGCCAGCCTCGTCGGCTTCGACGCCGCCGACCCGCCCGGCCACGTCGTCTGGCCACCCAACTCGCCCGTTCACAACTGGTGCGGGCCATTCGGTGCCACCGTCGCCTACACCCTCTTCAAGCTCCTGGGCGTCGGTGCCTGGTCCCTCGTCGTCCTCCTGGGCCTCGGGCTCATGTCCGCCGCCGCCGCAGGCCAGGCCAAGCACCCCTTCGTCCGCGTCGTCGGCGTCGTCATGTTCTCCATCGCCCTCGCCGGCCTTCACCACCTCATCCTCCCCTCCCTCAGCGCTATCCCCGGCCTCGCGGGCGGGCTCATCGGCCAGGTCGGTGGCGGCTCCCTCGCCGAGCGCTTCGGCACAGTCGGCTCCACCCTCATCCTCATGGTCGCCGCGCTCATCGGCCTCATCGTGGCCATGGACGAGTGGATGCTCGCCTTCCTCAGTTGGACCTGGTCCTTCACCCGCGAGCGGGGCCTCCCCGCCGCAAGGGTCGCCGGTGCCGCCGCCGGATCCGCCGCGCTCTCCGCCGGTGGCGTCGCCGCCCGCGCATCCGGCGGCGTCCTCTCAGACCTCTGGAGCCGCGTCTTCAGCCGCAGGCCGCGCTCCGTCCGCCTCGATGACCTCGAGGGCGAAGTCCCAGCCCCGCAGTCGCGCCGTCGCGCACGCAGGCCCGCCCCCGACGCCACCAACGACGCCGAGAACCAGCAGACCGCCTCCGCCGTGGGAGTCGCCGACCCCGACGAAGAACTCACCGGCCCCGGCGAACTCGATGAGTCCCTCGACCCCGCCGACGACCCCGCCGAGCAGCCCGACGACGACGACGCGCTCCCCGGCCCCGCCCAGGTCTACACCGAGGATCAACTCCGCGAGAAGATCTCCAAACTCCCCGTCTTCTTCGGCCAGAAGGACAAGCAGGTCGCCACCCAGGCCGACATCGCCGCCCTCCAGACCCAGGACGAGCCCACCCCAGAGCAGCCCGAGAAGGTCTACCAGTTCCCTTCCCTCGACCTCCTCGAAAACCCCGAAGAGAACTTCAACGTCAAACTCGAGGAGTACGTCCGCGAGCAGGCCACCGCACTCGAGATGGCCCTCAAGCAGTACCGCATCGACGGCGAGGTCGTCGGCATCGAGTCCGGCCCCGTCATCACCCTCTTCGATGTCCGCCTCGCCCCGGGAACCAAGGTCTCCGCACTCCAGGCCGTCTCCAGCGACATCGCACGCGCCCTCAAGGCCATCAACATCCGCATCGTCCCCAACCAGGTCGGCAGAGACACCGTCGGCGTCGAGGTCCCCAACACCACCAAGGAAAAAGTCCGCATGAAGGAACTCATGGGACGCACCGAGGCCTTCTCCTCGATGAAGCTCCCCATGTTCCTCGGCAAGGACGCCAGCGGCGAGGTCCTCATCGAAGACCTCACCAAAATGCCCCACATGCTCATCGCCGGCACCACCGGCTCCGGCAAGAGCGTGTGCATGAACACCATCATCATGGGCTTCCTCTACACCAAAAAGCCCAGCGAACTCAAGATGGTCCTCGTCGACCCCAAGATGGTCGAGATGTCCCAGTTCAAGGACATCCCCCACCTCATGTGCCCCGTCGTCACCGAAATGTCCAAGGCCGCCGCCATCCTCGAGTGGGCCACCACCAAGATGGACGAACGCTACGAACTCCTCGCCGAGGCCGGCTGCCGCGACATCGCCGCCTACAACGACCTCCCCTTCGAGGAACTCGCCGAACGCCTCAACGCCAAGACCCCCGAAGAGCAGGCCCGCGTCCCTCGCAAACTCCCCTACATGGTCTTCATCATCGACGAGCTCGCGGACCTCATGATGACCAACAAGGAGGTCGAGGGACACATCATCCGCATCGCCCAAAAGGCACGCGCCGTCGGCATTCACCTCATCCTCGCCACCCAGCGACCCCAGGCCAACGTCGTCACAGGCCTCATCAAGTCCAACATGCCCTGCCGAATCACCTTCAAGGTCGCCAGCGGCATGGATTCCCGCATCGTCCTCGATCAGAAGGGCGGCGAACTCCTCCTCGGCCACGGCGACATGCTCTTCCTCTCCCCACGCTCCTCCAAGCTCTCCCGCGCCCAGGGCACCCTCGTCGACGACCACGAGATCCGCCGCGTCGTCCGATTCATGAAGGACGTCGCGGGCCCCTCCTTCGAACGCCAACTCCTCCAGCTCCGCGCCGGCGCCGTCGACGCCTCGGGCCTGGGCAATCTCACCGACGAAGAGCGCGCCCTGAAGAGCCAGAACAACTCTTCCGCCTCTCTCGCCGCCGCTCAGGAAGACCCACTCTTCCCGCGCGCCGTCGAGATCGTCCTCGAAACCCGCCGGGGCTCGGTCTCCCTTCTCCAGCGCCGCCTCGCCATCGGCTACACCCGCGCCTCCCGCCTCATCGACCTCATGGGCATCGCAGGCATCATCTCCGACCACAAGGGCTCCGTCGCCCGAGACGTCCTCATCACCGAGGACGAGTGGTCCAAGATGAAGCAACTCGCCGCCGGCGAGGCCGAGAGCAAGGGCCTCAAGACCGTCTTCAACGGCGGGTCGGGCAGCGCCGCCACCGGCGACCTCTTCGACCACAACCAAGCCACCGAAGCCGCCCCCTTCCAGCCCGGCGCCATGCCCACCACACTCTCAACCCAGGACAGCCGCTTCGACGACGCCTTCGAGAGCGAGGACGACGAGCCCAATCTCGCCCCGGGCCGCTAGCGCTCCTCACGGGCTCACTCGCCCCCTCTGTATACTCGCGCCATGCCCGACACCGCCCCTTGCCCCCCTCGCGTCGTCGTGGCAAGGCTGCGAATCGGAAGGTCCCTCGCCTTGGTCCCGTGGGCTGTCGCCGGGTGGCCCGCTGGCTGGGCGCTGTGGTGGCTATGCCTCCCCGTTGCTGCGGACCCGAAGGGACTCCCGCAGGTATTGAACGCGCCGGTCGCCTGGGAGTTCCTCTCTCGCGCGTTCTGGTGGGCGGCTGCGGCCCTGGCGCTCTTCCTCCTCGGCCGCTTGCTCGTGCCCTCGCTCGGCACCTGGGTGGGCCGCAAGCTTCCGATGCGGAGCCGTGAGTGGTTCGTTGCTCAGGGGCGAGCGCGACGCGCCCCGCGCACGCTCTCCGTCATCATTGTGGTTGTGCTTCTCGCGCCCTGGACGCTGTTTGCCTTGGTCGCTCCCTTGTCCGCCAACCTGTTCATCGCTTCAAGGGTGCTCGCTGGGCTCGGGATGACGGCACTCCTTCTATCCCTCGCGGGGCGTCGAGGTCGAAGCCTGAGCTGTGCCCGTTGTGGCTACCGCATGAGCTCGTGGCGGAGCGCCGCACCCCGATGTCCGGAGTGTGGCAGTCACTGGCGCGACTCACGCAAGATAGCCTGCGGCAGTCGACACGCGCACCGCCCATCGTTTGCGGCAGGACTGGGGCTCCTGGTGCTCAGTCTTGCCTGCCTGCTTCTGTTCGGTTCGCTCTGAGAACGCGGTCGCCCACTCCCCTCCCTCTCTGTATACTCGCGCCTTGCACCCCGTGAGCACAACCCACGCGGTCGACACGCTCCACCACATCGACCGGCCCCCTCGCCTCCGCATCGGCGAGGTTGACGCCCTCCGCGGCGTCGGCGCGCTCATGGTCATGTGCCACCACTTCCAGGACCAGCTCTCCTCCGAGGGCCACTCCGGCCTCTGGATCCACGTCCCCCTCGCCCAATACGCCGTCCAGACCTTCTTCCTCATCAGCGGCTACATGATCCTCATGACCGCACGCCGCTCCCGCACCCTCGGAGAGTTTGCCCTCACCCGCTGGGCACGCCTCTACCCCACGTTCTGGCTCTGCTGCATCCTCACCTACGCCACCATCCGCATCTTCGAGCCCACCTTCAACGACATCTCCCCGGGCATGGCCGCTCTCAACCTCCTCATGGTCCAGACTCCGAACTTCCGCCCCATCGACTGGCCCTACTGGACCCTCCACCAGGAGATGTGGTTCTACCTCGTCATCGCCGCCCTCCTTCTCATCCGCCGCCTCGACGCCGCACTCTGGGTCCTCGCCGGCCTGGTCTTCACCAGCCTCTGCACCCTCCAGTTCACCCGCTGGTTCAGCCTCTTCCTCGTCGGCATGGTCATGTTTGATTCCCGCGAGCGCTTCCGCCCGCGCCACGCAGGGCTCCTGGCCCTCTGCGCCGCAGACATCCTCCGCCGCAGCGTCGGCTTCCCCACCGAGCTCCTCCCCGGCACCCTCGCGCACCTCGTCTCCCGCGCCGGAGACTTCCTCCTCTCCCTCGGCGTGCGGCCCGCGCCCCCAAAGGCCGACGCCAACGTCGCCGGGTGGACCTACCCACTCTTCGTCACCGCTGTCACCGCCGTCGTCTGGTCCTGCACCCGCCTCCGATTGCCCTGGTTCGCAAACCCCGTCCTCCGCTTCTTCGGCGGCATCTCCTACCCCCTCTACCTCCTCCACGCCACCATCGGCGCCATCATCATGCACCGCGCCATGAACGCCGGCGCAGGTGTCAACCTCGCATGGTCCATCGCCGTCACCTCCGTCATGCTCCTCGCCATCGCCGTGTCCTACGGCGTTGAAAAGCCCATGGTCCGCTGGGCCGCCGCCCGCGTCCGCGCCAAGCGAGAGCGACTTGCCGGTGCCCAGGCTCAGACCTGATTGATCAGAATCAGCACCGCGTGCAGCGCCATCAGACCCCACGCAGCCTTGATCAGCACGTCGGGGTCGCGCAGCATCGTTGGCCAAAACCGCGTGCGCATCCACCACACCAGCGCTACGCCAGCCAGGGCCAGCAAGAGACTCCGCCGCCCGGGTCCGATCATCACTCGCATCACCCAGTTCGTCGCGGGCTCGTCGAGCCAGAACAATCGCGCCAGCATCAACCCCATCAGCGCGGCCATAGCGAGCCACCACCCGCCAACGCTGAACGCCCACGCATGCAGCGGCACGGGATGCCTGGCTCGCACGAGCGCCACGAAGTCAAACCCCCAGCCGCATTCCGGGCAGGTGTCGCGCGTCAGCCCGCGCAGGTTGTACCCACAGTTGTCGCAGGGCACGTCGTGCACCGCCAGATACCGCACGACCTTTGGGTCAACAGTCCGCCGCACACACCAATCCTAACCGAGCACGTGCGGCGATGCCCACTCCACGACGACCGCAGGCGTCGGGGTGCTGCGGACGGCGTTCAGAGGCACCCGCCCGCCGACACCCGCACGACCCGCCAGCAGTTCCGACCCACCTGTCGATACTTAGTGCGAATGCAGAGAGACCGTGCCGCCCTCTCCGCACCTCTCCCTGCCAGGAAGGGAACCGTTCGAACGCCTTGTCGCTGACCGCGTACGGGCGAGCAGACCGAGCCGACGCCGAATACCATGCAGTCCTTGAATGGAGTCGAGCCACCCGTGACCATCGCCGCGACCAATGGAACCCACCGTACCCGAGCCGACGCCACCCGCATCCCGGTGGCGAGGGAATACAGCGGCCCGGCGACGGAGCACACCCTGAATCTCGGCGATGCCCGCACGCTCGATTGGATTCCCGACGAGTCCGTTCATCTTGTGGTCACTTCGCCACCGTACTTCAACCTCAAGAAGTACAACAAGCACCCCGGCCAACTCGGCGAGTTGGACGACTACGAAGCGTTTCACGACGCACTCGATCAGGTCTGGAAACACTGCTATCGCGCGCTCGTGCCTGACGCGTACATACCTGACGTGCCGCCGTTGGCGAAATCGTGTACGATTCGATGAGTGAACTCCATGAAGGCCAAGGACGAGCACATTTCGATTCCACTCTTCCAGAGTGATGCACAGTGCCACGCGAGCGTGAGCATCCAGAAAGCAACCGGTGCGTACTACACGCCGGACGCCGTCGTTCGCTCGCTCGTATCGTGGGCGACACGAAGCGAAAACGACCGGATGCTTGATCCTGCGTGCGGAGACGGCCGCTTTCTGGTCGCTCACGCGAACAGTGTCGGCGTCGAGCAGGATCCGCTGGCGTGCCAGGCGGTTCACGCCCGTGCTCAGGGCAGCCTGATTCACCAAGGGGATTTCTTCGCGTGGGCGAGTCAGACGCAGGAGCGGTTCGACTGCGCTGCCGGAAACCCGCCCTTCATCCGCTACCAGCGGTTCGCTGGCGAAGTTCGCGATGCGGCGTTGCAGCTCTGCCGACGCCACGGCGCAAAGTTCTCTTCGCTTTCGTCGTCGTGGGCTCCGTTCATGGTCGCGACCGCAACCCTTCTCAAGCCGGGCGGACGCATGGCGTTTGTCGTGCCCGCAGAAATCGGCCACGCGCCCTACGCCGCGCCCGTTCTTGAGTACATGACGAAGTACTTTGACAGAGTGCAAATCGTCGCGGTGAGGGACAAGTTATTTCCCGACCTCTCCGAAGATTGCTGGATGCTGTATGCGGACGGATACGGCGGCCACTGCGACACGCTCAAGTTCACTGCGCTGGATCGCGTTTCCTACGCGGCCAAGCCACCGCGAGCGGGCGTTGACGTGACCATGGAGGAGTGGCGGCGTTGGAACTGCCGTTTGCGTCCGTTCCTACTGAGCGCCGCCGCCCGCGAGTTGTACACCATCGCCGCTGAATCGCGACGTTCGCAGCGGCTCGGCGATGTGGCCCGAGTCGGTATCGGGTACGTGACCGGGGCCAACGACTTTTTCCACCTGCGCCCGTCACAAGCCGAGAAGCTCGGTATTCCTCGCCGCCTGCTTCACCCCGCCGTTCGCAACGGCAAGAGCCTCGCGGGAGGGTGCGTGGATGAAGGGCGAGTCGCCGACTGGATAAACGCGGACGACCCGGTTCTCCTCCTACGGCTCTCGGAAGACGCGGAGTTGTCAGCACCCGTGCGCCGATATCTAGATTCCGAGCCGGGACGCGAGGCACGCGAGACGTACAAGTGCCGCAACCGTGATCCCTGGTACTCCGTGCCCGATGTCACGGTCCCGGACGGTTTCCTCTCGTACATGAGCGGCGACGGGCCAACCCTCGTCAGCAACAAAGCCGGCTGCGTCTGCACGAACTCCGTGCACGCTGTTCATCTGGCCAAGGGCATGTCGATGACGCGGCTGATGAAACTATGGGCGGAGCCCGTGACCGCGCTCTCGTGCGAGGTTGAAGGCCACCCCCTGGGCGGAGGGATGCTCAAAGTCGAGCCGCGAGAGGCAGCACGCATAGTGCTCAACGACACCGCGATCCGCGCCGATGCCGACAGAACGACGCTTGCCGAAGCCGTGGTGACCATGAAGCGCTGGAGGCACTATGGCTGACGCGAAGCGCGAGGGGGCAAGTGAAACCAGCCGGTGCGAGTGGTTGACTCTGGGGCAGGCGCTTAAGGCGTTCGTCCTCAATGCCTCTGGGCATCAGGGGCAGGGGCACATACGGCCGCTTCATTACTATGTGGCCTCGCGCCTGGTGGTTGAGGGCGGGTTCCATCCGGACGAGATCACCCCGCGCCCGCCCTTTCGCGTCACGGATCGGGGTGGGCGAAAGCTGCTTGAGCACGATCCGGCGAGCGGTGGCTCTGGCGAGCGGACGGTCTTAGGCGGGCTCAAGACCAAGGCGGTCGATGTCGTTGTGACAAAGCCCCATGTCGGGCCGGTCATAGCCGTGTCGATGAAGGGGACGCTCGGGGCCTTCCGCAACCTCACGAATCGAATGGAAGAGGCTATCGGGGACTGTACGAATCTGCACATTTCCTACCCGGCGCTCGTTTACGGCTTCTTCCAAGTCTTGCGTGCGGCCAAGGCGGGTCCCACAGTTGAGCCAAACGATGTCTGTGTCCTGCCGGACGGCAGGATTGTCGACTCTATCGTGCGCTATCACGATGTTCTTGCTCGCCTTGAAGGACGCCTCGATCTCCGAGACGAGACGACAAAGTACGAAGCCGTGTGTCTCTCGCTCGTGAAGCCCGATCAACCTTCCCTTGGGACGGTCCTGCCTGACTTTCCGCCCGCGACATCGCCGCTGTCACTCTCGACGTTTTTCGCGAAGCTCTACCGCGCGTACGACCTTCGGTTTGTGTACGCCGCTCCGAAGCTTGAGTCTGTCACATCACGGCACATTTGGAGCGCAGAGTCCCCAGCCTTCATCAAAGGACCAGCGCTGGACTACTCACCTCGCATTGACGGCGATTGATGCCCGAGAGCTCGGAATCCGCTTCGGAGCGGCACGCCATGAGCGGCTTGAGGATGCTTGGTTCAGCCTGGATCGCCGCGGCAAGGTCCAGAGCGGTCATCGTCGAGAAGTTGATGACCTCGATCTCGCGGACTTCAACAAACTTCGCAAACGCCCGAATCAGCGTGGCCCGCACCTCACCCGCGCGAGTGTCGGCGTCGGTCTTCACCCACCCCATGTAGTCGGCGTGCGAGTCGTATCCTTCGGGCATCGGGCGCTCCCAGTTTGTGGAGGGGGAGTGTAAGCGATGCCCCGGGCTTGGCCGGGGCCGCGCTGGGCCGCCCTCCGCTCCTGCCGGGGGTTCGCCAAGGGGGCGGCACGCCCACTTGGCATCCGCACCCTCGACTCGCTCGCGGCACGTCCGGGCCTCGCGGATCCCGTGGAGCCTCCCGCGTGCAGCGCGGCCCCGCCAGGGCCGGAGGGTGCCGCGCGCCCTTCTCCCCAGGCCTCACACCCCCTCTACCACAAAAACCTCTCCGCCCACGACCTCCCTTGCGCGCGCGTTTCGTACCAACCCTCCCTCTCCACTTGACCCGCCCCGATCCCACTTTCTATGTTCGCGCACGCGGCGGCCAAACACCCGCGGCCGCAGCGCCGGCCGCATCACACGCCGCGCCGCTCAGAGAACCCGGGGGGGGGCCATCCATGTTCGACTCATCCAAGCCCGATTCCATCCCGCCACGCCCACACCAGCCCGACCCATCCGCGTCCCGTCCCGCCCGCGCCCACTTCGAATCCGACGAGTCCCCCCTCGACGCCTCTCCATTTCCCTCGCCGCGCGACGCCGCGCGTGACGCCGCACGCGACGCCGCACGCGACGCCGCACGTGACGCCGCACGCGCCGCCGCCGCGCACACCTCTCCGCAAAGCTCCATCGACACGCGCCCACTCCGCACCGCCGACGAGCTCCTCGCCGACCGCGACTTCATGTCCTCCCTCTACGCCGAGTTCTTCGAGGGCTGCTCCGAGCTCCGCGGCTTGGCCTTCCTCGGCCACACCACCATCTCCGCCGTCGCCGAAGTCCTCTCCCACCCCTCCGTCCTCGAACGCATCGACAGCCTCAGCCGCCTCATGGACCTCCGCTGCCGCTCGCGCCTCCGCGCCGCACGCCTCGGTGCCATCAACAAACTCAGCCTCATCGCCGCCTGCGAAGACGACAACGAAACCGCCCGCCGCGCCGCCGCCGCGCTCCTCCGCGCCTCAGACCCCGCCCGCCTCGGCCCGCCCCCAGACTCGCCCCCAGACTCACCCGCAGGCCCATCCCCGCGCCAGCCGCGCTCTCCCTTCCCCTCAGCGCCGCCCCCTGCGAGCCCGTCCGGCTCCTCCCTCCTCACTCCCACGGCAGCAGCTTCACCTTCGCCGCCCAGGTGCTCTGATACTCCGCCTCGTCCATCTCAACCACGGTCCAGTCAGACATCAGCACACACCGGACGGCCGGTCGTGCAATCTGCGTGGTCTCTCCCGGTCCGCCCCACGCCTCTCCCTTCTTCA
>Ga0154020_10000210_pt1 | contig 68758 bp, 54 predicted proteins | sample Klosneuvirus_201_FD_109709 | JGI IMG/M metagenome (GOLD analysis project Ga0154020, IMG submission 109709) | Active sludge microbial communities from wastewater, Klosterneuburg, Austria - Klosneuvirus_20160825_MG | ecosystem: Engineered > WWTP > Aerobic digester > Activated sludge | place...
AACATCATTTCCCCCCTTGTTTTTCAAGCCCTTTCATTTTTTTGTCCGGTAGTGAGATAAATAGCAAAGAATTCAAAGAACTTGATGACGATGCAATTGGAAAACTACTACCACAACTTCTTGAATCTGAAACCGGCCGTAAAGTGTTAAAAAACACTGCATTCTGGAGAGACTCTGACGTTCAACCTTTAATTGAAAAAATGGCCGAAGAATTAAGATCTGGATATGTTGATGACCAAGATGGAGCTACACTTCTGTTGATTGGTTATTTATCTGGCAATTCCGTGCTTTTGCAAGAAGCTTATGAGCGCATGGATGGAGGAGACGAACAGGAGTTTAAAGATCTCTTTGGTCCTATTGGTATTACTTTTGATGAAGTTAAAAGAGCGTACGAAGTAGCAAAAAATTGAACTTGCTGTGTCTGCGTATCTAAAAAATCCTCACCGACCATTCAACAGTACAAACTTCGGCTAATTAGAAAAAAATTTACTGAATAATAAATTCTGGGTGGATATCTACAGGCACTTGTGTGAGTTTATCTAAAACTTGTTGAATGGCAGGTGTGACGTGGCCCATTGTGTCTAACATTTGTTTGGCTTGTTGGTATTGGCCTTGTGCTTGAATAGTCATGAGTATTTGCGTGAGTTTTTCTACGGCTTTTTTAATGCGTTGATAGTTTATGCTAAACTGTCCTTGTTTATTGATAGTGATGCTTTTATCTTGCAGTAGAAAATTAAGTTGAAGTGCCATGCCTTTGCCGTGGGCTTCTGAAGTGCCAAAACGTACAGTTCTAAAGGTAGAAGCCAAAAATGTTTCGTAAAATAAAGGTGCCATTGTTTTATCAATAACGCCTTTATCCATTAAATATTGAAGTGCAAATAATCCAGAAATATCGGCTTTGGCTTCTTCTATGGCGCTGTAGGTTTCTTTTAGTGATTCTCTTACTGTGGTTTGTTTTTGATACACATGATGCGGACCTAATCCGTGCATTAGTTCGTGCATTAAAATGGCCGAAAAAAAGGCATTAAAAGAAATATTTTTTTGGCTGGATTCTGGCAGTGCGATTTTGGCGATAGGCAATAATGTTTTGTTGTATTTGGCCTCTTGAATATTTTTAAGCATCACGCGTTTACTTCCTTTTTCTTGAATCACGCGTTCTTGATTGGGCAAATTATAGGCCGCCGTTTGTACGCCACGATTGGCATCGCCTGCATTATAAACAACGTTGACCACACGAATAGGTGCTTGCTTGCCAAGTGCTGGGTTTTTATATTTTTTATCGATTGGTAGGTGGTTTTCTATGTCTTGTAAATAAGACGAAAATTGAACAAGTTTTTTAGTTTCTGCTTGATCGGTGACGGTAATAAAAGCTTCGAATGCGGCTTTGGCGTTGAACCATTCGTCTTCATAGACTTCGTAAGGGCCAATCACTGGCTCAATATCTGAATCAAGTTCCATCCAGGCCAGATCGCTACTGTAATAATCATTACTTAAAAATGCTTGTGCCCGTGTTTTTAAGAATTTTTGCAAGCTTGCATTTTGTGTAAGTGCGGCTGCTTGCTCTAACAAGGTCGCTGCTTCTTTAAGTTCTGTGGCGTATTCTGTGGCATAAGGAACCACCATCAGTTGGCCCTTTGGATTTCTTTTAACGACTGTATAAAAACTCATTGCTTGCGCTTTGTCTTGTTCGGACAAAGTTTTAAGCCAGGTTTCAATTTCTTCTTGGGTGGCATCTTCTGGATAAAAATTGCCTTGTTTTTTTTTGTCTCCTACGTTTGGAATAAATGGTTTGTTATGATTAATCCTGCACCATGGCCCTTTATTGATTAAAAAATAATCGAGTTGTGCTTGTGCTAATGCCTGTGCATCTGTTCCTTTGGGTGCTGTTTGTATGCGTTTAGTAAGTTCGGCTTGCAGTGATTCGTTATTGGCAGACACTTGTCTTAGAAACAAAGTGTCCATAAGATGGGCTGCTTTAATTAATTTATTGAGTGCTTGTTGTTCGCTTATTGGCAGTGTGCTTAGTTCTGTTTTAATTGGCACAGGTACCAATTGTGCAATTGATTTTTGTAGACTGGCTAAATCTTGTTTTTCTGTTTGTGCAAATAACATAGGCACATAGGTAAATACGGCACAAAAAGATAATAAACGAATGGATGATCTTATCATGAATAATCCTTATTAGTTGGGGTTTTAAAACTAGTATTTGAGTCCAATTTCTTGGAGCCGTTGTGCCAAATATTGCCCTGCGGTAATATCCGGATATTTTTTTTCTCCCATGCGTTTAATGCAAGAGTCTAATGGATTTAAGCTCACTTCTGAACGTGGATGTACAAAAAATGGCATAGAGAATCGACGTTCTTTACTGTTGTTGGGATTTACCACGCGGTGTGTGGTGCTTTTATAAACACCATTGGTGACATTTTGTAACATGTCTCCTGCGTCTGCAATAATATCGCCATAAAGTGCTTTAACAGGAAACCACGAACCATCACGTTTTTGTAGTTCAAGTCCACCTGCAGTGGCTTCGCAGAGCAATGTAATTAAATTAATGTCTTCGTGTGGTGCAGATCGGATACTTTGAGGATGAGCTTCTGGAGGGATGGGTGGATAATGAATGACACGCAAAATAGTATTGCCATCTTGTGCCATGTCAGAAAAACGATTACTTGGCTCACCAATATAAAGGGCACAGGCTTGCAAAAGCGATTGCGCACAAGTGTCTAATTGTTGGTAAATAGTCAGCATGACCTCTTTAAATGCACTGATTTCTTGTGGCCAGATATTTTTGGGATAAGTTTGGTAAAGCGAGTGGGTTGGCATTAATTCTCGTCCCACATGCCAAAATTCTTTTAAATCTGGTGCTTGGTGATTTTTGGCATGTTCCTTGCCAAAACTGGTGTATCCGCGTTGACCTGCAAGCCCTGGCATTTCGTATTGTTTTTTAGTGTGAACGGGGAGTTCAAAAAAAGTCTGTGCAATTTGATAGGCGCTATCAATAAGCGATAAATCAATGCCATGGTTTTTAACAACAAAAAAACCAATTTCAGAAAGCGCACTTCCTAATGTGCGCACAAAATGTGCTTTGTCTTGCGGATCAGTTGATTTAAATTTTTGCAAATCTACAGACGGAATAGTTTCTAGCATGGACAATCTCCTTATTGGTCGCTTTTTGGTCGCTTTGTGGATAAAAGGCGGGAGCAGTGTATAAGTCAATCGATTATAAATATCAAACTAGATGGGTGTATTTTCGATGTTTAAAATCTGCCAGAATTAAATTCCACATGAAACCCAAATGAAAATTCGATGATTCCATTTTTAATTAATTGTTTGGGTGGATTTTGAAAAGGTTGGGCGCGTCTAAAAGCTGCAATTGCTTCTTGGTCTAAAAAATCAACGCCAGAAGATTCTAATACGCTTGCGTCTTTTAGTTCGCCATTTTCGTTAAGGCTAATTTTAAGGACGGTATATCTGGTTTTAATTCCGTAAATTTGCCCGGTTGGGTCACGTTTATCGATTTCTTGAGAAGGATTCCAATGTTGTCCTACAGATTGTTTAAGTCGATTAAAAAAAGGGGCATATTTGAACTCGCGTGCATTTAAAAAAGTACCTTCGCCATCTGCAATATTGTCTGGTAAATGATCATTAGAAGGTGCACCTGCCAGTTTGGATAAAACACCCAGGTGCGGTATTTTTGGTGCACCTTGTGGCAGCGTGATGGAGCCATTGCCAGAGGATGTATCATTTGAATCCGTCTCTTTTTTAGAAGATTCTGCAGGTGTGGATGCGATCTCTTGTGGTGATTTAAAATATTGTTCACGAAAACGCGCAAGACGTTCGTTGAGTGGGTTTTGTGTTTGCTCTTTTTTGGTAATAGAAGGAGAAGGCGCAGTTTGAGACGGTGTTGTTGTTTTGCGCGTTTTGTTTTTGACTGTCTTATCTGTGCCTGCTTGTTGCGCTTGTGGTGCACCTTCTTGCAGGGAAGTGTCGTGCGCTGTAGCTAAACTGTTATCTTTGGTGTGAGTCGCTTTTTTGTAGTCTTTTGTTCTGTAACGACTTTTGGTTTCTTTGTCTGTTTGGGTATTTGATTCGGATAAAAACCGCGCATTAGGATTTGGCATTAAATGATCTTCTTTGGGTAAATCGACCACTTGTCCTTTAAGATCTTCAAGTTGTTTTTTTTCTTGTTCTTCTTTTTGTTGTTGTTTTAATTTTTGTTTTGGTGTGTTGCCTAAAGCTTGTTTGTCTTGGCGTGTTAAGCGATTATTTTGAAATTGCGAAGGCGATAATTTTTGCAACGAGATAGATTGCGATTTTTTTGTTTGAATAGGCTGTTTAATGAATGACCAGGCTAAAGCATGGAGCAATAATGCACACAACAACGCAATTAAGTCGCGCGTGCTTTGTCTTTGTTTATTTTTTAAATCATCATAAGAACCTGGTTGTTCAAATGGCATGCATAGATCCTATGCCGAGTTATACACGCCTTTTTTAGCTTCGTCAGCTAAGATGCAAATGAAATTAACTTTTTCTTTTAAGCTATTGTTAATTTATCTGCAAAATACTCAATCATGTCTATTTTAGAGACAATGCCTGTAACTTGGCCTTGATCCATCACAAGCACGGTTTTGCCTTGATTTAAAAACGCAGGAATAGACGCCAAAGGTGTGTCTTTTTTAACCGCAATGTAATTGACTTGTGCGAGTTCTAGCACTGGCGATTCTACTTTTTTGGTGCCATTTTGAACCAGGCATCTTAAAATGTCTGTTTCGTGCACAACACCAATTAATTTGTCTTGTTCCATGACAGGGATTTGGCTAAATCCATGATCGCGCATAACCTTAATGACTTGATTGAGTGTGTTTTGCGCCTGCACAACCGTGATTGGTTTTGCTTTTTGTCCTTGATTTTTGGCTTGTATCAAAGAATCCACAGTGCCTAACTGCGGTTGTCCTAAAAAACCATGCTCGCGCATCCATTCGTCATCTAAATATTTGGATAAATAGCGAGACATGTGATCAGGTAACAATACTAAAATTTTGATTGGTTGATTGATGCGTTCTGCGTATTTAATGGCTGCAGCGACCGCAGCGCCACAAGAACCGCCTGCAGCGAGCCCTTCTTTTCTTAGTAGATCGCGTGCGGTGTAAAAACAATCTTCGTCGGTAACAGGAATGATTTCGTCGATGATTTTCATTTGAATGGTCGATGGTAAAAAATCCTCGCCGATGCCTTCGACCTTCCAAGACGTTTTGGTGCCTTTCTTAAACGCACCTGTTTTCCAAAGATCGTAGTAAATCGAACCGATAGGATCTGCACCAATAATTCGAATCTGTGGTTTTTTTTCTTTTAAATAACGGCCCACACCAGAAATTGTGCCGCCCGTTCCAAGACCCGCAACAAACACATCAAAGTCGCCTTGAGTTTGGGTCCAAATTTCTGGTCCTGTAGAAATGTAATGTGCTTCTGGATTAGATGGATTGTGGTATTGATTAGCTAAAACAGCATGCGGCGTTTCTTTGGCTAAACGCTCTGCTACTTTGTAAACACTGCGCGGATCGTCGGCTTCTACATTGGTTGGGGTAAGAATGACTTTGGATCCCAAAGCACGCATAGCGCGCACTTTTTCGTCCGACATTTTATCGGGCATCACAAAAATGGTTTTATAGCCTTTTACCGCAGCGACCAACGCCAGTCCCATGCCTGTATTGCCACTTGTGGCTTCTACGATGGTACCGCCTGGTTTTAAATCCCCACGCTTTTCTGCGTCTTCGATAATTTTAATGGCAATACGATCTTTGGTTGAACCACCGGGGTTTAAATATTCACATTTGACATAAATTTCTGCCGGTGTATGGGTGCCTACTTTATTAAGTTTAACAATCGGGGTATGTCCTACCGCTTCTAATATGTGATGATAAGCGCCATGCATAATAGCCATTTGATAACACCTTTATTTTTGAGAGAGGTCTAAATAAAAATAAAATTAAGTGAATAACTCAACCGCCACGTCTATGACATAAAAGTAGAGTACGATAAAGGATAAATGTGCCAACTTCGATTAAAACTGCCGATGAAATATTAAAAATATTAGCCCAAAATGGAATTAAGCAAACCACTCAACGAGAAGCGATTGTGCGTGAGTTTTTGTCTTTAAAAGGACATGTAACCATCGACGACCTATTATTGCGTGTAAAAAAAACGCATCCCGCGGTGGGTTACGCCACTGTTTATCGCACGCTTAAGCTGCTTAAAGAATTAGGGTTTGCAGATGAACGTCATTTTATAGAAGGCAAAGCACTGTTTGAACCTTTAGGCGAAGGGCATCACGATCACTTGATTTGTAGGCAGTGTCAAAAAATTGTTGAATTTGAAAACGAAGCCATAGAGCAACTGCAAGAACAAGTAGCTTTTGCGCATGGCTTTAAAATTATGGGTCATAAAATGGAAATCTATGGTGTTTGTGATGTTTGCTTAACTAAATCTTGATTGAATTTTTTGAATCTTCCCGTGTTGCCGAAACCGCATGACTCAAATTTATTGCGCGACACTTGTTCTCTTTTCCCTACAATTAATCAGCAAAAATAAAAAAATAGTTTCATTTTTTTGCTGGCTTATCTTGACTCTTAAAACAAATATGTGGCTTACTTTTTTCAACGTAGCTGAAGTTTGATGTAGTAGTTTCTATATGTATTAAGCAGCGCAATGTTGTGTACCTCTTCCTAAGGAACTACGCTCCATGAGTGATAAGCCACAGATGCATCACGAAGATGAAGATGACTTTTTTTTAGAATCAGGTCTAACCACAAAAGGCAGAAGGCGATCTAAAACATTGTCTAGAAGAGAAATGGTGCGAGAACAAAGACGCACTTTGCAAAAAAACGATCTATTGCGAGTGATTGATTTTGAACGCCCCAGATCGCGGCTTGACTGCAAAGAAGGGCCCAGACCTTGTTTATACATTGCCTGCAAACACAATTTATTTTTGGATGTGAACACTGCAACAGGATCCATTAAATTTAATTTTCCGGATAAAGATATTTGGGAATTAAGGGAAACTTGTGCGTTAGACGTGGCAGAACGGGGCGGTATTACACTAGAAGAAGTAGGTGAAATTTTAAATCTTACGCGTGAACGTGTAAGACAGTTAGAAATGAGCGCGATTGAAAAAATCAGGCAAGCAGGAGAAGATGTGGGACTAAATGCATTTGAAGGTTGGAGCATTGAACGTGCGGATCCCACAGAAGCGACTTAATTCGTGTTTCACTAAGAATCCTCATGCTGTGTTGATTCGTGTTCTAACTTAATTGTTTTAATGGTTTCTTGTAATAAATCTAAAACATCCTCTAAATCGTCGCGTTCTTCTTTTTGATTTTGAGCGAGTTCTTTTACTTGCTTTGATATGTGTTGTAATTCTTTTATGTAATTAAATCCAATATTGTTTGGAATATCAACAAAAAAACGAATCATAGACTCAATTTGATCCAAATGATTATTGTAGTGGATTGGGTTTGCACTATTTGCTGAATCTACAAGGTCTGTTAATCGTTGTTTAATTTGTTCTATAAATGCTTGTGCAGATATTTGTGGACTTAACTCTTCGAATACCGTTAATGTGTATTGCGCGCATTCTTGTTTGATAATTTTAGTTTTCCATGTTTCGTTTAATAGTGGGAGTGCGTCTTTTATTTTAAACTCACAAACAGCATCGCAAGCCAGGCAGTAACCATAGGCGTGTTCTGGTTGATTGAGCAGTTCTAGCAGTTTAGAAATTCCTTCTTTGCCTTGTGTTCTCTTGACTAGACCATAAATGGCGTCTGCGAGCATGTCTTTGTCTTGTTCTTCTTCTATTAATAGTCGCAGAAATTGTGTTGCTTCTTCTGTGGGATGTGTAATGATGTCCGAAAGAACACAGTCGCGCTCCTGATCGTCTTCTGTTTGGTTAAAAGCATCTAACAAAAGTTGCAAACTTTGTAGTTCTTTAGATAACGTGGCGTTTGATTTTTTATCTTGTGGTGTCATGATGTGTCTTAGTTCTCCTGGCTCTGTTGTTTTTTATCACAGTGCACGTTTATTTAAACCCTGCATAATAAAAATTTGTGTGTGTTTAATTGGCATGAGAAAGAACATAAATGCCCTCTAAAAGACAAACTCCGCGTATTCTTATTGATTTGTTTGCAAATAAATTCATTGGTGATGAACCTTTTTTGTGCAAAACCATTGATTTGAGCCCAGAAGGTGCATTTTTACTCAAACTTATTGAACCTGAACGTTCTCAAATGGGAGAAGTGATAGGTATTGAATTTTCATTGCCTCAATCAGAAGAAGTCATTTGGGCAAGTGGACAGGTATTAAGAGAAGAAACCAAGGGTGGATTAGAAGGCTACGCCGTTAAATTTATAGCGATGGCTGATAAACATAAAAAAATGATCGAAGACTTTATAGAAACACAGCAAACACCATAAAATAGAGCAAATAAGTAAATATATATTTGTTTAAATAAAAAGACCCTGTTAAACTTTCTACTGACTCTACTTATCACTCTGCGAGTCAAGAGAAAGGAGCGTGTATGGGGTATCGCCAGCAAGGAACTTCTTCTAAGCTTTTGCATTTAGAATCCTCCACACATACAGCGACGCATTTATTCAATCCAGACGAAGTTAAACATCATGATATGTTGAATGATTTTGTAAACGAGGTTGAAAAAAATTCTGTCCCTAAATTTGTAGATAAAAAAGTACTTTTTAACTCTCTTGCCTGGGCGCTTGGTAAAAACAAGGATACTTCATGATTATTTATGTTTTAAAAATCAATTACTTGATGTTCATGAAGTGAAAAAACATACAAAGTATGACAATTAATTACATCAATCAGCGATACTCCTTACGGCTATTTTTTGTTGTCGTCACAAGGAGTATCAATGACACTTCATCAAAAAAAACTAATCTTGAGTGTTTTTTTCTTTTTCTTTTCTCATTTATTTTCATCATCTTTGTTGTTTTCGTCTAATCTACCAGTTGATGATTCCTCTTATTCTATTATTGGTGGAACAACCTTGCCAGATATCGAAAATGGCGCGGTCCGATTATTTTATTACACAAAAAATGGTGGTGTGAGTGGCGGATGTAGTGGTGAGTTAATTCACCCTCAATGGATCTTAACCGCAGGGCACTGTGTGGATATTCAAGCTGGAATGCACTTGGCACATATTCAAGTGCACGGCGATCGTAGTGTGCGTGTGGTAGATCAAATTTTAGTGCATCCGCAGTACCCAGGTATAGATTTACTTACAACCGTAGACGAAGGCGTTGATATTGCTTTGTTGCACTTAGAAAAACCCTATCTTAATGCGGATCGTTCCCGCATGAATTACCGTATGGGAATGAGTACTTTATTGGGCGAACAATTCAAGGGGAAAACCGTTATTTGCAGGGGATATGGGCGTTTTGATAATGGAGACCCAAGTTCTTTGGGTATTCTCAGAGAAGGTAATAATCATGTCTCACGTATGCAATTAGCCAAGATGATTATTGAAGGTGATCATTTAACAGCGCCGGGAGATTCGGGTGGTTCTTGTTTTTTAGATACCGCTGCAGGTCGTGTGATTGTGGGCGTTGCGTCTTGGCACAAGCAAACATTAATTACAGCCAAAATAGAATATTCGGCGCTTACTTCTGCCGAATATTTTAGAGATTGGGTGCTCCAACAGATTTATCCAGTAACAGTTGAATTTAAAAATCCTTGGCAAGAGCAAGCAACAGGAAAAATGGGAACGACAGAGCGTTACTTGGTATGGTGGAACCCCGCATTTGCAGGCCAGTATCAATGGCATATTTTAGCTGGTTGGAACATGGGAACAGCGCCAGATGCTTGGGGTTATTTAGGAACGCGTAAACTAATCAATCGTGGTTGGTTGGCAGACGAACAACAGGGTTCTTTGTTGATAGACATGAAAACCGGAAAAGAAGAAGTAGAAGGTGTTAATTTTTTGTGGGGCACAATTGATGCGGCCATTGTTTGTCATGGTGCATCTTGCTTTTCTTTAAGCCCCCGTCTGTTGCCACATAATCTTGATATTAGCACCACATGGAATCCTTGCCAGGGTCGTGCTTTTACTTGGATTGCTAATTATGATTTAGATGCTTTAGGTGATTATTTAGAAATAGGTGGCAAACGTATGAATGGCAATTCTTTAAGCAAAGGTTATGGCTTTGGTGAAGTAACAGTTTCTATTCATACGAATGCCTCTGTGGCTAGCCGTGGGCTTAACAATCTGACTGCCTATTGCGAAGACTGGCTTAAATAATAGACCTTGCATTTTGCCTGCTCGTGACAGTTTCTAAAAAAGTTTGTTTTTATTTTTCCGCTGATTTTGTGATTGCATCTTTGAGTGACTCAAGCAATAAATCAATGTGTGTAATCAAACTGTCGTTGTCGTTGACTTGTGTTTTGTCAAAGATACACACCAATTTCCCTTCTTGAGTGAGTTTGAGCGTGGTGTTTTTTTGCGCCACAAAATGAACTAACGCTACGCGATCAATGCTGGCCTGGGCGTCAAACTGCATGCTAATTTTGGCCCCTTGTTGATTTGGGTTTAATACGCCGTCTAAAGATATAATGCCTAATAAGATTAACTTGATTTTAAGACGCATCAGTGCGCCCAGTTGCACCACACTGTCTGGTAATGGACCATAAAAATCATTTAATTCTTGTAATACATCATAAGTAGAAGTTTCTGTGTCAGATTGTGCCAAACGTTTGTAGTAGTTAAGTCTTAAACTGGTATCTGCTACATATTTTTCTGGAATTAAAGCCACTAAAGGCAATCGTATTTCTGGTTCTTTTTTATAAGTGTGTGCGCTGCCTTTTAATTCTGCAACGGCTTGACTTACTAGTTCAGAATAAAGCTCAAATCCAACCGCTGCAATATGTCCTGATTGATCAGGTCCAATTAAATTGCCAGCGCCTCTAATATCCATGTCGTGGCTTGCAATTTTAAATCCAGCGCCCAAATCAGAAAATCGTTTAAGTGCTTCGAGTCGTTGTCTTGCTTCTTCTGTTATTTTTTCGCCTTTGGGAATAAGCAAAATTGCATATGCGCGATCTTTACTGCGTCCGATACGGCCTCTTAATTGATAAAGTTGAGCAAGCCCAAAGGTATCTGCACGATTCACAATCATGGTGTTGGCAGAAGGGATATCAATGCCTGATTCGATGATTGTTGTGCATAATAAAACCTGGCATTCTTTTTGAATAAATCGCACCATTTGTTCTTCTAGTTTTTCGGGCGCCATTTGGCCGTGCGCAACGGCAATTTTAATATCTGGAACAATACGCTTTAAATAATCTGCCATCGAAAAAATAGATTGCACACGGTTGTGGACAAAATAAACTTGCCCGCCGCGTTTAATTTCACGATCAATAGATTCTTTAATCACCTCTTCTTCAAATTGAGTCACTTGTGTGCGTGTGGCCAATCGATCAACCGGTGGCGTGGTAATTAAAGATAGATCACGAATACCCAACATCGACATATGCAGTGTGCGCGGAATAGGCGTTGCAGTCATGGTTAACACATGTACTTCGTGGCGCATTTTACGCAGACGTTCTTTGTGTTTAACGCCAAAACGTTGTTCTTCATCAATCACCACAAGCCCAAGTTTTTTAAATTCAACATCTAAAGAGAGTAAACGATGAGTGCCAATAATAATATCAACGTGGCCTGTTTTTAAACGTTGAATGACTTGTTTTTGTGCCTCTTTGTCTTTAAATCTAGACAGCACTTCAATACGCAATGCTTCGTGTGTGCTCATGCGTTCGCAAAAAGTGCGATAGTGCTGTTCTGCAAGAACGGTGGTGGGGACCAATACGCAGACTTGCAGCCCTTGGCTTGCCACATAAAATGCGGCACGCATGGCGACTTCTGTTTTTCCAAAACCCACATCACCACAAAGCAATCGATCCATAGGAAAATCACGTTTTAAATCACCCAAAATATCATCAATGGCTTTTCTTTGGTCGGCCGTTTCTTCAAAACAAAAGGCTTCTTCAAAACGTTGATAAAGGTCATTAGGAGGCGGCAGAGGTGTAACTTTGACCACTTGTCTTTGTGCATAGAGTTGCAACAAATCATGGGCAATGGCCAAAACAGCATCTTTAACACGTTGTTTTTTTGCTTCCCACACACTGGCATTGCCCAGCTTGTCTAATTTTGCCTGTGGGTTGTTTTCGCTATATCTTTGAATGAGTCCAATTCTAAAAATGGGCAAAAATAACTTGTCTGCACCTGCGTATTCGATATGTAAATAATCTTCTTCAATGCCTCTTACGTTGAGTCTTTTAAGCCCCAAATAACGGCCAATTCCAAAATCTGCGTGAACAACAAGATCCGATATTTGTAGTTCTTTTAAGTCAGAAACAAAATCACTTGTTTTTTTAGGTTTGTTTTTATTGACATGGATTTTGTCTCCAAAAATATCACTTTCTGTAATAAAAATAATATTTTCTTCCAGTAACTCAAATCCGTGTGTGAGCGTGCCAAATGTAATAAAAATTTGATGTCGTTGATCTTCTATTTTTGATAATCTGTCTAAAGACAATTTTTCTTTTTCAAGATGACATTTGTATCCTGCGTTAAATAACGCATTTTTAATGCGTTCTGCTTGCAGCATTTGAGATAACACAAGGACATGTAATCTTTTTTTAATGCGTCCTTCTTGAATGCAGTCAATCAATGGTTTTAAATGGTCATTAAAATTTGGCAGTGCACGAAACGTGCTTAATTGCGCACGTAAAACCGATAAATCTTGAATAGATAAAGACAGTGGATCGTTTTGTGATTGGCTTGCGTTATCTATTAACTGATTAAGAAAAACCTGGCGCTCTATTCTGAGTGGAACATTAAAAATATCTTTAAAATGGCGTGCTGGTTCAAAATGAAGTTTATGTTGTTCTTGTCTGTCTTGATATTCTTTTTGGGCTCGTGCCTGCTGTTCTGTAATGGCCTCTTTGATGGCGTCTTGGTTGTCCCAAATAACAATGCATGGGTAGTCTATGTAGTAATCTAATAGTGTTTCAAAATGATTATAAAATGCTGGCAAATAAGCTTCTATGCCAAAAAAGTTAATCCTATTTTCGAGTTCTTCTTTGATGATTTTTATTTTTTTGTTTGGGCAATTAACTTCGTCTGCCAATGCCATCAAAGCTTGTTGGGCATGTTCAACCGTTTCTGCATCAAGTACGACTTCTCTGACAGGATGAATGTAATATTCGTCAATTGTTTTTTCTGTGCGTTGAGTGTCTTTGTTGTATGTTCTTAGAAATTCGACTTGATCGCCAAATAATTCCACACGTACGGGTTGTTCGTAAAGTGGGCAGAAAATATCTAAAATACCACCTCGAACAGAATAAGTACCGGGATCTTCGCAGGTTGGCACATGCGTGTATCCACCCGCTTGCAGGGTTGCAATAAGACGATCTCTATCGATATTTTGATGTCTTAAAATTAAATCGCTGTGTCTTTGTAAAATCTTTTGAGGAATTGTTTGTCTGACTAATTGTGTGGCACTCGTAATAACAAGTCGTGTGTCTTTTCGTTGTTGGGTTAACTGAAACAACGTACGCATACGCGCTTGTGTGGCGCGTGCATCATAACCTGTTTGTTCATAGGGGAGTGTCTCTTCTGATTCATACAAAATGACAGCATGTGGATATTCTTGAACACTTGCTTGTTCACTAAAAAATAAAACATCTTGGTAAAGTGTTTCGGCTTCTTGCCATGATGGTTCTATTAATAAAATAGGGGGCAAAGACGTTTCTTTAATCAGTCGTGCTAAAAAATAAGCACGCGCTGGGCCAGATAGTCCTTGCACTTGCAAATGCAAAGATGGGCTCAAAAACCATTGATAAAAATCGGCAATAAAATCTTGAGTTGTCATAATCTTGAGATCTGATGAAGTTTAATCAAAGCGTTTTCGCATAATCCCAAACGTTTCCATTCACAAGGCAAACAAGCCCGATGAAAAGCGTCTATTGTCATATATTGGGCCATGCGTTGTTTGGCTTGTTCAAACGTAAGTTGTTCTTTGTTGGTTAATTTTAAAATGTGTTGATGCGCCATATCGAGTTGGTTAATTTTGTCTTGCGTGGCACATTTAAGTCCAAGGCGATTGGGGCATGGTTGGCAAATATCGTCGGTATGTTCAACAACCTCTATGGGCGTGTGTGGTGCGACTTGAGTCACAAGATGAATAATGTCCGAAAATCGTTCCACAAACGCGGGGCTGTAGCCTTTTCCTGCAAATCCCAGTGCACATAAAAAATGATGTGGACGAAAATAAATCACGCGTGGTGGACTAACGGCGAGTGGTTGGGGCAAAAGAGGGCTACTTGGCATTGTGTGTTGTGTTGGAACTGCGTGGCCGCCATAAATGAGGGATCATTACAGATAAGATAAGTAACTTGACTGGTTCTGTGTAAATAAAAGGCAACACACCTACGGTAAATGCCCGTTTTGCGCCCATCATCCAGGCCAAAACGCTATATCCACCAGCAAAAATAATAGCAGCAGATAACAAACTGGCTATCCATACGCTTAAAAAGCGGCGACCAAAGCCGCGTTCAACCAAATATCCAGATAACCAGGCGGCCGGTGCAAAAGCGGCTAGATATCCAATTGTTGGATGAAATAATAAATGTGCACCACCTGCGCCACCAGAAAATACAGGCGCACCCATAAATCCTTCGAAAAGATAAAGTATAACCGTAGCAAATCCACGTTTAGCGCCCAGCATCATGCCTACTAAAATCACAGCTGCGCTCTGCAGCGTAAACGGAATGGCGCCTAATTGAACTTGCACACGTGCCGCTAATGCAATAAGCAACGTAGACGCAAAAATTAGCGCGGTTTGTTTTAAAAAACTTAAGGATTGGCCTGATTTGGCTTTTAAAATAATACTTTCAAGCGGTTGTTCTTGAATGTTTATGGGCGTGGAAGTAAACATAACCCGTTTTATTATATATCTACCCCGTAAATCGCAAGAGTTTTGCAATATTTTTGTGCTTTAAGAATTAAGACACGCCTTACAAAAATAAACAAAAAAAAAGTTGTCTCTTGACTCTCACTTCAAGGTTATATAGAAAGCTCTCACTTTTCGCGGGAGTAACTCAGAGGTAGAGTGCAACCTTGCCAAGGTTGAAGTCGCGGGTTCAAATCCCGTTTCCCGCTTTAAAAATCCGTGTATCTCGTTCCTGTTTCTTAATCTTTAAATTCAACTACATAGTCTTCTACGCAAAAATAAGCTATCGCCAATCTCTGTAGCAGGCAGGGTCAGCATAGGAAATTGTGCTTCGTCAAGATTACGCTTATGTGTAGATGAGAATGGCTGAAGTTTTCTTATGCGCCTTGCTTTATTTGGACTCTTTTGAATAATTCAAAAACAAATTTTAAAATTATCTCTTAAGGAGCGTGACTGATGTGCGGAATTGTTGGTTATATTGGCAAAAGACAAGCAGCTTCTGTGATTTTATCTGGTCTTAAATCACTTGAGTACCGTGGTTATGATTCGTCTGGAATTGCTACCTATCATCAAGGGCATATCGAAATTCATCGCCGTGCAGGTAAATTATCTGCGTTAACCGATGTGTTGCATGCCAAATTGCCAGAAGGGCATTTGGGCATTGGGCATACGCGTTGGGCAACACATGGCAGGCCCACCGATCAAAATGCGCATCCACACGAATCTGATGGTGTGGTGATGGTTCATAATGGGATTATCGAAAATTATTTACAGTTAAAAGAGGCCTTAATTAAAAAAGGGCATGTTTTTAAATCAGAAACCGATACAGAAGTTTTGTGTCACTTGGTGTCCGAAGAATTAAAAATACGTGGCGACTTAGTGGCTGCAGTTCGTGCTGCGTTGTTGCAGGCTCATGGTGCTTATGCTGTGGTCGTAATGGCCAAACAAGATCCCAGTCAAATTGTTGCGGCACGTTTAACGTCTCCGCTGGTGATAGGCATAGGGCAGGGAGAACAAATCATTGCCTCTGATATTCCGGCAATTTTGCCCTACACTCGGCAAATTGTAACATTAGACGAAGGCGAACTTGCCGTTTTAAGTACGGACTCCGTAAAAATTTCGACCATTGAAGGCACGCCCAAACCTTTACGTGTAAGACATATAGATTGGTCACCTGCCATGGCTGAACGCGGTGGTTACAAGCATTTTATGCTAAAAGAAATATTTGAACAACCACAAGCCATCGCAGATACTTTGCGCGGACGTATAGACTTACAAAATCAGCGTGTTGTTTTAGAGCAAGAACTGCAATGGCAGCAAATGCCAGAGCAAATTATTGTTTTGGCTATGGGCACAAGTTATAACGCAGGTTTATACTTGCGTTACGAAATTGAACATTTGGCTAAAATTCCTTGCCAAATTGAATTGGCTAGCGAGTTTCGTTATCGTTGCCCTGTGATTCGTCCTCATACCTGCGTAATTGCCATAAGCCAATCTGGAGAAACAGCTGATACGATTGCAGGTGTTAAAGAAGCCAAAGCGCTTGGTGCGCACGTGCTTGCTATTTGCAATGTAATGGATTCTTCTTTGACACGTCTTGCGGATGCCACGCTTTATACGCGTGCGGGTATTGAAATTGGCGTGGCATCAACAAAAGCTTACATGACCCAATTAGCGGCGGCCAAATTATTAGCTCTTTTTTTAGCGCAAAAAAAAGAAAAACTAAGCACAGATCAAATAAAAACCACATTAGATGCGATGATGCATTTACCTGTATTAGTTCAATCTGTTTTACATCGCGAAGAAGAAATCATGGCCATGGCAAAATCCGTGGTGCATACACAAAGCATGTTGTTTTTAGGACGTGGTCGCGAAGTTGGGACTGCTTACGAGGGCGCGCTTAAATTAAAAGAGCTTTCTTATATTCACGCCGAAGGTTACGCAGCAGGAGAAATGAAACATGGTCCCATTGCTTTAATAGACGAACAGTTTTTTGTGATGATGGTCGCACCGCACGATGCCAATTACGAAAAAATAGTATCTAATGCGCAAGAAGTTAAAGCACGCGGTGGTCATTTGTTATCGATTGTTTCTCAAGGTGATACTCAGATGCATGATTTGTCTGACAAAAGTTTTGAAATTCCAAAGGTAGATCCGTCTTTGTATCCTTTTTTGACTGTCATTCCTTTGCAATTGCTCTCTTATCATGTGGCCTGTTTGCGTGGACACGATGTTGATCAGCCACGTAATTTAGCTAAAAGCGTAACAGTTGAGTAGTAGTTAAATTATTACTAAGGAGTGTAGATTTATGGCTTTAATGTATTCCAAAGGGATGCCGCTTGGGACGCAAGCGCCCGATTTTGATTTAATAGCAACAGACGGCCTTAAGTATTCGTTGGCCAATTTTTCGTCTGCTTCTGTTCTTGTCATTGTATTTAGTTGCAACCATTGTCCTTATGTACAAGCCACAGAAGATCGTTTTATTGAACTACAAAAACAATACACTAAAGATCGGGTGCAGTTTGTTTTTATTAATGCCAATGATGCAGATAAATATAAAGATGATTCGTTCCCCAATATGCAAGCACGTGCAGCGCTTAAGCAGTATCCTTTTCCTTATTTGTGGGATAGCACCCAGGTGGTTGCAAAAGCTTATGATGCCGCATGCACGCCTGATATCTTTGTGTTCGATACAGCACGCAAGTTGTGTTACAACGGACGTTTGGATGATTCTTGGCAAAATTCATCCAAAGTCACTTCTTGCGATTTAGCCCGCGCCATAGACGCAGTTCTTGCGCATCAGAAAATTCAATTTAAAGTGATTCCATCTATGGGTTGCAGCATTAAGTGGAAAGAATAGATCTTTTTTCGACACTTAATACGCGACCAAACTGATGTGTCAGTGTATCCCCCAAAAAAAGTCTATGCTGCTTTCAATTCTACTTCGTACGGTAGCTTGGTTTTATTGATTTGGTCTTGCAGGCAAGTTTTGATTGCTAATTTTTCAGAAAGTCCAGCCATTTTAGCTATTTTTACAGCCAATACTGTTGTTACTATTTGTCTGCCTTTTTCGATATCGCATAAAGTAGATGGTGCCATTTTTAGCTTTTTAGCCATCTCAATCTGTGTGAGTCCAAGTTTTTCACGAGCTGCTACCAAAAATGTGCCAAATGTCATCGGGCCTATTTTTTCTTCTAATAATGAACGGAGTCTTTTAGTAGTCATGCTTATTGACCTCCAAAACTAAAATATGAATCATCTTATTGCTGTCTGTTTCTTGGTAAATAACTCTGTAAGCTCTATTTAAACGAGACGATCTTTGACCCTTTCTGTCACCTTGCAGTGGTTCATCATGGTACCCAGGAAGTCTTCGCATTTCCTGTATCCCAAAAACTTCGATAGTCTCCATCCAGGCTTGCAAAGATTTTAAAATACTCTTCGGGAGTTTATCGATTTGTTTGTTTGCAAATTTTGATACCGTTACTTGACACAAACAATCACCGTCATGCACTTGTTTGTTGTACGGCAAATAGCCGTATAAGTCAAATTGTTTCTTTGCGTGATGTTTTTTTAGGTAACGATGCAAGGACTTGTTTGAGCTCTTGTGCTAATTCTGCTTTGATTTTTATTTCTTGCCCTAAAAATGGATGTTCAAAACAAATTTGTGTGCACGCTAAAAATAAGCGATGCAGATTAAAATGCGTTCTAAAAAAACGATTGTGCGCACTGCTTCCATAGTTAACATCCCCAACAATGGGATGTTTAATATGCCTTAAATGTTTTCTTATTTGATGCTGTCTGCCTGTTTTTGGAATGGCGTTAATAAGCGTGTATCGGCTGGTAGGGTAGCTATCTACACAGGTATTAATTTCAAAATATTGTTCTGGAATAATGTCTGTAAGGGCTTCTTTTTTGGGTGATTGAGAATCCATGCCAACAGGGTAATTAATGGTTTGTGGTTGCAGGATAAAACCGCGTACGAGTGCTTGATAATGTTTGTAGATTAACCCTTGTGCAAATAATGCCTGCATGGCTTGCGTTGCTTTTTTTGAACGTGCAAATAATAATACACCAGAAGTGGGCTTGTCTAAACGGTGCACGGGATTTATAATTTGGCTTAGTTGCGCGCTTAAAATTTGTAGCGCAAATTCTGTTTCGTAGGCGTCTTCTTTTGTTCTATGAACAAGTAATCCTGCTGGCTTATGGACGGCTACAATATGTTCGTCTTGGTAAAGAATTTCAAGTGTGGTCATGATTGTTTTTAAAGTTAACAAAGTTAACGCTGCATGGCGCGCATGCGAAAATATTTAAGCAAATTTTGAGTGTAATCGGTCCCATTCACAATCTCAACAGGCCTTATTTGCGCAGATTGAAAAATACGTTCTACTTTGTCTCGTTGTTGTTGAATATGGCTTTCATACGCACGTCTATGCGCAACCGAATTGGTGTCAATAATATATTCTTCACCTGTTTCTGGATCAAGCACGGGCAATAATCCCACCTGCGGTAAAGATTGTTCCATGGGATCTCTTATCCATAATGGAATCACATCATGAGTCGCAGCAAGTGCTTTAAGTGCAGATGCATCGTTAAGCCCAATAAAATCAGAAATTACAAATACCACAGCATGTCTTTTAATCACTCGCTTGGTGGTTTTAAATGCCTCTTGCCAATTGGTGCCTTGGCCTTTGGGTGTAATGTTCATAATGTCGTTGGTGAGTCTTAATACGTGTTGCCTTCCTTTTTTAGGCGGCACCATTTTTTCAATGTGATCAGAAAAAGCAATTAAGGCTACGCGATCATTATGTTTGATAGCCAAAAACGAAAACAAAGCGGCAAGTTCTGCTGCTAATTTAAGCTTGGTTGTTTTTCTGGTGCCAAAATGAAGAGATTGAGAAACATCCACCAATAAGGCAACCGTCATTTCTCGTTCTTCCACAAATTGTTTGATGTAAGGTTCACGCATGCGTGCCGATACATTCCAGTCAATCCGTCTAATGTCGTCGCCAGGTTGATAAGGTCTTACTTCTAAAAAAGTCATTCCCTGGCCACGAAATACAGACGTATAATGGCCGGCAAAAAAAGAACCAACTTTTCGTCTTGTGCCGATTTCGATGCGGCGAATTTTGGCGAGTAAATCGGGTGAAAGCATAATAATTTTTTTATGTGAATAAGTAACAATGTTAAAATTAAGGTATTTCTACGCCATCAAAAATCTTTTGTACGATAGTTTCGGCGGTTATTTCTTCTGCTTCTGCTTCGTATGTAAGAAGTACGCGATGTCTTAATACATCTAATCCAATGCTCTTAATATCCTCTGGTGTAACAAATCCGCGATGTCTTAAAAAAGCATGTGCTTTAGCAGCCCATAATAGTGCAATGGTAGCACGTGGCGAAGCCCCATATTGGATATAGCGGCGAATATCTTTAAGTGAAAAACGCTCAGGGTCACGCGTGGCATGCACCAAATTTAAAATATAGTCTTTTATTTTTTCGTCTACATAAATTTGGCTTAATACTTTACGTGCAGACAAAATATCTTCTGCGGTGACTACTTTTTGGATGCTAGGTTTATCCAAAAGAGCGGTGCGTTCTAGTATTTCACGTTCTTCTGGCATGGACGGGTAGTTGACCACTACTTTTAGCATAAACCTATCCACTTGCGCTTCTGGTAATGGATAAGTGCCTTCTTGTTCAATCGGATTTTGTGTCGCAAGCACTAAAAAAGGTTCTGGTAGGTGATAGGTTTTTTCGCCAATGGTCACGCGATGTTCTTGCATGGCTTCGAGTAATGCAGATTGTACTTTGGCTGGCGCACGATTAATTTCGTCTGCCAACACGATATTGGCAAAAATAGGCCCAATTTTAACTGCAAATTCGCCTTTTTGCGCGTTGTAAATCGTGGTACCAATTACATCTGCAGGTAACAAATCTGGTGTGAATTGAATTCTTGAAAACTGAAGTGCCATGGCATCCGAAACAGCCTTTACTGCTGTTGTTTTGGCCAATCCAGGCACCCCTTCTAATAACACATGCCCACCCGTTAAAATGCCAATCACCAAACGTTCTAACATGTATTTTTGGCCTACCACCACACGGCCCATTTCGGTGTTGAGTTTTTCTACAAACAAGGATTCACGTTGAACGAGTTCTGATAATACTTGTATTTCGCGAGACATATTTTATCCTCAATAAAGAACATTCACTCGGCGCTTATGGCGCCAAAATTTTAAATGACCGGTGTTTGCTGCACCGAAATATCAAACAAAGTAGCCGCATTACGTGTTGTTATCCATGCGGTTTCTTCTAAAGACAACTGCCATAATTCAGCAATTTTTTGCCCCACATAAGGAACAAACGAAGGTTCATTTTTCTTCCCTCGCATGGGGACAGGCGCCAAATAAGGTGAATCTGTTTCAATCACAAGTCGGTCTCGTGGGCAATAGCGAATGGTCTCTGCCAATGCCTCTGTGTTTTTAAAAGTCGCTACGCCAGGAATAGAAAGATAAAACCCCAAATCTAAATATTGCGCCGCAATCTCTTTGTGTTCTGTAAAGCAATGCACCACGCCAGGCTTTTTTAAAAGCGATTTGTTTTTTTTAAGCAGTGGAATAGCTTCGTGGTGTGCTTTTCTAATGTGCAGCATGACTGGCTTTTGGTGCGTGTGCCCCAATGCTATCATCCGTTCAAAAAGATCGATTTGCGCGTTTTTGTGTTCGACTCCATAGTGATAATCAAGACCTACTTCGCCCAAACTTACGCATTTTTTGTGCGTTAATGCGGTTTCTACCAATGCCCATTCGTTCTCTGTTGTGGTAGATACGTCGTTTGGGTGAATACCTGCTGTAAAATAAATATAAGAATAAGTATCTGCAAGAGTTGTAACCTCTTTTATTGCAGCACCTTGGTCACCTACGCCAATGGCAATCATGGCTACTACCTGTGCGTCTTGTGCACGTGACAAAACAACAGGTAGAGGGTCGTGCAAACTAGGTGCGTCTAAATGGCAATGCGCATCAATCCACATCGTTGTATAATCCTCTTTATTATTGATGAACAAATCGTGTAAACCATCTTACATGACACAAACACAAAGACTCACACAAGATATTTATCCTCACTACTATCATATTCATTTAACTGCTTCTCTTAATCAGGACACTTTTAGTAGCGAAGTGATTATTCATTTAGAAATCCTTAAAGCCGTTAAAAAAATCACATTGCATGCCAAGTCTTTGACGGTTCATAAAGCCTACATTGCAAGTTTGTTAAGTTGTCAAGATGTTACACATGTAGATTTTGACAAAACACAAGAAACCGTGACTTTAACCTTTAAAAATAAAATTCATCCTGGTGCGTATACTTTGTCGATTGAATCAGAAGGTGCTTTAAAGCCCGGATTTTGTGGGCTTTATCTGGCAGAAGAAGGCCACTTAAAAGCCATGGTGACACAATGCGAAGCCACTTCTGCGCGTATGATTATTCCTTGTTTTGATGAGCCTTGTTTTAAATCAAGCTTTGAGTGGGTGGTCAGTACTGATCCAGATTTATCTGTGATTACCAATGGTGTTTTTGAGCGAATTGAAAAAAACCAAAAGACGTGGACTCATTTTTTTAAACCTACGGCATTATTATCTTCTTATTTGCTTGCGGTGACTATTGGTGAATATCAATCAAGCCCTGTGTTTGTTGTGGGCAAAACACCTTGCACCGTTGTAACAAGTCCGGGCAAACAAAAAATGACTACTTTTGCGCAGGATATTACAAGCTTTGCACTCCCTTATTTTGAACGTTATTTTGGATTGCCTTATCATTATCAAAAACTAGATCAAGTAGCGGCCTATAGTTTTGATGCAGGTGCAATGGAAAATGCAGGCGCTATTTTTTATAGACAAAATTTATTGTTATGCAACGAAAAAAAGACCTCTTTTAGCGCTAAAAAACGCATTGCCGAAGTGATTGCGCACGAAATTGCACACCAATGGTTTGGCAACCGTGTAACCATGGCCTGGTGGGACGATTTATGGTTAAACGAAGCTTTTGCCACTTGGATTGCCTACAAAGCAATTGATGCTTACGCGCCAGATTGGTGCATGTGGGATGATTTTAATCACGGTAAAGAAGACGCCTTAATTGCAGATGCGTTAAATGCCACGCACCCTGTATTTTGCGAAGTTAAAAACCCCGCACAGGTGACCGAATTATTTGATGTGATTACCTACGAAAAGGGTGGCGCTATTTTGCGTATGTTCGAACAATATTTAGGCGAATCAAAATTTAGAGCGGGCATTCGCCACTACATGAAACAATTTAAAGACGCAAACGCCACACGCCAAGATTTGTGGCAGTCTTTGTCTTTGCAAGTTAAAAAAAATGTATCTGGTAATCAGTCAGAGTCACCCGCAATTACAGACATGATGGAACAATGGGTAACGCAAGAAGGGTTTCCTTTATTGAGTTTGGGATTAAGTAAAGATAAACAAACATTGGTCGTTGCGCAAAAGCGTTTTATATCACAAGAAAGAAAAACGCATAAAAAACAAAACCCTTGGCCTGTGCCTTTAAAATGGCGTATTTATGACGGTAAAAAATCAACCACCCACTTAAGTGTGTTTAAAGAAACCCATGCATCCATGTCTATTAAGGCATCTGATAATCAATTTTCTAAAAATATAGACTGCGTATTTTTAAATTATCAAGGTACAGGATTTTATAGAACCCATTATGATGATGTTTTGTTAACTCGTTTATTATCTGTTTTAAATTCATTACATCCAAGCGAAAAGGCATGCCTTTTGTCAGACGAATGGGCGTTATGTTTAAGTCAATATACATCGTTAGAACGTTACATTAAAGTGTTGTTAGCGCTTAAACAAGAGACTTCACATGCCGTAATAGAAACCTATATGCCACATATGTATCTCTTAGATCATGTTTTTGGTGATTGTGATTTTATAAAAAACTTTGCTGTGGCACTTATGCCTGTGTGGACACAATTAAAATCTCAAATCAAAAAAAACACACAAGAAACAAACAAACAGGCCTTTGCTTGCTTGTTTAAATTATTGGGCGGTCTTGGACAAATTAAAACAGTTCAAGAAATGGCTGCACAAATTGTTGCGCAAGAACAGCAATCCAAAGAACGTGTAGATGCCAACTTGGCTGCCGCGGCATTAGCGGTGCATGCATCTTGTAGTTCGCACACGGTATGCGTAGATTACGTAAAAGTATTGTGCGCACGCATTGAACAAAAAACCGCACCAGACTTACAAATGCGCTACATCAATGCGCTGTGTTATTTTAAGTCCCCACAATCACATCAATATGTCTTTAAGATGATTCAGCAGCAAAAAATTCCAGCGCAACATAACCGCACATTGTTGGTTTTGTTGTTGCAACAACGCACAAGCTGCGAAGCCACTTGGCAATTTTTAAAATCAGAATGGACATTTTTAAGGCCTTATTTGGGCGAAATGGGCGTTGGGCGTGTGGTCGAATCTTTGGCTTTCTTGCCAGATTCTTATGCGTCTGACATCCGCACGTTTTTTGAACAAACTCCCGTCCCAGAAGCTTCGCGCGCATTATTAAAAGCATTCGAAAAAATGCAGCTATTATCAAATTTAAAAAAATGCCATCCTACATTTTCTTGATAACCCAAATAATAAACAATTTTTCTTTTATCATTTTCTAACTAAGGCAAATTAAAAAATTTATTAAATTTGTGTTTTAATCAATTCCAACCAAGTTTCAGACTGTCTTTATATTGCAATCAACGATAATTCTCTTAATGGTTCAATTTGATAAATATCAATCAACACGGCGAGTTGGGTCTGATTTGTTGCTTGGCGATGCCACAAAAAAACGTTAAAAAATCAATTCAATACTCAGCCTATTTTGTTTTCTAAGGTGTTCCAGCGATCGTATAACTTTTGCAGTTGTGATTGTTGTTCTTGCAGGGTTTGGTAATATTCATTAATTTTTACAGCGTTATTGGTTTGGTTGGCTTCTTGTAACTTTTTTTCTGTTGTTTGTATGGCTTGCTCTTGGGTTGCAATAGTTTGCTCCATGGATTCGTATTCTTTTTGTTCTTTAAAGCTTAATTTGTTTTTAGAAAGTGTTGGGCTTGCGCTTGATGCTGTAGACGCGGGTTCAATGGATTGGCTTGTTATTTGGTCTTTGCTGTTTTGTTGTTGATACCATGGTTCCCATTGCGCAATGCTACTAAAGATTTCAAATCCACCGTTACTTTTAAACAAATTTTCATCAAAATAACGATTAAAAGCAAGCACGTGGTTAGACACCTGTTCCAAAAAGTATCGGTCGTGGCTGACTGTAATTACGGCGCCATCGAATTGTTGAATACAGGTTTGTAATAAATCTAGAGTTTCAATATCCAGATCGTTGGTTGGTTCATCAAGAATAAGTAAACTTGCAGGTTTTAACATAAGCTGCGCTAATCTAAGCCTGCTTTGTTCTCCGCCAGATAGTTTTTCTACTGTCATTTGTGCTTTATATGAATCAAACAAAAAGCGATCTAAATAGCTTTGTACGTGGATCATTTGGCCTTGAAATTCTACAAAATCACCACGCGGACAAATGTTGTGTCTGACTGTATGTTTTAAATCTAAAGTGTCGCGCATTTGTTCAAAATAGGCGACTTTGAAATCATCCGCACGTACAACTTGTCCAGAATCAGGTTGTTCTAAGCCTAATAAAATACGAATAAGTGTTGATTTACCGCATCCATTTTTGCCCAAAATACCAAGGCGAGTGTCTTTTAAAATGCTAAGTGATAGCTTAGAAAACAACGGCCTTTGCCCATAGTGTTTGCTAATAAGCTCTGTTTCTATCAGTCTCTTTCTTGTTTTTTCTGTGGATTGAAAACTAAATTCTACACGTTGTTGCTTATTGCGTAACGCCAGTTCTTGGTGTTCTTTTTGTATATCATGTGCTCTATCGATACGTGCAGTTTGCTTAGTGGTGCGTGCTTTGGGTTGTCTTGACAGCCACTGCATTTCTTGTGTCATTTTATTTTTAAGTTTAGCTTCTTGCAGTTTTTGCGTGTCCATATATGCCAGTTTATGTGTTAAATAGGCTTCATAATCGCCTTTAACATTCATAAGTCCTTGCGGATAACGTCTGTCTAATTCTATCATTCGGTTGGCCACACGGTTTAAAAATAATCTGTCGTGGGTAACCACCAAAGTTGCAAATTCCGCATTTACAATGATCTCTTCTAACCACAAGATACTTTCTATGTCTAAATGATTGGTCGGTTCATCAAGCATTAATAATGCAGGCTTTTTAATAAGTTCACGTGCTAAAGCGATTCTTTTTTTAAGCCCACCAGACAAGTGTTCTACCAAAGTATCTGGCTTTACTCTGTCTTCTAGTTCCAACTTGGACAATAGCTCATAAAAAGCGGCCATGGTTTGCCAGTCATCACGTTGGTCTTGGTGAATGTCTTGCAAGATGGTAGATTCCACACTGGCGCCAGGTAAAAAAGAAGGCACTTGTTCTAAATAGCCAATCACAAGGCCTTTGTTGGCCATAATAGTGCCTTCGTCGGGTTGTATGTGTCTGGCTAAAATTTGTAGTAATGTAGATTTTCCAGAACCATTATGACCAATCAATCCAATGCGTTCTTGTTCGGCAATTGCGAGTGATAGGTCTTTAAATAAAGGTCTGCTGGAATAACCATGGGAAATCTGTTGTGCTTGAATTAAAATACTCACACGGGTTTACTAGCAAAAAATAAGCCATTTGGAAAACCTTTATTGGCAATGATTTTACATCTCTTTTACAATTCAAGGACCTATTTGGAGTTAAAACGATATTGTATCTGCTGCTTGGATTAAAAAATTATAAATAATAAAAGGGCGTTTATGTATTCTCATAAGATAGTTTTAGATCCACTTAGATTAGGTGTTTGGTGTGTTTTTACTTTTTTTGGGCTGTTTTGTTTGGGGCCTTCTCTTCATGCCGCAGCGCCCAATAATACGTCTGTTTTATCTCCTGGTCTTGTTGTGCCAGAACCGCTCAAACCGTGGACGTCTTGGGTGTCTTATGGAGATGAACACGACACCTGTCCGTTGTGGTTTAATTCAATAGACAAAGATACTTTAGACGATAAATCAGATGATTCTAATCAAGATAAAGAAGTGGATGAAAAACCAAATGAACAATCCCATTGTATATTTTATTCTTCCATTAAAATTTCTATGTCTTGGCGTGTTATTCACTTTGAACAGCAAGCGTATGTGTACAAAAAAGGGTTTGTCCTTTTACCTGGTCATTCAGAATCTTTATGGCCGCAGCAGGTTAAACACAGTACCAAATCTTTGGTGGTCACCACTTATCAGAACATGCCTGCTGTTTTTTTAGAACCGGGCGCTTATTTACTAGAAGGCGATTTTGTTTTTCAAGAAAAACCGCAGTTTTTAAATTTACCTGCAGAAGTGGCCATTGTTCGTGTTGAATTCAATAAGCAGCCCATTTCTTTTTTTAATGTAGACAATAAACATCAACTCTGGCTTGATTTTGATAACCATGCAGACGCACAAAAATCAGAAGAAAAATCGCACGAAGAAGATGCAGTGTCGTTGCAGGTGTTTCGTCATATCGATGATCAAATTCCTTTATTACTCACCACCCAATTAGAGCTGTCTGTTTCTGGTCGTGAACGAGACATTATTTTGCCTTCACCTCTTTTGCCAGGGTTTGTATGGTTGTCTATGCAGTCTGATTTAGAGGTTCATTTAAATGATAAAAATGAATTAATGATTAAGGCCCGTCCTGGTACTTACGTGCTTTCTTATGTGATGCGTGCGATTGATACGGCACGTACATTTAATACTTTATCTTTATCTGTAAAAGATTCACTTTGGCCCACACAAGAAATTTGGGTGTTTAATCAACAACCCGCATTAAGATCTGCGCATTTAGAAGGCGCTGTATCTATTGATCCCAAACAAACCTTGCTTCCTGATGCATGGAAAAAACTTCCTGCTTATCAGGTCAATAATCCACAAGATGTAAAAATCGGAGTCGATTCAGGTACAGAATTAATTACATCTCCAGATGAATTAAATTTGCAGCGTGATGTATGGTTTAATTTTGATGGACAAACGCTTTCATCCAAAGAGGTAATGAGTGGCCAATTGATGAACAGCTTGTGGCTTGAATCGTCACCGCAAGAACCTTTAAGTCATGTTCAAATAAATCACGAAAACACACTTATTCAATGGTCTTTAGATAAACAAAATACCGGCGTAGAAGTGCGCCATAAACAACTTTATCTAGAAGCAGAAAAAAACTGGCAATCACAAGGAACCTCTTTTTTAGTGTCTGGTTGGAATCATACTTTTAATCATGTAAATACTTATTTGCATTTGCCGCCCGGATTTCGTTTATTATGGGCGTTTGGGCCAGATAGTGTGTCTTCTTCTTGGGTCACAACTTGGACGTTGTATGATTGTTTTTTGGTGGCCATGTTGGTGGTTGCTTTTTACCGCATGTATGGACTTAAAATGGGTGTTGCAAGTGCGGTATTGCTTGTTTTAACATTTGTAGAGCGCGATGCACCACAATTAATATGGATTACATTTTTGCTTGTCACGTTTCTTTGTCGTGTGGTGACCCATCCATTTTTTAATCGTTTTTTGTTTGTTATAAAAACAGGTGTAGTGATTGTTTTATGTTGTGTTTCTGCTGATTTTTCATATCAAAAAATACGCACACTCATGCATCCTGTGTTAGAAGGTACGTATAAAAAAATTAACGACAATACCTCTTTTTTGTCGCAACAAGATTATTTGTCGCCATCCGGTAATCATTTTTCGTTATCAAGTGTTGGTCCCTCTTCGACAGGTCGTGTAGCTGTACCAGCACCTGCGCCACTCGAAAAAATAGCACAGACTATGCTTGCTAAAGAGGTAGATGATGTTCCTTTAAAACCAACACCCAAGTCTAATTTAAAAAAAACAATCAATAATACTGCTTTATCTAGTCAGTTAGGTGTTACACAAACAGGGCTTGGTGTGCCTTCTTGGGGTTGGCGTAAAATTGAATTATCTTGGAATGGGCCTGTGATTCAAAATCAAGCGTTTAGATTATTTATTATGCCGCCGTGGCTTAATGGATTGATTGGAATTTTTTCGGTGATACTATTGATTGTTTTTATCACTCATTTGTTAGGGGTGTCTCGTGTCTTATTTAATTTATTAAAAAAACATTCCAGAAGTCAGATTTCTTGTTTGAGTTTTTTGATAGGCGCATTGTTTTTGGTCGCTTCTGTTCGGGCAGAAGCAGCGACCGAATTTCCGCAAACAGAGTTGTTAAATGAACTTAAAAACAGATTAAACGAATCTTATCAAAAACAACGCGTGTATAAATGTAGCGATTTAAATACGTGCTTTGCACAAGCCTCTTTGCGTGTATCAGCACATCGTGGTGTGTTTACACTGCGTTTTGAATTGCACGCGCAAAATTTATTAGCGGCCCCTTTATTCAGAATTCAAACGCCTTATTTTATTCGATCTGTAAAGGATAATCAAAAGCCAGCGTCTGCTTTATTTAAACAAGAAGATGGTACGCTGATGATGGCATTGTCGGCAGGGGTTCATCAAATTGTGGTTGAGTTTTTATCAGAAGAAGACAAGCTAGTAATCGAATTTGATAAAAAACCACATCAGGTGGTACTTGATTTGGGTGATTATCAGGCACAAGGGGTAGATGCAGCCGGTTTGTTGCAAGATAGTAGCTTGCAATTATCCCGCACAAATGCAGCGCATACGTCTGTTAAAGAATCAGACCACCCTATTAAATCAAATACATTGCAAGGGTTAAAACCATTTTTTAGGGTCGAACGAGAATTATCCCTTGGTCAAAAGTGGACTGTGCGTACACGTGTTTTTAAAGATAGTTTATCGGATCCTCGCCAAACCATTATTTCTTCTGTTCCATTATTACCCAATGAACATGTCAATACCGAAAAAATAAAAGTAGAATCAAACCGTGTATGGATTGAATTATCGCCGCAATCACCAGAGTTTTTGTTTGAATCTATCTTGGAACAACCTGTCTTAACAGAAAAAAACCCACAAACAACGCTCATATTCCAAGCGTCTTTAGGTGCTGATTTTGTAGAAACCTTGCGTGTTCATTCAGATTCTTTGTGGCATGTGGAATCACAAGGCATTGCACCTTTGCTTAATATGGCCAATCAAGAAGAATTAATGTTTTATTTTTCGCCCCGCGCGCAAGACGTTATTAAATTATGTATTACAAAACCTACAGCCGTTGTTGGCCATTCTTTTTCAATCGACAATTCATTGTTGGAGGTTGTCCCTGGAGAACAATTGCTGCAAGTCTTACTGGATTTACACGTGCGTAGTAGTCAAGCATTTGTTCATACACTCACGCTTGCTGAGCAGGCCAGGGTGGAATCGCTTTTGCTGAACGAGGTATCCCAGGTCATTCAAAAACAAGGCGAACAATTATTGTTGTCTATTCCCATTGGCGAATCTCATATCAAGCTCCGCTACACACAACCTTACAAGCAAGGGTTATTATTTAAAACACCAGCCATATCGCTTAATCATGTGACTCGCAATTTATCTTCTACACTGCATTTTATGCAAACACGTGTGCCTTTATGGGCTCATTATGCAGGCATAAAACCCGCATTTTTATTATTAAGTATGATTTTATTTTTGGGTCTTGCGAGTGTTTTATTGGGGCGTGTTGCAGCAGTTCCTTTGCGTGTGCATGCCTGGTTTTTATTGGGACTGGGCTTAATCCAATCAGACATAGGCGCCTTGATTTTTGTGGTGATTGTATTGGTATTAATTTCTTTACGTAAATATTTTTTATTTGATAGGGCTTGGTTATTTAACCTGTCTCAAGTCGTGTTTATCCTGCTTCTTTTGTTTTCTTTAGTGGTATTAATAGAAACACTTAAACACGGATTGTTGGAATTTCCACAATTGTATGTAGAAGGTAACGGGTCTTCTGATTACCATTTTAATTTTTATTTAGATCAAGCATCTGCCGGCATATTGCCACAAGTCTCTGTGTGGTCTATTCCGCTGTGGTTATATCGTGGACTAATGCTTGTTTGGGCCATCTGGTTGGCATTTACGTTAACTGCATTATCCCCGTGGATATGGACTTCTTTTTCAAAAAACGGCATTTTTAAATCCATGGGTTGGTCAAAAATTAAAAATAAAAAAAATGATAATCAATCGCCTCCTGTTTAGTTGATATGAAAACACATCAAGAATTTGTTATTCAATCTGCGCATGCAGGTCTTTTTCTGGAGCAAGTGATACATGAATTGCTTGCTATTTCTTGGAGTAAAGCACGCGATCTGATTAATTCTGGTAAAATAAGAATTGCAGAACGTACGATTGTTGACTGCAAATGGGTCGCAAAAACAGGCGATATCGTTCATATCAACATGAATGCACCACGCGCACAAGACGAAAACAAACGGCCTTTGGCAGAAGTCGTTTATGTGGACGAACACGTGGTGGTGGCAAACAAACCATCTGGTCTAAATACCATCCCATTCGAAAAAACAGAACATGACACACTGATAGATAGAGTTCAGCATTACCTTTTACGTCACGATAAAACGAGCAAAGCATTCAAACAAGCCAAACGCGGTGGTCGGCCTGATTTGGGCATTGTTCATCGCATTGATAAAGAAACATCGGGCCTTGTTGTTTTTACGCGCACATTAACGGCTAAAAAAAGTCTTTCCGAACAATTTAGACATCATACAGTATTAAGGCATTATTTGGCCATTGCGCATGGCACCGTAGAATCAAAGACCATTCGTTCTTATTTATTAGAAGACAGGGGCGATGGAATTCGTGGTTCAAATCTTACTGCTTTAGTCAAAGGCGGCATTTTAGCAGTCACGCATGTTGAATTTAAACAGCAATTAAAAAACGCTTCTCTTGTTGTTTGTCGTTTAGAAACAGGACGCACGCATCAAATAAGAATTCACTTAAGCGAACAAGGGCATCCTATTGTGGGCGAAAAAGTTTACATACGCGATTATAAAAATTCTCTTATCTTTGCGCCACGTTTAATGCTTCATGCCGCCATGCTTGGTTTTGTTCACCCAGTCTCGCAAAAAACTATTCAATTCGAACAGCCCTTACCAATAGATATGCAAAAAATAATCGCTACATTGAATAATTAATAATTAGGCAATGCCTCTGGCAGATTGCAGCGCTTGTAAGGTTTGCCGTGCAATTTTTTGTGCCCGCAATGCACCAAAAGCAAATATCTTTTCAATTTCTTCGGTGTTGTTCATGAGCGATTCAAAGAGCAGGCGTTGTTCTTTAAATTTGGCGATTGTTGCCGCCAATAATTCTTTTTTGGCATCGCCCCAGCCAAAATGCCCCGTGCTTATTTTTTGATGTAGTGTTTGGGCTTGTTCTTTTTGGGTTAATAATTGGTATAGTTTATAAATACTATTAGCGTTGGGATCTTTGGGTGATTCAAGAGGTGTGGAATCTGTTTGAATAGAAAAAACCGCTTTTTTGAGTGTGGCGTCACTGGCAAAGATAGGAATCGTATTTTGATAACTCTTGCTCATTTTTCTTCCATCTGTCCCCACAACAACCGCAACTTCTTGGCTAATGCGTGGTTCTGGAATAGTGAGCACAGAACCATAAGTGTGATTAAATCGTTGCGCAATGTCACGCGCATATTCTACGTGTTGTTTTTGATCTTCACCAATAGGCACAACAGAGGCATGAAACGCTAATATATCTGCGGCCATTAATACAGGGTAGGTATAAACGCCTGCATTGATCATTTGTCCTTTGTCTTTTGCGGCTTTATAAGCATGTGCACGATCTAATAATCCTTGTTGTGTTTCGCAGCATAAAATCCAATAAATAGCAGTAAGCTCCAAAATATCAGATTGTCTAAAAAAAATAGTTTCTTCTGGATTTAAGCCCAAAGCCAGCCATGTGGCAGCCACTTCGTAAGTGTGCTTTTTTAGTAATGCAGGTTCAATCGTGCTTGTTAAGGCATGTAAATTAGCAACAAAATAAATGCCTTGTTCGTCTTGTTTTTGGGTGGCTTCTAAAGCCGGAGCAATGGCGCCAAAAAAATTTCCTAAATGAGGTATTCCCGTAGGTTTAATACCAGTGAGTGCAACTTTTTTTGAATTGGTCATAATCTTATTTTCTATCGTGTGTGCTTTTTTGAGTCAAACACATGTATTCATTTTGCATCATATGCATGGCGCTTTGTCTTGTTTTGAAACAATTAAAGAGTTGGCATGTAATATGTATTGCCCGTTCCCATGCTTGGACGAGTCATGACCGCTGCGCTTTATGGAACACGTGGATTACCTGTATCTGTAGAATCTCATGTGGGAGCGGGGCTGCCCGCATTTATTACGGTAGGGCTACCAGACACAGCTGTGCGCGAAAGTCGTGTGCGTGTAGAGGCGGCTTTAAAAAATTCTGGATTTGCTTTGCCGTCGCGCCGTGTGATTGTAAATTTGGCTCCGGCCGATGTTAAAAAAGAGGGTGCCGCTTATGATTTTGCCATTGCGCTGGCCACACTTTCTGGATTAGAAGTGATTCCTCAAGATAAATTAAATGACTTATTAGTGGTGGGCGAATTAGGGTTAGATGGCTCGTTAAGAGCTGTTTCAGCGACCGTCATTTATGCTAAATTGTGCCAAGAATTAGGATTTAAAGGCCTTATCTTGCCCGCCGCTAACCAAGCAGATTACCTGCCAATCGCAGATATTGAATGTTATTACGTAAATACATTGTCACAAGTAGTGAATGGATTAAATAGCCAAGAAGGGCTTTCTGCTTATCGCCCATCTTCACCACCATCAGTTGTTTCTGGTTCTGCTTCATCATCTGCTTGTTTTTCAGAAGTCAGAGGTTTATCTCAAGTCAAGCGTGCATTACAAATTGCGGCAATAGGCGGCCATCATGTTTTGGTGAGTGGTCCGCCTGGCGTTGGCAAAACCATGTTAATAGAACGTATGCCGAGTATTTTGCCTGCTTTGAGCGATGCAGAATGGTTAGAGGTATTGTCGTTATATGCCTTAAGTGAAGAAACACCACACGTAAACAAACAGCGCCCATTTCGTGCGCCACATCATAGTTTATCCACGGTCGCGTTAATTGGTGGAGGATCGTCACCAAGACCCGGAGAAATTTCACTGGCACACCGCGGAATTTTATTTTTAGATGAATTTTCAGAATTTAAAACAGAAGCAATCAATGCCTTAAGACAACCTATGGAATCTGGACAAATTATGATTTCTCGTGCACAGCGTAAAGTTGTATTCGATGCCGTGTTTCAATTGATTGCTGCCACCAATCCTTGTCCTTGTGGTTATTTGGGTCATCCCACCAAAGCGTGTCGTTGCACAAAAACATCTTTAGAACGTTACCGAACACGTTTAATTGGTCCAGTGTCTGATCGTTTTGATTTAAGCGTTAAAGTATCTGCAGACGCATCTTCTTGGGGTTCTACCCATTCGTCTTTAGCAGAGGAACGAAGTGAAACAATGATGACCCGTATTGCCCACGCATGGCAATTTCGACAAACACGTGCTCAATTGGGATTTAATCGTGATTTAAAAGGCGATGCCATCAAGCAGCATTGTGGGCTTTCTGATTCAAGCCAAAAATTATTATTTAAAGCAGCCAATCAATTTTCGTTATCTTCTCGCGGTATTGATCGCGTGCTGCGTGTGGCGCGTAGTATTGCAGATTTGCGTGCTTCTTGTTCGATAGAAGATCAAGACCTGGCCGAAGCTTTACAATTTAGACACGATTTTGTGAACCATGCGTTATTCTGATTTGGAATCCTATTTTTTGCGCGGTCTTTCTTGGTGTGTGGGGCGTTCTTCAATTCATGAACGGCAATACCTGCGTTCAGCTCAACCTATACTTAGTTCAGGATTGCCAGCGCTCGACAAAATACTACCAGACAACGGCATTTGGGCAGGGCAAATGATTTCTGTTATAGGCGGACCTGATGCAGGCAAAACAACACTTGCCATGCATATTGTGGCACATGCGCAAAAACAAGGATTAACTTGTGCATGGATTGACGTTGGTTGTATGGCCGGCCATTTTTTATGGCGCCAAAGTGGGGTCGACACTTTCCATTTGTTGTATCAGCAATGTTGTTTTTTTGATGTATTGAAGTCGTTTGTTGATTATTTAATTAAACATACGCCATTAGATCTGCTTGTCATTGATGACTGGTCTTTTGCTGTTCTATCTAACACGTTACATTCATCACTATTCTCAGCAGCATTAAATAATGACAAATTTTATCAAGATAGGCATCGTTTATTAATGTATTGGATTGAACAACTGATGTTGTTTTCAAAACGTATGTTGGTTGTTCATCATTGGTACCAAGAACAAAAAACTATGGCACACTTAAATTGTTTGGATGCAATAAACATTTATTTGCATTCAACAGGTGCGTTATTTCAAAATGGCTTGGTGGTTGGAATTCAATCACAAGTGCAAGTTGAATATCTTGCAAAAACAAGTTTAAACACCAATATAGAAATGATTTTTTCTTAACAGTAATCTTGATTTTAAAACTAATCTCGCGTAGATAAAAAAACGCTGGTTATTCCGACTTAGCTCAGCTGGTAGAGCAGGTGACTGTTAATCACCGGGTCGCAGGTTCGAGCCCTGCAGTCGGAGTTTTTAATCCCCCGTTTAGGATATACTATCTCAGGCGGGGGATTTTTTTTGTGCTATCTAGGACGTGTACTCAATCTAATTTTCTACTTGTTTACTTGATCTTTAAACAGAGGGCTTGGTCTAAAGGTTAAAACCTGCCTGGCTGTGATTTCAATATACTTGCCAGTTTGCGGATTTCTTCCTGGTCTTGGGCGCTTTTTTCTTAAAACAAAATTGCCAAAACTTGATATTTTAATATTTTTTCCGCGCTCTAAATTTTTTTTGAGCGTTTCAAAAAATAATTCAATCACTTCTGTTACCTGTTGTTTGGATATTTTCGTTTTATCACACGCCATCTGAATAATATCTGCTTTTGTTGTTGTACCCTGATGTTCTTGCATAAGAGAAATTTCCTTTAATAAACCTCTTTCGAAAAACTTACCGCACGACCAAGCTTGTTAGGTCACCGTATTCCAAAAAAAACGCATGATTCCAATACTTACTCATGGGTGTTCTTATTGTGTTCTGTTCCCTGTTTGTTGTCTAGATTTTTATCTTGATTTGTGTCTTTGTCATTAGATTTAAGCGATTTTATTTTTTCTTGATATTTTTGATTGTCTTCAAGTGCTTTTAGTTTAAGTGATTTAAAATAATTAATTTCGCCATCTTGTGCGTATTTTTGTGCAATATAAAGACAGCTTGCATTTAATGAAACAGACGCCAAAAATCCTAATACAGCACACCACGCACCCACTTGTGCCCATTTTTTAAAAATTAATAAAAAATCGTGTTGGTGCACAATAAACGCTTTTTGATCTTCTTCTGTGTAGTCTAAAATTCTACGCTTAAGTGTGGCCTGTAAAATTATTGAAGTAGCCGCAAAAATAGCACATAGGGGCAAAATAAAAAATGACATTGCCGCCAAAATACCAAAGATCAAACAAAGAACTGCAATTTGATGAGGAATCAAAAGTGCACGTGTGCGTTGAATAGTAGACTCAATGGCTTCTAAAGGAGATAAATGAGGTTTATTGGGATCGTTTTGATTCATTGTGTTAATCGCGAATCGTAAGGTTAAATTGATCTTTAATATGCACGATTAATTTTTTAAATAAGGGTGTAATTTCTTCTTCTTTAAGCGTTCTTGATGGATGCCTAAAAGTAAAGCTAAGCGCGTAACTTATTTGGTTTTCTGGAACCGATTGCCCTTGGTAAACATCAAATAATTGGATGTCTTCTAAGTGTTCTATGTTTTGCTTTTCAATGCTTTCAATGATATTTCCAACCGGTTGCTCGCGCGATGCAAAAAATGCAATATCACGTTTAATGGCGGGAAATTTAGCCAGTGATTTTAATTTTTGATGATGTGATGTTCTTTGAATTTTGTCTAAATTAATATCCATCACCCAAATCATCTCTTCGATTTCATACTGAGCCGCAATACGTGGATGAATAGCCCCAATAAAGCCAATATCAATAATTCTTGATTGGTTTTTTTGAGAGATACAAGCAGAGGCTTTGGGATGCATAAATGGATATTGGTTTGTGATGTTTGAAATTTCAAAATCAATACAAAACAATTGCATGATAGATTCAAGCAATGCTTTTATGTCGTAAAAATCATAATGACGTGTCGTTGCGCCCCAAGAAAGAGGGGCTATTTGTCCGTACAATAAAGCAGCCAGGTGATTTTCTTCATTCGGTAACATGCTTGCGCGCAAACATGTTGCGCTTGATGTGTGCGAACTCTCTTTTTCGCAGCGAGGAATAAATACCCGCGCATTTTCAAAAATTCTAACATGATGCTGTTGTGCCACGATATTTCGTTTAAGCGCCTGTATTAATCCCGGTATCAAAGAAGTTCTCATCACTGCTTCTTGCTCTGACATTGGATTTTTTATCTCGACGGCTTGCGTGCAATATAAAGGCCTAAAAATAGATTCATCCTGAGTACTTACAAAAGCATAATGAATGGCCTCTTGCAGGCCTTGCGCAATAAGTTTTTGCGCAAGGGCAAGATGCGTTTTAAAGTGCAAGTCACCTATGAATGATTGCGCCACGCCACCTGTATCTGGTAGTCGCGTGGGAATGAGATCATACCCGTAAATTCTTGCCACTTCTTCGATCACATCGGCTTCTATTTGAATATCGTGTCTAAAACTTGGAATTTCAAAGGTGATTGCTTCTTCTGTTTTTCGTTTTACAATAAATTCAAGGGGCGTGAGTATGCGTGCAATATCTTCCGCCGTCAGATCGGTTCCTAAAAATTCATTCACGATTTTAGGTTGAGCTGTAATTTCTTGAATGGTTCTTTTTTTAGGGTAAAGATCAACAAATTCACGACATACCTTGGCGTTGGTTTGTTCACACAAAAGATGTGCCGCATGCTCTGATGCTAACGTGAGCATCTCTAGGTCTATGCCTTTGCCGTGTCTTTGCGCTGCTTCTGTATTTAAGGATAAACGCTTTTGTGTTTGATAAATCACGGGAGATTTAAAATAAGCGCATTCCAAAAGCACCTGCGTTGTTTGTGGCGTGATTTGACAAGATGCCCCACCCATAATGCCCGCAAGGGCCAATTGTTGAGATGAAGAAGCAATGACTAAATCATGTTCTTTAAGTATGTATGAATGGCCGTCTAGCCCAATTAATGTATCGCCTTGTTTTGCTTTTTGAATAAAAATCTTTTTCTTTTTTAAGTGCCCATCTGTTTCTATTTTTTCAAAATCAAACGCGTGTAAAGGCACACCCAGTTCAAGCATGACCCAGTTTGTAATATCAACTACGTTATTAATTGCTTTAATACCAAGTGCATGCAGGCGAGCTCGCATGGGCAAAGGTGATTTTTGCACCCGTACTTGTTGGAGCAACCTTGCTTGATAACGCCTACATGATTGAGAATCAAGAAGCTCAATCGATATTTTATCGTTTATTTCGCCGCCTTCTTCTCTTAACACAAAACGTGGCTTTTTAAGGCGACCGCCAAACAGCGCCGCAACCTCGCGTGCAATTCCAATATGAGACAACCCATCCGGTCGATTAGGGGTTACGTTAATGTCTAAGATAGTATCTGCAAGTGAAGTATAGTCAAGCCTTTTACCTATTTGCCAATCAGCCGGAAGTAAACACAATCCGTCTTTGTCGCAACTAATGCCTAGCTCTGCTTCGCTGCATAACATGCCGCTCGAACGAATACCGCGTATTTCCGTGGTAACAATATTTTTTCCATCTATTTGTGCCCCTGGGAGTGCAAGGACTAGCTTTTCATTGATTGGAATATGTTGGGCACCACAAACAATATCACGTGTGCCTTCTCCGTCTAATAATGTGACTACACTTAAATTGCTTGCGTTTGGATGAGGCGCAACTTGAAGGGCTTGTGCAACAATAAAATGACGCAAGTGTGGGCGGTTATTGTGGATACTTTCTACTTCAAATCCTGCAGCGGTTAATTTTTCTGCAATTGCTTCTGCAGGTTCGTTTACATCACAAAGTTCATACAACCATTGGGTGCTAATTTTCACAGTACATCCTTGTCTAAAACAGATTCCGTTTCTAATGTCATTGGCAAGGAAGAAACAAATTGTCCCAAAAATCGTGTTTCACTTTCAAAAAATAAGCGAATATCATCAATGCCATAAAGAAGCATGGCAATTCGCTCAACCCCCATGCCAAATGCAAATCCTCGCATCTCTTTAGGGTAAGAGACCGCCTTGAAAATATGAGGATGAACCATGCCCGCACCTAAAATTTCAATAAATCCCGTATGCTTACACAATCTACAGCCATGCCCTTGACAAAATAAGCAAGAAACGTCGACTTCAGCGCCCGGCTCAACAAAAGGAAAAAAGCTAGGCCTTAAACGAATACGTGTATGTTCACCAAACATTTTTTTTGCAAAAGTCTGCAAAACACCTTTTAAATCTGCCATTGAGGTATGTTTATCAACCCATAATCCTTCTATCTGATGGAACATGGGTGAATGTGTAACGTCTGCGTCTTTTCTATAAACTTTTCCTGGACAAATAATACGCAAAGGTGGTTTGTGTTTAAGCAAAGTTCTGATTTGCACGGGTGATGTATGTGTGCGTAATAGTGTCTGCTCATTAATGAAAAATGTATCTTGCATTTCACGTGCAGGGTGCGCAGGCGGGAAATTAAGTGCTTCAAAATTATAGAAATCATGTTCTATTTCTGGTCCCGTCGCAATAGCAAAGCCTAGTTCTGTAAAAATCTCGACCATCTGTTGCATGGTCTGGGTAAGGGGATGCAGTGTGCCTTGCCATGCTGATCGACTAGGTCTTGTAATGTCAATATAGGTCTGTGCAAGTTGGCGATGAAGAGTTTGTTCTTCTAATTCGTATTGTTTTTTTTGAAAAAGAGATTCTAATTCTTCTTTAATAAGGTTAATCTCTTTTCCTTGCAAAGATTTTTCTTCAAAAGAAAGCCTGCCTAGTGTTTTAAATAATTCACTCAAGGGGCCTTTTTTGCCAAGAAAACGCGATTTTTGAACCATCAATTGTTCATAAGACTGAATTTGATTGAGTTCTTCTGTGGCAGATTTTAAAACAAGATCAAGAGATTTTTTTAATGAAAGATGATTTGTTTCGCTCATACAATTATGCCGGCTCTCATACATTTAAAAATTACAGAAAGCAACTTAAGGTCATCATATTCTGTGGATTCAAAAAAGGCCTGACGGTGTCGCATTGTTTTTGAAGAAACAAAATTACGGGAAACTATATTTATTGGGCAGTTTTAGCGAGTTCTACAAGTTTTCCAAAAGAAGGTGTTTCATGAAAAGCAAGATCTGCAAGAACCTTGCGATCTAGCTGAATATTTAACTTGCTTAACGCACCAATAAAACGACTATAGGATAAGTCAAAAGGATGCAAACCTGCATTGATGCGGGTAATCCATAAACTGCGATAATCGCGTTTTTTAATTTTACGGCCACCAAAAGAATAGGCGAGTGCGCGATCTAATGTTTCTTTTGCAACTGTAAATAATTTGCTACGTCCAGCGTAATAACCTTTGGCTTGCTTTAATACTTTTTTATGTCTTCTTCTGGTTTTAAAACCACCTTTTGCGCGTGCCATCTGTTTGCTCCTTGCCTCACTTGCATTCTAATTTCTAGAATCAAGGGTTAATTAATAAATATTAAAATCTTTAATCATGTCTCTATTTATTATGTTCTGCTGATTAAGCGTATGGTAATAATGCTATCGACAGTTTTTGCTTAGTTGCATGGGCAATTTTGGTGCCCCTTAATTGTCTTTTTCTTTTTTGAGGACGATTAGAAAGCAAATGTCTACGGCTTCCAGAAGCGACCATTACTTTGCCTTTTGCAGAAACTTTATATCTTTTTGCAGCTGCTTTTTTTGTTTTCATTTTTGGCATAAAATCTATAACCTTTGCTTGTTTAGCGTGGCCTTATAGCACGCCAAACTTAATAAACCAATCTAAAATACTTAAAAAAACCAACTAAGTTTGTTTTTTTGCCGCAGTTGGTGCTACCAACATGGTCATGTTTCGACCTTCTAATTTGGGTGACTGCTCTATGGTGGCAAGTTCTCCCAGTTTTTCCCCAACTTTATCTAACAGGGCTCTGGCAATTTCAGAGTGAGTGATTTCGCGTCCTCTGAACATCATTGTTAGCTTAACCTTATTGCCTTCCGCAAGAAATCTCTTAATGTGTGACAATTTGGTTTCTAGATCGTGTTCTTCTATTTTGGGTCTAAACTTGATCTCTTTAATTTCTGTTAAATGCTGGTTTTTACGAGTCTGAGTGGCCTGCTTTTTGGCGCTGTACTTAAACTTGCCGTAATCCATAATTTTGCAGACAGGGGGTCTTGCGCTGGGAGAAATCTCAACCAAATCCAAACCTAACTCTTGAGCTTTTTGCAGAGCAAGATCTGGACTAAGTACCCCAATTTGGGAACCGTCTGGACCAATTAATCTTACTTCTCTGGCGCGAATCCGATGATTAATACGAAGTTGTTCTTCGCGTTGGCGTTCGTGAGCGATAGTCGTATCCTCCGTTCTTTGTGCTTATTATTTGGTGGTTTAGAGCTGAAAAATTCCCTAAAACCTAGGATAATTCCTAATAAGCCAATTTGGTTTTAACATAGGCGCGGGCGGGATTGAACCGCCGACCCCCACCGTGTCAAGGTGATGCTCTACCACTGAGCCACGCGCCTGTCTTTTAGTAAGCAATATATTTTATTTTAAACGGGTTTGGTTTTTATGTGATTTAAAAAAAGAAGTCAATATTGCACATGCTTATTTGTTTTCATGATGCATGCTGCGTATGAAATAAAAACAAAAAAAATCAAGCCAGATCTCGACAATTATTTTTGATGTGATATATTGCTACCTCGAATTTGACAAAAGCAAGGCTTGTTGTTTTATTGCTGCTGTAGTTGCACTGCAATTGGAAATATCACGCTACGTTTTTTCAGTTCAGATTGGGGTATCGCCAAGCTGGTAAGGCACCGGATTTTGATTCCGGCATTCGGAGGTTCGAGTCCTCCTACCCCAAATTAAATCTCACCTGTGAGCTTTTTGTGCAACAATTCATCAGCAAAAGTAAAAATCTAGTCGTTCTTACTGGTAATGCTCATTCAAGGCTTGCTGCCAATATCTGTGAACATTTGCAGATACCTATAGGTAAGTCAGTCACTTCTCGTTTTTCGGATGGTGAGATTTTTACTGAAATTCAGCAAAACGTGAGAGGTTGTGAGGTTTTTGTAGTTCAACCCACGTGCGCTCCCGCCAACGACAATTTGTTTGAATTACTCATTATGATTGATGCACTTAAACGTGCATCGGCGGCAGAGATTACGGCGGTACTTCCATACTTCGGTTATGCCAGACAAGATCGCAAGGTGGCGCCCAGAACCCCAATTTCTGCCAAATTGATATCAGATTTATTGTCAACAGCAGGTGCTACACGTGTGTTGTCGATTGATTTGCATGCCGGACAAATTCAGGGTTTTTTTAATATTCCTTTTGATCATATATTTGGTATGCCCATTTTGCTTGATCATATGCGACAACACTACCACGGCAAAGATTTGGTAATAGTGTCTCCTGATGCTGGAGGTACAGAACGTGCCCGTGCTTATGCCAAGCGTTTACATGCACAAATAGCCATGATAGATAAACGCCGCGAACGTGCCAATATTAGCCAAGTGATGAATGTGGTAGGTGATGTGCAAGGGAAAATCGCAATTTTATTAGACGATATTGTGGATACGGCGGGAACATTGGTAAATGCTGCGGATGCGCTAAAGTCACGTGGCGCGCTTGAAGTAGTTGCATATGCGACGCATGGTGTGTTATCTGGCAAGGCAATTGACCGCTTAATGCAGTCTTCTATTCAAAAATTGGTTGTTACGGATACTATTCCTCAGGATAAAAATCTTAGTTTATGTCCTAAGTTAGAGGTCTTGACAGTGGCACCACTTTTGGCAGAAGCAATACGCCGAATACATGTGGGCGAATCCGTTAGTTCGTTATTTGTTTAATGAGTCTGCTCGGTATAATACTTAGCATGCTTGCATTATTATGGCATTCGCTGTGATGACCGCTAGTTTTTGGTAGTGAGATTCTGTTTTTTGTAGAGCGTTGTCATTATGTTTTTATTAAAGGTATTTATTTTAGTGTGTTGAAGGAGAAAGAAAGATCATGAGTATTGACCTATCTGTTGTTGAAGTAAAAACCCGCCAAGAAAAAGGCAAAAGTGCAGCACGTCGATTAAGAACTCAAAACTTGGTGCCTGCGGTTTTATACGGCGGTGGTAAATTGTCAACTACTTTGGCTGTTCAGCCAGAAGCTTTGAGAAAAGCACTCAAGACAGCGCATGGAATGAATACTGTATTAACGCTCAAGTTTACAGATACCAACCAATCTAAAATGGCCATGGTTAAAGATTGGCAGAAAGATGTTCTTGGTACGGAGTTATTGCATGTAGACTTAGTCGAAATTTCTTTGGATAAGGCTATTCGTGTGAATTTGCCAATTCATTTAACTGGTAAAGCCAAAGGAGTGATTGAAGGTGGTTTAATGCAGATGGATCGGCATGAACTGATGGTTGAATGTTTGCCTTCTGCTTTGCCTACCCATATTGATGTGGATGTATCGTCGCTCGGTATTGGGCACGCAATCCATGTGAATGAATTAAAATTGCCAGCAGGCGTAAAAGCTGTATTTGTTAGAAATTTTTCTATCGTTGGTATTGTTGCACCGAGAGAGGACAAAGCCTCTGCACAAGCTGCTGTTACAGGTGATGCTGCGGTAGCCGCCGACGCCAAGGCAGCGGCACCAACAGCCGATAAAAAAGCGGCTCCAGCTGCACAAAAACCTGCAGCTAAGGATGCAAAAAAATAGTCAATGAGTGGTGATTGGCTGATTATAGGTTTGGGAAATCCCGGCGAGCAATATGCGCATACACGCCATAATGTTGGTTTTGATGTCATAGATCTATTGAGTCAAAGCATTTCTTCTCCTTCTTTTAAGGAAAAATTTGGTGGGCATTATGCCCTTGGTAAGGTTGCTTCTTCTTCTATTGTTTTGCTTAAACCACAGACTTTTATGAATAAAAGTGGTGAACCTGCCCAGTCTTTTGTTCGTTTTTTTAAAATATCAACAGAGCAGATTATTGTTATTCATGATGAATTAGATTTTGAACCTGGCGTTGTTAAGTTAAAGAAATCTGGTGGTCCTGGTGGTCACAATGGGTTAAGATCTCTGATTCAGCACATAGGTCCTGATTTTATAAGAATTAGAGTGGGCGTAGGCAAGCCATCCCACGCTCAAGCCGGTGCCTCTTATGTGCTGTCCAAGCCAAATGCGACAGAATCTAAATTGATGCAAAGAGCAATGAGTATATCTTGTCAAGCCGTTGAGCTTATTCTTAAGCAAGGATTTTTAAGCGCAGTTCAAATAATTCATCAGCCTTAGAAAAGGAGTCCTTGATGCGTCTTCCTTTGCCTCTGAGCGTGCAATCTAAAATTGCAGTGGTGGCACCTTCTAGTCCTGCTGTGTGGTCCCAAGTAGATGCGGGTATTCAAGTTTTGCATAATCATCATCTTTTAGTGAATTACTCAATGAATTTGCCGAGTAGGCGTTATCGTTATCTTGCTGGTACTTTAGAAGAAAGGTGGGCTGAGTTTGAGTATGCGTATGTTAATTCAGATGTTTTATTTTGTGTTCGTGGAGGTTATGGTGCGATGCATTTGTTGCCTCGCCTGGATACATTGTTTAAATGCATGCCTCCTAAGCTGGTGATTGGTTTTTCAGATATAACAGCGATTGGTTGTGCGTTGCTTAAACATCAAATACCATGGGTCCATGGGCCATTGTTGTCTGTTTTGGCGGATGAAAAATCAGATTCTGTTCAACACTTGTTATCTATTTTAAAAAAACAAGGACAAGGTTTAGTGATGCAAGGCAAAGAAACATTTACGCCTGGTTTTTCTCAGGGACGTCTGGTGGGTGGTTCATTGTCGTTGCTTGCGTCTTTATGTGGAACACCTTATTTCCCTTGTCTTGATAATTGTATTTTATTTCTAGAAGATGTTGGAGAAAAAACTTACCGTATTGATCGCTTGTTGACCCAATTAGATTTAAGCGGTTGTTTGCGCTTAATATCTGGGATTGTATTAGGATATTTTAATAAGTGTGAAACAGATGGCGCCTCTTACCAAACACAAGAAATTATTATGGAATGGGCACAACAGTATCGCGTGCCTTGTTTATGGGGAGTTTTGGCAGGGCATGCATCGCCTCATTTTGCCTTGCCAATGGGGGCAATGGTTGCGCTTGATGCGCAGCTTAAAACACTTACTTTTCTGGAAGATATTGTAAGCTGATTATGATGATTACAGGAGCAACCTTATCATGAGTGAAGAGATAAAGACAGAACAGGAAATACGATTACAAACCCAAATTCTGCGACTTTTTCGTGTGATGCAGAAATTGCGTACTCCTGATGGATGCGCTTGGGATAGAAAGCAAACATTGCAGTCGCTTAAACCTTATTTAATTGAAGAGGCTTATGAGGTATTAGAAGCCATTGAACAAAATGATTCAGTAGCTCATTTGGAAGAATTGGGGGATCTGCTGCTTCAAGTTGTATTTCAATCTGTCATTCAAGACGAAATGAAAAATTTTGATTTTCCCCGTGTGGCTGAATCTATTTCTGATAAATTAGAGCGCAGGCATCCTCATGTTTTTGGAGATCGGCGCATTGAAGATTCAGAACAAATTGCAGCACAATGGGAACAACTTAAAAAACAGGAAAAACAAAAAAAAGCCACAGAGTCCCAAAATCAGGGTGCATTGTCAGGTGTGCCACGTGCATTGCCAGGGTTAGTTCGTGCTTGCAGAGTAGGTGAAAAAGCTTCTTATTCAGGATTTGATTTTACCAATAAATCGCAGGCGTTAGAAAAAGTTAAAGAAGAAGTTTCTGAAGTAGAACAAGCGATAATTAAAGACCAGGATGTTTCTTTTTTGCAAGAAGAAATAGGCGATTTATTGTTTTCTGTTGTTAATTTGTCACGTTTATTAAAAATAGATCCAGAAGAAGCGCTGCGCTTGGCTATAGATAAATTCATGCGTCGTTTTTCATACATAGAAAAACAAACACAAGATACACTTAAATCGCTATCTTTTGAAGATAAAGAAAAATTGTGGTTGATGGCTAAAAAACAGGTATAATGAATTTAGGTTTTTTATTCGTCTTTGTTTTTTATTGATTCTTAGTTGCCTATCTTGATCTCTACAGAAATTCGTGATAGGAGGGCTCGCCTAAGTGTTAAACAAAGGAGCCGTCAGTGGCAAATCATCCGTCAGCAGTCAAACGCGCAAAGCAGACGCAAAAAAGACGATTAAGAAATCATGCACACAAAAGTGCAGTAAGAACCCTGGTCAAAAAGGTAAGATCCGCACTCGAGCTCAAAAATCTGCAGGAAGCAGAATTGAATCTTCCAGCAGCAATCAAAGCTTTGAGCAAAGCGGTTTCCAAGAAAGTCTTCCACAAGGGGACTGTCTCGAGAACGATCTCTCGTTTGACGAAACAAGTGCACAATTTGAAGACCGCCACGTCGAAATAGAGCGATTAAGCCCTCAAAATAGAGATGCAGTTATTGCTTTTATACGAAAAAGATCGCATACCGACCTTCCTGCCCCTTTAGCTTATTGGATTGAACATCTTTCTTCTCCCATATTTGCCGCTAAATATAAAGGTATTTATGTCGGTTTTATTGCCTTGTGGGCTGATAACTTAGGTTCTGAGTCTTCTTTGTTGTTGACCTACTGGTTGACCGAAAACGAAGATAAAGCACTCAGAAAGTGGATTGATGCAGACTTATTAGAAGCGGTTCGTTCTTATGCCGTTACACACCGCATTAAGTATGTCTATGCGCGTATTCACGAAGACGATGAAGCACGTCGGGAGGCGCTTGCCTCTTTGTTGTTTGAACCTGTTGATGAAATTTTAACAATGCGTTGCAATGTTTCGCATTTGCAGCCTGCGTTATCTCATTTTTTGCGTACTTTGTCTGATTTATCTTTCGAGTGTGTTGACCTAAAAGAAATTGCAGATTTACATCACCGTGCTTACTTTGATGATCCTTTGGCGACACGCATCAATAAAAATACATTGCCTTATGCGCTAGATCCTGATGCTGAAATTTGGAAAGTGATATGGCGCGGTCAAGCTGTTGGTTATGTAGAACTTGCGTTGCGTAGTATTGTGATTTCTGTGGCGGGTGGTAGTGTGATTCGTGTGGGTGTGATTGAATCGCTTGCGCTTGTTCCAGAGTTTAGAAACCAAGGATTATCTGAATCTTTATTATTGTGGGCAGTTCATCGCTTGGAACAAAAAAAAGCTAAAAATATCAGGTTAAAAGTTAAAAACTCTAATATCCCAGCAGTCAAGGTGTACAAAAAAATTGGATTTTCAGTAGTTGAAACCCATGCTATTTGGGTCCTCAAAACCGCATTTTGATAAATCATAAAGTCCAAAGGTCAATTTTTTATGAAAGACTTTTGTATGCACGCTAATCGGCAAATTGGATTTTGCTTGATTGGATTGTTATGGGCGTGTGTTCGGCCTCGATCTTTTGATCTGCCTGTTATTCAAGTACTTGAAAATAATGGTGAACGTGATTTTTCTTTGAGGGGTGACTCTGTTGATGCTCGCCACGGTGATTATTTTATTGAAACCGAACAATTGATAGTGGTTATTCAAAAACCAATTCGAGATATGAATGCACAACCTTATGGTGGCAATATTATCGATTTTGCGCTTAAAAAAGATAAAATTGATCGTTTTGGAGAGATTTCTCCATTTTTTAACATGGGGCGCACGGCTCGTTTTAATGAATTAAAGATTGTTGATGATGGTGGTGGCGACCATAAACCGATAGTGATTGAAGCCTATGGCAAAGATGTTGTGTGGGACTACTTTAATTTAAAAGCGTTGATGCCTGATTTGCTGTTTTATAGATCTGATGGTTCTGGGTTGCTTAAATTTGATCCAGATAAACCATTGGGATTAGAGGTTCGTGCGCGTTATGAAATAAGCCAGAGTGAGCCCATTATTATAATCAAGTATTCGCTCACCAATACGAACAATTTTGATTTACCCGTTCAATTTGGGATTGGCTTAGATACGGGAGGGAAAAATCAGTTTTTTTCTCATGGCGGTGGTTTTTCTTCTCTTTCTGGTTTCGATGTTGCGGGTATCGCTAAAATGAAACCCACAGATTTATTTTATGCGCTTATTTCTGATGATGTGGCATATGGGATTAAACCCTTATTTTTAAACGAAGAAAATCAAGTGCCTGCGGCTGCAACAAGTCCGTTAAGTGTGGCTGGACTTAGTTTTATTATTTATGGTTCTTCGTCTTTTTTAGAAGCTGCAACAAGGCCTTCTTTGAGCATTGCCGCACATCAAACGATAACCTATTCTTATTTGCTTGAAATAGGTCAAGATTTGTCTTCTATTTACGCTGATTTTTTAAGACGTGAACAAAAATTGCTGCAGCCCGTACATGTTAATTTATTAGGGCTTAGTGAACAAGAAATTACACAATCTACGCGTTTTGTTGTGGTTGATAAACAAGATAAAATGCAATTTGCCATGAAAATTCCAATGAGTCAGTTTGATATCGAATTGCCATCTGGGGCGTATCGATTTTTGGTTTATGTACCAGGACGAAATCCTGTCCTTTCTTCGTTGCATTATGTGCAAGAACAATCCACACTACCAACACAGGTCTCTTTATCTTTTGATCGTGTTGGTTTTTTGTCTTTTCATACACATATTTTTGATGACATTGGCAGTTCTGTCTCTAATGATTTACAACCTTGTCGCTTGGATGTGTTTGATGCAGACGAAAAACAAATCATAGATTCACAAATGAATAGCTACATGGGGCTGGACACAGTGCTTGATATCAATCCACAGGTATTGTTGACTCTTTATCTTAAAGATTGTCAAAAAGTAGAGTCTAAGGATTGGCTTGCGCTATTGCCTGGCCGTTATTGGATACAACTAAGCAAAGGACCATTTTATGATACTTGGTTTGATTTTGTTCAAATAGAGGAAATGCATACACATGAAGTATCTGCTGTGTTACATCGTGTTGTAGATGATGCACGTTATGTGAGCGCGGATTTTCATCAACATACAGTCAATTCTCCAGACAGTAAAACAGCAATTGAAGATAGAGCTTTGGCTTACGTTGCAGAAGGAATAGAATTTTTTACATCGTCTGACCATGATCGTGTGACTGATTACGCGCCTTATCTAGAAAAATTAGGATTATCTCGCTTTTTAAAAACGGCCATTGGAATTGAAGTGACACCTTTTGCGTTTGGACATTTTAATGCGTGGCCTATTTTAAAGGATTCATCAGTGGCATCTAATGGCGCCATTGACTGGGGACGTGATGGTGAATTGTTGGCGTTAACACCAGATGAGATTTTTAAAACCATGCGCTTACGTGGTGCCGCCATTGTGCAGGCCAATCATCCGCGTAATCCAGACAATAGCATGGATTTTCAGGCTTACTTTGATCGCAGTGGTTTAATGGTGGATCCCAAAAGTGGCTTCTTATCTAGTTTTTCCCCCTATTTGTTTGTTTCACCTTCTTTGTTGCGGTTGCCTGAGCAAACGTCTTTGTTTTCGCAGAATTTTGACGCCATTGAAATTTTAAATGGATTTCATTTTTCTAATAATCAAAACATGCAAGGGCGCATAGAAGATACGCAAGCAGAAGCTGTAATGAGAGATTGGTTTGCTTTTCTAAATACTGGTTTTTTGCCTGCCATTGTGGGGGTTTCGGATAGTCATAAATTAATTAATGAGACCACTGGTTACCCTAGAACATTAGTGAATATAGACAAGCAAAATATAGATGTTGAATTGGTTGCACGCGCAGTAAAACAAGGACGAGCAGTGGCGACCAATGCACCATTTGTGGATGTTCTTATTAAAAATATCAAAACAAAACAAATTTACTACATGGGCGATGTTTCACAAATTTCTCAGGATGACGATTTGGTTCTTTTGGTGTACACGCAAACGCCGCCTCAGTTTTCTGTAGACAAAGTAGAGGTCTTTGTTAATACTTTTGCTGCTTCTCCATTGCCAGTAGACATGAATTCCAAAAAACGAATAAACGAACGATTGATGCCTACTTATGAACGCAATTTAACTCCTGTTTTATTAAAACGCCCAAATGGCGGACAAGTTTTTGTTTCCTATGTGGAAATACCTTTACATATTACACGCGATGCGTTTGTTGTTGCACGTGTCAGTGGGCAAACGCCGTTATTTCCGTTTTTGCCCACAGTTGGTTCTGCCGATAAAAATTTTAAAACACAAACAGCCAGTCAGTTTTTTATTCATAAGAAAGGGGCTGTGCCATTGGCAATCACTAATCCAATTTATGTGGATAGAGATGGCGATGGGCAGTTTAAAGCACCTTTTCAAAGGCAGTAAGTTTCGAAAGAGGTCTAATGTTTTTTTAAGTGCCACAAAAAGTTTTGTATTGCCATTGTTCTTGTCCGGGAGGAATGGATAAATCAAAATCTTTGGGATGTTCTTGAAACGGCTTTGATAATACGCGTTTAAGTCTAAAAAATAAGGCATTGTCGCCTTGTTCTGCGTTTTGAATGGCTTGTTCTAATAAATAATGTCTTGGGATATAAATAGGATTTTTTTGTCTCATTATTTCATAACGTTCTATTGCTGTTGTTTGTTCTTGTGACAGACGGTGTTGATAGGTTTTATACCATTCTAAAAATGTGATTTTATCTGCAAATAAATCTTGAATTATAGGTTCTTTTTGGATGGCCGATGGATGATTTGTTTTTGTTAAGTAATTAAAAAACAAGGTGTAATCTATATGATGTTGGTTTAGTATATTAAGCAGTAATTCAATTATGTTTTCATCTTTTTCTTGTGGTATTAATAATCCCAATTTTTTTTGCATGTTTTGTATGTAGTATTGATGAAACAAGGTGTTAAATGTTTTAAGTTGCGTTATCATTACGTCTCTAATTTTTTCTTTGTCTTTAAAAAACATAGGCATTAACGATTCTGCAAAACGTGCTAAGTTCCATTGTGCAATGTCTGCTTGGTTATTAAACTGATACCTGCCGTGAATATCGATAGAGCTTAAGACACGTGTGTAGGAAAATTTATCCATAAAGGCACAGGGACCATAATCAATAGTTTCTCCTGAAATGGTCATGTTATCTGTGTTCATGACACCATGAATAAATCCAATACTCATCCAGTGCGCAATACATTGTGCTTGTTGTTGAATCACATATTCAAGCAATGTAATCGCTTGGGGAGTGTATGGCGTTATTTTAATGTGATGCCTTTGGATGGCGTACTCAGTAAGTTCTTGCAAAGCTTGGGTGTCTTCTTTGTATGCAAAATATTGAAACGTTCCAATTCTTAAGTGACTTTGGGCGATACGTGTAAGAATTGCACCCGGCAATGCGTGCGTGCGGTATACATAATCTCCAGTCAGTACAGCGGCCAATGAACGGGCGGTTGGAACCCCCAACGCATGCATGGCTTCGCTACATAAAAATTCACGTAACACAGGGCCTAGTGCCGAACGTCCATCCCCTCCACGAGAAAAAAAAGTGGGGCCTGCACCTTTTAATTGAACATCGAATATCTGTTGATTTGGTGTTATTATTTCGCCTAAAAGAATAGCGCGTCCATCGCCTAATTGAGGCGTCAAATGACCAAATTGATGCCCCGCATAAGCCAATGCGATAGGATTTGCATCTATTTGTAGTTGATTCCCAGATAAAATTTGAGCAGCATTATCGCTCTGTAATTGTTCAATGTCTAATCCCAATTCTTGAGCCAATGATTCATTGATGGCCATAATTTTAGGATTAGATACAGGGGTTGGCTTTGCTTGTGCAAAGCAACGCGAAGGAAGCTTGGCGTAGGTGTGAACAAATTTAAAAATTGGTTTGATGTACATAATCGATTGCTTGAGTGATAAGTGCAGTTGCAATATTGTGACCGGTCAATGCTTCAATTTCACGGATTCCTGTGGGGCTTGTGATGTTTATTTCGGTTAGTTTTTCTTCGATTAAGTCAATGCCCACAAACCATAGTCGCTGTTGTTTTAAATCTTGGCTTAACGCTTGACATAACGCGTGTTCTTTTGTGGTAAGCATGGTTTGTTGAGCTGTTCCTCCCACACGCAAATTAGAACGGTGTTCGTTTTTTTTAGGGATGCGATTAAATACACCAAGAATTTGACCATTGCCTAAAATGACACGTTTATCTCCTTGTTTGACCGAACTTAAATATTTTTGAACAATAATAGGGCGACTAAAATGGTTTGTTAAATGTTCTAAAATGGGCATTTTGTTAGTGTCGTTTGGATGTAGTAGAAAGACAGATTTTCCCGCATGGCCATCGATGGGTTTTACAATGATTTGCGTATGTGTTTTTAAAAAACTATTAATGTCGTCAATTGATGCGGTGACCAATGTCTCTGGTATCCATGGTGCAAAATGAAGAGGATACAGTTTTTCATTAAGCGTTAAAAGCGCCTGTGGTGGATTAAGGACCGTAGTACCCTGACCAACGGCCTGTTGCAAAATAAGGCAGGCATGCAAATAATCACTATTTACGGGTGGATCTTGTCTTATTAAGACAATCATGTTGTGGCCAAGCTTTACTTGCGTTTGGTTTTTAAGTTGATAAGAAAAAGGTTTTGTTTGTTTAGGGATAATTTCTTGGCATCTGGCCTGCACTTGTTGGGTTTCGTTAATTGATAAATCTTTTATGGTACATAGATGTGTTTTAAATCCTTGCGCGTGGGCTGCGCAAATTAAGGCAAATGTTGAATCTGTATCTAAATTAAACTGAACAATAGGATCTGCAACAAATAAAAAACAATACATAAAAAATCTTTTTAAATTAAGGATAAGGTTTGATTGCGTGGATGATAAACTCCGTATCTCCTTTGGGTCTAGACACCAAAACACTATGCCCTATCTTTTTATTTAAAACCGCTTGTCCAAGAGGAGATTCAACACTTATCCAGTTTTTTTTAAGATCGATTTCATCGCTTCCTACAATGCGATAATGGACTTGTTTTTGTGTGTCTGTATCAAACAAAGAAACAACGCATCCAAAAAATACAATGTTCAAATTGTTGTTTTGTGGTGTGTTATAAATCTCTACGCGTTTGAGTCTATCGGCTAAAAATCTTAAACGGCGATCAATTTCTCTAAGCCGTTTTTTTCCATAAATATATTCGGCGTTCTCTGACCTATCACCTTGTGCCGCTGCTTCTGATACTTCTTGCGTAATGCGCGGCCGTTCAATGTGCCATAACCGCTCATATTCATTGGTTAAGGCACGATAACCTGCCTGTGTAATCCATGATTTTTGTTCTGACTGCATAGGACTTTTTTAAGCTGCTTGCTTGTGTTGGTAAAGGGTAAAAGAACAAGCGTTTTCATTTCTTCTTTGTCAAAATCATTTTTTCCTGATAGACTGCACGGTTTTTATGTCAAATAGCACCAGAGATGATTTAAGAAATATTGCAATTATTGCGCACGTTGATCACGGTAAAACGACACTTGTGGATCACATGCTCAAACAATCCCGTTTATTTAGAGACAATCAGCAAGTCGCTGAACGCATGATGGATTCTAACGAATTAGAACGCGAAAAAGGAATTACCATTCTTGCTAAAAACACCGCAGTTAAGCGTGATGATGTCACAATTCATATTGTCGATACACCAGGCCACTCTGATTTTGGCGGTGAAGTCGAACGTATTTTAAATATGGTAGATGGCGCTTTATTGTTAGTAGATGCCAGTGAAGGACCGTTACCACAAACCCGTTTTGTGCTTAAAAAATCATTAGAACGTAAATTGCCTGTGATCTTGGTAATTAACAAAATAGACAGGCAAGATGCACGTGCTCAAGAAGTGTTAAATGCCGTGTATGATTTATTTATTGATTTGGGTGCCGATGAATCTCAACTTGAGTTCCCCGTTATTTATGCCATTGGAAAAGAAGGTCGTGCAGGTTTTAGTGTGGATACCTTAACCACAGATTTAGATCCGCTTTTTAAAACCATTATTAAGACGATTCCACCACCAGAAGATACACGTGCCGAAGGTTTTCAAATGTTGGTTTCTAACATTGATTACAATGATTATGTTGGACGTTTATCTATTGGGCGCATACATCGTGGCACTGTAAAAGTGGGCGACAGTATTGTGCTCTTAAAGCAGGACAAACAAGTCAAAACTAAAGTCTCTCAATTATATGCGTTTATGGGCTTAGATAAAGTGGCCATTCAGTCTGCTGGATCTGGTGAAATTGTGGCACTAGCAGGCATTGAAGGGGTGGATATTAGCGATACCATTGCCCATGCGGACAAACCCGAGGCATTGGCTCGTATTCATGTCGATGAACCTACTTTGTCGATGGTATTTTCTGTTAATAATAGTCCATTGGCTGGCCGAGAGGGTAAATTTGTAACCAGTCGTCAATTGCGTGATCGTTTATTTAAAGAAGCGCAAAAAAACGTCGCATTACGTGTACAAGAAACAGATACGCCGGATGCCTTTAAGGTTTTTGGCAGAGGCGAATTTCAGTTGGCTATTTTAATAGAAACTATGCGCCGTGAAGGTTTTGAGTTGATGATTGGCCAACCAGAAGTAGTGATTAAAACAATTGATGGTAAAAAATGCGAACCAAGAGAACGCGTGTATATTGATGTGCCCGACGATCATGTGGGCGTTGTGACTACCAAATTGGGTGCTCGTGGCGGTCGTATGGAAATGATGGAAAATAAAGGCACAGGGCGTGCGCGTCTTGAATTTGTGATTCCATCGCGTGGATTGATTGGTTACAGATCGGAATTTTTAACAGATACACGCGGCCTTGGGTTGATGAATAGCTTATTTGAAGATTGGTTTGAATTAGCAGGTCAAATTGAACGCCGCAATAATGGCGCATTAGTGTCTGATAGAGATGGAAAAGCAGTGCCTTATGCTTTGTGGTATATCGAAGAACGCGGACAACTTTTGGTAGTGCCCAGTGCAGAAGTTTACGAAGGCATGGTGATTGGAATTCATGCCAAAGAAAATGATTTATGGGTGAATCCTTGTAAAGAAAAAAAGCTCACCAATATGCGTTCGACAGGGCACGATGAAGCCGTGCGTTTAACATCGGTTAAAGACATGACTATTGAACGTGCAATTGAGTTTATTAATTCTGACGAAGTAGTTGAAGTAACGCCCAAGAATATTCGTATTCGTAAGAGAATATTGAAAAAGAACATGCAAGGTAGACCTGTGTTTAAAGACGAAGATTAACGCAGAATATGTGGGTTATGTCTTACATTTTTTGAGATATTTTTTTGAAAAATGCGCATAAAATCAAAAAAACATCCTTGACACTTATATAATTTTTACCTATGTGCTCCGCTACCTATGAAAAAGAATACAAAGAAATTACCAACGTTAACAAAATCTGAACATGAAATATTAGATCGCACAGCAAAGCTTGCTAAGTGTTTATCTAACCCAAAGCGATTGGCCATGATGATTGCTTTGCACGAAGGAGAACAAACAGTAGGCGATTTAGCTGAACACTTAAATATTGCAAGCCAAATTGTGTCTATTGAAATGCGTATTATGAAAAGCTTGGGTGCTGTAAGTGCTCGCCGTGAACACCCTAAAGTCTTTTATCGTTTGGCTGATGAAAGCATTGGTCAGGCCGCCGTGTTGTTATTTGATGCCATGCATAAAAAGCCTAAAAAATCTTCTAAATCTTAATCGTTAGTTTCTTGTTATTTATTTCTTTTCTTTGTTAAAGCACTGCTTATGTTTAAACAGGCAGGTGTTTTTATTCTCGCCCACGTAACCTCATTTCTAGCAGCTATTGGTCATTGGTTGATTGATTTTTTTCAGTCTTTGGGCTTGGTGTTGTTATTTGCTATTGATATTTTTAAAAAACTTTTCTCAGAACGTTTGCGGTTGCGTGTTTTATTGTCTCAATTCGAATTTGTGGGTGTGGGTTCTTTATTTATTGTTCTTTTAACAGGATCTTTTTCTGGGGCCGTTTTTACGCTTCAATCTGTAGATGCTTTTGGTCGTTTTTCTGCACAAGCCTTGGTGGGAGCAACCGTGACAATTGCGCTTACACGGGAATTGGCACCTGTTTTGACTGCTTTAATGGTTGCCGGACGTGTTGGATCGGCCATGGCTACGGAGCTTGGCACCATGCGTGTGACAGAACAAATTGATGCAATGGAGGTCATGGCGATTGATCCGGTAAGTTACTTGGTGGTTCCTCGTGTGATTGCAGGTGCTGTGATGGTCCCCTTATTGACTATGTTATTTGATACGGTTGGTGTTGTGGGTTCTTATATTGTGGGTGTTTTTTATAAGGGTATTGATGAAGGTGCGTTTTTATCTAGAATTGAACGATGGTTGGATCCTATTGATATTTATCAAGGACTCATTAAAGCTTGTGTTTTTGGTTTTTTAATTGCATTAATTGGCTGTTTTAAAGGATTTCATGCGTCTGGTGGTGCGCGTGGGGTTGGTGAAGCAACCACTTCTGCTGTGGTCGTGAGTTCGATTGCAATTTTTATAAGCAATTATTTTATTACGGTTTTGCTGCTGTCTTTTTAGTGTCTGGAATATTTATTTATGAGCTTATCTGAATCTATTGCGCCTGCCATTGAGCTAAATCATGTCACTAAATCATTTATGAGTCACCAGGTTTTATCTGGCATTAATTTAATGATTAAAAAAGGTCAGGTTCGCGTTATTTTGGGTGGTTCTGGTTCTGGTAAAAGTGTGTTGATGAAACACATGATTGGCTTATTAAAACCAGATCTTGGACAAGTTAAAGTCAATGGTATTGATATTGCGGCTTTAGATGGTAAAGATTTAATTACAATTAGACAGCAGTTTGGCATGGTGTTTCAACAATCTGCATTGTTTGATTCTATGAATGTATTTGATAACGTAGCATTTCCATTGGTTGAAAAAACAGCATTAAGTACACAAAAAATTCGTGAATTAGTTTTAGATAAATTAGATATTTTAGGATTGTCTCATGCTTTAAATAAATATCCCGCAGAATTATCTGGTGGTATGCGAAAACGTGTTGGCTTAGCACGTGCATTGATTAATAATCCTCAAATTATTTTATACGACGAACCAACTACAGGCTTGGATCCCATTACAACAGACAATGTGGATCAAATGATTTTAGAAGCCAAATCCAAATTTGGTGTAACCAGTGTGGTGATTAGTCATGATATTGCGAGTGCTTTAAAAGTTGCAGATGAAGTGGCTTTTTTACATGAAGGCAAGATAGTTGAAGATACAACACCACAACTATTAAGACAAAGCGAACACCCCTTTGTAAAAAAATTTTTAGCCACCTGGTTTGCCAGGACCTAATATTTCTTTAATGTAGATTTAATTTTATGTTTTTCTTGTAATAGTTGACGCATTTGATGTGCTTCTTCTTCTGTTTTGTATGTGCCAACTAAAACTCTAAACCATGGTGTTTGGGTGCCGTTTATCGTTTGTTTTTGAATATTCGCATGAATGCCTTTTAGTTTAAGAAAACTTAAATAGGCTTGCGCTTCTTCTTCTGTTTTAAATGCGCTCAGTTGTAAAGAAAAATGTCCTGTGTGGGGTGGTTCTTTTTCTTTTTGTTGTACGTCTGTGTTTTTTTGTGTCTGAGTCATGCTTGGGGTGTTAATTTCTGTAGTGGATGTATGAAAAGAATCTTTTTCTTTGTTGTTTTTTATCCCATAAGCAGATTTAGGTGTTTCTTCTTTAGCTAACAGGGCTTGATAAAAAGTAAGATCGACCTCTTTATTTTTTTCTTTTTGTTCTTTTAACTTTTCTTGATAAGCGTATTTGGAATCAGCCAATTCTAAGGCTGTCAGTGCAGGTAATGGCTCTGATTTTGGTTTTTGTTTTTGTCCAATAAAGTAGCCCGAAGTAAAAAGAATAATACCTAAAAAAAATAATCCAAAATGTGTTAATTTTGATTTTTCTACCCCGTTTTTAGTTGAAGAAGAAGAGTGAACGTGTAGTGTGTTGTGTTGAAAAGATGTTGAACCAGATTTTTTAGACGGTCTTAAAGCGCTCATGAGTTAAACAAACCTAATCAATTGAATGTTTATTTGTAAATAAAAATTTTATTTTTATTGTTCTTAAACTGGAGATCGGTAAAATAGCTGATATCATAGTGTATACTTTGTGTGGTGAGACTTAAAGAATTGTCTACGCACAGGATTTAGCAAGGTTTTTGTGGCTCATTAGGTTTTATGCCGATACACGCGATGTAATGGTCTTTTTTACGCGGATTGTGTTTTAAATTTAACAGAATCAAATTTCGAACGTTACTAATGGCGCCATGAAAAAACCTGCACGCAAAATATCTGTTTCTTCTAAGAGATCGTATTCTTCAAAATCAATGCATACATTAACAGTTGCAGAAATACCAGATGCCGATTTAACCGCAGAAGAAGAATCGCTAGATGATTTGTTGTTGCAGGAAATGGAAAGTATTGAGGTTGCAGATGAAGAATCGGTAGAATCAGGTAGCATGAGTGATTTTGAATTAATGAACACGCCTGCGCAAGATTCTTCTGCATCGGCTATGATTAAAGAACCTTCTGTCGATGATTTAGCGGAATTAGAAAAAGAAGTACAACAGCTTGATTTGGATGAATTTGAAGCCAAAAGTTTAGATGCAACAAGCAAAGATTTACTTGCTCATTACATGGAAGAATTATCTTTTATTCCGCTATTTACTCCAGAAAAAGAACGTTTAGCAGCAGAAAAATTATTGGATTGCGAACTTGCTTATTGGCGTATCTTGTTAATGCAATCCTTATCTTATGACGTTCTAAAAAAAGAACAAGCAGTTTTTGAACAAGCAGGCAAACAAGCCTTATGGCAAATGATAGAATTTTTATTTAAAAATAAAGATAATCCACATAAATTCGATAAATTGTCTCAGGAAGTGTATGACTTGGCGCATCAATTAAGGCAATTTGATTGCGATAAAGAAATGTCTGAAAAAATCATAGCAGCCATAAGACGTCTTGCTTGGTCTTCTCAAACATCAAAACAAACAGCGCCGTATTATCAAAATCCAGATGATATTTTGGAGATAGAGCAAAAAAGAGGAGATGCATTGCGCGCACGTAATGATTTTGTTCGTGCTAATTTACGTTTAGTGGTGAGTGTGGCGCGATCCTTTCATAATGTTAAATTGCCTTTAATTGATTTAATCCAGGAAGGTAATGTTGGACTTATGAAAGCGGTTCATCGCTATGACCATTTGCGTGGATTTAGATTTTCTACCTATGCTATTTGGTGGATTAGGCAAGCCATAGAACGTGCAATTATCAATAAAGGTTCTGCTATTCGTTTGCCTGTGCATGTAATAGATGCCAGACGTCAATTAAGCCGTACAACGCTTAAGTTAACACAAAAATTTGGTCGCCCACCCACAGAACTTGAAATTGCCAAAGCGATGCATTTAACACCACAAAAAATATCACAAATTTTGGCTGGTGTTCATCAAGATCCGATTTCGCTGGATGATATTATAAGTTCTGACGATCCAAGAAAACATGTGGATTTGGTGCGTGATGAAAACGCACAAAATATTGATGAATCTTTAATTCGTGAAAATACACAACAAAAACTAAGAGAACTTTTGACCTTATTATCGCCTATTGAAAAAGATATTATTAAAAGACGTTTTGGAATGTATGACGGCCAAGATCAAACCCTGGATGAAATTGGTAAACATTATCAATTATCACGGGAGCGTGTACGGCAAATTCAAACGCAAGGTTTAATTAAAATGAGACGCATGTGCGAACGACGTAAAATTTCGACTAGATAGATTGTTTTTTGAGTCTATTTAAGAGTGGTTGCACTTTGCCTGCGTCTGCATTATTTTACGTGCACCATGATGAAAGATCCTTACCAAGTCTTAGGTGTGCAAAAAAATTGTGCACAAGATGAAATCAAAAAATCATACAGGCAATTGGCCAAAAAATACCATCCAGATTTAAATCCAAACAACAAACAGGCAGAAGATAAATTTAAAGAAATAACCGCCGCTTTTGAAATATTAGGCGATGAAAAAAGGCGTCGCTTATTCGATGAATTTGGGCCTGATTCTTTGCGTACGGGGTTTGATCCAGAGAAGGCGCGTGAATATCAACGTTGGTCTTCCGGACAGGGGTTTTCTTCTGCTGGAGCAAGTGGGGCTGGCGCAGGTGCTAATCCGTTTGAACAGTTTGGTGGATTTGAGGATATTTTTGAACAGTTTTTCTTTGGCGGTAAAAAAAGAAGCGCCAAACGGCAGACTACGAAAGAATCCCCTTCTCAATTAGATGTTGAAAGTGAAATTCAGGTGTCTTTTTTAGCTGCCATTAGAGGCGATGAAGTAGAAATTTCATTACCTTGGATGAATCATAAAAACTTAAAAGTGCGTATTCCCAAAGGGGTTCGTGACGGAGAAAAAATACGTTTGGCCAATCAGGGACAAACTTCATCGTTAGGTACACGTGGACATTTATATTTGAAAGTAAATATTGCGGCACATCCATTCTTAAAGCGAGAAGGCGAAGATCTATATATGGATGTGCCTGTGACGTTAAAAGAGGTTGTACTTTCTGAAACAATAGAGATTCCAACACCTTATGGTTCTGTTAAGTTAAAAATTCCGCTTCATTGTCAAGGTGGCGAAAAACTGCGCTTAAAAGGCAAAGGCGTGCAGCGTAGCAATCAAGAACCAGGGGATATGTTCGTCATCTTGCAAATAAAAGCGCCAGATAAAAATCGTGTAAGTTTATCATTACTTGATGAGTTGTCAAAAAGCTATGATCTTGTGCGTGCAAACTTAAAAATAGAATAATGCCATTATTTAATTGTAATTAATTCGTTACATTTATTTGTACTTTAAAAGTTATTTGTTATTCTTATTATATTACAGGTGTTAATTGCGCCTTGGTGGTTTGTATCTTTTTGCAGGGTTGTTGAATATTTATTGTTATTTAATGAGAAAATGCAAGGAGAATACAGGCATGCCACCCAAGCTAGCAAGACACAAAAAGCAAGACGGGCCCAAAAAAACAAAATTAAAAAAATTATCTGATATTACAACTGAATCCTCCAGGACTTTTGTCAAAGAAAGAAAAACCCCCAGATGTCTCATTAATTTTTTAATTGATTATCAAACACTAGATCAGTTTTTTCATGATTATGCGGTAAATCTTTCGTTGGGTGGAATTTTTATTCACTCTAAAAACCCATTGCCTGTAGGTAGTGATGTTAAATTATCATTTGCATTGCCTGGGTTAGATGCATCCATTCAAACAACCGGTGTAGTTGTTCATGTAGAAAATACGCAAGGTAAAAAATCTTTATCAGGAATGGGTATTCAGTTTAAAGATCTCGATCCTAAAAGTAAGGCGCTTATAGATACGCTTATGAAATTAGAAGAAGTAAAAGAAGAAACTCACCATTGAGTGTAACTTATAGATACCGACGGCATGCCATGGGTGATTATTTTTATTAATATAATCAAGATGTTGTATTTCTCGTTGGCAGTGTGAACAAAAAAGAAAGTCCTTGAGTATGATGTTGTGGGGCTTGAAGAGATAATGAACCACCCATCATTCGCGCATTATTGGCCGCATGGTGTAATCCATATCCAAACTGATTGGGATGATGTGCATAATCGTAGTTAAAAATACGAACACGATCCTCGTCTTTAATTGTTTCGCCATTATCTTCGATTTGTATTTTAAATTCTTGTTGTTGGTTGTTATTTTGTGATTCATCGATTTGAATAATAATATGCTTATTTTCCAAAGAGGCATTATCTAAATTTTTTTTGTGTTGATTGAGTATAGTAGAAAGCACATGAATGATTAATTCTTTATCGCCTTTGAAAAATCGATGTTTAATATTTTTTAGCTGTTGTTCAACATGAATTTGATGGGCATCTTTTAAGAGTTGCTCTCTGTCTAGAGTTTCTTGAATTAACAATTTAAGATCAAGCTCTTGTTCCACAATTACTTTTTTGGCGTGCATTTGTTGGGTGTTGATGATGTCTCTGACATGATTTATTCCAGAAGATAATGTTTCTGCTTCTTTAATAATGCAGGCTTTTTCTGATTTTAGGGACAACATTGCATGAGCAATATATGGGAGTATCTTTTTCCCTTTTTCGTCTTTGTTTAAGTAAAATTCAATATTATTTTGATGTTCAAGAATAAGCAGAATCGCTTTTTCAAGGTTTTCTATTCTTAATGATTGAGTTTTTTCTTTGAGTATTTGGCTTGAAGTATTGACTTGTGTGAGAGCATTGCCTGCGTTATGCAAAATATGCGAAGCCACTTCTGATTTTCCTGCTTCTCTAGATGTTTTAAGCAATTCTTCTTGTAGTTTTTCAATTTTAGCGGTGCGTTCTTTCACTTTGTCTTCTAAATTTTGATAAACAAGTACATTTTCTAATGAAATGGCAGCCTGTGAAGCGAGTAGTGTAATGGTTTCTACACGTTGTTTGTTAAACGCTTGAGGTGTTAGATTGTTTTCCAAGTAAAGAATACCGATTGTTTTTCCTTGTTGAATAATAGGTACACATAAAATTGCTTGTGGTTTTTGTGTGAGGATATAAATGTCTTTTCCAAACATGGAATGTTCATAAGGAGTGTCTAAAATGATCAGCTCTTGGTTATTATTGATGTATTGAATAATTGATGTTGGAATAATGTTTTTTTGTTCTTGTTGTTCTATGTCTAAATGTTGCAATACATCAATGCCTTGAGGTGTTAAAATTCCTTCGATATAAAGTTTTTTGTTGTTTTTAAGCAAAAATATGCCTTTGTCTGCACCCGCATTTTCTAGCGCAATATGAAGCATTTGTGTCATTAAATTTTTTAAATTTATTTCTTTTGATAATGCATGAGACGCTTTAATGATGCTCATGAGATCAAGTGATTGAGAGGCCTGTGCATTAGATAAAGTTCCGTTTTTTAATGTTTTGGATGTCTGTAATGTTTGCAATGTTTTAATGGTCGAAGAATTTTCATGCTTGCGTTCTATATTAAAACTGGCAATAGACAATAGGTCAGGGTGTTGTTGTTCTAATAGCGAAACTTTTGCCATTGCCCCCCATCTCGCATAGGCATTTCTTGCTTCTTTCATGTATGCTTGTGCAATTAATGTTTTATTTTGTGCTTTGTAGTGCAATGCTGTACACTCGAGTGCCATTGCTTCATCGCTTAAATGTTGATTTTTTTTCGCTTGTTCAATGGCTTCCTCGTATTTTTTTTCTGCCATGCGGTATTTTTTTTTGTGCCTTAATTGTTCTGCTTCAACAAGTGCATATTTTTGAGAAAAATTAATAGGCATTAGGGTTTTATTTTTTTTTAGGTATTGAATATGTTTTTTTAATAACGCTTGTTGTACGCGTCCATATCGCAACATGTGTAATGCATGAATATAATGATAATAGGTTTCTATAATACTTCCTAGCGCGGCATTGCTGTGTTTTGCCATGATATCAAAGTATGATTCTATGTTGTTCTCATTACCTTGTAAGTACTGCATCCATGATTTTATCAAAGAAAACAAAAATAAACCGGTATTCATATTTTTGTCTTCTCTTAATTTTTTTTCAATTATTTGAGCATCAGCATAAACACCTGTAATAGTGTCAAAATTTTTACATTGTAAATTGCTTAGATCCTCAATCGCTTGCAATGCAATCTGCATAGAAATTAAAGTGTATTCTTGGTTAGTTTTTTTTATTTGCGTCATAAGCACCGCAAATTCTTCTTTCATGTACGTTAAAGATGCTTCAGAAAATAATAAAGAATAAACGCGTGCATTGATGAGATACCCTGCAGATTCTTGATTGCCTAGTTCAAATCCACGAATAATGTGTTCTTGTGCTTCTTTGCATGTTTTTAAAACAGATGAACTATGACGAAAATCAATGAAGAGAAAAGATGTAATATGTACCGATGTGATGTGTATAGGATAATATGATCGTGCAAGATTTTCTGCGATGTTGCGAAATTTTACAGCTTCTTTGATATTACCAAACACCGCAGCATTAATGACACTAAAAGAACATAGCGTAATAGGCGTTGACGAGCTTATGCCATGAATAACACTTTGTCTCATTCCAAAAAAAATTAAAATTGGATAGGCGAGCGGAGCTGCAATAGAGGCAGAAATAATGAGATCACCAAGAAATATACCACACGTACTGAAAGGTTGATGATTGGTTGGTTTTTGATGTAGCTTTTTATTTCCAAATAAAAAAAGCACGATTAATGTATATAAAAGATCAAAAATAATTCTAATTTTAGATGGATTTTTAGGAATATTAATGCCTATTTTTTTTAGGTGATTAAATCCAATGTCAACGCTTTTTTGGTAATTTGCAGAAACATTAAAATAACAAATTTTTACTTTTGCTGCATGTGCGACAATAAGTGGATCGGCTTGTTGTTCAAGAAATTCACAAGCCCTTATCATCAATTCATATTGATTTGTATATAAAGCTGTATCGGCCATGATGACCGATAATCTTAATTTGAGTTGATTTTTTTCTAAGTGATTAAAAAGAGCAATTTCTTCTAAACAAGATTCAGCCGTTAAACATAATTGTAATGATTCCTGATATGCCCCATTTTCTTTTGCTTGCGCTGCAGCATGTGTATAAAGAGATGATAAATTAAAAATGTCTTGTTCTTCTTTAATGAGTGGTCTTCCTTTGGAAAGGTGGCCAATAATTTCAAAAATATTTTCATATCGGTCTTTTGTTTTTTGCTGCGCCAATAAAAAACGACCTATTTTAAAGTGAATTTGTTGTTTACTTATTTCTAAGAGTGATAAATAAAACGATTGTTGAATGCGATCATGCGTGAACTTTAAATTTAAAAATTGTTCATCTAATACCTGAATGAAATCTTCTTTGATAATCTCTACAAGTAATGGAAAAATTTCTTCTTTAGTCTTTTCACAGACAGACAACAATGTATCTATTTTGAATGAATTACCAATGCATGCCGCAATTTGTAGTATTTCTTTTGTTTGTATTGGTATTTTTTCTATACGCTCAAGAATAATATCAATAACGTTGTCGCTAATTTGAACATGTCTAAGCGCTTCTTTTTGCCAACTAAATGCATGTTTTTCTTGAACGTAGTAAATTATTTTTTTCTCATAAAGAGACCTGAGTGTTTGATGAATAGAAAAAGGATTTCCATGTGTTTTTTGATAAACAATATCTGTGATGTCTGACACATTATCTTGATTTAATGTGTCTTGTATTAATTGGGTAACATTTTCTTTAGAAAGTGTTTTTAGATTGATACGATGAGTTTCAATGTTGTTTTTAATATCATTTATTTGTTGACCAGAATGAAGCTCTGCGGAGTCGTAAAAATTGGACGGTAAAAAATCTTTCAAAAATTGAAAAAACGGATGCGCAGTGTCGATTTCATTTTCTCTGTATGAAATAATAAACATCAAATGACGTGCTTTTTCTGTGGCTAATAATAATCTTAATAATTTAATGGATGAATAATCACACCACTGCCAGTCATCAATAAACACAATCAATGGGTGTTCTTTGGTGCACAACAAAGAAAAAAACTGTTGCATGGCATAATTAAATCGATGTTCTACTTGTTTTGAATCAAGTTCGTGCGATTGTTCTGTTTCGTCAAAGTGTATTATTTTTTTAAGTGCCGGAATGAGTTCAAAAAGCGCATGCCCTGTTTTATTGAGGGTTTTTATTATTGGTTCCATCCACTGCTCAAGTGCTTCTGTGGATAAACTCATCAATTGTTTAAATAAATCATTAAATATTTGCAAAAACGCATAATAGGGAATATTCTTCTTAGTTTGATCGAATTTTCCAGAAATAAAATAGCCTCTTTTTTCTGTCATTTTTTTATGTATGTCATTAACTAATGCGCTTTTTCCTGCGCCAGAATATCCATCAATCAATAATAATTGAGGTTGACCTAAAGAAGCTTGTTCGAAAATTTCAATCAGTTTAATTTGTTCTTTTTCTCTTCCGTAAAGTTTAGATGGTATGATTAACTTGTCCTGATTATCTTGGGTTGCCAAATCAAAACATAGCGTATTTAAAGGAATTCTTTTGGTGTGAGCGTCACATATTTTTTCAATGTCATATAAAAGACTTGCGGATGACTGATATCTGTCATCCGCATTCTTATTCATAAGTTTAAGAATAATGTTTGACAGGATAGATGGAAGTGAAGAATTTATAACATGAGGTGGAATTGGTTTTTTTGCAAGATGTGCATGCACAAGCGCCATTGCATCAATTTCATTGAATGGAAGTTGCTCTGTGAAAATTTCGTATAAACTACACCCAAAAGAGTATAAATCACTTCGTGCATCAATGCCTCGATTCATCCGTCCAGTTTGCTCGGGTGCAATGTAAGATAAAGTGCCGTTAAGTGATTCAGGTGCTTTTATTTCTTGATAAGAACGAGGTAGCAGTGTGGCAATTCCAAAATCAATTAATTGCGCTGTTTTTTGGTGAACATTGTATATGATGTTCGCCGGGTTAAGATCTTTATGTATAATATTTTTTTTATGTATTGCGCAAAGTGCATGGCAAATGTCTTGTGTGATTTTAAGTTTATCTGGAAATTGGATGTTTTTTTGTTTGATTAAATTGGCTACGCTTTGTGATTGCGTATCTTCTAAAATTAATGCGACACCATTTTTAAAAGGTGTTATTTCTTTTACTTCAATAATTTGAGAGATGTGTTTAAGTGATGTAAGAATATCAAATTCTTGTTTAAAAGAATTTAAAAATTCCTGAGAAGGAAGTTCACTTGTTGGATATTTAGCAATAAAAAACTTACCTAACTCGTCATAAACACGAGCAATGGTTGTTTTGTCTTGTTGATAAATAATCTCTTTAACTGTGTATGTCATAATAAATATGCCACAGAGAACAGCTCCTAGCGCAAGTATAATCAGAAAAATATTGTTTACAAATGTATTTTAAATACAAATAATGATTTTTATGTATTTATTTTATTATGTGTTATTTAAATAATATTTGTGATTTTAAATTCTATTTAATTGCTGATTTTTGTTTACTCTTTTTATTGAAATTAATGTAGATTAAGCAAATAAAAATTATCCAATAATGGTGGTTGTTTTGTTGGCAACCACCAGAGCCGCTTATGCGTGTACCGCTTCTCCAATTGTTGGGATCGGTGCCTTTTTCTTTCTCTTGTTTATCCGTGAGCCCATCTCCATCAGTGTCTGGATCAAATGGATCTGTTTCACCAGGATCTAACTGGCCATTGCGATTAATGTCTTCTTCTGAATCTAACAATCCATCACCATCACTGTCTTGTACATCATTGCTTGTAGATGGTTTTTCAGGATAAGGTTTTTCTGGTTGATGAGTTTGTTCTGTAATAGATAACGGATCTGTTTCACCAGGATCTAATTGACCATTGTGATTAATGTCTTCTTCCCCATCTAGTATCCCATCGCCATCTGTATCTTTTTTTAAAAAATCAGTATGTGTGTTTGGATCTGCATCCGGTAAAAAATGAGGTGATAATTGGTTGGTGCCAGAAGGTGCCGTTAATTTTGTAACCCCCATTTCTGTGCCGTCTAAAATACCATCATTGTCGCTATCTTCGTCGTTGGCATTAATAAATCCATCTCCATCTGTGTCTTCTAATCCATCTTGTGTGTCTGAAATACCATCATCATCGGTGTCGTTATCAAAAGGATTTAAATGTAGATCTTCTTCTATTTGGTTGGATAATCCATCACTATCATTATCTACAATGATAGTGATATAGGCTTGGCTTGTATCTTGAAATTGATTTTTTATTTTGTAGGTTAATGTTTCGCTACTTTTGAAATTGGAATGGGGCACATAAGTGATTGTTTGATCGTTTTCGATAATGACATCACCTTGTTGATTTCCTATAATCGAAACAATTTGAATAATTCCATCAGGTTTTGTTTGGTCATTATCTAAAATTGAAAATCTTGTAGATTCTCCCTGATTAATGCTGACAATGTCATCCTGTGCATGAATAAAGCTTTGTTTTGGAAATACGTGAAATAGAACTTTTGCCTGCGCGGTGTGTGAATTTTTATCTGTGACTTGATAGATAGCGGTGTCATCACCATAAAAATCAATATTGGGTGTGTATTTTAACATTTTTTCATCGGTGACTACTAATTGGCCATATTGAGTGGATTTGATTATTTTTACTTGGAGCGGGGATGTGACATGAGCATTAGTATCTACACATCTTCTTCCGAGCCATGATTGAAAAACGGAAGGTATGTGCTCAAACGTTTAAGTCGATTGATGTCATAATGTTCAAGCAGAGACAACATAGACAGTAATATCCAT
>Ga0154020_10000211_pt1 | contig 68569 bp, 58 predicted proteins | sample Klosneuvirus_201_FD_109709 | JGI IMG/M metagenome (GOLD analysis project Ga0154020, IMG submission 109709) | Active sludge microbial communities from wastewater, Klosterneuburg, Austria - Klosneuvirus_20160825_MG | ecosystem: Engineered > WWTP > Aerobic digester > Activated sludge | place...
AGCTGATCACATAGGGCTTGGAAGAACTCGGGTGAATCGTTTATTTGAGGGTTTCGCATACTTCTCAAACATCATTTCCCCCCTTGTTTTTCAAGCCCTTTCATTTTTTTGTCCGGTAGTGAGGAAATTTGTTTAAAAAACGATTCTTGTTATAACAATTTTTTGTTTTTTCATAAAGCAATCCACAAAAATTGTATGACTATTTTTACATTCAAGCATTCAACTTATTGTTTTTGATACATAAAAAAACTGGTTCACTATTGACGATTTTTTTAATTAAAGACATGTCTCTTGGCTTTTTTATGTTGTCTATTCGCAGCCAATTTTGCTTTTTTACGGCCAAGCCGGATATCATTGCTTTATTAAAACAAGAGATTCAACACCGCTTTAAAGATTTAAGACTGGCTTTTTCAAGCAAAACATTATTAACTTATAAGCACCCTGCACAAGGTTATTCGCTTTTAGATCTAGCAACAAGTGGTGTTATTTTTTGTGAACATTTGGGATTGTCTTTTTCTGATGCGGTATCAAAAGACTGTGTTCAATGGGCTATTGCGGCAAATCAAAATTTGTTTTTATTGGCTGCAAAAAGGCCTCACGATTTGCCATTTAATCTTGATGTTATTAAAAACCTACAAAAAGAATTTAAAGAACCCAACCCACAGCCATCGCGTGCTTATTATAAAATAAAAGAAGCCACACAGCGTTTTGGAATTGCGTTTAAACCAGGAGCGCTTGCATTAGAAATTGGCAGTGCACCCGGCGGGACCAGTTTGTTTTTATTGGAACAAGATTTATTTGTAATGGGCGTGGATGCTGCACAAATGGATCTGCGTGTCGCTAAACACCCACGATTCACACATCTTACGCATGTCATGAACAAACTAGACAAAGAACAACTCAAAGGGGTTTGTTATTTATTGATTGATGTTAATATTTCTTCTTTTGAGGTAGCTTCTTTTTTACGTCATTATTTATCACATCCACATAATTTAAAGTCTATTTTTTGGACCGTAAAATGGACACGCGACCTTAACTTTAAAAATTTAAATACACTCCAAAAACATTTAAAAAAACTAGGTGCATCGCACATTTGCATGCGGCATTTAACACATCAAAAAAACGAATTTTTGTGTATTATTGATTTTACGTCAAAGCCCATGCGGTTAGATGTTCGCCCTGCTTAGATGCGTATTCTAAAAAATCACGGTAAAATGGGTGATGCCCTATGGTAGAAGAATCACCAATCACAATTAATGCACGCTTGGCTCGTGTCATGGCCACATTCATTCGTTTAACATCAGACAAAAATCCAATGTCACAAGTATCATTACTACGCACTAAAGAGACCACGATAATGTCTTTTTCTCGTCCTTGAAATCCATCTATCGATTGAACTTCGTAACGAGCACCAAAGCGCGACTGCATTAATTGAACTTGCGCCTGATAGGGAGAAATCAACCCCACTTGTTCTTTATTTAAATAATGTTCAGGTAATTGTTCTAATACACGCATAAGTACATCAAGTTCAAAGGGATTAGACAAAGAAGTGTCTTTGGGTGCTCTTATTTCTTCAAAACCGCACCCTGCTGTATCTACAAATACAACCGCAGGCCAAGGGCTGCCTTCTAATCCGCGTGCTTTCACTTGTTCATCTGCGAGTAACCGATTTTGATACAACTGCGACGACGGGAAAGCCATAATATCGGCATGCATGCGATATTGCGTCTGCAGCATCAAATGAGGCACACGTGCAGATTGGACACACGATTCGAACAAAGATGCGCGCCAATGTTCTTGCGCCATGCATGACAATAATACAGCACCAAGCTGGCAATGATCGCCCGCTAAGACCAACCGCGAGACATAAGGCAAGACCATGGCAATGGCGGGTGTAATCGCTTGTGCTGCTTCGTCCACCACACCCACATCAAAAGACAAATCGTAAGCACTAAAAAAATCGTGTTTAATCCCAGTTAATGTGGTGCATAAAACCGGAGATTTATGTAACAAATTTTTTAATATCTCTTTTTCTAACGCGCGTGCTTCGGCACGCAGTGCTTTAGCTTGTCTAAATAATTCACTGGCTTGCGCTTGTGCATCCAAAGCACGTCCTTGACGTTTTTTATGAACCGCTAACCTAAATAAGGCAGAGGCTTCTTCTAATAAGTTTACAATCACCTGAATATGCGGCTCTTTTTTAAGCTTGGATTCTAATGTGTGTGGCCATAGATCATCATGGATGCGCACAGGATGGCCCAAGCGCACACAATTAACGCCCACACTGAGCAATTGCCGACATAACTGATCAACCGCTTCGTGCGTGGGTGCAGATACCAGCACGCGGCCACCTTGCGCGACTGTCTGCGACACAAACGCAGCCAATACCGTGGTTTTTCCTGTTCCAGGTGGACCATGGAGTGCGTACACAGAAGGCGCCATAAGCATAGCAGCGACGGCTTGTTGCTGAACATTATTTAGAGGCAAGCCACAAGCCAATGGCTCTTTTAAGGGTGGTACAGGTTTTTGTGTAATCGTTTTACCACAAAGTAGAAGTTCCGCTAAGTGGCGGGTAGTGCCTTTGGCTTGTAACAATAAAGACAAAGCCTGATTCATACGTTTATAAGAGACATCTTGCGGCGCTAATAAGCATAAACCAACAGAAACAGACAGCCAATCGTGCTGCTCAATGGATTCTTTATCAAACACCAAAGTCAGTTGATGTTTTTGAACACGCTCAATAACGGCATACACGGGTGCTATATCAAACTGATGCCCTGGATATAACAATACAGGATCACCTGCCCATAAACGCAGCGGGTGAGATTCATCAACAGGTGGACGCGTATAAGTCACTAAAAATCGGTCTAATACACCGGGTTGCTCTGACTCTGCTTGCAATCCACGTAGCAATAACCCCTGATTTTCAAGCGCCACAATGCCCTGTTTTTGAAGCGCTAAAAAAGTTTCGAACTCTTGGTGTTGTTCTGCTTTTAAGACATTTTGCTCTAATTCAATACGTTCTTCATAAAGTGGCATTACATCTAACCTAAATGCTTTTTCAAAAGCTCATTCACACGTTCTGGATTGGCTTTGCCTTGCATTTCTTTAATTACTTGTCCCACAAAATAACCCAACAAATTAGTTTTTCCAGCACGGTATTGCGCTATCTGGGATTCACTTCTTTGTAATACTTTTTCCACACATGCTTCGATAGCCGCGGTATCGGTCACTTGCCTTAAACCTTGTTTATCTACAAGCAGCGCGGGCATATCACCCGTATTTAACATTTGAACCACTAAATCTTTGCCAATTTTTCCAGAAATCACAGAATCTTCCACCAGGCGCACTAATTCGGCCAAATGCGCAGGTGTTATTTTAAGATCTCTAATGCCTATATTTTTAGCCGAAGTTTCGCGCAATAATTCAGTCATTAACCAATTGGCCACAGCTTTTGGTTTGTCCGAATAAATCGCCAAAGTATCTTCAAAATAACGCGCCACATTGCTATCTGAACATAACACTTGTGCATCGTACGAAGACAAACCATAATCACGACTAAAACGTGCCGCCTGATGCTGTGGTAATTCGGGCATGGTTTGCTTAATTGCTTTAATTTCTTCTTCGGATAACAATAATGGCGGTAAATCGGGATCTGGAAAATAGCGATAATCATCTGCGGCTTCTTTGCGTCTCATTGATTTTGTTACTTTAGCCACACTATCCCAAAGACGAGTTTCTTGAATAATTACACCACCCGATTCAAGCAGCTCTTTTTGTCGCTCAATTTCATACTGAATAGCCTGCGTTACAAATTTAAAAGAGTTAATATTTTTAAGTTCAGTACGTGTACCAAAACGCTGTTCACCTTTGGGACGAATAGAAACGTTGGCATCGCAACGAAAAGAGCCTTCTTCCATATTGCCATCGCACACCTCAATGGCCACTAAAATTTGATGTAAATGTTTAAGATATAAGGCTGCTTCTTCTGCAGAAGTAATTTCTGGATTGCTCACAATTTCTATGAGCGGCACACTGGCTCTATTAAAATCAATCAATGAACAATCAGATGAGCCAACGTGAATGTTTTTACCTGCATCTTCTTCGATGTGAATACGGGTTAACCCGATTCTTTTTGTTTGCCCCTCTTTATCTAGCAAATCAACATGTCCACCCAAAGCATAAGGTTTATCGTATTGGCTAATTTGATAACCTTTGGGTAAGTCCGGATAAAAATAATTTTTGCGTGCCCAAACACTGTATTTTTGGATTTGGCAAGACAGTGCAAGGGCCGCTTTTACAGCACCCACAACCGCTTGCCCATTGAGTGTGGGCAAAGCGCCAGGCATGCCCAAACACACAGGACAAGTTTGGGTATTAGGGGGCGCGCCATAAGTCGTTTTGCAACGACAAAAAAGTTTAGTGCGTGTGGATAATTGTGCGTGTACTTCAAGACCTATCACGGGTTCCCATTGTATTGTCATAAGAGCCCTCTGCTTAAACCAATTTGTGGCATTTAAGCAATTCCCGGCGACGAATAATACAATGCAGCAGAAATAAAATAAGCAACAAGTCGGTTACAAAACACTAATACAAACCATTTTGGCTTTTATTTAAAAATTTTTCAGATAATAGGGTCCGCGTGATGAAACAATTCCAACATTTGTTAAAAAAAGTTAGATTTTCAATTTATTTGTTCTTTACGTATATTGGCTTATTTAACCTCTACCCAGAGCTTGTTCAGGCCAAAGTAGCACACCAAGCAGTCAGTTTTTGGGCACCTAATTCTACCATTCGTTTTGACGATCGTTTCAGCGTGTATTTAGAATTGCAATTTCGTGCCGCTGATTTTGCTAAGCAGTGGCTACAATTTCAGGCACGTACCGCACTTAATTACCATCTCAATTCCAATGTCATGTTTTCTTTAGGTTATGTGTTCACAGAAACATGGCCTTATGGTGAATTTCCAGCAGCTACAAAATTTCCAGAACACCGTTTGTGGGAACAAGCGCAAATCACCCACACGATGGATCGTGTCGTATTTCAGCATCGCGGCCGACTAGAACAGCGTTTTATTGCCAATATGAAAAAAAAATGAAGACAATAGTTATAGCCAAGATGGATTTACCTACGGAAATCGTTTTCGCTATCTATTTCGCATCACCGTGCCACTCAATCAAACAACGCTCGATAAACATGCCGTATACTTAATGTTTTATGATGAACTATTTATCAATTTTGCCAGCAAATTAGCCAAGGCTAATATTTTTGATCAAAACAGAGCCTCGCTTTCTCTTGGTTATTATTTCACTAAAGAACTTAATGCCTCTGTTGGTTATCTCAACCAATACATAGAAAAATCAGATGGCACCAGGTTTGAAGATAACCACGGTATGCTGGTCATGCTCACCTACAATCCAGATTTGCGACCCTATTTTAAAAAGCACTAAAATATAATTTGATCGATTGCTTCTTTTTCAAGTGATGCCTATAAGTGTCTCTTGTGAGTTACATTGTCTTAGCAAGAAAATACAGACCTCAAAAACTAGATGGTATTATTGGACAAGAGGTGGTGGTACAAATTTTGTCCAACGCCATTATTCAGCAACGTGTGCATCACGGCTATTTGCTCACAGGGGCAAGAGGTGTTGGCAAAACTTCTATTGCCAGGATTATGGCAAAATCTCTTAATTGCCAAACCGGCCCCACACTTAATCCTTGCGAGCAATGTGTATCTTGCAATGAGATTACAAAATCAATATCACCTGATGTATTAGAAATTGACGGCGCTTCTCATACGTCTGTCGATGATGTTCGAGAAATCAAAGAAACAGTACAATATGCGCCGCTTTCTGGCAGATATAAAATTTACATCATCGATGAAGTGCATATGTTATCAACCAATGCATTTAATGCACTACTTAAAACACTAGAAGAGCCACCCAAACATGTCATTTTTATTTTTGCCACAACAGAACCACATAAAATTCCAATCACCATTTTATCACGCTGTCAGCGGTTAGATTTTAGACGAGTATCTACCGAAAAACTAGCGACACGTCTTCATTTTGTTTGCGAACAAGAAGGGATTCGCATCAATCCAGACGCACTGTTTATTATTGCCAAAGCAGCCGATGGAAGTGTGCGTGATGCGATGTCTTTACTAGACCAAGTCATTGCTTACGCAGCTTCTGCAACTTCTGTATCTGGTACAAAAGATTCAATTCAAGCGGTTCAAACTCGCGCGGCTTTAGGTATTTTAGAAAAACAAAAAATCATCCAATTAACCACGGCACTTATCCATAAAGAACGATCTGTTGTTTCGGCCTTAATTCATGAATCTTATGCGCAATCTGTAGATTTAAAAGAACTTGGAGAGCAACTGCTCGAAACTATTCGCGATTTGGCTTTGATTAAATTTATTCAAAACGAACCAACCCCCGCAGAGCTTGCACACCTTTTACCAGAAGAAATTGAATTTTTTAAGAATCTAGTGGCGCCGCTCAGCCACCGTGACATTCAACGTTTATTCGAAGTTATCCATCAGACATTATGCACACAAGAAAAAAGCGCTTTTGAGCATTTGGTGTTTGAAATGGGCCTATTAAAAGCTTGTGATTTGGCTCCCATCTTTTCTATTGATGAGTTGATTCAGCAATTCAATCAACTTTCGTCCACCCAAGTAGTGGGTAATATTTTAAATACACACAAGATAAGCACACAAACACAAGAATCGGCCTCCGTTGTTACTATTCAATCTCCAAAAACAAATAACCAGACAACACCTACAAATACCTCAACACCGCCTATTAAAACACAAAGCATGGACTGGAAAACGCTGATTCATAAAATTCAAAAAGAACGTCCTGCTTTGGCGGCCGCATTTGAACACATGCGATGTTTGCAGTTTAACCAAACGGGTGCTCACTTAGAAGTAAGCGAAGAGAACTTTATTCTTGCTGATTTAGTCGAAGATAAAGAATCTAAAGAATATTGGAATCAGGTCACACAAAAGACCTATGGCACTCCGCTTGTACTACAAATCCAACGTATCAAAAAAGATACCAATGAAACCCCGAACAAGCCTCTCACACTGGCCCAAGAACGAGAAAAAAATATAAGTGATCGTGCGTTTATGCTCAAACAACAAGCAGAACAGCACCCTTCTATTCAACACGCGTTAAGCATCTTAGGGGCGCACATTAAATCCATTGACATTGCCAAAGAAAATATACACCTTAATCAAAATCAAATAGAATCAGACGAACCGTAGGATTAAAACATGATGAATATACCAGGATTTTCTCCTTTATTAGAAAAAATGACACAATTTAAAAGCCAACTAGAAGAAGTAAAAAAGACTGCTGTTGTACAAACCGTAACGGTGAGCGTGGGCGCAGACATGGTCAAAGTCACCGCTAATGCACAACCCGAAATTATACGCATAGACATTGATCCAAGTGTGTTTTCGTTAAACGACAAACAAATGCTAGAAGATCTAATTACCGCCGGCGTTAATCAAGCTATCAAAAAAAGCCAAGAACATTACCAGCAAGAACTACAAAGAGTGGTAACCCAGCTTGGAATTCCACAAATTCCAGGTTTAGATTTATCTCAATTTCTTAAATAAAATGTCTGATTTTTACTACTGTTTATGAACGAAGCGATTAAAGATATTCAACCAACGCTCATTCGTAAAATTTTTGAGCTTAAGCAACCCACTTCTATTGATTTGTCTTTAGGTGAACCGCACTTACCTCTTAACGAAGAATTATGGTCACGAACACTTGCAAGATTTAAAAGTACCAAACCTGGCTATAGTGCTAACTTGGGAATGCCTTCTTTAAGACAAAAAATTGCGCATTATTATAGTCAGACAAGCCTTAAACCCTTAAATGAAAATCAAGTGATTGTGACTGTGGGCAGCCAACAAGCTTTGTTTTTAGCCTTTTTTTCACTGCTTAATCCTGGCGACGAAGTCATTATTCCAGATCCTGCTTATGCGGCCTATGCACCCATGGTAACGATGCAACGGGCACATATAAAAACCATACCATTAAGCGCTCACAATAATTATCATCTGTCTATAGAAGCCATTCAAGCAAGCATCACACCACGCACAAAATTAGTCATTGTCAGTTCGCCAGGTAATCCACTCGGACAAATTGACGATCAGGAATTCTTACAAAGCTTGGCTCAGCTTGCAGAACAACATGAGTTTTATATTATTAGCGACGAAGTTTATGCGGCGCTTTACTTTGGTCACAAAAAACCCGTATCTGCGCTTGCTTTTACAGAAAAGACCATTGTGATTAGCAGTTTATCCAAGTCTTGTTCGGCTACAGGGCATAGAATTGGTTACTTGATCGCCCAAGAATCATTAGTATCACTCATGAAACCTGTGCAACAAATGATGATTACCTGTGCGCCTATCTTATCGCAATGCCTGGCAGAAGAAGTGTTTTCTGAACCGCGTTTTTTATCGCTTCAGCGTGCTTATTACGAACAAAAATGGGCGCATACACAACAAGCACTAGAAAAACATAAAATTCCATACATTGCCCCTCAAGGTGGTTTTTATGTATGTTGCCCTATTGTTCCCAAAGAGGTGAATGCTTTTGACTTTTGTGTCAAACTACTGAAAGAACAAGATGTAGTTGTAGTTCCAGGCAGTGCTTTTGGCCATGTGAGCGATTTATGGATCCGAATCAGTTTTTCAAGTACAGATACACTTATTAGCACAGGCATAGAAAGAATCGGTCGAGTCATTTATGAGCGTTGATTTTAGCAAAATTAAAAATTGGCTGCAAACACATCCTTTACAAGCATTTATGTTATTGCTTGCCTACGTTTGTGTTTTATTATTTTCGGTGCTTGTTGTTCAGCTCATTAAATCTAAATGGGAAACCAATAAATACGCAGCCGTAGAACAAGAACAAAATTTATGTACACGTTTAAAAAAACTAGAAGCGCTTGAACCCAAGGTAAATAAGCGCGCAGCCAATGCGCATTATCAACGTGTATTATCAGCGCTTATTCAAGAACTCATCCATACCTCACCGATGATGGACGATGTAGACGCAATGGCCCGCTTTAGCCCTCGTTGTGATTCGCTCAGTTTAGTCGATTTTGCATGGTTATTTCATATTGAAGCACACTTACCAAAAGGCATTTGGCCTATTTATCCACAACTACCGCCACTGGATACTGAAATTCGCGAAAAACTAGTACGCACACTAGAAGAACATCCCTACATCAATATTAAACTCAGCCGTGACTCTAAAATTTTAGAACAATGGTTACTCTTATTTTCTATTTCAGAAAAATTACCTTTAAGTATTTTAGAAGGGAGCACAAAAGACCCGCAGGACGCCATTTATATTTATCAACGTTTGGCCTTGTTAAATCCTAAAAGTAGTTTGCTTGCGGCGCTTTATAAAAAGTTAAATTTATTAGAACGCCCACTCTATATCAAAGATAAAAAACAACTTGTATTTCAGGCTTCTATGGTTGCGCCGCAGCTCAAAGAAGGCACTCTATCACCTCCCATAGGCCCAGATAAAACTCTTTTATATTTAGGCGCTTTAGGCGCACAACAATGTGCCATTGCGGCGTCTTCGGCCACTTACCCTCCCTTGTGGCTACGCCCTTGCCAAGATATTTTATTAAGACGATTATCGGTTGGAGAACTTTTTTTACTTAGCTTTGATGTGTCTGATAATCAATCAAAATCACTACATTGGTCACCTATATTAATTGATAACCAGGGTGATATCAAAACGCTACCACAGATCTACAAAGAGGTATCACAAGATGCCGTTAGGACTTTTATTAAATTAGCCCCTCATTACGCTTTGGGAAAAAAGGGCTATGGAATCTACACCAAGGAACTAATAGAATCCCAAGCGAGGATAGGAATTCCTAAAAAAAACGCAGAAGACAATACACAACAACCTAGCTACTTATCTTTTTCAACCGAATATGAACCAGGTGCGCCTAATGCGATTTCTTTTTCTCCAACACCGATGTTGCATCTAGAATTTAAGGACTGTCCAAAAATTCAAAAAGATCGGTGCGAAACCCTCATTCAAGGCAATAACTATTTAAGCTGCGATATTATTCAATCTTTTTGTGTGGTGCTTAATACTTTAGATAAAATCCGCGTATCTTCTGTTCAACTTGGCATTAAAGAAGAATGCGAAAAAGAATATGGGTCTCAAAATCAATGTGCAACTACTAAAATTCCTGCCTTATTCATAGACACCCAAAAAGCAGGACAATCAGACTATCATTTGGGCGATCTAATACGAGTGCAGCCATGAAAGTAACCATTAATCCATCGCAATTTTCAACACTTCCTCCGCGAGTTGGCACACAAAACAGCCAAGAATCTCAAGTTATAGAAAAAAACACGCTCATGCAAACAGTGTTGTTTGGCGGGCATATTCCAGACATTGTCTCAGAAGATGATTATGCAGGACTCATTGAGTTATGGAGTTGGCTTAAAAAGCAAAAAACAAAATTGGCTTTTTTTGTAGGTGATAAGGATCATGAATATACATTAACCTTGTGTGTCGGAGATAATGCTTGCATTACCAAAGATGGGATTATCTATTTTGGCGTGCAATTACTAGCTTTGGGTAAAGATTATCCAGAATTGATTGTGGGTGTATTGGCACACGAAATTGGACACCGTCCTAAAACATGGCCACAATTAACCATTCCAGAAAATCCAACTAAGGAACAAATTGCCCATATTGCCAAGCAAGAAGAACTTAAAGCAGATAAAACTGCAGGTCGCGCGTTGGCCGAATTTAACATGTCGCCCGAGCCTTTATGCCAATTTTTAATCACGCATGGCAATTTTGAAAAACAACCAGAAAATTACTATCCCGTTGATATTCGTGTGGAGATGATAAAACACGCTTATCAATCTCACCAAACACGCGTGCAGGCGGCGCAAAAACACTTTCCTGCATTTCATCAGGCAACAAGTGCCAAAAATATTATCCACCCAGGCGAAGAATACAAAATCCAAGATAAGAAAAAAGCACCACAAAATAAAAACACCAGAAGAAAGCGAGTGATTGAAATTTACGAAGACGAAGAAGATTACGAAGACGAAGAATAACAAACCTGGATTTATTCAGTAGACCTCTTTCGAGGACTGGCAAGATCAAGTAAAATATCCTTGCTATATTTGAGCGGCTTGCTGTCTGAGATTATAAAATACTTCACCACCTGAAAAAATCTTTACGAAAGTGAATCCTCTTTGTCTTAAAATTTGGCTGGCAAGATAAGCACGCATTCCTGAATGACAAAAAATAACGGTTTCGACCGAAGAATTTAATGTAGCTAAACGTTCACGCAACAATTCGAGTGGAATATGAATAGCCAAAGGCACAGGTCTTTGTTCAACTTCTTTAGTGGAACGAACATCCACCACTTGTTGATGAACCAAAGCATCCACATCTGTTGTTAATTGCAACAAGCCAGCTATCACGTTAGACGCAATAAATCCAAGCATATGAACAGGATCTTTGGCCGAACCAAAAGGCGGTGCATAGCATAAATCAAGCATTGCTAGTTGATCTACCGTTGCACCTAACTGAATAGCCGTTGCAATCACATCAATACGTTTATCAACGCCCTCTGCCCCAATCGCTTGAGCACCTAAAATCCGATGCGTTAATGTGTCCCACAAAACTTTAATCAAAATAGGCTGCGCACCCGGAAAATAACTGGCATGATGATTGGCCTGCACACACGCCACTTGATAATTAATGCCTAACTTTTTAGCTGTCTTTTCATTGATTCCAGTAAGCGCTGCAACCATATCAAATATGCGCACAATAGAAGTTCCAAGCACAGGTGCATTAGGCTTGGAATGCCCCATTGCAGCATGCTCCCCTGCCAAGCGACCTGCACGATTAGCGGGTCCGGCTAAAGGCACCAACATGGGCTGCAGGGTCACTGCATGTTGAACTAAAGCAGCATCGCCTACTGCATAAATAGAAGGATCCGAAGTTTGGTTATGTGCATTAGTAACAATGGCGCCCTGTGTATTTAACTCAAGACCACACTCACGGGCTAATTGGCTTTGCGGTTTTACGCCAAGGCCCAAAATTAACAAATCAACTGGTATCTCTTGATTATCTTGTAAAACCAAAGAAACAACACTTTGATCTTTGACCTGTAATGACTTTAGGCTTGTTTTTAAATGAACTTCAACGCCTTTTTCTTGTAATTTTTTTTGTACATAAAAAGCCATTTCTTTATCAAAAGGCGAAAGAATTTGAGGTGCTAATTCGATCACACGTACAAAAAATCCCAAATGAACTAACTGTTCTGCCATTTCTAAGCCAATAAAACCAGCACCCACAATGGCTACATGTTTTAGCTTGCACGTAAGTAAACGGTGTTTGATTTTGTCTGCATCTTGAAGTGTTCTTAATGTAAACACATTCTGCGAATCAAGACCAGATAAAGCAGGCGTTACGGGTTCGGCACCTGGTGACAGAATAAGCCTATCATAAGGCATTAAGAATGTGCGTTGATGATTTAAATCACAAACTTCAACTTGTTTGTTTTGACGATCAATTTTTGTTACTTGGTGACATACTTTAACGTCAATTCGGTAACGGTTCATCAAAAGTTCGGGTGTGGCAACTAGCAAATGTGCGCGTTCTTTAATTTCGTTACCAATAAAATAAGGCATGCCGCAATTAGCAAACGACACATCAGGATCTTTTTCAATTAAAGTAATATCAGCAAATTCATTTGTGCGCCTTGCACGAGTTGCAGCACTTGCACCTCCTGCAACCCCACCTACAATCACAATTTTTAATGGATTCATTCAGACAATGTCCTCATATAGATATAAATACTGGACTAATAAACAGAAGATAAAAAACTGCGGAAAATAAGGTGAGACAAAAAGACAGAAACAAGCTTCTTAGAGATAGAAACCTGCCACACTAAAAAAATTAGCGTTTTGAGTGAGGAGGCATTTTAGCTTCTACAAAATCAACACGGCGGCGCAATTTGCGATCGTATTTTTTGAATACGAGTTTATCGGTAGTCGTTTTTTTATTTTTTTTAGTATAATAAGTGCAGCCCGTTTTTTCAGACGACACCAAGCGAACATTTTCTCTCATGGCTTAATTCTCCAAAATCCCAACAAAAATAAAGTAGCCCTGCATACAACAGTCCTAACAAGCTTAGCAAGGCATTTTAAGAATTATTGTTTAAATTCTACACGTCTGTTTTTAGCATGGCATTCTTCTGTTTGTTCCATACATACGTGTTCGCTCTTGCCCTTGCCAACCACTTTAAGTTTATCTGCGGCAAGTCCTAATGATGAAAAATATTTCATTACAGATTGTGCACGACGTTCGCTTAAAGAAAAGTTATATTCCACAGTACCCCGTTCGTCAGTATGGCCACTTAATATGATGGAATCTGCATTAAATGTCTTTATACATTCAACATAAGTCTTTAATGCATTGCTAGAATCAGGCGTAAGCTCAGATTGATCGTAATCAAAATAGACAGGTTTTAACTGCAGTTTTTTGGTTTGTGGATCTAGGCAAGTATCACTCAAACGCTTAGCCTGATCATTCATTTGACACACACCTTTCACACAATCTTCAGATGCAGCACAATCCTGACTGGTTTTGCAAGCACGTGCACCTACAGGTAGCACATCAACACAGGTGAAATTTTGGCATTTTTGACCCGCGGCGCAATCTTGATCTTTAGCACATTGCCCAGGTTTAACCACCTGACATGCGTTTTTCACGCAAATGGCGGCGGATTGGCCAAGTTTTTCCTGGCACATGCGATCGCTATTACATTCTACACATTTTTTATCCACACAGACTTCTTGATGTTCTAAACATTGTTCATCAGATTCGCATGTGGGGTACTGTATTTTGGGTGTACAAAAAGACAATAAGCCTAAAGGTAACGCCAGTAGAACTACCGATTTAATACTTTTTTTCATATTGATCATTGAATCACCATCGTTCAAAAATAAGTTACTAAAACAGACCCTTTACTTTGTTTTTTGATAAGCGTCTATCAATTCTGGAATGGCTTTGAATAAATCACCGACCAGCCCATAATCGCTGACTTGAAAAATAGGGGCTTCTGGATCTTTATTGATAGCCACAATTGTTTTAGAGGCCTTCATGCCTGCCAAGTGCTGAATTGCACCAGAAATACCCGCGGCTATATATAGCTCTGGCGCTACAATTTTGCCTGTTTGCCCCACTTGATAATCATTGGGCACCCAACCTGCGTCACAAGCCGCACGAGAAGCACCCACTGCGCCACCTAAAGCGTCGGCCAATAATTCAATAGGTTTAAAATCACCCTTCGTTCCGCGGCCACCAGCTACGACCACACGCGCTTCTGTTAATTGGGGCCGAGCCGATTTTACTTCTTTAAACTCAATAAACTGAGATTTGTCGTCTGCAACAGCAATATTCACAGATTCAACTACTGTTGTCGTTTGAGTGGGCTGCGCAGATTCAAATTCTGTAGGGCGAATAGTCACCACTTTTTGTGCGGTGCTAAGTTCCACAGTTGCAATTAAATTACCGGCCCACATCGCGCGTTTAAACACAGATGCAGATTCCACAAAAATCACATCAGATGCCATGGCAGCCTTTAATCTGGTTGCTACACGTGGATAAATATCTTTGCCACAAGCTGTAGCGGCGGCTCCGACTACCGATGCCTGTGCTTTTTGTGCCACGTCTGCAATTGCCTGCGCATAACGCCCAGCCAATGGATGCTTAAATGTGGGTGCATCTACAACCCATAGTTTATGCGCGCCGTAGGCAGATATTTCCTTTTGCAGCGAGCCCACATCGCTTCCAATTAATAATAAGTGAAGTTCGCCACCCAACAAAGCCTGCATTTGACGACCAAAAGAAATGGCTTGAAAACTGGCTTTTCGAACTGCTTGGCCAGCAGTTTCTATCACTATCAATACGTTTTTCATAAACACACCTTAAAGTATTATTTAAATATTGTATTATTTTAACATTAAAAATAAACGACCTATTAATATTAAAACACTTTGGCTTCTGTTTTTAATTTTTGCACCAATTCTTGCACGTCTTTAACTTTAACTCCTGCTTTGCGTTGTGGTGGCAATTCAAAACGCACAATCTTAACAAGCGGAGCCACATCAACACCCATTGCGGCGGGTGTCATTTCTGCAATTTTCTTTTGTTTGGCTTTCATGATGTTAGGTAAAGACGGATAACGTGGCACATTCAAACGTAGGTCGGTAGTGATCACAGCAGGCAAAGATACCCCTATCACTTCTAATCCGCCATCTACTTCACGCACAACGGTCGCTTTTTGGCCATCAATCAAAATGCCTGGTTGTTTATTTTTTTCTGCATCAGATTCTAGACTTTCGTGTTTAGATGCAAATGTGGCTTGCGGCAAACCCAAATATTCGGCCAAAATGGGGCCTGTTTGCCAATTATCGCTATCCACAGCCAATTTACCCATCAACACCAAGTCAGGTTTTTCTTGTTCATAAATCTTAGCAATTAAACGCGCGGCACCATCTGAATCAAGGTCGCCCTGATGCACAATGTGCACGCCCCGATCAGCACCCATGGCAAGCGCCACGCGTAATTGAGCAGAGACATCTTGTGGCCCAATAGACATCGCAACCACTTCTCCACCATGCTTATCCTTAAGTCGAATGGCTTCTTCGACCGCAATTTCATCAAATGGATTCATTACCCATTTCATGTCCGTCAGATCAATTGAACGTTGGTCTGCCGCGATTTTAACTTTTTTTTCCGGATCTGTAACTCGTTTGAGTGTAACAAGAATCTTCATGCGTTTCACCTTTCGTTAATGATTTTTTAATAATTCACGCGCAATCACAATGCGCTGAATTTGATTGGTTCCTTCATAGATCTGCAGTAATTTGGCATCTCGCATTAATTTTTCAACCGGATAATCTTTAACATATCCATTACCGCCAAAAATTTGCACAGCATCTGTTGTTGCTCTCATCGCCATATCGGTGGCAAATTTCTTAGCAAACGATGAATGCATGCTAGCTGCTAAACCTTGATCTAACATCCATGCGGACTCATAACACAAAAGTCTTGCCGCTTCTATATCACAGGCCATGTCTGCCAACATAAATTGAATCGCTTGAAAATGCGCAATGGGCTGTCCAAATTGGCGCCGTTCTTTGGCATATTGAATGGCGTGTGTCATGGCACTGCGTGCCAATCCTACTGCAGACATTGCAACAAGTGGACGCATACGGTCTAAAGTTTGCATCGCAACCTTAAAACCTTCGCCTTCTTTTCCAAGCAAACGATCAGCAGGCACCACAACATCTTCAAAAGTCAAAGCCACCGTCTCTGAGGCCCGTTGTCCCATTTTATCTTCGTGCTTGCCTGCCGTAATTCCGGGTGTTTTAGCATCGACAATAAAAGCGGTAATGCCTTTGACACCTTTTTGTCTATCTAAAGTTGCAAACACGGTATATTGATCGGCGGCAGCTCCGTTTGTAATCCAACACTTTTGCCCATTTAAAATATAAATGTTATCTCTTTTTTCTGCTTTTAATTGCATCCCCGCAGCGTCTGAACCATGACCAGGCTCAGTTAAACAAAAAGACGCAAGCAAACAGCGTTCTGTAAAAGGCAAAACATAACGCTCTTTTTGTGTTTCTGTTCCAAATAAAATAATGGGCATCAACGCTAAGTCATTGGCCATCATGGAGGTGCCAATGCCCACACAACCAGCCGCAATTTCTTCTGTAATAATGGCTTGTTCCAATAAAGAAAAACCGGCGCCACCATAAGCTGCAGGAATTGATAGATTAATCAAACCCAAAGAAAAAGCGCGTTCAATCACAAGACGCGGGAAAGTGGCACTTTTATCAAGTTCGGCAGCAACAGGTAGCATCTCTTTTTGTGCAAAGCGACGTGCAGTGTCTTGAAGTGCCTGCTGTGCCTCGTTTAACCTAAAATCGACCATACCACACTTGCCTCCTCTGATTTTAAAGTTCCATATGATGGCAAAGCATTTAATAAAGACAAGTTTTTGCACAATTCATGCGAGGTTCTTTTAAAAATCAGAGCTGCGCCAGCATAAAACAAAATACAAATAGAATAAAGAAGCAACACTACATTTTATTGATATTCGTTCACTCTCAATACACTCATTTCTGTTGAGTACGTATCAACGATAAATAAGACGCATGAGGATCTTGCAATGCAGGCCAGGAACACTTATGTTTCTGCGCCATGGATGAACAATTAAATGAATCATTTGCCGAACTTTTTGCCCAAAGTGAACAACAAAAACCTAAGACAGCCAGAGCAGGTGACCGAGTCAAAGCCACGATCACACATGTTGGTCAAAGATATGCCGATCTTGATTTAGGTGCACATGGTGATGGAATTATCGAAATTGTTGAATTTGAAAAATCAGAAAAAATACCGCAAGTGGGCTTTCAATTTGATGCTTTTGTTATCCGCATTGAAAACCGCGTCGCCATGGTTGGAAAAAACGTACAAAAAGGAGATAAAGCGCAAAGTCTAATAGAAGCCGCATGTCAGGCTAAATTACCTGTTTCTGGACTTATTGAAAGCGTTAACAAAGGTGGTTTTGTTGTTGATGTTTCTGGTGTTCGTTGTTTTTGCCCACTTGGACAAATGGATCTTCGCCGTATTGAGACACCTGAAAGTTGGATAGGACAACGACATGATTTTTTAGTTGCTGAAATCAAATCAGATAAAGACGTTGTGATATCTAGACGTCAATTATTAGAACAAGAAAATAAGAAAAGAAGAGCGCAAATAATAGACCAACTCAAGATTGGTAACCGTCTGCAGGGCGTTGTTAAAACGACACGTGACTTTGGTGTGTTTATTGATCTGGGTGGCATAGATGGTTTTTTGCCTCTTAATGAAATGAGTTTTTCTAAATATGGTCATAAATCTTTGCTAGAAGTAGGCCAAAGTGTTGAAACAGAAATCATTAAACTTGAAGGTGAAAAAGAAGGTGCACCTGAAAAAATAACCCTTTCTTTGCGTACATTTTTAACGGATCCATTTTTAGCGGCAAGCCAAGAATTAGAAGCGAATCTGATTGTCGAAGGGGTTGTTAAAAGCATCAAACCATTTGGCGCCTTTGTTGAATTAGCCCCCGATCTACAAGGGCTTATACACATTAGCCAATTTGGCAAAAGAATAGAATCGCCTGCCTCTATTGTGAAAGAAAATGATCGTGTGGTTGTCAAAATACTGTCTATCGATACCAAAGAAAGACGCGTATCTCTCGCCTATGTTAACCAAGAAGAAGCTTTGTTATACACGGGGCAAACAAGCACAAGCCAAGGGATTAAAATTCTTGGACGGGTGCAAGGTGAAATCGCTGAAAAAACACCATCAACCATCCCTGTTGTTGGCGATGTCGTGACAGCCACGATAGATAAAATTGAAACATTTGGATTATTTGTCACTTTTGCCAGTGGACGAGGCCTTGTTCCAATAAGCGAATTAGATGCGCATGTGCGTGCGCATGAATTAAAAAAACACTTTCCACTGGGCAGTCAACTTTCATTGGCGATTATCGACATCAGGCCCGACGGTAAAATTCGACTCTCCAAAAAAGCGCTTGTTGGTGCAGAGGAAAAAGCCGATGCCGATGCTTTCTTAAGAGCACAAAAAAATCACCATAATGGTGGATTTTCAATTTTGGCAGATAAAATAAAAGACATGAAAATCCGCTAAAATAGTTTTTACTGGCATTCGTTCTTCTTTAATTGACAAATTTTTGAGTTCGGTGTCGAAAAATCTTATGAGCCATACGGATCCCCCAGAAGAACCTATTATCGTGACAGGCATTGCAGGCAATTTAGGCAAACTTGTCATGCGCGAACTAGCCACATCTCATCAAATTTTTGGCATCGATCGTCGGACTATTCACGATAAGCCTAACCATGTTGTGCATGTGCAAGTCGATATGCGAAGAAAAAAAGCACAAGATGTGTTTCGTACCAGTCATGCCAAAACAGTCATTCATCTAGGAATCATGCACGATCCGCGAATGAGTGCCAAAGAGCACTATATGTTTAATGTGGTGGGCACAGAAAATTTACTTGAATACTGCGCACGTTACGGCATTAAAAAATTAATCATGCTCTCTTCCGCTAATAACTATGGTCCGTTAGCTGGAGCCAGTGCGTATCAAGACGAAGACGCCCCATTATTAGGTGCATTTGCATTTCCAGAGATTAGAGACTTGGTTGCGGTAGATCACGCAGTGGGATCTTTTTTTTGGAAATATCCTCAGATTGAGACCGTTATTTTGCGTCCTGTTCATGTGGTTGGAAGAACACTTAAAAATGCGCCATCTAACTATCTAAGGCTAAAAGCCCTTCCTTATATGCTGGGATTTGATCCGTTAGTGCAACTCATCCATGAATTAGATGTAGTAAAAGCCATTCGACTATCTTTAAAAAGCGGTGTTCGTGGTATTTTTAATATTGTGGGGCCACCTGTCATTCCTTTATCTAAGCTTCTTCAGGCGCTAGGAAAACCATTAATTCCTGTTTTGCATCCAATTGCCAAACCGTTATGGAAATTATTTTACGCGGCAAGACTTTCGCATTTTCCTGCGCCAGAATGGGATTTTTTAAAATATGAACTTTTAGTAGACGGTGCACGCGCAAACCGTGAACTTGGATTTAGTCCAGATTGTTCAATGCAACAAATTATAGACATGTTTAAAACTAACGAAACACCCGCACAAATGATCCAGAAAGAAATTCAATCGCGTTTATTGTCTCAATTTTTGGGCGAAAGGTAACATGAGCAAGCTCAATCAAAAATTCGGTAAATACACCCTGCTTGATCGCATTGCCATTGGCGGTATGGCAGAAGTATTTTTAGCTAAACAATCAGGCGTTGAAGGTTTTGAAAAAACGCTCGCATTAAAACGGATGCGCCCACAATTATCAGGCAATGAAAATTTTATCCGCATGTTTTTAAACGAAGCCAAATTGGCGGCGCAGTTGTCACATCCACACATTGTGCAAATTTACGATCTAGGCAAAATTGGGGATTCTTATTTTATCGCCATGGAATATGTGCATGGCCAAGACATGAGTAGGATTATTCCTAAGTGTCAAAAAAACAACATTGCTTTTCCTTTAGAGTATGCACTAAAAATTGCTTCTGCCACGCTCGAAGCTTTACATTACGCACATTACAAACGAGATGACTTGGGCCAACCATTGTGTATTGTTCATCGCGATATATCACCAGAAAATATATTGGTTGGATACTCTGGCGCCATTAAAATTGCAGATTTTGGAATCGCCAAAGCAACCACCTCTATACACGAATCAGACACCCCAAAATCGGGCGAAATCAAAGGCAAACTTGCATATATGTCGCCCGAACAAATCATGAATAAAAATGTCGATCATTTATCGGACATTTTTTCATTGGGCGTGGTGCTTTATGAATGGGTAAGTGGTTATAAACTGTTTGCCGCAGATAATGATTTATCTATTATTAATTCAATTATCGAAGGTAAAATCTATTCGCCTTCTTATTTTAAAGAAGGCATCCCTGCAGAAGTAGAGCGTATTTTATTAAAATCATTAGAAAAAGACAAAAAAAAACGTTATCAATCTGCCTTTGATATGCAGTGTGATATTGATGCATTTTTAAATTCGCTTGGATTTAATCCTTCGCATGTTCATTTATCCAATTTTATGCGTCAGCTTTACCAAGAAGAACTAGATAAAGAAGCGCTTGAACGAGAAATAAGATTAGAAGAACAAGAACCACCACCACTACCTAAAAAAGCACATGATCAAAACGACATTTACGAACTAAACACAGAAGCTCTAATATTTGAGGATCAAGACGATACTTTTACCATGGCTCATGGGTTTGAAGAACAAGACAACAAACAAGGATTCACACTCACGACTATTCAGTTACCACAATCAACTCTTCATGCGCTCAAAAAAATTGCACGGAATAAAAACACCACTCCAGAAAACATAATAGAATCACTACTTAAACAAATCGTTACAGTTTTAACATAAACATTACAAATCCCAAACAGACAACAAACTAACTACCCTTTTTAGTTTTAAAACTCATTAACGCACGTTTAAATTGAAAAAGACGTTCTTGATGTTCTTTTTTTGTTTGGCCTGAAAATCCAAGCCTTAAATGAGGACCATCATTATTGTCTAGGCGATAAGATTGCTCTGGCTTGATATAAAGGCCGTACTTTTTAGCGTGCCATGTAAACAAATATGAACTACAGGCAATATCGAGCCACAGTGCCATGCCTCCACTAGGAACTTCAAAAGACAAGTAAGGGTGTTGTTTTTTTATTTCTATGAGAATATCGACCATGACTTGGCAACGTTCTTGATATACTTTTCTCATTTTTCTTAAATGTTTTTCAAAAAAGCCTTCACTCATAAAGCGCCCCACTGCATCTTGTAAATGCGTTGCATTATGGCGACTTATCAAGTGTTTAAGTGCAATTATATTTTGTGCAATCTCTTTTGAAACCGCCATAAAACCAATGCGTGCTGATGGAAAAATAATTTTTGAAAACGTAGAAACGTAAAGAACAATACCTGTTTCGTCGTATGCAGCAAGAGGCGCTAAGGGCTGATGTGTGTAATGAAATTCATGATCATAGTCATCTTCTAAAATTAAGAAACGATATTTTTTGGCCAATGCGTAAAGCCGAAATCGCCTTTCCAGGCTGAGTGTCGCTGTGGTAGGATATTGATGCAATGGTGTTACGTAAAGCAATTTAATGCGATGCTGTTTTAATTTATCTTGCAAATCATCTACACATAACCCCTGCTTATCTACTTTAACAGGCACAAGTTCTACGCCCATAAAACGAAAAATAGACCAAGCAGAAGGATAACCCAGCAACTCAACAGCGACCTTGTCTCCTTTTTTTAAAAACAACTGAGAAAGCAAAAATAAAGCCTCTTGCGATCCATGGGTAATAATAATTTCTTTACCTTGAATGCTTCTTAAGCGCCTTAAATACTTTTCTAATTCCTGAATAAGCCGTGGATGTCCGCAGGGGTTCGAATAATCCAGTAAACGCCTTGATTGTAAGGAATCTACCAAGCATGATTTAAATTCACGCATTGGAAAAAGTCTGGGATCTGGATAACCACTAGGGAATGAAGACGAGTTCGATGTCTCAGATAGCAAATAAGAAGAAACATCATTCATAGATTGAGAAATAAACAGGTCTTTTGTAGATTTTTTTGCGTGAGTGTACGTACATTCTTTTTTTATTCCTTTCATAAAATCATTAGGAATTACTTTGCACACGTAATAAAATTTTCTTTCATTAGATTCAACAAATCCTTCAGTAATTAGTTCATGAATCGCATTCATGACTGTATGCCTATGCACAGCAAACTGACTTGCAAGTGTACTAAGAGAAGGTAACTGTTCTTCTGTTTTAAGAAATCCATTTAAAATTGCGCACCGAATAGAATCCGCAATTTTTTGATACATGGGTTTTTTATTACGCGCTAAAGATAAATGAATGGTTTTCATAACTGGTCGATTATTTTTTACAAAACTGGTCGTTTTAAATCAACCAGGAAAACAATAATGTTCGGAACATGAAAAAATATCCATTTTATGAACAAAAAGATTTTCTTGAATTAATTAATTTTATGAAAAGCCAATCAATGGCAACACTCATAACCTGGCAAGAATCAGAAGTTCATTGCGGTGTCCACAATATGGTATATGAAAATAATCGTTTATGGTTACATACCAACAAAACAGACACACAATGCACAGACATGCTCAACCAAAACGTGGTAAAAATAATATTTTTTGAACACTTAACAGATATTCCATCGTATTTTGTGCATCCCACTAATGCAAGCTTTGCAACTTCTTATTATCGTTACCTTGAAATAGAAGGCCGTGCTGTAATCCATACCGATCCTCTTCGGTTTAAAACACAACTGCAGTTATTTTTGGATCAATTTCAACCAGAAGGTGGTTATGCGCCCTTGGACGAAAATGAAGAAACATACTTAGAAGCCGCTAATCGAATATCGGTCATTGAAATACTTATCGAAAAAATAGACTCAAAATGGAAACTGGCACAAAATCATCCTAAAGAAAAAAGATTAAATTTTGTGGCTCAGTTAAAACAAAGAAACCAAGGCAAAGACATGCATGCCGCAAAAGAAATTGAAAAATGGATTGCCGCTCACCCATAAAACACATCTCCCAAATGAAGATTAAGGACAAACTGCTAATGCCTTTTAACATAAACCAATAAACATGACATTTTTGTCTTAATTATAATTTTTAAATCAACCTTTAAAATGATTAAGAAATTGATTTTTATAACAAAAAATAAAACGGCATACTTTTTGCTTAAAAATTTTACGGCATAAGCATTGTGTTTTTATGCCAAAGCGAATTGCGGTGTAGTTTTTCGGCATGATTTTTTGATGTAGGGAGATTATTAATGAAGTTAAATCTATTTTTGCCATCTGTTTTTGTTTTAATAAGCACTTGCTTAGAATTGAGTGCCTGTGGGCCGCTAACACCCACTAAGCATTTGCAACAACAGTCGGCGATTAAATTAGAAGATTTAGTAAACCTAGAATGCGAAGATGACAAACAATGCCTCACTTTGCCTTATGGGCATAAAGCTTGTGGTGGGCCAAGTCATCATCTTATTTATTCAAACCTTAAAACAAACGAAGAAGCACTTAAAATACAAGCACAAAAAATCACCGAAGAAGAAAAGGCCAATTCTAATGGGCCATCCACCTGCGATGTTCCATTAGCTCCCGCGGTTGCATGTGTTCAAAGTATTTGTCAAAAAATTGGCGATTCACCATACACTCCGAATTATCCAAATATGTTGGGATTAGAGCGCTATTCAGAAACTCAACCGAAAGGATGTAAAGATTTTACACTTTACTGGCTCAGCAACAAAGGTTCACAGCATCTGATCATCAAGGGTAATTCAAAAAAATTGGGCATTGATTCTGATGATGAAGGAAGCAAAATGTGGGGCTTTAGCGCAGAAAAAACATTTGACATTGAAAAACTCAACCAAGAACCAGACAAGCGTTTAGAAATTGCTATCGAAAATATGGATGATGTGCATTTTATTAAAGAACCTAGCTGCGACGAAGTATTAACACGTGGTATCGTTAAACACGAATGGAAAGCAGTAAAAGGGAACATTATCATTAAGCGCGTAGAAACAGATCCACAGGAAAACACGCCTGTCATTGTCAGCGTTAAATTGTTGCATGTTGAATTTAAAGACAACAAAGGCCGTTTCATTTATCTACCCGAATGGAACTTAAACAATGTCACCACAATCACCCCACCCAAACTTGGTGGCCCTTGCCCTGTTAATTAACTACCACTCAAACTTTTCGTATTCTCAATCATTAGAAGCAATTTTCCAAACACAAGTTCAAGAGATCAATAACGAACTTGCTCTTTGTATATTCGAACAAACGAGCCAACATAAAAAACTAGTTATGGTGAGCCATTTTGAATTTGACAATAACAATCAAGTTGTCAATATTCGCAATATTTTAAATCCAAACAAATTAACGCACATTAAAGACATAAGCACATGCGAATGAAGCAAATTCATTACAATTGTTTTTCTATACGTTTATGCTGATGTCGTAAAGGCGTGTTGGTGTAAATAACACTTAAAAAAAACGGCACAAATGACTTGCCATACAAAACACTAAACAGTTAAAACGTGGCCATGGTGCGTGCAAAGTATATTCATCCATTTACTGATTTTGGGTTTAAGAAATTATTTGGAGAAGAAGCCAACAAAGCGTTGCTTATGGATTTTTTGAATGAACTATTACCTGAACAGCACAAAATCAAAGAACTCACTTTTAACAACACAGAACAATTGGGAAGTATGTCTTTTGATCGCAAAGCAGTGTACGACATTTACTGCCAAAATGAAAAAGGCGAAAAATTTATTGTTGAGTTACAAAAAGCCAAACAAAATTACTTTAAAGAACGTACGGTTTATTATTCGACTTTTCCAATTAAACAACAAGCAGACAGAGGCGAGTGGGATTACAATCTAAAAGCGGTCTATTGTGTTGGAATTTTAGATTTTGTGTTCAGTGAAGACAAAGAAAAAAAAGAATACTTACACACCGTTAAACTTAAAGACCAAAACGGACAAACGTTTTACGATAAGCTAACATTTGTTTATATCGAAATGCCCCATTTTAATAAAACAGAACAAGAAATTAAGACACATTTTGACAAATGGTTGTATTTTTTAAAGCACTTGGAAGATTTTCAAAATATTCCTCTTATTCTCAAAGAAAAAATCTTTGACCAAGCTTTTCTAACTGCAGAACTGGCAAATATGAACAGAGACGAGCAGCACCGCTATGAAGACAGTTTAAAAATCTATCGAGACATGAAAGGCGTTGTAGATACCGCTTTATTAGCGGGAGAAAGTAAAGGAAGGATGGAAGGATTAAGAGAGGGAGAACAAAAAGGAAGAATGGAAGAAAAAATCAAGATGGCACGCCAATTAAAATCCTTGGGTGTCGCAATGCCCATTATTATGAAAGCTTCGGAGCTTTCTGAAAAAGACATTGAAGCATTGTAACACACACATTTAATTTTTATAAATTCATCATCCGAGACATAGACGTACGCACTCCCACCGCATTCAAACCTAAACAAGGAAGCGATTTGCGAACTTCGACAGATACACGTTCAACCGACGTTTCAGACAACACCAATTGGCAAATTTCGTAACCAACGCGTTCAATAAGATAAAAAGCTCTGCAAGACACAAAATCACGTATTTTAATAATTAATGGGTGGTAATTAATGGTATCTTCTAATTTGTCGCTTTGTCCTGATTTGGCCAATGAGCCTGTATGCAGTGTAATATTTAAACGTAAAATTTGTTCATGCAAACGTTCTTGTGGTTCACAACCAATCACACACGACACTTCTAAGCCTTCTATAAAAATAACATCTTCCTGCACAAAAACATCCCTTACCCGCTCATTATCATTTCGAAAACGCCGTTTTTAATCGCATAATAGCACGTTCGATATCCGATTCATGCATTGCAAAAGAAACACGTATATAGCCTGGCATACCAAATTCTGTCCCCGGAACAACTGCCACACCATGTTGTGTCAATAAATATTGGCTCATGGCTTGATCTGTTGCTCCACAGCGTCCAGCATCAAGAATATTTTGAACATGGATAAAACCATAAAAAGCACCTTCAATCGGCACACAATAAACACCTGGAATATCTGCAATTAAAGATAGCAATAATTGGCGTCGCTTAAAAAATACGCCGCACATGGTTTCGATTACATCTTGAGGCCCTGTTAAAGCAGCAACTGCACCCGCTTGAGCAAAGGATGTGGGATTAGATGTAATGGCGCCCTGCAAGGTGCTCATGGCCTGAATCAGCCAAGCAGGACCCGCGCAATAACCAATCCGCCATCCAGTCATGCTGTAGGTTTTAGCCACTCCATGCGCAATGAGCGTTTGTGCACGCAATTCCTTTAAATCTTTAAATAAAGAAGTCATAGACCAAGGTGAACAAGGCGCATAAACGAGTTTCTCATAAATTTCGTCAGAAATAATAAATAGTTTTTTTTCAATCGCCCAGGTTGCTATTTTTTTGAGTTCTTCGGGTGCAATCACGCGTGACGACGGGTTGCTTGGTGTATTTAAAATTAAAACCTTGCAACGAGGGGTATAGGCCGCCTGCAAATCTTCGCATGTTAAAGAAAGTGTGCGTTTATCTTTGGGCACTACAAATACAGGTTGCGCAGCCGCCAACCGCACCATATCAGGATAACTCACCCAATAGGGCACAGGAATTAAAACTTCATCCAAAGGATTAAGCAAGCCGTGCAACGCTTGATATAAAATTTGTTTACCACCACAACTCGCCATGACTTCAGCAGGTGTAAATAGAACTTGATTATCACGTCTAAATTTTTCGATCACCGCGTCTTTTAATGCTGCTGTGCCGCCCACAGGCGTATATTTAGTATCCCCTGACTGAAGCGCGTGAATGGCTGCTTTAACCACATGTTCTGGCGTATTAAAGTCAGGTTCTCCAACAGCCAAGCTGATAATATCGTGCCCTGCTTTTTTTAAAGCGTTAGCTTGCGCGTTAAGTGCAAGTGTTGGGCTTGGCTTAATCAAACCCATTCGAGATGCTAAAAAAGAAGAAAAATCCACGACACACATCCTTTTATTAGGTTGCAAATTTTTTAAGTAACATATCATTCACACAAGTAGGCACCATACGTTTTACAGAACCACCAAAGGCGGCCACATCACGAATAAAGCTTGAACTAATATAAAAAGCTTCTTCGCCTGTCATCATAAACACGGTTTCAATGTCTGCGTTTAGATGCCTATTCATGTTAGCCATTTGAAATTCAAATTCAAAATCAGATACCGCACGCAGTCCACGAATGACTACATGCGCTTTTTGGGATTTAGCATAGTCCACCAATAATCCGGTAAAACTATCTATTTTAATGCGCGCCGGGTCATGCATGGCCAGTGATTGTTGAAGAAGAAAAATACGTTCTTCTCTGCTAAATAAAGGTATTTTTCTTGGATTAATAGCAACCGCCACAATTAATATGTCAAAAATCTTAAGCGAACGTTCAATTAAATGAATATGTCCATTTGTTACAGGATCAAAAGAACCAGGATAAATTGCAATTTTGGGTGTTGTTTTCATGTGGTTTTCTCATTGTTTTACACCTGTATGAGGACAACGCGCAAGTAGGGTTTGCGGCTATTTTATTGGGACAAAACTTCGGTTAGACTTTCCACTACGTATTCTTGCTCCAATGAGGTCATGCTTGGATACAAAGGCAAAGTCAATAAACGCGTCCAGGCCTGTTCACTATGTTTAAAAGTACCCATGGGAACAGGATAATGTGCAAGGTAGTAAGGATGTAAATGAAGCGGCATATAATGAACAGAAGTCGTTACACCTTTTTCTTTAAGTTTATTAATGACTTGGTCTCTGGATATTTTAAGCGCATCTAACTTAAGTTGCACAGCAAATAAGTGCCAAGAATGTTGCCTATGAGCCTGCTCTTGTGGGCATTCAACAAATCGAGATAATCGTTCTAGTGCCGATTGATAGCGCTTGGCCAGAGTTTTTCGTTGCATCCACAAGCTTTCCACACGCATTAACTGCGCGCTCCCCAAGCTCGCGGCAATATCTGTAAGATTATACTTGTAACCAGGCGCTACAATTTCGTAATACCAAGAACCCTCTTGCGTAAATCGCTTCCATGCATCTTTAGATAAGCCATGTAAAGACATCATACGCGCACGCTTTGCCCATTCATCATGATTGGTCACCAACATGCCACCTTCACCAGTCGTGATGCATTTATTGGCATAAAAAGAAAAACAAGCGATGTCGGATCGCTGACCTACCATTTCCCAATCGGATTGAGCAGATGTTCGCGTATAAGCAGGCAACGTATGTGCAGCATCTTCTATGACCACACATTCATACTGTAATGCCAATGCTCGAATCGTTACCATATCAGCCATTTGCCCAGCATAATGCATGGGTATAATCGCTTTGAGTTGTCCCTGGTGGTTTGGCACACCTGGCCATGGTTTGCGCTGTGAAATAGCAAATAAAGCATCTTTAAGGGACCTCATATCCATGCATAAGGTTTTAGGATCGCAATCTACAAAAACAGGAATGGCATCGAAATAACGCACCACTTCTGCGGTAGCTGCAAAAGTCATGGTGGGAACAATAACCAAATCACCGCGTTTAAGGCTTATAGATTCTAGCGCCAAATGCAGAGCTGCGGTGCATGAATTGAGCGCAACAGCGTGTTTAACCCCTATTAATTGTGCAAATTGGGATTCAAATTCTTGTGTCCTAATGCCGGTTGTAAGCCAACCAGAACGTAAACAAGAAACTACACGTGAAATATCTTCTTCGCTTATGCTTGGTTTATAAAATGGCACTTGCATCATGAAATAAATCCTTTGTATTAATCTTATGTATTAATTTTATATATCAGTCTTATGGGTGTAACAAAAAAGATCGCATTGGTCTAAAAATTAGCACAATGAATTGAATCTTGGCCTGTGTTTGCGATAGTGCATAAAGCTTATGAAAAAACTCATTGAATGTGTTCCTAATGTCAGCGAAGGTCTTAATAAAAATATTATTACACAACTCGCACAGGCTATAGAATCAGTACCAGGTTCTCAATTACTAGATGTGGATCCAGGACAAGATACCAACCGCACTGTTTTTACTTTTGTGGGCGATGAAGATGCAGTTTTAGAATCTGCATTTTTATTAATAAAAAAAGCCGCAGAACTTATTGATATGCGCAAACATCAAGGTAAGCATCCAAGAATGGGTGCGACGGATGTATGTCCTTTTATTCCACTAGAAAATGCCACGATGCAAGATTGCATCGCCATTGCAAAAAAGCTAGCAACTCGCGTGGGCAATGAACTACAAATTCCAGTTTATTTATACGAAGAAGCGGCCACTCTTTCTGCAAGAAAAAGCTTATCCCACATAAGACAAGGAGAATATGAAGCGCTGGGGCAAAAGCTGTTAGATCCTTGTTGGATTCCAGATGCAGGGCCCGCACAATTTGGAGAATGGCAACAAAAAACAGGCGCAACGGTAATTGGCGCCAGGCCATTTTTGATTGCATATAACGTGAATCTAAATACTCAAGATAAAAAATTAGCCCAAGACATTGCACTCAATATTAGAGAATCTGGGCGTGCCAAAAAAAATAGTCAAGGTCAGTTTGTATATGACGAACAAGGACAAAAAGTAATCACTCCAGGCACGCTCAAAACCGTTAAAGCAACAGGTTGGGTGATAGAAGAATATCAACGTGCCCAAATTTCGATGAATCTAACTAATATCGATGTGGTGTCTATTGAACAAGCTTTTGTGGAATGCGAAAAACAAGCACAAACCCTGGGCTTACGTGTAACGGGTAGCGAGATTGTGGGATTAATTCCATTACAAGCAATGCTTAATGCAGGACAATTTTTCTTAAAACGCATGGGCAAGGTAGGATTTTTTTCTAAAGAAGAATTAATTCATACGGCTATCCTAAGTTTAGGACTTGATGATATTTCAAAATTTGAACCAGAAAAAAAGATAATTGAATTAAAAATACAAGCAAAAAATAAATTAACAGATTTAAGTGTACGCCATTTTTGCAATCAAATAGCAAGTCCTTCTCCTGCACCAGGCGGTGGTTCTGTGGCTGCATTGGCGGGCGCGCTATCTGCAAGTTTATGTGTCATGATGGCCCATTTATCGGCACAGAAAAAAATAACAGAACTACAACCTCAACTAGAATTTTTGGGACAACAGGCTCAACAAATAAAAGAGACTTGCTTGGCAATTGTCACAGAAGACACAAAAGCTTTTAATGCGCTCATGCAAGCCATCAAACTCCCTAAACACACAGCAGAAGAAAAAAAAATTTACGAACAGGCGCTTTTAGCGGCTCAAAACCAAGTTATAGAGGTTCCCTACTCTCTTATGAAACAAGCTGCACAATTGTTGTCATTAATTGAACCTCTTATTGAATTTGGATATCTGGCTGCACTAAGTGACATTGGCGTGGCGCTACACATGGCTGCTACTTGTATGGAAGGTGCCTATTTGAATGTCTGCATTAATATTAAAGAAACGCCTCACTTATTTGCCCCTGAGCAACAACAACGGGCTACAGAATTAATCCAACAAAAAAACAACCTATGCACAAAGCTGTCGAAATTAATTGAACAACGGCTCAAATAAGTGTAAGCTATTATCGCTCCTTGTGGGCAAACCTAATGTACATGGGTGGATTTTGAATTATGAAAAGAAGTTTATTGACCACATTGGCAAGGTTGTTAAGGCCTTGCTGGCTGCTTGGAGCGTTATTTTTTATATTCGAAAATCAAACATTTGCACAACAGCAATTTGATCCTACAAATATTATATTATTTGCCCCAACCACAGGTGGATATGGGTTTCTTAGCCGCGAATATGCAGATGTGGGACGCCATTTTGAACCACACGCGGGTTTGTGGTTAAGCTACACTCATCGTCCATTAATTGCGGTTGTAGGCAATGCAGAGCGAATAGATATTGTATCCAAACAACTTACGCTTGACTTAGTCGCTTCGATTGCGTTTTTTAAACGTTTTGAAATTGGGTTTGGTCTCCCTATTGTTCCCTTACAATCTGGAGATGGATTAAAAAACACACCTGACTTTGCCCCTTTTGCAGTGCATCCACTCAGCATGGGAGATATGCGATTAACGCTCAAAGTCGCGTTATTGCGCGTTAAGTTTTTTAAATTGGCAGTTCAGGGCTTGCTTACTTTGCCCACGGGCGACCAAAGAAATTTCACGGGAGAACGGATGGTCACAGGGTTGCCTCGCTTAGTCTCTCAATTTACTTTTTTAGATAACAGACTAGTGTTTTCTTTTGATGCAGGCGTTAAATTTAGACCCAAATCGCAAATTGGCAACATTAATTTTACACACGAACTTGTGCTAGGAACAAGTCTTGCTTACGAAGTTATTAAAAGCAGGCTTCAGTTAGGGATAGAGCTATTTAGTCACTCCGGATTTCGTTTTAAAACACAGCAAGAATCGCCAGTCGTTGCATTGGCAGCGGCCAAGGTACGTGCAGGACAATTTGTATTTTCTTTAGGTGCAGGTGCAGGTTTAACGCAAGGCTACGGAGCGCCACAGTTTCAGATTGTGGGTGGTGTTACATTCTTTCCTCAACGCACTAATTTTGCAGAAGAACCAGAACCTCTTCAAGAACCAGATCTTCCGGATATGCCTCTTGATGTGCCTAGCACTAAGCGCGTTCAAGTGGTTGTGACTAATGAAAAAATTGATATTTCAGAACGCATCTTTTTTGAATTTGATTCTGATGTGATTAGCCCCATTTCTTACCCTGTCCTAAACAAGGTGTCTGAACTTGTTTTATCTAAACCACAACTCAAACGCATTCGCGTAGAAGGCCATACAGACAACAAAGGCACAGAAAAGTATAATCTTGATTTATCAACCAGACGTGCGCGATCGGTCATGGAATATTTGATTGCCCAAGGTGTAGATAGAGATAGACTCAGATATCAAGGCTTTGGATTTAGTCAACCAATAGACACTAACGACACAGAATCTGGCCGCGCCCGTAACCGCCGCGTTGACTTTATTATCGAACTACAAGAGCAAGTTATCACAGACAAATAAATGAAAAAGAAATTTTGTCTTACCCCAAAATATAAGTCCTTAATCGTTAAGACCTATTAAGATAAATAACCGTAACATTTCTTCTACTAATGCACTCACGTAATCAATGTGTGTTTCTTTTGATGTAATGAAAGGATTCATTAGCACCAAACGAACAAAAGACACATATTCTGTATCTACGCGGCCCATCCATTGTGCGGTCATACGGTCCAATAATTGACGATAAGAACCGTAACCTAGTTTGGTTTGCGACACCGCAAAATCAGGGCCTTGCTTAATTGCATCAAATAATCGCCAAGTATTTGCATTCACAACAGAGGTTGGTTCATAGGGCCGTGCAATACAAAAACATAAAATATTAGTATCTAAATCGGGTACAATTTGAACATTTTTAATCTTTTGCTGCAAAATTGCCTGCAAACGTTGTCTGGCAATAATCCCTTTTTCTAAAATCTTTCCGTAACCTTGAGCATCCAGACCAATGCATTGCGCCGCCAAATAAGTGGCGGCGGCGCCTGTGGCAGGTCTTGAACCTTCTAAAGTAGAATGCCATCCAAATGAATCTGAATCTTTAAGCAAATAAGGTGCTGCAAAAGAAGACACTTGATAGTATTCTTCTGAGCGGACTAGCAACGCGCCACAAGAATACGGCACATAGCCCAATTTATGAGGATCAATTGTGACTGACTGTGCACAAGACAAAGCACGTAATGCCTCAGTATTGTCTTGTCCTAATAGCAGTTGTTGCGACCTATCGTTCAACATACTGCAATAGTAACCACCATATGCCGCATCAATATGATGCCAAATAAAAATGCCCTGTTGCTGATATTCATTCAACAATTCTTGTACACGGTGAATAGGATCAATTTCTCCCAATTCGGTGGTTCCAGCCACAGACACTACTGCAAGTACAGGTCGATTTTGAAAACGTGCACGTTCAATTTGTGCTCTTAAATGCGTGACACACATTTTACCTTGTGCATCTAACTCCACACTCCAAAAAGCGTCTTCTCCAAGGCCCAACACAGATACCGCTTTAGGCCAAGAGTAATGTTTATTTCCTGGAACTAACACCACAGGCCCTAAAAAATCTTGGTTTAAATGCTGTCGCATTAAGGCGCTAATTTTAAATGGGCTATTGGCGACAAAGCTATATTCTTTTAGTATGTGTACACGCGGATTATCTTGATGTATTATATAATCTACATCAAAATATTGTTTTATACGTTGCCGATAAGAAGACCAACCTTGATGTGCTAATTCAAACAAAGACAAATCTGTTAAACGGTGGATTTTTAAGTACAGTCCCAAAGATAAAAAATGATCGCATAAATAGCGTGCACGCCACAAGCCTTCGATATTTGCAATCGTACCTCCCGATGTAAAATGCCCGCGCCCGTGCTGAACATCAAACCCGACCATACCAAGCAACAGCGCAATGGCTTTTTTTTCAATCACAGAAGAAACAATGGCTGCTTCGCTAGACACATGATTACAGTTATGTAGCAACATCAATAGATGCCCCAATAAACCAGGTAATGCCACTTCCGAAGTCATATGTCCCACATAACGCGGAGAAAACTTAGGGATTTCACGCCCCAAATCAGCCATCATCTCATTTAATTTTTGAGTGCAAGCATCTTGTCTTTGGACAAATAATTCCGTCTGTTTATCGGATGTTGTAATGGCACAGCCATCTTGCGGGAATAAAGACTTCCGCCAAGAAAACCAATGAGACAACAACATATCTATCTGCTGTTTTAACCAATCGGCATTTTCTGACTGCGGCCCTAAAAACAAGCTTTTTAAGGCGATTTCTTCTTGCGTACAGACCTGATTAGAACGACTAAAAACAGATGAATCTTGATATTCCATGAAAGTGGGCTATTAGCGCTTTTTAACAAGGCTGACGAGCATCTTTATAAATATTTTAATAGCGCTATTTCGAAATCTATCACAAGCGACCAAAGAACAAGGAATCTAGGCTACAAAAAACTGGCGCGTAGACGCGAGATCCGTGAAGATTTTTAAGATACAGCGATATCCTGATATGGCGACACAATGAGTTTCAAAGGGAGAAGCAACGTGTATTCAATAAAACTAAGCGACCGCAACAGAAATTTTCTTAGGTGTTGCGGTTGGTTTCTTGGCCACCTTAATTTTTAAAACACCATGTTCATATTTGGCATTCACACTGCCTGTTTCTGCTGTTTCTGGTAGCGTAAAAGTGCGCATAAAAGAACCATATTCACGCTCTATTCGATGAAAATTCCTGTCTTTTTTCTCACTTTCATGCCTGCGCTCACCTTTAATTGTTAAAAGCGAATTAGAAACCTGAATATCAAATGCGTCCGCACTCATTCCAGGCGCTTCTACATCAAAATAATAACCTTCTTTATCTTCATGAATATCAACTGCAGGCAACCATTGAGATTGAAGTTCAGCCTCTTTCTTAACTAAGCCAAACGGCGAAGCCTTACGAACTAACAAACGATCAAGATCTTGTCTCATTTCTTCCAATGTTTCAAAGGGATCCCATTTTGTTAATGACATAAACAACTCCTATTCGTTAGTGTTAAAAAAACTGCGTTTTGCAACGCATCATCTCCCGTCCAACACGCATAAACTAAGTCGTTTTTAAGAACTGGCAAGGGTTATCTGTCTTTTTTTTTATCATTTTTATATGTTACGTAAAATGCGATTAAATGTCTTATCTTACAACATACACAAAGGATTTTCGCCTTTGGGCACGCGTTTTTCTTTGCCCAATATCAAACAAGCGGTACATGCGCTCCATGCCGATATTATTTTTTTACAAGAAGTGCATGGTCAACACCATACACATGCACAACGCATTAGAAATTGGCCTCATGAATCTCAATTTGAATATTTAGCAGACACCTTGTGGCCACACTATGCCTATGGTCGTAATGCTGTTTATGATAAAGGCCATCATGGTAATGTAATTTTGAGTAAGTATCCCATTACATTTCATGAAAACATAGATATTTCTGCACACTGGACAGAAAAACGCGGGTTATTGCATGCGATCATTCAGGTAGAACAAGGGATAGAAGTTCATCTTATTTGCATTCATTTAGGCTTATTAGAGTCTTTTAGAAAACAACAAATCAATCATTTATGCACGCGCATTCGTAGCCACGTGCCACAAGTATGTCCTTTGATTGTGGCCGGTGATTTTAATGACTGGCGTCAATGGATAAGTCCTGTCGTGCAAAACCAATTAGCGATTAACGATGTATTTATTTTAAAACATCAAAAACCCGCTTTATCTTTTCCTAGTATTTATCCAGTTTTGGCACTTGATCGTATTTATGCAAGGCACTTTAAAGTTAAATCTGCAGACACGTTATCAAGCAAGCACTGGACAACACTTTCTGATCACTTACCATTATATGCGTCATTAACGCTTTAGTTCTTGTCGTCACCCAAGCAATAGCACAATTGTGCACCAAAAAATAAAATTTGGCTGCTCACATAGATCCATAACATCAAAACAAGCGCCGTTCCCAAAGTACCATAAGCATTGCTATAATTGGTTTTTTGTATGTGCCAAGTAAGTATGCGTTTTGTAATTTCCCATAACAACGCAGAAAAAAAAGCTGCAATTATAGCATGATAAAGAGAAACTGATTTTTTAGGCATTAGCTTAAACAAAAAAGCAAACAAAAACACATCAAATAAAAATGCAAACACAAGCCCAAAAATAAAGGCCAATAAATGACCAATCCAAGGTAGTTCATGAATAAAATGAGTTAATATTTGAGTTAAAGAACTCAAAGTCACAGAAATTGCACATAAAAATCCCACTACCAACATCAACACAATGGCCACTAATTCTTGAGCCAATCGCATATACACATGAGAAAACCAGTATTGTGTAGATTGTTTTTGAACTTGCCAGATTTTACAAAACGCTAAATCCACCTGATAAAACACACGTGAAGCAGTGATGATTAATAAAATCAACCCAACACCCGTTGCATGGGCTGCCTGCTTTTGCAAAGAAAAAAAAAGGTGCTGCACAATATCACCAAGATGTGGGGATACATGTTGCCCAACTAAATTAAAAAACATCATCCGTGCTTGCCGCGCATTTTTCCAAAACTGTAAAAAAAATCCTAAGCCTGCCATTAATAAAAACAGGAGTGGCAATAACGAAAACATCGCATAATAAGCCAACGCAGCGCCGCGTTGTTCTAATTCGTTATCTTTAAATGCATCCCATGTTTGTTTTAATTTTTTTAAAAAATAAGCCCTGCGATTGAAATTCAGATACATGACATTCACATCCCATAAGCAGCGTCATTCATTCATGGCTGCGGGTGCTACGGCACGCACTATCGCATGCGCATCAAACAAAGATAAAAGCGCCTGAAAACAGGCATTTACTTGGTTTTGTGTTTTTGATTCACAAGTAATTTTCACCAAAGCATCAGAATGTCCCTCTGTTCTTGGATAACTTCCAATAAAAACATCGGGGTAACGTATTTGAACTAATGCTAAAGAATGCGCAAATACAGGTTCTAGTAAGTTGACTTCTAGCGTGCCCACGTAAAAAGGAGACTGTTTAAAATAAGGGGCAAGCCCCAAAAAAAGTGATTCAAAATGCCTAGGCACGCCTGGCAATGCGTAGATGTGATTAATTTCTATAACCGATAAAAATGGATGCCCCACATCTATTAATCGCGCGCCTTCTGGCAAACGCGAAAACAATTCCAACTGTGCACGATCCAAACAAAGCAAAGAATCATCTTTTTGAGCATGCGCAATTAAACGATCTAAAAGTACGGCAGAAGTCACTAACGGAACTTGGCAAGCCATGGCTACAGATTCTAGCGTGACGTCATCATGCGTGGGTCCAATTCCACCGGATGTAATCACACAATCTGCATATTGTTGACATCGCCTAATTTCATCTACAATGACTTCTTTCTCATCAGGCACATAAACCACGCGTTTTAATAAAACACCCCACTGGCGTAGTTGAGCAATTGCCAAAACACCATTTTTTTCAATCACTTTTGAAGATAAAACTTCATTACCAATGACGATCATAGCTGCCGTTTGTGGAATTTTATTCATATCACAATTTATCCATAGCTAACTTGCAGTTTGATAAAGAATTCAAGCAATCCAAACAAGTGTTTATTATATCACTTCAAAAGAGTGCTTATCTTTTGCGCTATTTGCTGTGCAATGACTTCTTTAGGCAAAGCACCATCTACCAACATAGTGGCACAAGGCAAGGTAAAAATTAACTTTTGATAAGCCTGAACTAATTGATGCTGAAGCGTCATGACTTCATAACGATCTTCTTCTAAAGTATGTCCCATGGCTAAAGCACGGGCTTGTCTTCTTTCACATGCAGTCTGTGCATCAATATCAATCAAAACCACTAAATCTGGCCAAATCATAAAACGATTGATCTCGGCAATCCAGTTGCTTGACTCTAAATGATGCAATGTATGTTGCTGATAAACTAAAGAAGATAATACACAACGGTCAGAAATAACCAAAGCATGTGAATCACGCATCGGCTTAATCGAACAATGATAATTGGTTAACCTATCAGCTGCAAACAAGAGCGCCATGGCTTCTTCTGGAATGTCTTTTTTTTCTACAATGTAGCGTCTAACTAAACGACCAACGTCACCATCAGATGGTTCACGGGTAAGATATACAGAATAAGAAGAGCAGAAAATATCTGCCAAAAGGCGAGCCTGAGTAGTAGTGCCAGCACCATCAATGCCTTCTATAGAGACATAATAGCCCGACATTATCAAACACAATTAAGCAACGATATCAATGCCCATGCTTTTGGCTGTACCAGCCACCATGTGCATGGCGGATTCTAACGAATCACAGTTCATATCTTGCATTTTTTGTTTAGCCACTGCTTCTATTTGCGCCTGGGTGATCTTTGCAACCTTGACTTTATTAGGTTGTTTAGAACCAGCACCTGGTTTTTTCTGTGTAGGCAACCCAATGGTTTTTTTAATCAACACGGAAGTAGGTGGAGTTTTAGTAATAAAAGTAAATGAACGATCACTGAAAACAGTAATCACCACAGGAATGGCAAGGTCGCCAATTCCTTGTGTGCGTGCATTAAACTCTTTACAAAACTGCATAATATTAACACCTTGTTGACCTAAAGCAGGACCAACAGGAGGTGCGGGGTTTGCCTTACCGGCAGGAATCTGAAGCTTGATATAACCAGTGACTTTTTTTGCCATAATTTTACTCGTATGTAAATCGAGCCTGCGCATATATGATTTATAACTTGCTTATGTCAAGCATCTTATGTCACTTTTTTGACGTCCGCTCACATGATTCATAAAGTAGTACCTATGCAGTCATACTCATTTTCTTCGTTATCTCAAATGCCGTTCGTTCAATACCAACAAAGAACAAAGATTAGTTCACACGATGAATCAGACAAAAACCTTTACGTTCAAGTGCCAATCAGTCAAGATTCGGCCAAAGATGTGGGTTCTACAGCAATTGTATTTTTAGGTCTTAATGATTCAGAACACATAGAAAGGGAAAAAATAAATCGCGCTATTCGTTTTTTACCTCATGAACTAAAACCCACCTTGTACAGTACACAACAAAATGAACTCACAAAAGATTCAGAATCTATTCCAGACTACGATGATCCTAAAATACTTTTTGAACAAGTTAAAACTTTTGAACCAGACAAAGCGCTTAACGAAGAAGAACAAGCCTCTTTTCATCAACAATTGACCATCTTGCTTTTAGCTCTTCATCCACGAGCACGTGTCGTCGTCATCGCGTTACTTCATCAGTTTGTACAAGCGTCACAAAAACACCATCATATTATTTATATCGAATCAGCACATGGCGACGGGATTTCTATTTATGGGGGGTTAACAGCCAACCATGCGATTCCACTTGAATTAAAGCTTGCTTTTTTTAAACTATTTCCAAGTGTTACCGGCAAGATCAAACATCTTTTTTTGGGCGAATGCTTTAGTGGATACAAACACTCTTTTAGTCTTTATCAAAAAACGTTTAAATCACTCACATCTATGGTTGGGTTTCCTTATTTTTCTCCACTTGCACAAAGTGGTTCTGCTATCATGATGGCCAACTATATTTCTTTTTTGCAGCAGAATAAAAACATCAAAGAGCTTAATGCCAAAGTATTATTACCCAACATCGATCAATCTGCACTGGGGCAAAGTTTTTCGATTCAAACGGTCATTGATAAAGAGGTGCTCTATCACGACTATTACAACCCCAAACAAAATTCACAAAAAGCATGGATCCAATACAAACAAGATCGCGCCTCTATTATTCAAGCACTCAAATCTAAAGAAGACCAGTCACATCAAAATCTTGCATATTTTGTAAGCAATGTAAGATATCTTTATGACGCCATTAAAGGCGATTCTGAGTTTAGAAAAACACTCACACTTTACGACATAGAAGATATATCCAGTGTCTATTGGAATATGAGAGAACAAAGAAGTGCAAGTCGAAAAGAAGAAATGAAAGAAGATGATACTATCTACAAAACTACATTCACCATCTATAAGCACACACCAAACGGCAAAATACTTCCTCAAAGTGCTACCATTTCTGAGCTATTTTTGTTGTCACACCAGTAACACGCTACCACTTTTGACATGTAAGCAAAAAAACACAAGACAACACATTTTTTCTTGCTAATTTGAGATGAAAAAATTAGAACACGCCCCGCTGATTTTTAAATTAAAGATTCCTAACCCTTCGAATGCTACGCAAAATATTGGTTAGCCTTAGCAACTCTTTAAAATAAAAAGTCAAGAACAAATCTAGGAGTTACCGTTTCTTTAAAAGAAAAGGATGTGATGTAATGAAGAAAACAGGCCATATTATTAAAATAATTGCGGTGTTGCTCAGCATCAGCGCGTGCAGCAAGCCTCAAACTTGCAATCAAGACAATGAATGCAGTGCGGGCTATCTATGCCAAGATAAACAATGCCAAAAAGCAATGACCTGCGCCGACCTATCAAATAAATGCACCGCGGAACAAGAATGTAAAATCGTAAATCGTTCAGCTCAGTGCATAACACGCAATTGCTTTGCCAAAACCGACTGTCCTAGCGACCTCATCTGTGCCAATGGGTCTTGCATAGATTCTCAGTCCATTTTCTCCGAAATAAAAAAATGCGAAATTACAAACAGTATTCGCCAGGCACCAAAATCTGCGGAATTGGCTTTATCTTTTGTAGCATACGATAAAGACAACCGCATTCTTTCAATACCAAAAGATATTTTAAAGAAAGAAAATATTACACTAACACCCAAAGATAGAGAACAAACTGCAGAGTCTATTTTTCTACTCAATGAAAAAAATAATTTGGTGGCTCAGGATGTGGCAGGTAAAATTCAAGTTAAGATCAAACTTAATCAAATTGAATGCAGCCAAGTATTTGCAAATACAGGCAGTTTAAAAAACAATCAAATTCGTGTTACGCTTTATGATACAGAACAACCAGAAAAAGACATTGTGATTGACAGCAATGATATCTTCTTAAGAGATACATCAGGAAAAACGATAGCCAATATCGAAACCGCCGCTACGGTTTTTAGCAATGTATTTACTTTGAACAATGTGCCTTCTGTATCAGATAAAAAAATTGAATCCATAACCGTGGCTACAAAAGGATACAAACCCACCGCAGTATTAGGTGTTCATTTGTTAGACGAATATGATTTTTTAATTCCTCTTGAACCACAAGTAGGCAGTGCCACAGGGTACAGCGCTAATTTTGACTTTTCTGCTTATGATTCTATTTTTGCTGAACAAAAAAAGAACGCATTAGCACTTGCATTTTCTGGGGCAAGTATTTCGTTATCGTCCTTATTAAATCAGGGACAATCGCTTTTATTTGGAGATGCAGGTGCACAAGAAATAAACACGCAAAAATTTTTTCAAGCAGAACCAAACGGGACCGTGTGCAATGTAGCTCAAAACACCACCGCACAAACAGAGTCAGAAGTGTCTTTGCCACGTGTACTCTTTGCAGCCTTGGGCAAACAAGAAGACGTCTCTACACGTACGCCAATTGGGGCTAATTGCGAAGCTGTGAGTGTGCGCGCAGGCGCAGGTGCTCGCATGGCTTGGACGGTAGCCAGCAAGGTAGACCCAACTGATCTTAAATTTTTGACGTTATTGGGTAATTCTGATTCCATCAAATGGGAAGAGCTTATTGCAAAAGCCCTTGATTGGGTTGATTCTCTGGCAATTTCTATTGATTCATTAAACAAAAAACTGGGCTTTGAACAAGAATCTACTTGGCTTAGTTATATTAAGGAAAAATTTACAGGGCAAAATCAGTCTTCCTTTGCCAAACACACACACAAACCTGAACTCAAATTAAATCACGTAGCTCAAATTCAAAATCCAGGAAAGAATGACGATCCATACAGTGATTATACACGCAAGTTAAACACTTTTATAAGTATTGTTGGAGCATATTCTCAGCCTCATGGATTTATTCCTCTTGGGTTTGGTTTTGCCTACGACAAAGATAATGATGGAATTTTAGATATATTAAAACGCGACGATCCGCGCCTTATAAGCGATCGTATCTATACGCGATACGCCAGTCCAAGCAAAGATATTGCACATTTTGATTTGGTCAGTCTGGTTGCTAATTTTAGCAGAGATGGTGATGCAACTAAAAGATTAAAAGTGCTTGTGAATCAAGCAAATAACGGGCAAAAGCCATGGACAGATGTAGATTCAAAAACACAAAAAATAGCCAATTTCGATAAAACGGCAGCGGCATTTACGTACAGTAAATACGAACAAGTGGTGTTCCAAAACACAGATACGGGTGATGTCAAATTCAGCCTCCCTGAATTACGCATTGAAGATAAAAGTGTGGCGGCTATTCCTGATTTATTGTACGCCCAGATTCGGTATAACAATGGTCCACGCAATGAAATAGGCAACATGAACGTGTATATTCCTAAGAAGGCAATTTCTTACTATCAATTAAAAAAGATAATGGTAGGCACAGACAATAATCAACAACTTAAGGATTTTATAACAGCGTTTTCTAATCCAGATGCCGCTATGAGTGTTGTTTTTTACGGCTTTAATTTTAGTGATCCAAGTATTTTAGGCGCTTCAAGATTAAATGCAGCGTTGCCCTTAGATATTAATCAACATGCACAGGCATTAAAAAGTTTAAGTCGCATGGAACTTGACTTACAAAGATAAACCGACATATCCTCTTCATCCCTCTCGTTGCCTTCTAAAGGAATCATAGTTTGCTATACAAGCATAAATACAAAAATATTTTTTATGATTATGCGGGTTATTTTTTTGCTTTTTTAAGCTTTATTATCCACATCATTTTAGCCACTCAATATTGGCCTCTTGTTCCCACTAAAGATGAACAATTCTTCTATCCTGTGGTTCTTGAATTTAAAAATTCAGCGATTATTCCATCTATTCAATTACTCAGTTCTTATGCTGTTCCACAACCTCCACTTTTGTTTTGGCTATTAAGCATCATCATGCGCGTGCATAATTCTTTAATTTTATTTCGCATCCTAAATGCACTCGTTATTGCAATTACAATTGCTCTTTTTTTTCTCATTCTTAAACAATGCGCCCCTCGATATACTCGTTTACGAATGTTTGTATTTATGGTGTACTGCTTAAATCCTTATCTTCACTTTATAGGCACCTTATTTTACACAGATGCTTATTATCTCTTACTTGTAATGTTATGTCTTTACTATGTTGTAAAAAACAAACAAAAATACCCCTACTACCTGGTTTTATTTGTTGCACCTCTCATACGTCAGTTTGGTGTTTATTTAACTTTTGCGCAGTTGGGTGAATATTTTTTAAATCGCGAAAAAAACATAAACAAATGGATTGCAGCCTGCCTGCCTTTGGTTGGTATTTTATCTTTTGTGCTATTATGGAAAGGTTTATCTCCGCAACACGACATGAATAAAATATTCGCATTAACTCGCCAAGCTTATGGCTACGGATACGCTTACATTGTAGCTTATTTTATTGCTGCCATTGGCTTTTACATGAGTCCACTTTTTTTGGGTTGGATCAAACAAGTATATCAACAAAAAATATTTTGGATATTTGGAATTATAGGAATGCTATTCTACCTAACAGCACCCGCACGACAGAACTATTATGCACAGGTAAGTGGTTCACAAAGCATTTTGTTCCTGGGATTGTATCACCAATTGGCCCATTCTGCTTTGGGCGGATCTTTATGCCACATTTTACTTGCCAGCACTGCTTTTTTATCGGCAGGTTGGTTAGCAGTCCTTGTATCTTGTTCTCATGTCTGGCTTGTGCTGAGACTCATGATTGTTTGTTATCTTTTTATGAATTACTTCAATTTTCAGGCATGGGACAAGTATTTACTCGACATATTAGCCATCACTAGTGTTGTATTTTTAAAACAATTAAATGAATATTTGGATGCGGAAAAAACTAGTGAATCTGTTCGGTAATTTCTAATAAACTATCTGCCGCCAACCTAAAGCTAGGTTCAATTTTAAGCGCTTCTCTAAATTCTTCTGCGGCCTTTAGCAGCATACCGCGTTGAGCAAATACGCGCCCTAAGTTAAAATGTGGGTAATGCAAATTATCATAACGTTTGGCACGTAAAGCTTTTTCTAGATAAGGCACCGCATCTTCGTATTTACCTATTTCTATCAAATAAGCACCCACGTCATTATAAGGATTACCATATTCAGGATCCAATGCAATCGCTTTTTTACATTCACCAATGGCTTCTTCCAATTTTCCCATTAAGGAATAAGCCCAGCCTAGGTAAGTATGCGCTTCTGCAGATGGACAAGCATCGATAGAACGAACATACAGATCAATGGCGTATTCAATATCACCTTCGTACAAGGCCTGACACGCCAATCCCAAATAATATTTACCTTTTTCTTTTTGACTTTCATCCATGCTAGGGAGTTTAGCCGCAGCGAATAAGTCTTGCGAGGAATTCTTAACAGAACTTTAAAGTCCAATTAAAACGATTACATCAACGCAAATCCGGGTGGCATTAAAGAGGCAGGAGGAAGCGCATGATGGGATACAAGCGTAGCGACAGGATAAGTACAATAACCTAAAGATTCGCTTCCGGCAGGTCGGTAATTTCCAGAACGACCAATTCCACCAAAAGGCAACACGCCCAGCGCACCAATAGTCCCACGATTCCAATTAACAATTCCACACGCACTTTCATCTAAGCAATGCTTAAATGTTGCCTCAGAGGACGTAAAAACAGACAAGGCCAGGCCATAATCAGTGTTTTGCGCAATACGTAAAGCTTCATCAATATTTTGAGCTGCGTACACCACCAAACTAGGACCAAATATTTCTTCTTGTAACGCAGGCTCTGTAAAAGCAAGTGCTGAATCTTCTACATAAAGTAGTTGCGGCAACACAAAATACCCTCCCCCTGCCGTCTCTAGCCGTTGCCCCTTGCACAGCAGATGCCCTTTTTTTTGTATTGATTTTGTCATATCAACATAATGATTCATGGCACGTGCAGAAATAAGTGGTCCCATGAATGTATGGGCGTCCATAGGATCGCCAATCACACACGAAGAAACAGAGGCACGCATACGTTCCAAATAATGCTTAACGCGTGATCTTTTTTTTGTATCGTCAACAATAATAATCTGAGAAGTAGCACTGCATCGTTGCCCTGCAGACATCAGTGCAGACATTAAACATTCATACAAAGCTAAATCTTGGTCTGCATCTTGGGCAATAATGCATGAATTTTTACCGCCCATCTCTAGTGCTAGAATTTTTCTTGGTTGGTCTATTGTTAGTTTTTGAATATGCTTTCCTACCGCATAGCTGCCTGTAAATAAAACACCACGCACGTCAGGATGCGCCACCAGGCGTGAACCAATCAAAGCATCTCCTTGTATTAAATTCAATACACCATTAGGAAACCCCACATCTTCAAAAATTTGCACATATTGTTGTGCCACCAAAGGGGTTTGTTCAGAGGGTTTAAGAACTACAGTATTACCAGCCAAAAGTGCAGGAACAATGTGACCATGAGATAATGATAAAGGAAAATTAAAAGGCCCTATTACTGCCATTACACCATGCGGATGAAACCCGGTATATCCCTTGCCGTCCTTTAGATATTGAATATCAATTTTAATACGTCCAGGTCCTGTAGTGTAATAATCAATCTTATTAAGCAAAGCCTGAACTTCTGTCTGCGCATCATATAAAGGTTTACCGGATTCGATTGCAATCAACCAAGCAAGCAGCGAAGATTTCATGCTCAGTCGTTCTTTGAATTTAACAAGTAACGCCACACGTTCGTCTATAGGCTTTTTTTTATAGTATCTAAACGCATGTTGCGCAGCAGACACCGCACGATCCACATCTTCTAATGCAACCGGTTGCTCCCATAATATTTGTTCTGGCAACGCAGGATTGCAGGATCTTAAAAATGCTCCAGAAGATAGCGGTATACGCCAAGCACCATCAATAAAAACCCCTTGCGCTAAAGGAATGAGATGTTGCTCCATAAAAAATCCTTTCTTAGAATCAATAATTACAATCAGTGCCCAGAGTGATAGGGCAAATGGTTTAAAATTGCTTGTGCACGATAAATTTGTTCACTTAACAAGGCCCGCGCAAAACGATGCGTCATAGTCATGGTGGATAAACTTAATTTTCGAATCGCTTGTATTTCTAAATCTTTGTCTACACCATCTGCACCACCAATCAATAAAACTAACACTTGGCGGGCCTTGTTTTCTTCTTTCTTTAATAACAAAGCAAAGTCTTCGCTAGTAAACATTTTTCCTGTTACAGACAAAACCCAAAATTCACCGGTTATTTTAGATAAAAAAAATGCTGCTTCTTTTTTTAGTACAATGTCTTTGGGTTCTTTTTCGTGCTGACGCTGAGACGGGAAATCAACAAACTCAATCGACCACGGATGTCTCATTTGTTTTTGATAGTGTGACAAAATGGGCAAAAAAAACGCATCGCGCTTATGGCCAAAGGATACAATTTTAAAAATCATGCACTCAAAACAAGTTTCAATAAAAATGTAAGTCTATTATAAAATCAAAGGCTGTGCATTAGAAAACAATTCTTCTAATGCATATAAACGCCTTTGTTCCTCTTGAAAAATATGGACCACCACATCTCCAAAATCAACCAACACCCACAATCCGTGTTCCACGCCTTCAATACCAATTGGACGTATCGAAAACTGCTCACGCGCACATTGCGTTAAAGCTTCTGCAATCGTTTTGGATTGTCGATTGGATTCTACGGAAGCAAGCACCACGTAATCTGTATAACCCAATATGGATTGCACATCATAAGCACACACGCGGAGTGCTTTTTTATCCAAACATACCCCAGCCAATGCATGGGTTAATTTTAATAAACGCGAATCAGAAGACCGTGGTTTATCTTGTTTAACTACCCGTGCAGACTTTACAGAAATGGGCTTAGAACCAATCTTAGAGATTACTTTTTTACTTGTATTCTTAGTTTTTGCATTTGTCTTAGCAGAGGCACGCGACCGAAACGAAAGATCGGATTGGTTATTTGTTGCTGTTTTCGCGTTATTGGTCACTTTAGTTGTTGTTTTTAAAGCACGTTTTTTCTTCACATCACTCATAAATGATTAATCCTACTCAAACGACACCTTACATACAGAGTGTCTAATGTTTTTTCTTTGTTTCTTTTGTTGAGGTAAATACGACCAAATCATGTCGATGCACCATTTCGTCAGTCAAACGATATCCTAATATTTCTATCATTTGTTGCGGGTTTTTTCCCATAATCAAAGAAGCTTCTCGTGAATCATAACTGGCTAAACCGCGGGCCACTAAATCACCGTTGGGGCCCAAAATATCAACCGCATCGCCCATTTCAAAGCGGCCTTCAATTTTACGAACACCTGCGGGCAACAAAGAACGCTTACCGCGAATTAAGGCTGCTTTGGCGCTTTCATCAACCGTTAATTTGCCTTTGACCTTAAGATCGTGTGTAAGCCAATTTTTGCGATCAAAAACTTGCTCGCTTTGTGGCCAAAACAAAGTTCCCACGTCATCTCCACGAATTGCCGCAGATAGCTGCCCTGCATATAACCCCGTAGTGAGAACAACAGGAATACTGTGGGCATGCGCAATTTCTACTGCGCTTAGCTTAGTTGCCATACTGCTAGATAGAGTTGCAATTCCAGGACGTTGCGTAGTAGCGGCACGTTTTTTAGCTTTTTCCAAATCTGTGATCAATGGGACACGTTCTGCATGCGGATTTAAATTAGGATCTGCGTCAAACAAACCATCAATTTCAGAAAGCATAACCAATACTTCTGCTTCCCATAAAACAGCAACTAAAGCGGCAAGGTGATCGTCATCGCCTGATTTAATTTCATCAATTGCTGCGGCATCGTTCTCATTAACGATAGGCAACACACCCATTTCGGTTAATACTTTTAAGGTATGTTGAATATTCATAGAAGAACGTCTATCGGCCAATTCTTCGTGCGTTAATAACAACTGCGCAATGGGCAACTGCTGCGCTGCATCTTGCCATTTTCTCATCAAAACAGGCTGACCAATACAGGCTAAAGCCTGCAATTCTGGAATGACTTTGGGGCGTTCTTTAACCTGTGCACGTTGCATCCCTAGATGAATTGCGCCAGAAGACACCACCACCACAGTTTTTCCGGCTCGCCTCAACTCATAAACATCTTTAATCACGCGATTAAAGGTCTCTGCTTCTTTATGTAATAAGGTGGATGATACCTTTACCACCACACGGTTGGCGCGGCTCATCTTATTACGTAAAATCTCATTTTCATCACGATCGTTTGGCATCGTTATTCTTCCTCCTCTTCTTTGGTATTAGTCCCATTTCTGCCCGTAGGCTTCACATCATAAAACCACAGCGGATTTTTAGGAGGCCTAGAAATCGTTTCTTCCTTCATAAAGGACGCTGGCTTGTGAATACGTATTGGCTGATGAGTATCTGTTGATTTAAGAGTCCATAACAAATGAACATTGACCAATATTCCCTGTTCCGGTACTGCAATTTGATTAAGTGTAGACAAAGGCTTTTGCTGTTCTTGTGCAGATTTAGGATCTTTTGTCAAAATTTGTGGTTTTTGCAACAAGATGTCTGCCGACAAATCTGCGTCATAAATAATTTGTGTGCGCTCATCCACATGTAGTCGACCATGAAGCGCATGAGGCTCTATCTGCCACTGAGATTGCCCTTTTGCTAAAACTTGAGAACCCGAAGAACCTGCGCTTAAGACATATTCTTGCAATGTGGATTTACGTGCCATACGGCGCCCCGACGTAAGCGACAAATCACGAATAAACAATTGAATTAGCTCACTTACACCTATTAATGCTTGCTGTTTTTCTCGTTGCGCTTGAGAAAACAAATAACGCCGCATCCGGTAATCACCCAGATTAAAGCGAACAAAAGATTCTTTATCTAAAAAAATCCACTCAATTTTTGCAGGACCTGTATGATGAATGATAGAAAAGTCATTTAAAGAGGCCTGCTTCCATTCAATCACATGTTCCAAGCGGTAAGGCAGCATTTTAACAGGCTCAGATTCTTGGCTTGCTGGCAAAGAAGCAGCCATAGAGGACGCTTGTTCTGAACCAACAGGCAAAGAAGCAGGGGCTCGCTCAAGAATGTCTGTTGGAATTATTGGCAATGGCAGGCGAATACCTGCAGGCTGCTGCCATTGATATGAATAATGAATATCCAACTCAAATTGTGGCAATTGTCGTTCGATGAGTTCAGGATAGTGCATTAACAGTGTAAACAGTGATTCCGGTGCACGCACATCAAGTTTGTAATCGGCAGGCGAAACAGGCACGTGAATGGATTCTTTAGATGAAGAAAAAACCTGTTCACGAATAGCATCATCTGATTGACGATGTGTCTTGGATCTGCAAGTAACCGCAGAGCAGGCCACAAACAATATTGATGCTACAACCCAAAGTCGATTCAACCATCGCATGAATGCGCCATATCCTATCCATCAAAGTATCACGAAAATAAAAAGAACGAGACAATTTAAGCTGACGCGCCCTCATAGCATCTTTTATGTTTTTTCGCAAACAATGCTCAATTATCACCAGTAAAAAAGGACGTATCTTTAGCCTTACGTCCATTATGTGATACAATTAGAAACATGCGTTATTTTTTTATTGCAATAGGATTTTTTATCGTTGTTGTTATTATTTTCATTGTTTTTTTCACACATCAACCCAAGCAAGAAGAATTATTTTCGCAAATAACACAAGAAGAACAAACTGCCTTATTAACACTAGCCAGCCACGCAGGCTTATCGTTAGAAGCTATAAAACCAGCGATTGTTGGCACACTGCAATATTATCCATTATCTTTTGCAGTTCAAAATGGACATTTGGTTGAATTCCATTTGAAAAGCATTCGATTACAGGATTTAAAATCATTAACAGCATTCACACAACTACGTTGGCTTAGCATAGAAGACAGCGCGCTTGAATCAATCGAAGGCGCGCAAACCCTTCTTCGACTCAAAATGTTAGATATTAGCCACACACAGGTATCATCGCTTGTACCGCTCAATCATCACCCATCTTTGATAACGCTCAAAGCCAGTCATTGCCCAATTAAAAATCTAGGGTCAATAGAGCCTATGCCGCAACTCACACATATTGAGTTAAACAATACATTCATTGAAGACATTACAATATTAACTCAATTTCCAGCATTGCGCTCGTTGGATGTACGAAACAATCAAGCACTCATACAACTACCAAATCCTACCCCCCAATCGTGGAACATTCAACATAGTCTGCTCAAACAAGAATCAAACAAGAAAGAAACATATCCACACCCAGATAATTTTGTGGAACATCTCCCCAAAACAACAGGTGATGTCGGTCGCGGCTACCGAGAAGGAAGTATCACCAATACTTCTTTCACTGTTAAAGGAGGAATTGAACGGGTTCGTGGCGTGGTGTGTGTCAACAGAATTCCAGGCAACGAAACAATTGCTGGTGGCGATGTCACACTGGAGTTATCTGTTAAAACTGGCACGTTGCGTGTCTATTTAAAAAACAACATTAAAGACCCAACAAGCTGGCGAGGACTGAAATCAGGATACCTTTATGAAGAAGCTTCGCCTAACCATCCTATTAAAATAAAAGGCGATCTTAATTTTACGCAGGTAGGTAACAAGCGGATTTATGAATTTACAATAGAAAGCAGAGAAGAAGAAACGACAGGCATCGAATTCAAAATTTATAAGAACTAAACTAAAAATGGTGTGTAATCTTCTTTTATTTTATTTTTTAGCGGGTGCCAAAGGTGCTTTTTCTGCTGTTTCTGGTTGTTTGTTGCTAATCCCTGTAACTTCTACTTGAACTTCTGCTTTGAGTGCCCCAGCAGTTGCCGTAACAGTGGTTGTGCCATCTTTTAGTCCAGAAACAACACCATTTGCGTCAACAGTTGCAATGCTGGCATCCGAAGAAACAAATGTCACTGGCTTACCCGAGATAGGCGCATTTTTTTCGTTTAAAATTTGAGGAATCACACGAATTTTTTCTTCTGTTTGCGTAATTTTAACTGTTTGAGGATCAAGCTTAAGTGTAGTTGCAATTTCCACGTTAACGGTCACATTGCCTGCGACTTGATCCTGAGCTGCCGTAATAGTTGCAATCCCCGAACCTACAGCCGTCGTTTTTCCCATTTCATCAACAGTCGCAATTTTATCATCACTGCTTTTCCAAAGCACCTTCACTGGAATTTTGTTTCCTTCTTTGTCAATTCCTATAGCATTCAGTGTTTGAGTAAGACCTTTTTGTTCCATACGAACGGTAGGCGGGGTAATGGCTATCGAAGTTGGTTTTTTTTCACATGCAGTTAAAGATGCGGAAAACAATGCGGCACAAGTCAAAAACGTTTTTCTATTTATCATATTTTAATCCTCTGTTAAAAGCACACAACGCATCACTTTAGTGTTATTTTCAGGTGCGCATGTGGCAATCGCTAACCGGGCAGCCTATAAACATACCGAACAGGTGAAAGTCAATATTTTTGAAACATGTAAAAATAAAAGCCACTTGGGTTTTATTTTAAGTCAGCTCAAATCCTTGTATCCAAACCCTCTATTGCGAGACCGCCTTAGATCAAGTAAATGCAATTTTCTATGTCTACACACCCTTCTCATAAAATAGAAACATTATGCGTACATGCGGGTGTTTCACCAGAGCCAATTACAGGCGCAGTGATGACGCCCATTTTTCAAACTTCTACTTTTGAATATTTAGAACCAGGCAAACACAAAGGTTATGATTATTCGCGCGCAGGTAATCCAACACGCACTGCTTTAGAAACAGCCCTAGCCGCATTAGAAGGTGCCACTCATGCGATTTCATTTGCATCAGGGTTGGCGGCTGAACAAGCCATTATTCAAACGCTAGAACCAGGTAGCCACGTCATTGTATCGGATGATACTTACGGGGGCACAGGCCGTTTATTTAGGCGATTGTTTGCCAAATATAATATCGAATTTGAATTTATAGATTTAAGGAATTTACCTCTGCTTGCTCAAAAAATTCGTCCGCAAACACGCATGATTTGGATAGAAACACCCACCAATCCCTTGCTTAGAATTGTCGACATTCAAGCCATTACAGACTTAGCAAAAAAGGCAAGCAAACAAGCCACACATGAACGTATTGTGACAGTTGTTGACAATACATTTTGTTCACCTATTTTGCAAAAACCATTAAGTTTGGGTGCAGATATAGTGATTCACAGCACCACTAAATATATTGGAGGACACAGCGACCTGATTGGTGGAGCCGTTATGTTAAACAATCAGGCAGACGCTGAATCTCTTCGCTTTATTCAGTTTGCAGCAGGCGCTGTAAATGCACCGTTTGAATGTTTTTTGCTTTTGCGCAGTATTAAAACACTCGCTTTGCGAATGGCCAAACACAACACCAACGCGCAATTGGTGGCGCACGCACTCAAATCAATAAAAAACGTTAAAGAAGTTATTTATCCTGGCTTAAAATCACATCCGGAACACTTATTGGCAAGCCAACAAATGCAAGGATTTGGAGGCATGATTTCGTTTCGTATAGAAGGTGGATTTGAAGCCGCTAAGCAATTTTTTTCACGTTTACGTTTATTTACATTGGCAGAAAGTTTAGGAGGTGTGGAATCTTTAGCCAATCACCCACAAACCATGACACATGCCAGTGTGCCCGAATCCCAACGTGAAAAACTAGGCATTGGTGCGGATCTTATTCGTTTGTCTATCGGCATAGAAGATGCTTCTGATTTAATTCAAGACCTAAGTCTCGCTTTAGATTTCTAAAGCCACTTTAAAATAGTTTTTTTGAATATGATTTTAAATATGCGCATTAAAAACTCTTGACGAAATAAATGAGCTCCAATATAAGTACGCCTGGCCTTGTGGGGCATCTTACGTTATTTATTAATCTCACCTAAAAAATTAAGCCATAAATATTCACGAAGAGTCAATAATGTCTCGTTGTCGTAGAAAATTTAAGGACCCAAAGAGTGAGAGCGTTATCAAAGGAGTCGTTTCTGGCAACTACACGTCGTAGGCGTCCTAATCAGGACCCAAAAAATCAAGAAGTCTTGACCGAAACACAGGATACATTCATGAGCACAGAAAATTCGCAGCAGGAAAACACTTGGACAGAAGAAAGCAGTTCATCATCTCCATCGAACACTTCAAACAAAACATCTGGAGATAACAGTGGCGCTTCGGTCATCAACTTAAAAGAATTAAAAAAGTTAAAGATTTCTGAATTAGCACGCATGGCGCGAGACTACAATATCGAAAACGCAGCCAGCATGACACGACAAGAACTTATTTTTGCAATTTTACAAAGCCATACAGAACGTTCCGGCTCTATCTATTCAGAGGGTGTGTTAGAATGCATGCCAGATGGTTATGGATTTTTGCGATCGCCTGACTACAACTACTTGCCAGGCCCAGACGATATTTACGTTTCTCCATCTCAAATTCGCCGTTTTAGCTTGCGTACAGGCGATACAGTCTCTGGGCAAATTCGCGCGCCCAAAGATAACGAACGCTACTACGCCATGCTGCGTTGCGATAAAATCAACTTCGAAGATCCAGAAGTTGCACGTGATAAAATTTTGTTCGATAATTTAACTCCGCTTTATCCTCAAGAAAAATTCAAACTTGAATACGAGCCAACCAATTTTTCTTCGCGCATTATTGACTTGCTTGTACCCATTGGAAAAGGACAGCGTGCATTAATCGTATCACCTCCTCGTGCAGGTAAAACGATTATGTTGCAGGCTATTGCTAACGCCATTACCAACAATCACCCAGAAGTGGCTTTGATTGTGTTATTAATCGACGAACGCCCAGAAGAAGTAACAGACATGCAACGCAGTGTTAAAGGTGAAGTAGTGTCTTCTACGTTTGACGAACCCGCCCAAAGACATGTGCAAGTGGCAGAAATGGTCATAGAAAAAGCCAAGCGCCTGGTAGAACACGGCAAAGATGTGGTAATTTTGTTAGATTCTATCACGCGTCTTGCCCGTGCTTACAATACTGTAGTTCCACCTTCTGGTAAGATTTTATCTGGCGGTGTGGATTCTAACGCTTTGCATAAACCTAAACGTTTCTTTGGTGCAGCAAGAAACATTGAAGATGGTGGTTCTTTGACTATTATCGGTACGGCTTTAATTGATACAGGAAGCCGTATGGACGAAGTCATATTTGAAGAATTTAAAGGCACCGGTAATTGTGAATTAGTGCTTGATCGTAAATTAATGGAAAAACGTATTTTCCCATGTTTAGACATCAATCGCAGTGCCACCAGAAAAGAAGATTTATTATTGCCTGCCAATGTATTAAATCGTGTGTGGGTATTAAGACAACTATTACACCCACTCAATGTGATTGATTCTATGGAGTTCCTGCTTTCTAAAATGAAAGGAACTAAATCTAATAAAGAATTTTTAGATTCAATGAGTGCTTAGTGGAACCCACCAAAAATCCCCCATCAGAAGTGTCTCAAGTCGTATCAGAAAAGTCGACCGAAATTGAACGTTGGCTGTCTGGTCGCCCGGGTGTTGGACCTAAACACCATTTTGGGTACCGTATTCAAACAGATAAACAAGGCCAGTTATTGGTTGAAGTCTTGTCTAGAAATACTGGACCTGCCACCAATATTGATCGATTTTTGGGCTCTCAAAATAGAATTGATGTAGAAGATCGAAGAATTTTTGACGAACTTAAAAGAGCACAACTGGCGCCTCGCCAGATTTATATTATTGCCGCAAGTAACGCCAATAAAATTCTTAGGTTGCTTAAATCTAGGCCACTTTGTGACGCCAAAACACAAAAACCTATTATTTTTGCAGGCCAGTTAAAAGGCGTTTTAGAAGCCCATAAAACGGGCGGCCAACTTCAGTTCTTATTTTATTTTAAGCACGAAGAACAAGCTATTGAGTGGTCAAATTTTGATCACATATGCATTTTTGATGGTTACCCTTCTATGATTTGGGTGAACCATAAGATCTATTACGCTCCAGCGCGTTTGATGCCAGACACGGTGCGTCGATTATGCCAATTTCCACGCATTAAATTTGATATTAGTTTATTACAACAATGCGTGTCTCGTTTGGAATATTTACTCACCGATCTAGACATTGATCCGTCTTGGTTGCATCAACGTTTAGAGCAATGTCAGATAACCGCACCTGAATGTAGGATTTATTTTTCGTTTGCCGCGCCTTATCTTTATGCCGAAGCACAAGTCGTTTATGGTCCACATGTATTTGCCATAGATGACCAATCAGCCATTCCTGAATCGTCTTGGATGCCTGCACAAAGCGAAGATAAATGGGCTGTTCGCATTATGCGCCAAATTGAAACCGAGCAACAAGCAAGGCAAATTATTTTGGATGCAGGTTTTAAACTTAATCAAGAACAGCGTTTTTATATAGGCGGTGACGAAGCCTTAGATTTATTAAAGCGTGAACTAGCACCTTTCGTGGGGCGTTTTACAATTTTTTGGTCCAAACCACCCCAAAAACATTTATTTAGGTCCGATGCCATTCAGAGCAAAGTCAAAATTCAACAATCTAGCTCTAATGATTGGTTTGATGTGAATATTGAATTTCAAAGCGGACAATCGCCCATTGCTTTGGATGAATTAGTCACGCAAATAGATAGCGAATCTCGCTATATTAAGCTTGCCGATGGCACTTATGCAGAAGCCACACCGCAACTCAAGCAAATGATTCGTGTAATGAAAAATCTGCTCGAAGAACGACAAAAAAATGAACACGGCGCATTGTCGTTTAATAAAATTGACATTGGAGAATTAGAAGCACTTGCCGAGCTGGCAGATGAACAAGAAATTCCACAAGAAGTTCAAAAACAATTAGAGCCTTTTCAATATTTTGAAAAAATTAAACCGCTGGAACAGCCCATGGGTTTTACAGCCACACTTAGAGATTACCAAAAAGATGGTCTTTCTTGGATGACTTTTCTGTACGAAAATCGCATTGGCGGCATTTTAGCAGATGATATGGGACTTGGCAAAACGGTGCAAACGTTGGCTTTTTTGCAACATATTAAAGCTGAATATGGGCAAAAACCATCGCTCGTAGTGTGTCCTACTTCGGTGGTTGAAAACTGGTGCCGCGAAGCTCATCGTTTTGTGCCAGGATGGACGGTTCATCGTGTGGATGGCCCGCATCGTCAACAATACATCGATCAAGCCCAACAAGCAGATTTATTGGTCACTTCCTATGGTTTATTAAGACGTGATTTAGACAAATTAAAAACCATTGATTTTAGATGCACTATTTTAGATGAAGCGCAGGCCATTAAAAATCCATCTTCTCAAACGGCGCTGTCGGCTAAAAAATTAAAATCAGACTTTAGGTTGGCACTTACAGGGACTCCTATCGAAAATAGACTAAGCGAATTATGGTCGATTTTTGATTATGTATCTCCTTCTTTGTTTGGTTCTCTTAATCAATTTAGAGAACGTTACCAATCTGCCATTGAACGTTATAACGACAATGAACGTTTACAACGCTTAAAAAGGCGAGTACGGCCATTTGTTTTGCGCCGCCAAAAAGAAATTGTAGCTAAAGAATTACCACCCAAGACAATGGCCCAAGTCTTTTGTGACGTCCCCAAAGCAACACAAACCTTGTATAAACAGGTAGCAGAAAAAGCAAAAGACTACATTAATCATTTATTACAACAAAAAGGGTTTGAACGATCAAATATTTCGATATTAACAGAGTTATTAAGGCTTAGACAAATTGCCTGCGATCCTCATTTGTTGCAAATGCCAGATCTGCCAGAAGAGGCGCTGTCGCCCAAGATTGGGCCTTTTTTAGAATTAGTCGACGAAGCCCTAGATTCTGGGCGAAAAATTCTTGTGTTTAGCCAATTTGTGTCGATGTTAGATATTTTATCAGAAGAACTTAAGAACAAAAAAATAGAACATTTGATGCTCACAGGAAACACTAAAAAACGCCAAGACTTGGTTGATAAATTTCAAACAGAAGACGGACCACGCGTATTTTTGATCAGTTTAAAGGCAGGTGGTTCTGGTCTTAACTTAACGGCTGCGGATTGTGTGATTCACTTTGACCCTTGGTGGAATCCTGCAGTTGAAGAACAAGCCACCGACCGTGCACATCGAATTGGACAAACCAAACCTGTTTTTGTTTACGAACTAATTGCTAAAGGCACTGTAGAAGAAAAAATAATTAAATTAAAAGATCGCAAAAAAGCAATTTCAGAAGGTGTACTTGGTGTTGATAACGCGTTGGCTAAGTTGCTTACCGAAGACGAAGTAATGGCACTATTTGATGTTGACGACCTGGGTTTTGATGACGAGTAGTATATGAGGATTTTTTGTATACGCTGGCACAGTCGCTTGGTCGCGCAGTAAGTTTAAAAAGAGATCTAATAGACCTCTTTCGAAACTGTCACGAGCGGTCAAAATGCAAGGAACCGAGGCTCCAAAAAACCGGAGCATACACGCGCCAGTATGTGAGGATTTTTTGGATACGGTGACATAGCAGTTTCGTCGCGCAGTAAGTTTAGGAAGAGGTCTATTGAATTAACGTGTGATTTTTTTCTTTGATACAGGCGTGCCAATTGCGCTTATGACTTGGTGCTTGGTAGGATCAGCAGAAGATGCATCGATAATCACTACTTGATCGTTTTTAAATAAAGACACCGCCACTAATGTCTTACCCTGATAATCAAAGCTTTCTATCCCATAAGGCCCTGCGTCATCGATATAAATACGGCCCACACGATTAAAATATTGGGCATCTATAATTTGAATGCTGTTTTCATCAAAAGATGCAACGTAAATAAATTCTTGTCCAAAATGGTTGCGGACCAAAGTCATAACAGACGGATTACGTTCTAATGCAAAACTTTGCACTAATTGATTCTTAGGGACTCCGTTTGGAGTATCTTGTGTATCTATGACTAAAATAGCATCGGGTTGCCTTAGCATCACAAATAAGCGTTGTTGCGCTTGGTGCGCCAGCAAAGCATTAATGCGGCCAGCATTATATTCGGCAGGCAACATAATAGTGCCTTGCGCACCTGTTTGATTGAGTAATTGCGTATCTTCAAAGAAAAACAAAGAAGAAGTGGTCGTGATACTTTGTGTCCCATTTTGCAGCAAGGTTGCAGCCGTATAAATAAATTGACGATGACTCTGTGTATTAACCAGCGCGACTGATGTGGTCGCATCAACGGGCAAACCAATTAAGCTTTGAGGCTTAAATCCAGAAGGGTTCATGGGCGCACCGGGTGTAACATTAAACATACTGAGTGCGCCTGAATATAGATGTGAGAGTAAAAAAAACTCTTGTTGCGTATGGGTTTGTGAATTAAAAATCAATCCTTGATACGCGTCGTGCAAAGCACTTTTAGGCGTCTTATCAGAAAACAAAGATCCTACTAAGTGGATGGAATGCGCACTATCACAGTCTGTGCTATCAATATAAGGAGGCTCACCACAACTGACTTGCGCACCATCTGCACTTAAATCAAAAAGATGCAAGGTTGGATTTTCTCGCGTGGGCACGTAAAGCTTAGAATACCTAGAACTCAACGTTGAAAAACCAGCAAAAGAAGATATTTTTTTAGCGCCTATAATAGCACGTTTGGAATAAGGATCTGCGTTTAGATCTGCTTGATTTAAAGCAAGTTCTAAATCAACCACAGAGAGTTGGCCTGCATGATAACGTGAATCCCAATTAGTACTTGCGACATATAAATAACGGCCACTGGGATGAACGCTAATACCTGTTGGAAAATAAAATTCATCCAGTGGTGGTGCATCTCCTCGCTTGCGATATCCACAAGCCAAGAGCACGTGCACAAGCAACAATAAAGCAGCCCATTTTTTTAAATGCAAAAAACAAGAATGACACTTCATGAAGAATGCTTTTGTACCAATAAATAAGTTTGGGCAAGACACAAAAGACGAGTCACTAAAGATTCCGTCCCAAAATCTATTACCTGGCGAACAGATTCGTCTAGTTTGATATATTCCCACAAGATTTGTAAGGTTGCCTTGGGCACCTTTGCCTTTATCGCCAAAACAAGTGGATCGAGTAACGGCTTTAATTGCGATGCATTAAAAGTCACCAAATACCCCGGTAATTGGCAATCTTGTGTCTTTTTTTGATGATTAAAATAGGCAATTAATTCATCCGATTCATCTCTTGGCAATCCACTCAAATGTGCATGAATGGCATCCATATCCAACATAAATAAATCAAAATAAGCAACTAATGCAGCGGCGTTTAGCAAAAACAGCGGTGTATCAATCATTGCACCTAATGAAAATCCTATGTTATTATGGGACAAACCAAGTGTGTGTTGTTGATAGTGTTGATACAACGACATAAAGTGAGTCATTTCTTCTGGTTCTGTAACTCCTGGAATTAAAGCCTGAATCTGTAATAAAGAAGAAGATTTTGTGCGACGCAGGCAAATATATTCAAATAAAGCTAAAATCTGCAAACGCCATAAACGATCATCAAAGCGCAGTTGTTTAATGCCTTGGCTTTTTAAACTCAACGTATGATGGGTCGTGAGCTCTTTTTGTCTGGTTTTAATACTTTTACTGCTCACGCCCAAAAGTTCTGCCACTTTTTTAAAATCATTGTCGTGTTGTGGCAACAAGGATAACATCGATGATTCAAAAAAACTGATTGTCATAGACACGGCCCGCGCGGTATCTACTAAATCGCCCAAAAGTCCAACCATTTTTTCTGTCACTTGCGTCATTAATTGCTGTTTTTGAGCGTCTTCTTTGCATAAAATAAAAGCCTGAATATAAGGCAAAATGTCTTGGTTTAAACAAATATGTTTAAAGCTACATAATCCAATGTGAGATTCGCCTAATTCTGCCAAAAAAGCAGCTTCTTCGTGCGTGCTAATATAAACCCTAACAGGCATTAACGCTTGTGTTTTTAACCATGTTAAAAGTTGTTTTTGTACAATCAAGGTAGGATCTGTTGCAGATTGAGCAGAGGCCCGCTGCCCTAATAATACGTGTCCGTGATTAGCGTCCACAGTCACTGTGTCCCCTACTTTTAAACAAGTGCCCTGGGCCCACACACACTGTTGCTCATAATCTATTTGTATGGCCTTGCAATTGACCAAACAAGGTTTAGATAACGCGCGGGCCACCACCGCAGCATGCGATGTAAGGCCCCCTCTTGCAGTTATAATAGCAGATGCCAAATGCATACTTTCTATGTCTTCTGGTTCTGTTTCGTTTCTCACCAACACCACTTCTTGGCCTGTTTTTTTTATTTGTTGGGCTTGTGTTAAATTGAATGCAATTTGCCCAGAAGCAAGTCCCAAACTGGCACTCACGCCGTCTGCTAAAATGGGCGATTTTTCATCTGTTAGTTCCGTATCTAACCACGCATGAGTTGTTTTTATTGCCGGTGACAAAGCAGCCAAAGCCTGTGATACAGACATGCGTTGTGCGGCTACTTCTTTAGTATAATAGACACTCTGTTGATACAAGGACAAAGAAGACAAAGGTGCAGTCGACATAATAGATTCTCTTTTTAATTAAAAAGCAATGTAATATATAAATAACAAGATTATATAAGATACAACCAAATATCAGTTAAACTGATTCACACAGACACGCAAGATAGCGCTCCATGGTGGTGTGAATACCAAGATACAAAGCATCAGAAATGAGTGCATGCCCAATCGATACTTCTACCACTTGCGGCACATTACGCACAAAACAAGCTAAATTATTCAAATTCAAATCGTGCCCAGCATTTACTTTTAGACCAACAGACTGCGCATGTTTGGCCATTAATTGATATTTTTCTAATACAACCGGTAAATTGGCATGTCCATAAGCATCTGCAAATGCTTCTGTATATAACTCTATGCAGTCGCACCCTATAGACTTTAATATTTCTAAATCATTGGGCTGATACTGAAAAGGATCCATAAACACCGACACACGAACCTGTGTGGCTTTTAATCCAATAATTGATTCACGTAATAAATCTATTTGCTTAGACACACAAAACCCAGCATTAGAAGTCAATACATGCGGCGGATCAGGCACTAATGTGCATTGTGTTGGTTTTATTGCACAGACCATCTGTATAAAATCTGCACTTGGGTAACCTTCTATATTAAACTCTAAATCAGACCTACCAATCATGGTGTATTCTTTTAATAACAACGCCAACATTGTTACATCTTGGCGTTTGACATGGCGTTCATCAGGTCTTGGATGAACCGTGATTCCATGCGCACCCAGTTCGATCACAGTTTGTGCAAACCGATGCAAATCCGGCAGATTTTTACCACGTGCATTTCTTAATGTTGCAATTTTATTAACATTAACACTTAATTTGGCGCCCATGCGTACCCCACTTCTTGTTTTGCCCTGTCTTATTTTTCCTACACTTTATCCGCAAATGTACGTTCCATGCTTTTAAAGTAATAGGCGCCACCCACAAGAATCACAAGAGACATCACAGAAGAAATAAGAAGCATCATGCCAGGTTCTTTTTGATTTTGAAATAACGCATAACGAAATCCTTCTACCACACCCACCATCGGATTTAATGCGTATACTTTTTGCCAAGTTTCGCTAAGCATTTTACTAGAATAAGCAACAGGCGTTGCAAACATCCAAAATTGAGTTAAAAACGGCAATGTGTAGCGAACATCGCGATATCGCACATTAAGCGCCGATAGCCAAAGCCCAATCCCCAAAGAAGTAAGCAAAGCAAGAACAGAAAAAGGAATCACCAACAACATTCGCCAATGCGGCCAAATGCCGTAAAAAGCCATCATGACCAACAATACACCCAAAGACAATACAAAATCTAAAGCACCACCCAAAGAAGAAGACAATGGAATTATCAAACGTGGGAAATAGATTTTTTTAATTAATTCGCCACTGGTCACCACACTATTAGATGATTGCGTTAAAGTGTGGGCAAAAAAATTCCAAGGCACCAATGCCGAAAAAGCAAATAGCGCATAAGGGATTCCATCCGAAGGCATTTTTCCCAAACGCCCAAAAAACAAAGTAAAAACAAGCATCGTTGCAACTGGCTGTAAAATTGCCCACAAAGCGCCGAGCGCTGTTTGCTTATATCTAATTTTTACATCTCTTAATGCCAAAATAAACAAGAGTTCTCGGTATTCTAACAACTCTTTCAAATACAAATGGGATAAACCACTTTTGGCTTCTAGGCATAAAACAGGTGTTGGTGTTGAAGATAAAGCGGGTGGCACTTCGTTTATAGGCACTTGGGTTTTTGATTTTTCTTGATAAATAGCCCGTGTTTTCATGCGCCTGTATCCACGTCTTTGGCCCAATCACGATTAGCTTTATACCACGATACCATTTGTGCAATACCTGCCTCTGCAGAAACTTGCGCTTTCCAATGTAATAAAGACTGCGCTTTAGATACATCAGCCCAAGTCGCACGCACATCGCACAGAGCTTCTGGTTTAAATTGCAAAATAGCTTTTTTACCAATACTGCGTTCACATAAATCCAACATTTGCTGCAATGTATAAGGTTTATCAGATCCTAAATTAATGATCTGGTAACCTGTCAAATTCATGGCAGAAATAGTGCCCGAAGCCACATCTTCTACATAAGTAAAATCCCGTGATTGCAAACCATCTCCATAAATATCAATAGGGCGCGATTCATAAATTTTTTGCACAAAACGAAACAAGCTCATATCTGGCCGGCCGGCCGGACCAAACACAGTAAAGTAACGAAGCACCGTAGTGTTTATCTTATGTAAAGAAAAATAAGTATAACTCAGCACTTCGGCCGCTTTTTTAGAAGCCGCATAAGGCGACAAAGGAAAATCAGTCACATAAGATTCTTCAAAAGGAATTTGGTGATTTCCATACACGCTAGAAGTAGAAGCCAACACCATTTTTCTAATATTTAAAGCGCGGCAAGACTCAAGCACATGCAATGTACCTGTTAAATTAGTATCAAAATACACACCAGGCATTTCAACCGATGGGCGCACCCCTGCCCGTGCTGCCAAATGAAATATACCTTGAATTGGCATGCCTGCGTGCTGTTGCATGCGAACCATGCATTGGTTCAGTGTATTTGCATCCGTCACATCGACCTTTTCAAAACAAAACCGTGGATATTGTTTTAAAAATTCTAAACGCCAATGCTTTAAACGCACATCGTAGGCATCGTTTAAATTATCAATACCGCTAATAAAATGACCTTCTGTAAGCAATTTTTTTGCCACAAAAGAGGCAATAAACCCGGCAGCACCTGTCACAAAATAATGAGCCATAGAATTGTCTGATTAACGCGTTTACAGAATAGGTCAATTTTTATACTACAAACTAAAGTAACGAATATCCTTAGAAATATTATTTTTAACAAGCGCCGATCGCACATCAATAATCACGCCGTTTGGATTAAGTCCCATCAGCAGCTTAGATTGGCCCATATTTAAATAGGCCTGATGAGGCACCGCCAAAATAATACCATCTAACCCTACTAATTCGCTCATAGGCATTAATTTTAGCCCGTATTCTTCGTATGCAGCATGTGGATCGGCCAATGGGTCATGTACCAAAGTATGTACACCAAATTGGCGTAATTCAGAAATAATTTCTGGGACTCTGCTATTTCTTAAATCAGACACATTTTCTTTAAACGTAAGCCCCAAAATACCAACGCGTGCCCCTTTAATTCGACTGTCTGATAAACTCAGCATTTTAACCATGCGTTGCGCAATATGGGTGCTCATCGAATTATTAATACGGCGGCCCGCCAAAATAACCTGTGGTTGATAACCCAACTCTTCTGCTTTAGTCGTTAAATAATAAGGGTCCACACCAATACAATGCCCACCCACCAACCCAGGTGTAAATGGCAAAAAATTCCATTTGGTTCTAGCGGCAGCTAATACATCTTGTGTAGAAATGCCTATTTTATCAAAAATCAAAGACAATTCATTCATTAAGGCAATATTCAAATCACGCTGTGTGTTTTCAATGACTTTGGCCGCTTCTGCTACTTTAATAGACGAAGCCCTAAATAATCCAGCACTCACAAAAGATCCATACACCATAGCAATCCTATCAAGTGTTGATTTATCTTCTCCAGAAATAACTTTGGTAATTTTATCTAATGTATGTTCTTTATCACCAGGATTAATGCGTTCTGGCGAATAACCCAATTTAAAATCATGCCCCATGATTAACCCAGACACGCGCGCAATAACAGGTCCACAGATATCTTCTGTAACACCCGGATAAACGGTAGATTCAAAAACGACTACACTGCCCTTTTGAATCACACGGCCCACCATTTCTGATGCTTTTAATAAAGGCGTTAAATCGGGTCTGTTATTCTTATCTACAGGCGTTGGCACAGCCACAATAAAAAATGTTCTGTCTTTTAATTGTTGTTCATCATAAGTCATTTTAAGCGTGGTTTTTTTTAATACATCAAATGGCATTTCTGCGCTGCGATCGTAGCCACTTTTAAGTTCTTCTACTTTTTTGCAATCAATATCAAAACCCATGGTGGTTTCAAAATGCTCAGCGCAAGCCAGTGCCACAGGCAAGCCCACATAGCCCAGGCCAATAACGGCAATTTTTTCTGTCATGTTAAGTCCGTGTGATGAAGATATTGGTAAAAAATAAACCGGCAAAAAACCAAGATAAGACAGACACCCTTGGTATAATAAAATATCAAGTGCCCAAAGAGTCAAATTTTAACACATATTTATGATGTAACAAATATAAAAGATCATAAAAAATACACTTAGATTAAGATAACTTGTACAACAGTAAAAAATTACATTCATCATTAAATAAATCACAATTGTGTTGTAATTTAGCTAAAAAAAGACATGGATATGCTTGAATTTTTTTAAAGCATATGTTCTTGTTTTTGAGATGGCACATGAATTCAAGCGAATTTTATCATTCAAAAACATACTGCGCGAAATGAGTGTATTGTTTCTTGGACCGCGGCAAACCGGAAAATCTACTTTTGTTGAAAACACTTTTCCGCAAGCGCTTCGTCTTGACCTGCTTGATTCTTCGTTGTTTAGGGATTTGCAAAAAAATCCAAACGCTTTAAAGGAACTTGTTGCGGGTGCAAATTCCAATTTGATTTTTGTCGATGAAGTGCAAAAGATTCCCGAACTTCTTGACGTCGTTCAATCACTTATGAGGGAAAAACCTAATCTTCGCTTTATTTTAAGCGGAAGCAGCGCGCGCAAGCTGCGCAAACAGGGTACAAACTTATTGGGAGGACGCGCCTTCCCAGCCTATTTTCATCCCATTTGTTCAAAAGAATTTCTTCATCATCGAAAGGATTCATCAACACCTTCTTTAGATACGCTCTTAACGCGGGGTGGTTTGCCAAGTATTCTAAACGCCAAAGATCCTAGCCAACAATTAAATGCTTATGTGGGTGTTTACATTCAAGAAGAAATTCGCGCAGAAGCACTGACTCGAAATCTTGGTGACTTTAATCGATTTTTGGATATCGCGGCCTTAACAAATGGCGAACAAATTGATTTTTCCGGAATTGCCCGCGATGTTCAACTTTCACCTCGGACCGTCGCGTCCTATTACGGTATATTGCAAGACACATTAATTGGGTATCTGCTCGAACCTTACCGAAAAACAAAAACACGTAAAGCGGTCGCAACACCCAAATTTTATTTTTTCGATTTAGGGGTTGTTCATCGTCTTATCGGTCGTGAAAAATTGCCAAAGGGCACGCCTGAATTAGGCAAGGCTCTCGAACATTTTATTTTCACCGAACTTCTTGCCTATAAAGACTATGTAGACAACACGCTTGCTCTGTTTTATTGGCGATCATTGACTCAGTTTGAAGTTGACTTTGTGGTTCAGATAAAAAACGAAATTTGGGGAATCGAAGTTAAAAGCACCGATCATGTGGATAAAGATGATTTTAAAGGATTGCGTGCACTTGCAGAAGAAATTCCCCATTTAAAGAAAATCGTTGTTTGTATGGCCATTCGTCCAAGTAAAACAAGTGACGAAATTACCGTTCTGCCGCTACAGACGTTCTGCGAAAAACTTTGGTCTAAGAGCCTGATCTAACCCCAAAAAAACGAGAAAAAAAAAGATGCAGAGATGATTATCTTTGGATTTTTTGCGGATACTTTTAAAGAGATTATGAACAGGCCCTAGATTATTCAGATAAAAGAGGCGCAAGTTCTGTTGGATTTGGGTGTTTTGCAAGAAGCGTTTCTAATTGTGCGCGTGCACGAATGTAAGAATCAAAATCTGATTTTTCGATTTGTGCGTTCACATAAGCCAAAAGCATGGATAGTCTTTCTTTTTTTTCTGTTGACCCTTCATACCATTGTTTTTTAAATTCAAGTTCCAATTCGTCATTAATTTCTGATTTAAATTTTGGAATTTTTTCAAATTCTTCATTTGACATATGTATCCAAAAATGGGCCGTAGATTCATTTGCTTGAGAAAAAACACAACTCACTGTTAAATCATATTTACTCAAAGAAGGACGCGACTGAAGCAGCTGTGTTAACGCTTTTATTTGCCAAGGCAATAGCTCCAAAGGACTACGTTTAAAATTAAATACTCCGGTAATTTTTGGATTATCTAAAAAACCATTCAATACAAGACTATATTCTTTTGGAAACTTTTCTTTTAGCGCAATTAAATAATCAATCGCGTCTTCAAATCTTCGCGTTGTGTCAGGAATTATATCAGAAGAAAACGTTTCGAAAAATAATTTTTTTTCAACTTGGCTTAAATGATTAATGTAATTTTTTCTTTTTGTAGACAATCTATCTAAGTCCACAAAACGTTCCAGATGCTGTGTGCTTTCTTGATCAATTTTATGCTGCACTGATTTAAAATATTCTTGCAGTGCACGGTAAAGAAGTGGACATTTTCTTTTAAGTCTAATTCCACCATAACACACATAATCCATCACAGATTCGGCAATAAATTCGCGGGGGTTAGTTTGCCCATAACCGGTTACAGATTGTGTGGCAAAATTGTCTTTCCAGTGTCCGTGTCTTCTATATTTTGAATCATACACAAAATGTTGTTCCACCCAATCAATTAAAGGAATTTTTTTAGCATTGGGATCCTGTGGATTTTCTGAAATATGAATAAAATTCCTAAAATCATACATATGGGCAAGTTCATGAACAGCCGTATCTGGATTATTTTGGGTATAAAGAACGGCGTTTTTTTCTTGGCCTACTTGAGTCTTAAAACCAGTTACACCAGCCGCTCCATCCGAAGAATGACGATAACCGCTATAATTTCTAACTTCACCATGCATACCGTCAATTCCTTGCGAACCAATGATCACATGCATGGGATCTTGTGTGGCTTGTTCTGACTGACCATTTAAAGCAACGGCCTCTGCCATTATTTTGAGAAACCCAACTGTGCGTTTAATATGTGTAGGGCTCACATGTTTAGGCACATGCACAGAAATTCCTGGAGATAATGAAAAATGGTAAGAAAATAAGCGATTTAAAAGCCCTTGCCTAAGTGCATCTTTAATTTTAACTTGAAGTGAAAAGCCAGCGGGAGAATCAATACTTTGTAATGCTGTCGAATATTTTGACATTTCTTGATAGAGATGCTGAACCAATGCATCCAGACTTGGGTGCTCTGTAGATTGTGTGTGATCTCTTAAATAAGAACGCAACATAGGCGCATATCTATCTGCGTACTTAAGTCCCATATCCATTGCTGTTTTTAGAATATCGCGACCTGGGTTATTAAAAAACTCATTTAATTTTTTTTGTTGTTCTTCTCGCGGCAGATAAGAAGGGGCGAACATACCATCAACAACAGGAAAGCTCTTTTGTAAAGACCATACTTCATGGTCCACACGATCATCAAATAAATGACCCTGTTTGCTTAATTTAAAAATAGTATCGACCAATCGATTCAAATACGCCGGCGTCTGCTCCAAATAAGGTTCTCTTAAAATCACAGCGGCCCTAATGTCTTGCTTAACGGCTTTTTCTTGTTCGCTTTCTTGACGAGAAATAGTTCGGTGCGCATCGCGCGCTTTTGCACCAGTATCGCTTTTTAACAACATCAAACGATGCTTTGCTTTTTCAATCGCTTGTTCTCTTTTTTTATGTAATGATTCTTGATTAAGAGAGCCGTGATGAGACGAAAGACGAAAATATTCGCTTAAAAAAACACGTAGAAAAATAAGTTGTTCGTAAGGTGTATGATTTTCACCTTGCATACACTTAAGTAAGTGCTGATTTACAAAATCATCTTGTGTGTCAAGTAGCGACATGAATGCATCCAGATCGTTTTGCCTGATTAAAAACAAATGATGGGACGCAATCATATCAGATAACACATGAAAAACGGCGGGGTAGTCCAAAGCATTGGTATCTACACAAATAATAAAGTGATGCTTAATGTAAAATAATGCAACCCATAAAATTACCGCCAATAGAGAAGCGGCTACAAAAAAGATATAAAAAACTTGTCGAATCCCATATGCAA
>Ga0154020_10000212_pt1 | contig 68387 bp, 60 predicted proteins | sample Klosneuvirus_201_FD_109709 | JGI IMG/M metagenome (GOLD analysis project Ga0154020, IMG submission 109709) | Active sludge microbial communities from wastewater, Klosterneuburg, Austria - Klosneuvirus_20160825_MG | ecosystem: Engineered > WWTP > Aerobic digester > Activated sludge | place...
ACAGTAGTTAAGCCTCCGCCGCCGATGATACTGCACTGCGGGAAAGTAGGTCATCGCCGACTCTTGAGCCCTCCAAGGTAAACCTCGGAGGGCTCTTTTCATTTTTGGACTGTGGGCTCGGGCCCGGTGACCGCCCCGTGTGGCCCCGCGCGGGGCACCCCTGCGCGTCAGGGGCACGTTCCGCTGAGCACCCAGTCCACAAACGCCGCGATGTCATCCTGGTCGGCATTCCCGTCCTGGTTCACGTCCGGGCTCCCGCTGCACGGCTCCCCGCCCGAGATGGCCTCCACCAGCCGTCCAACATCGGCGAGGTTCGCGACGCCGTCTCCGTCGAAGTCCGGCGGTCCGGCCCGGACGGCGAACGGCGCGGAGGTCGCCTGCCCGCAGAGCCCCGTCACGACGCAATCAAACACGGACGCTTCCGTGATGGGAGGCGTGAGCAGCACCGAGTAGTCGCCGTCCGAGGGGCCGTTCGTCTGGCCCGTACCGCCCGGGATGGGCACGCCGCTTCGCCGCCACTGATAGGTCATGGGCGGCGTACCGCTCACGCGGAGCATCAGGCGAGCACGCTCCCCGGCGCAGACTCCGAGGGTTGCCTCCTGCGATTCGATCCTCGCCTCGTAGGGTGCGCCGAGCATCGCGACCCCTGAGCGGCCTTCCGTCATGCCGGCGAGCCACAGCCGTCCGTCCATCTCGCACATGGAGCTGGGAACAAGAACGCCGACTCGGCTGAACGGCGGGGCCGTCCACACCTCGCCATCCCAGGATGCCAGGTTGGACGCGGAAGCGGTGGGGCCCGACACCAGGATGTTTCCCGAAGCGAAGACGCGGCCTTGCCATTCCGCGATGCTCCAGACCTCGCCGCCCCCGAGGGCGACGTCCAATCCAGCACCGAGAGGGTGCCACACGGTGCCGTCCCAGCGTGCGATGTTTCGGGCGCTGGACCCACCGGCGACCAGGAAACTGCCGCCCACGATCAGGTCCGGACCGCTGGAAAGGAGGCAGTTCACGTGGCCCGAGGGGGCACCGGGAAGGTCCTGCCAGTCGTGCCCATCCCAGACTGCCATGGAGCGGGCCGGGCCTTGCAGGCGATCGCCGGCGGCGAGGAGCAGGCCGTCGTGGGAAGTGAGGGCGTGGACGTGCATCGGGAGCGTGCCGAGCCTCCGCCATGTGGCGCCATCCCACGCTGCGGCGCCCGGGGCTTGCACGCCTCCGATCTGCGAGAAGGTCCCGGCCGCGATGAGTTCGCCACGGTGCACGGCGAGGGCGAGCACGGCCTCTCCGGCGGCGAGGTCGACGGCGGAGGGCAGGGGGCGCCAGGCCGAGCCATCCCAGCGAGCGACGGTTGCGGCGCCCGAGAGCCCCAGCGAGCGGCCGCAGGCGAAGAGTTCGGTGCCGCGAGTTGCGAGCGCGTAGATCACGGCTCCGCCGGGCGCGGGCATGGCGTGCCACGCGCGGCCGTCCCACGCGGCGCAGGCGCTGGTGGTGACGCGATGCTCGTACCAGCCCGCGGAAGTGAAGCGGCCGGCGACGACCAACCTCTGGGGCGCCGGACCTTCGGCGTCGGGGTCCCAGGGGACGCAGGTGTACGCGTCCTGGTCTGTTTGCAATGACCGGCCAAAGAAGAGCGTGTCTTGGCACTGGCCGCGGGCGGAAATGGTGGCCCCGGCAACCACGCCCAAAGCCACCGCCGCCGCGAGCCGCGCTGTGCGCATCGCCTGCACTCCTGGTTGCCCTGCACGAGGCCGCGGGCCGAGTGGCCCGTGATCAGTCTAACGGGGGAGTGTGGCCTTGGCAAGACCGGATTGCTGGCGGCGCCGCGTTGAGCGGCGTGACAGGTGCCCGTCAGGAGGGACGTTTGGAGGCCACGAGCGGGCCGCGAAATGCCGAGGGGCGGACTCGAACCGCCGACCTCCGGGTTATGAATCCAGCGCTCTAAACCAGCTGAGCTACCTCGGCGGAGGGACGGAAGGGTATGCCGGGAGGCGTAGGGCGGCGAGCCGTCGGAGCGAGAGGGCGGTCGCACAGGGTGGGCGGGCATTCAGCGGGGCGGCGTGAGAGCCCGGATGGGTCTTCGGGCCTCGTCGGCCTGTGGGCCCGCGCCGGGCATCCGGGGCACGCGGTCCGCGCGTCAGCGTGCTGGGTCGGGGAGGAGCCCGCGGTAGTACGCGGCTCGGCGGCTTTCGCCGGCCTCGTCGAGGAGGCGGGCGAGTTCGGTGGCGGCGGGGACGAGCGGGGCGGGGAGGGGGCTGGTGCCGTCGTCGATGCGGTCGATGGCGTGCTGAAGTGTGGAGAGCGCCTGGGGGTGGTTGCCCTGGGCGGCGAGTACGCGGCCGAGGCTGGCCTCGGTGATGGCGAGGGGGAGGGCGTTGGGTTCGAGGGATTCCAGGCGGATGCTGAGGGCTTCGGTGAAGGCGCGGGCGGCGTCGTCGAGGCGGTTGAGGCGGAAGTAGCAGGTGCCGAGGCTGTGGGACATGTGGCCGAGCGCCGGGTGGCGTGCGGGGTAGACGTCGCGAGCGCCGACGAGCACGGACTCGAAGAGGGGCAGGGCCTCTTCGAGGCGGCCGAGGGTTCCGAGCATGGTGGCGAGGTTCATTCGCGACTGGAGGACGAGCGGGTGATTTGGATAGAGCAGTTCCTCGCGCATGAGGAGGGACTCACGGATGAGGCGTTCGCCGGTTTCGGCGTCGCCCCTGTCGAGGTAGACGCCGGCAAGGTTGTTGAGGCTCTCGGCGACCGGGAGGGAGTGCGCTTCATCGGAGAGGGACCGGCGGATGGCGAGTGCGCGCTCGTGGGCCCGGATGGCCTCGTCCGTCCGGCCCAGGGCCCGCAGGGCCGTTCCCCAATCGTTCCAGGCTCTGGAGGTATCTTCGTTCTCTTCACCGCGGGCGGCGATGTGCTGGTCGAGTGCCTCGTGGAAGAGGCGTTCGGCCTGCTCCGGGTCGCCGGTGCGGAGGCGGAGGAAGCCCATGTCCATCTTGCTCTCGGCAAGGTCGTGGTGATCCGCTGGAAGGAGTTCCAGCCTGGTGGACATCGCGGCGGAGAGCTCTTCCTCGGCGATCTGGTAGTCTCCGAGCGTCACGTACACGCGGCCGATGGCGCTGCGGACGGAAGCCTGCACGAGGGGCTGGGTGTGCAGGTCGAACTGGGCGCGCTCGCGGGCCTGCTCCATGGCATCGCGGACGGAGACATCGGGCCCGAGGTTGTCGGGGCTGGCGGCCTCGAGGACCTGGCGGAAGAAGTCCGCGACCTTTTCGGCCTGATCGCGGGCGACGTACGCGGAGTCACGCTCATGGGAGGCGGTGTCGGCCTGCTGGGCGATGCCGCCCCCGCCCGCGAGGAGGAGGAGGCAGGAGAGCGACCCGAGGGAGACGCCGACGGGGTTTCGTCTGACGAACTTGGAGGTCCGGTAGGCGATGGTGTCTTTGCGAGCGCGGATGGGGAGGCGCGTGAGGTAGCGGTCGAGGTCTTCGATGAGGGCATCGACGGAGGCGTAGCGGCGGGCGAGGTCTCTGTGGAGGCAGGCGAGGATGATGGTGTCGAGGTCACCGCGGAGCGTTCGGCTGAGGCGTTGGGAGTCGGGCCCGGGCGGGTGCGTGACGTTGGACGTGGGCGTGGGGCCCCGCGTGGGGTCGGTGGGAGCGGTCTTGGGTCTGGTGACTGCGAGGCTGGGGCGGGTGGGGTCGGTGCCGCAGACGACGCGCTCGATCTCCTCGAACGAGCGGGTGTGGAACTCGTAGGGTCGAGCGCCGGTGAGGACCTCGAAGAAGACTACGCCGAGGGAGTAGACGTCCGAGGCGGTGGTGATGGGCAGACCGCGGATCTGCTCCGGGCTGGCGTATTCCGGCGTGAGGCGGCGGAACTGGGGCGCGGTGACGGACTCGGCGCGGGAATGGGGTCCGAGCACCTTGGAGATGCCGAAGTCGAGCAGCTTGGGCTCGCCCTCGGGGGTCACGAGGATGTTTGAGGGCTTGAGGTCGCGGTGGACCACGAGGCTCTGGTGGGCGGCGCGGACGGCGTCGCAGACTCGGCGGAAGAGTCGGACGCGGTCATCGGTTGCGAGGCCTTTCCTGGCGCAGAAGGTGTCGATGGGGAGGCCTTCGACGAACTCCATGACGAGGTACGGGCGGGCGTCGGGGGTTACTCCGGCATCGAGGAGACGTGCGATCCCCGGGTGGCTGAGTGCGGCGAGGGTTCTGCGTTCTGCACGGAAGCGGCGGAGGACCTCTTCGGAGTCCATGCCTCGCTTCACGACCTTGATGGCGACGCGCTGGGTGAGGTGTTCATCGTCGCGCTGTGCCTCGTAGACAACTCCCATGCCGCCGGCATCGAGCCTTCGGAGCAGCGTGTAGGGGCCGAGTGCGATCCCGACGAGGTCGTCCTCGGGGTCTGTGGGGAGGAGTGCCTGGAGCGGGGAGCCGAGCGCGGGGGCGTCGAGGAAGCCGTCGTCCTCGGCGTACTCGAGGAGCGAGCGGACCTCGGCGGCGAGTTCGCGGTTCTCGCCGCACTCACGATCGATGGCGGGCTGCCGCTCACCGGGCGGGAGGACCATGATGCGGTGGTAGACCTCCTGGGCCCGATGGAAGAGTGGAGGGCTCACCGGGCCTCCGACTGGGAGAGTTCGCGGCGGAGCCACGTGCGGGCGAAGGCCCACTCTCGAGCGACGGTGCTTGCCGAGACCCCGAGCGCCTGAGCGACCTGGTCGACTGGCAGGCCGACGTAGTATCGGAGTTCGACGATGCGGGCCTTCTGCGGGTCGAGGGCGGCGAGCTTATTGAGGGCGTCGTCGAGCGAGGCGTGGTCGATGGTCTCCGCGTCGCTGGCGAGGGAGTCGCCCTCGAGCCGAACTGGAGTGACGCCCCCTCCACGCTTGTCCCTGGCCCTGGCCCTGGCGTGGTCGGTGAGGATTCGGCGGATGGCGATGGCGGCGGCGCCGAAGAAGTGGGCGCGGTTATCCCAGGAGGTGTCGCTGGGGCCGACGAGCCTGAGGTAGGCTTCGTGAACGAGCGAGGTGGGGCTGAGGGTGTGTTCGCGGCGTTCGCCGGCCATGTGCTTCGCCGCGAGCGTGCGGAGTTCCTCGTAGACCAGTGGGAAAAGCTCGTTGGTGGCGGCGGAGTCGCCCTGTCTCGCGCGGGAGAGCAGTTGCGTGACGGCGGCGGGGGTGTGATCGCGGGGTGAGGTCATCGCACGGTTCGCAGGGCTTGCAGTACGGGGCGCTGTCCCGCCCGCTCGTCATGCGTCATTGGGGCGGATCGACTGTCAGCCGGGTCGGAGGTATCAGCACGCGCCCGCTCCAGGGGCACCGGATACGCTGCCCGGTCCGGTCAACAGCTCGGCGAGCCCAAGACGTGCGTAACTATATCAGGACAGGAGGTTGACATTGACGGGATCAGGGATGCGAGTGGGAGCCCTTGGCAGGCCAGCGGTGGGGCGGGGATTGGCGGTGTTGGTCTGGGTGCTGGTCGCGGGTCACGCCGTGGGAGCGGACCGGGTGCGACTGTCGACCGGGGAGGTTCTCGACGTCACGGTGGTGCGGGTGACGGAGGCTGCCATCGTCGCCGAACACCCGGTGCTCGGGACACTGATTCTCCCCAGGGAGCACGCGGAACTCGTGGGTGGTGAGGCGAGCGGGAATGGCGAAGCGCCGGCCGGGAAAGCCCGAGAACCGGAGCCTGCCAGTCCGGTCCCGGCTCTTCCGCCAGCGGTCGCGTGGAAGCGGTCGATCAGCATGGGCCTCAGCGGCACGGAGGGGAATGCGGAGTCGGCCAGCGGCCGGGTGGGGCTGGACGCGAAGCGGAGCACGCCCGCGATGGACACGGCGTTTGCGGCTGGGTATTTCTACGCGACCAGCGAGGGCAACCGGACGAAGAATCGCGCCGAGGTGGGGATTCGCAACGACTGGAAGTTCGGCGACAGTCGCTGGGGGCTCTTCGCGCAGGGCAAGGCCGAGTACGACGAGTTTCAGGATTGGGACCTGCGGTTGTCTGGGGCGCTCGGACCGAGCTATGAGTTGATACGGACGGAGGCGACGAGCCTGCGCGGGCGGGCGGGTCTGGGGCTCAGCCGTGAGCTTGGCGGAGAGTCCAACTCGGTGACTCCGGAGGCGATCTTCGGGCTGGACCTTGAGCACAAGGTGTCGGAGCGGACGGTGCTGAAGGCGGGGGTGGAGTGGCTCCCGAGCCTCTCGGAGGTGCCGGAGTTTCGGGCCGGCGGGCACGTGGGGATGAAGACGGTGCTGGACGCGGCGGCGGGGATGAGCCTGCATGCCGGGGTCGCGGATAGGTACGACAGCAGCCCCGGGGCCGGCGTCGGGCGGAACGATTTCGAGTACTTTGTGACGCTAGGATGGGAGTTCTGAGCGGCGGGAGCCCCCGGCACGGCCGGGGAGCAGGCTGCCCGGTCGATCAGCGCTGCGTTCATCGGGGCGCGGCGGCGGGCTTTCAACGGAGAACACAGATGGGCTTCATCCAGGAGTTTCGTGACTTCGCGATCAAGGGCAACGTGTTTGACATGGCGATCGGTGTGATCATGGGAGGTGCGTTCGGCAAGATCGTGGGCTCGCTGATCGAGAACGTGCTGAACCCGCTCATCGGCAAGATCGCGGGCAACGTGGACTTCACGAACCTGTACATCAACATCTCGGGGGCGACGCTGGCGGACGGCACGTCGTATGCGGATGCCAAGAAGGTGGGCGCGATGCTGGGGTACGGCTCGTTCATCGGGGACATCATCAACTTTCTGATCCTGGCGTTCGTGGTGTTCTTGATGGTGAAGATGTACTCGGCGGCGCGGAAGCGGTTCGAGGAGCAGAAGCCCGTGCCGGCGCCGGCGGGTCCGACGCCCGATCAGAAGCTCCTGACCGAGATCCGCGACCTGTTGGCGAAGCGGTGATAGGGTGATCATGTCAGATCAAGGGGCTCCGGCGCCGGCCGGGGCCCCTTTGTGCATTGGGGTCTGGGGCGTTGGGCGGCCCTCGGCGGAGCCCGGGCGTGCGGGGCGGGTACGATGGGGGACACGGGGCGGCGTGCGGGGATTCCCGCGATGAGCCATCCCGGGTGACGCGGGCGCCAGCGACCGGGCGAAGAGCCTTGGATCGGGCGGAACCAGCGAGCGATCCGAACCGGAATACTGAGTGGGCGGGCGTAGTAGGAGGGCGTGTGTATGTCGAAGCGCGATGGATTCCGTGGGGATTCGTGGGGGGCACCGATCGAGGCGCTGGAGAGCCGCCAGTTGCTCGCGGGGGTGACGGTGCTGACGCACGGGTATGAGGCGAGCGGGAGTTTTCCGGACTGGGTGAGCGCGATGAGGCTGGCAATCGAGAGCCGCGCGGGCACGCCCTCGGTGGACACGCGGGCCCTGCACCTGGTGGTGGCGGGCGATGGGAGCGAATCGACGCTGTTTGATTCGCGGGGGCAGGGGCAGTTCTTCCAGGCCGGGCGGGCGGAGGCGGTGATGAGCGTCGACTGGGCGTCGGCGTCGAACAACAACGTCGCGCCCTCGCTGGGGCCGCTGGTGGACACACGGCTGATCGCGCAGAACATTTTTCTCTCGCTCTTTGGCGTGACGTCGGAGGTGGGGAACCCGGCACCGCTCGCGGAGCTGCCGATTCACCTGGTCGGCTTTGACCGCGGCGCGGGCGTGATGTCCGAGCTTGCGTGGCTGCTGGGGCAGAAGGGCATCTGGGTCGAGCAGGTGACGGCGCTGGACGCGCATCCGCTGACGTCTGCGGACCCGATCCGCGCCGGCGGGGCGGACCCGGGGATGGCGTTCTACTCGAACACGCTGTATCTCGACAACTACTACCGCACCAATGACGCGTCGTGGGCGAACGCCTCGGGGCAGAGCCTGGCCGGCGCGTACAACCGCCTGCTGGACCCGATCCTCGGCCTGCACCCGGATGTCCATGCGGCGTACTACGGCTCGATCGACGTGACCGCGACGACGGACGGGGACGGGAGGGTCATCGACAACAACTGGTACGGGGGCGCGCCGCTGGGTCCTCGGACGGCGTCGGGTTTCAAGTACTCAAGGCTGGGTGGCGGGCCGACGTTCCTGGAGGGCCGGCTCTCGCAACTCGGCGGCGTGGCGGTCAGGCCCGCGGCGCCGACCAGCGGGGACCAGTGGCCGAACGTCGCGGGGATGACGATCGCAGCGGGCGCGACGGTGAGGCCGAGCCAGCCTCTGACGGTGCCCTTTGCGTTCGGCGATCGCGACAGCGGCGCGACGATTCACTTCTTCTACGACACGGACACGAACCCGTACAACGGGTGGGTGGGCCAGGCGGCGATGGTGAACATGCCGCAGACCGCGTTCGTCAACTCGACGGTGCAGATCACGGGGACGGACATCCCGACGGGCGCGTACTACCTGATGGCGTCGGTGAGCGACGGGCAGCACACTCGGTACTCGTACGCACAGAACCTGGTGACGGTGCTCAACGGGTTTGACTACGAGGCGGTGTTCCCCGAGGGGTACGCGGCGGACCACATCAACGAGTTCGTGCCGATCACGAACACGAACGGCGTGCCCGTGACCTATGAGCTGCACGCCCGGTACGAGACTGGGGACCGCGACCAGTTGATTGCCAGCGGCACGATCGCGGCGAACACGCGGGGCGGGGTGACGATCGCGGAGACGCGCGACCCCGGCGCCACGATCGTCCGCAAGAACGAGCCCTACGCGCTGGTGCTGCGTTCGACGCTGCCATTGGCGGCGACGTTCAGCCACTATGACTTCGGCACGACCATCGGGGAGTCGTTCACGTACCAGCGTTCCACGCAGTGGACGTTTGCGGACGGCGTGAAGGACAACGTGCTGGGGCGGGACTTCATCCTGGTGTACAACCCGACCGGGTCTGTCGCGCCCGTCACGCTGGAGCTGTACACGGTCGAGGGGCTCGTGTACACCGACACTCGGAACGTGGGGGCCGAGCGGCGGGGGGGCTGGAGCATCTCGGACATCAGCGAGCTGGGGCTGGGGGCGTATTCCGCCCGGGTGACGTCCACCGCCCAGATCGTCGCGAGCCAGTCGAGGTATCAGCCCGGGAGGGCGCGGGGCTATGGGGCGCTGGGGTCTCCCGAGGGCGGGGCGCTCGCGGGCATTGTTCCCAGGATCAACTTCGACGATTCGTTCTATGACGAGAACGGCGACGACCAATCCGGGACGCGCTACACGGCGGACGCGTTCGTCTCGGTGCTGAACACGAACAACGCCCCCGCGACGATCACGCTGCACTTCTTCGTGGACAAGATCGGGCAGAACGACCCCGCGCCCATCCCGCGGGTGGTCATCGCGCCCGCGCGCGGGAGAACCACGCTGAGCATCCGCGACCTGGGGCTGCCCAGCGGGAGGCAGTTCGGAGTCGTATACCGCAGCAACATCGCGGTCACGGTCTCGGGCTCGGTCTACCAGGGCCAGGACGGGACGGGCGTGGTGGCGGCGACGTATGCCGCGACGCAGTGGCTGTTCGGCGAGGGATACATGGACGCGGATCGCGCGGGCGGGCAGATCATCGAGGACATCTATCTGTTCAACCCCGGCGCGTCCGACCTGGACGTCACCATTACCTTCACGTTCACCGACGGGGGCACCGTGACCATCGTGAAGTCGCTGGACGCCCGGGAGCTGGACGACGTGAGCGTCGATCAGCTCACGCAGGTCACCGGGCGGGCCCGCGAGCAGTGGTACGGCGTGAAGATCACGGCGCCGACGTACTTTGTCGCGGGGATGGAACACTGGGACGGCGGCAACGGCGGCGGGTTCCAGACCCTGGGCTCGATGTTCGGGTCGATCACGAACTTCGCGGGCGTGCTCACGCTGTAGCGGGGGCCGTGGGGGTGAGTGCCGTACGGATGGCGGCGGCGGCCGACGCGGGGTCGGGCGCGCCGCACACGGCGCTGCTGACGGCGGCACCCTTGCAGCCTGCTTCGGCGAGCGTGCGCGCATTGGCGGCGGTGACGCCCCCGATGGCCAGGTGGGGAATGTCGCGGACGCCGGGTTCGGCGAGGTATTCGCGGAGGAAGTCCGGCCCGGCGAGGAGGGGCTTGTGCTTGGTGGTGGTGGGGAACATCGGGCCCACGCCGCAATAGTCCGCGCCGGCGTCGCGGGCGGCTCGGGCCTGCGTGAGGTCCTGGGTAGAGACACCGACGAGAAGTTCCCGCCCCGCGAGGGCTCGGACCGCGCGGACCGGGAGGTCTGTCTGGCCCAGGTGCACGCCTTGGGAGCCGCTGGCGAGGGCGATATCGGGGCGGTCGTTGATGATGCACGCGATGGCTCGCTCGCGGCAGAGGGCGGCGAGGTCTGTCGCGCGGTCGAGGAGTTCCGCGTCGGGCAGGCTCTTCTCGCGGAGTTGCAGGCAGTCGGCACCGCCCTGGGCGGCCTGCTCGGCGACGCGGAGCCAGGACCGACTGGCGCAGAGAGACTCGGTGATGAGGACGCAGAGACGCCACTGCACGCGTCGGCCGGAGCCCAGGGCGTGCACGAGGGCTGCGCTGGAGGTGTAGCAGCGATAGCGGAGGGTCTGGAGGTGTGCGGCACGCGGGGCGTCGGTCAGTTTGGCGACCTCTTCGAGGGTGCGGAGGGCCTCGGAGGCCCGGGAGGCGTTGAACTCTGCGACCTCGGCGAGCCCGGAGGGCCGGGGCGGAGTGGGGGGCGGGATGGCGGTCCCGACGTCGCCGGGCACGTTTCGGTTGGGGGTGAGCACTCCGGAAGGCCCTGCAAGAGCTGCGGCGTGAAGGCGGAGCTCGTGCCTCAGGTGCTTGAACTGCTCGGAGAGGTCCGCGCGGTCGAGGGCGAAGCGGGCGAGGTCTTCAAGCACCCTGAGGGCCTCGCAAGCCCGGTTGCCGCTGGCGTCGATGATCCGGAGGCGGGCGGTCACGTCGAACGATATGTGGCGGGGGGGGCTGGCGGGGCGGGGCTCTCGCGCAGACAATGGCCCCGTGCCCGACGATGCGCCACCCCAGCAGCCGATCGAACTTGCGCCGAAGGCGACGGCGCGCCCGCCGCGCGTGGGGGGCGAGGTGGTGCTGCGGCCCGAGGCGGACGGGGCGATCGACGCGATGCTGGCGGATGTGTATCTGCACGCGTCGAACTGCGTGCGGGCATTTGGCGATTTTCACGTCGCGATCGGGGCGACAGCGGGCGTGGAGACGGCGCTGGTGAGGTTGCTGTACGACCTGAACTACCGGGACTTTCCGTGGAGCCGCACGAGGCTGTGGATGACCCAGGAGTGCGGGACGGACGGGCGGGGAGAGGGCTGGCCAGTGCTGGAGGGCACGGTGGTAGCGCAATCGGGCATGCCTGTGGAGCAGGCGCACCGCATAGACCTGTCGCTGCCGGCGCCCTCGGAGGAGTACGAGCGGCAGTTGCGGGAGCACCTTGGCTGGCGGCCCAAGGGGCATGACAGGCTGGACCTCGTGCTGGCGACGATTGACGAAGAGGGGAACCTGCCCTGGGCGACGCATCACGGGGCGGAGGATGGCGCGCTGTGCGTGGAGTGGACCGGGCCGGATGGGCGGGCGCGAGCGGGGCTGACACCGTTTGTCGTTGGCGCCTGCCGCTGCGTCTGCGTGCTGGCGGTGGGGAGCGGGGTGCGCGGAGCGATCACGAGGCTGGAGGCGGCGCAACGGGGCGGGCCCCTGGTGCCCGGGCAATCGCTGCGGGCGACCGGGGGCGACGTGCGGTGGTACATGGATTACGAGGCGTGCCCGTCGTTCCGCGCGGGGGGCAAGGCGGACCCGGGGGCGGAGAGCGGGCCCTCCACATCGGAAAGGACCGGGTAACGCAGCGCATGGCGACACTCACGATCAAACCCAACGAGCGGGTGACATTCCGCGTGATGCACGAGGACGACCATGTCGCGGTGGTGGGCAAGCCCCCGGGCGTAGTGACGATGCCCGGGCTCGGGCACGACGACGACTCGTTGCTCAACGGGATGTTCGCGCGGTGGGGGTCGCGGCTGCAGAATCTCGGGAGGGCGAGGGACTTCGGGCTTCTGCATCGGCTGGACAGGGACACGAGCGGGCTGGTGATGGTGGCGCTGACGCCGGGGGCGTACGACGCGCTGCGGCGGGCGTTTGAGCGGCGCGAGGTGCAGAAGTTCTATTGGGCCGTCTGCCGGATGGCGCCCAAGCGGGCGTCGGGCGTGGTGAGAAAGCCCCTGGAGGAGTTTCAGGGTGTGATGGGCGATGACTCTCGCACGCGGAAGCTCAGCCGCATCGGGAACGCGGGGAAGGAGGCGCTGACGGCGTTTCGAGTGCTGTCGGCCTCTCCGAAGGGCGCGTTGCTGGAGTGCCGGCCGGTCACGGGAAGGCTGCACCAGGTGCGTGTGCACCTCGCGGCGCTCGGGGCGGCGATCCTGGGCGATGATGCCTATGGCCCCTCCGAGGTGAGGCGGGCCTCTCCGCGGCTGGCGTTGCACGCGCACCGCCTCGCGTTCACACACCCGGTCACGGGAGAGAAGATCGACGTGAAGTCGCCCTGGCCGGCGGACCTGCGGCGGCTGCTCTCACGGCTGGGGCTCGAGCGGCCCGATCTCGCGAAGCCCGGCCGGACCCGGTCCTCAGACGGGGTCCAGGGCGCCCATGAAGTCGAGGATGACTGACTGAGAGACGAGAAGCCCGGGCTCGGTGAGGCGCCACCGGGACGGCTCGCTATCGAGGTGGCCCGCACGGCTCGCGGCGTCGGCGACGGCACGAAGCCGGGCCGCGGCTCCCGGCGAGACGCGCTCGGCCTGGGTCAGGGTGGGAGCCACGTCGAGGCCCTCGGAGAGGCGCAGGCCGGTCATGAGCACTTCGGCGAGGGCGCGGCGGGGGTCGGGCGTCTCGACATCGACCACGGGGGCAAAGCCCCTCTCACCCTGCGAGAGATAGTCGTCGAGCCGCGGGGCGTTCTTCCAACGCATGCCCGCGACGTGCCCGCTCGCCGACGGGCCGGCGGCGAGCCACTGGCCCTGACGCCAGTACACGAGGTTGTGGCGGCACTCGTCGCCCCGGGCCGCGAAGTTGCTGACCTCGTAGCGTTGCAGCCCGGAGGCGGCGAGGAGGGCGGGCGTGAGCCGGAACATCTCGACCTCGTCGTCTTCGGGTGCCTGCGTGACCTGACCCCGGGAGAGGCGTGCGGTCATGGCGGTGCCGGGCTCGTAGGTGAGGTTGTAGCAGGAGAGGTGGGAGAGCCCGAGGGCGAGGGCGGCGCGCAGGTCCTGTTCCCAGTCGGCGACGGTCTGTCCGGGGATGCCGAAGATGAGGTCGATCGAGGCACGCGGAACGCCGGCGCTGCGGGCGAACCCGAGCGCCTCGGGCACCTTGTCGGGGTCGTGCCAGCGTTCGAGGGTCCTGAGGTGGGCGCGGTCAAAGGACTGCGCACCCATGCTGACGCGCGTGACGCCGCCGGAGGCCAGGACCGCGGCGAGGTCCGGGGTGACGGTCTCCGGGTTGCACTCGACGGTGAACTCGGAGAGCTGGGACAGGTCGTAGGTGGAGGCGAGGGAGGCGAGGAGGCGCTCCCAGAGGGGCGTGGCGAGGAGGCTGGGCGTGCCACCCCCGACGAAGATGGTGCGGAGCGGTGCGGCCCAGGGGCTCAGGGCCCGGAGTTCCTGGATGAGGCGGTCGACGAACGCGGGCTGGCGGTCGCGGGTGTCCACGAGGCTGTAGAAGTCGCAGTAGTGGCACTTGTGGAAGCAGAAGGGGACGTGGATGTAGAGAGAGGGAACTTCACCACGGGGAGGTGGAAGGACGGCCCCGGCGTGAGGTCGGGCGGGCGGGAGTTGGCTGAGAGGGTGGTTCACGGGGTTGAAATGGCGCTGGCGTTGGGGCTTCGGACCCCGTATCATAAGAGCGGGGCTGGCGGGACCCCGCGGGTCGTTCGCGGGATGCCGCAAGGATTGCTGCGCCGCCAGGGGTCGCACCGAGGCAAGGGTGTAGCCCGCGCCAAGGGCGTCGAGCAGAAGGGGCTTCGAGCAGAAGGGGCTTCGATGGAAACCTCCCTGATTCTTGTTCTCGCGGACGGACGCCAGTCGGAGATTTTGCTCCGTCGTCCGGTGCAGGTGATCGGGCGGCAGACGGACTGCCAGATCCGCATCCCTTCGGGCAACATCAGCCGGCACCACTGCGAGGTGATGCTGTCGGACGGGAAGCTGAGCGTCCGCGACCTAGGCTCGAGCAACGGGACGTACGTGAACCGGCGGCGGGTCTCTCAGGCTGACCTGCAGGCGGGCGACCTGCTCGCCATCGGCGACATGGTCTTTGTCGCGAAGATTGACGGGCGGCCCGCCCACGTGGACTCCGAGGACGTGCTGGAGGATGGGCAGGTGAAGCCCGCCTCGGCTGCGGCGACAAAGGCCGCGCCGAAGAAGGCGTCCAAACCCGCGGCACGCAAGAGCGTGCTGGAGGATTCGGAAGGCAGCAGCGTCGGCGACTTTGATTTCCTCGACGAGGACGAGGACATCAAGAAGCAACCCAAGCTCTGATGGCGGATGGTCGGACGTGGTGAGAGCCCGTGCGCTGCGGGCTACGCGGCGGCGGTTCCGTCGGGCTTTGCCTGAGTCGGCTGGGGCACCCGGATGTTCGTGCCGCAGGTGCGGCAGCGGACGGTCTTGCCCCGGCATGCGGCGGGCACCGCGAGCACCTTTCGGCACGCGAGGTTTGGGCACATGATGCGGACGCTTTGCTCTTCCATGGCGTGTCCTCGGTCCCAGCGAACATCGGGCGGTTGGGTCGGTGACTTCAGCACGCCTCATGTTGATACTTGATGATGGCATGCGGGCTCGGAGGGAGGGCGTGTGTATGCTCCCGGTCCGCTCTGGCAAAGGCGGACGCAAGAGGCTTTCCGCATGACGCGTACGAACGCTGGATCATTCTCGGACCGCCCCCCCGCGCAGGCGACCGCCGTGGTGGGACTGCAGTGGGGCGACGAGGGGAAGGGCAAGCTGGTCGACCTGCTGGCAGCGGACCACGATGCGGTGGTCCGCTACAACGGCGGGGCGAACGCGGGGCATTCGGTGGTCGTGGGGGGCACGCGGTTTTCGCTGCATCTCATCCCGTCCGGGATTCTGTATCCGGGGAAGGCGGCGGTGATCGGCAACGGCGTGGTGGTCGATCCGTGGAAGCTGGTCGAGGAGTTGGACGGCCTGGCGGCGAAGGGTGTGGACACGACCGGGCTGGTGCTCTCCAGCCGGGCGCACGTCGTACTGCCCTATCACAAGCTGGAGGATGCGCTGCGGGAAGACCTGCTGAAACGGGTCGATGCGGAGAGGCAGGCCTCCGGGCCGGATCGGGCCGACGCGCCGGTGCCGATCTCGGAGATCGGGACGACGCGTCGCGGCATCGGCCCGGCGTACGCGGACAAGGTGCAGCGGGCGAGTGCGGTGCGCGTGGCGGACCTCTTCCGGCCCGAGTCGCTGCGTGAGAAGCTCTCGCTGGCGCTGACACTCAAGCGGCCCCTGGCCCGTGAGTTTGGCGGCTCGGCGCCGGACCTGACTGTGGAAGGCCTGGAGATCGAATGCGGAAGGGTGTCCGGGCGGCTGAAGCCCATGGTTCGGGACACGACGGCGATGCTCCATGGCATGCTGGCCGATGGGAAGCGGCTGCTGTTCGAGAGCGCCAATGGCTCGCTGTTGGACGTGGACCACGGGACGTATCCGTTCGTGACTGGCTCCACGTGCATCACCGCGGGCGTCGGCTCCGGCGCGGGGGTACCACCGGCGAGGCTCGGGCGGGTGCTGGGGGTGATGAAGGCGTATTCCACGCGGGTGGGCGCGGGGCCGCTGCCCACGGAGCTCTTTGACGCGACCGCGGACCGCATCCGGACGCGCGGGCGTGAGTTTGGGACGACGACCGGCCGTCCCCGGCGCGTGGGATGGATAGACCTTGTAGCGACGAGATACTCGGCGATGCTCAACGGCGCGACGGGCCTGGCCATCACCATGCTGGACGTGCTCGCGGGGCTCGGCGAGATTCAGGTGTGCGGGCGGTATGTGATCGACGGAGAACGGACGAACCAGTTTCCGCCGGACGCGTACGACCTGTCGCACGTGAGGCCGGAGTTTGAGACACTCCCCGGCTTTGGCGAGGAACTGGGCGGGTGTCGGAAGGCGGCGGACCTGCCGGCGGCGGCTCGGAAGTACGTGGACTTCATCGAGCGCGAGGTGGGAGTGCGCGTCGACGTAGTGAGCGTGGGGCCCGGGCGTGAACAGACCATCATCATGTGAACAGGTGGGCGCAGCCGTGATCGACGACCGTGACCCCACGGTGGCGGACGCGGCGCGGGCCATCACCGAGCGCAACCCCGGGGCGAACCCCAGGGGCCTGCTGCCGGACGTGCACCCGGCCCGAATCCCGCGGCACGTGGCGATCATCATGGACGGGAACGGTCGATGGGCCCAGGCTCGGGGCATGCCCCGAGAGATGGGCCACCAGGCCGGAGCCGCGAGCGTGAGGCCGGTGGTGGAGCACGCGGGGGACCTTGGGATCGAGTACGTCACGCTGTACAGCTTCTCTCTTGAGAACTGGAAGCGGCCAGCGGAAGAGGTGCGGGCCTTGATGCAGCTCTGCCTGGCGTATCTCGCGGCGGAAGAGCAGGACCTGATCCGCCGCCAGATCCGGTTCAGGGTCATCGGGCGTCGGGAGGGGCTCCCCGCGGAGGTGTGCGGGGCGATCGACCGAGTGACGGCGTCGACCGCGCCGGGGACGCGGGGCGAGCTGTGCCTGGCGATCAACTACGGCTCGCGGGCGGAGATCACGGACGCGGTTGCGGGCATCGCGGCGGATGTGAAGGCGGGGCTGGTCGCGCCGGAGGCGATCGACGAGCGGCTGATCGCGTCGAGGCTGTACACCGCGGGCATGCCCGACCCGGACCTGCTGATCCGGACCGCGGGGGAGATGCGGGTGAGCAACTACCTGTTGTGGCAGATCAGCTATGCGGAGCTGCACGTGACCCCGGTGCTGTGGCCGGATTTCGGCCCGAGGAATCTGGACGAGGCGGTGCGGGAGTATGCGAGGCGGGACCGGCGGTTCGGCGGGCTCTCGGGCCCGCGGGGGGGCTGCGGTGCGTGAGCGTCTTCTGCTTGGCCCGGTGCTGATCGCGGCGCTGCTGGGTGCCCTGTGGTTCGATGAGTGGCTGGCGGGGCGTGCGACGCCGTCGCTGCTTGCCGGGGCGCTGGGTATGACTCTGCCCGCGGGCGTGCTGGTGCTGCCGGTGATGCTGATCGCCGCGGTGCTTGCGGCGAGGGAGCTGACCGCTTTTTTCCGGAGCAAGAGTGCCGGGGTCAGTGCGTGGGTGATGGGAGTCGCGCCGGTCTTTGGGTTGCTGGCGTGGGCGGCGGGTCTGGCGATCGGCGGGGCGGCGGGCGTCGCGCTGCTGCCGGCGTGCGGGGTTGTGGTGCTCGTTCTGGCGATGCTGGAGCAGGCGGGGAGGCGGAACTCCGAGGGGGCGCTCGCCGCCACCGGGGGGGCGGTGCTCTCGTTCGCGTACCTCGGGCTCGCGTTCGGCTTTCTGCTGGCGATTCGCGCGGAGCATTCTGCCTGGGTGCTGCTGTGGGTGCTGCTGGTCGCAAAGTCGTGCGACATCGGGGCGTACTTCACCGGCAAGTCGATGGGGCGGCACAAGCTGATCCCCTGGCTGAGCCCCGGGAAGACCTGGGAGGGGCTGGGCGGGGGCGTGCTGATGTCCGCGGCGGTCGGGGCCGGGGGCCTCGCGATGCTGAGGGCGTGGGCGGGCGTGGACACGCCGCCCTGGTGGCTGGGCGCGGCGTGCGGGGGCGTCTTTGGGCTCGTGGGGCAGGCAGGGGACCTGGCCGAGAGCATGATGAAGCGGGACGCGGGGATGAAGGATTCCGGGAGCAGCCTGCCCGGGTTCGGGGGCATGCTGGATGTTCTGGACTCGCCGATCTTCGTCGCGCCGGTGGCGTACGGGGCTCTGGCGGCGCTGCGTGCGGGCGGCTGGATGGGATCGGTATAGAGCGTCGGAACGGTGTCGCGGGGCAGTTGCCACTTTTTTTGCGGGGCTCCCCCGGAGCCGCTACACTCCCGCATACAGGTTCGGGAGTGCTCGATGGACGTCACGGCCAAGTTGCTCAGGCTCTACCAGGTCGAAAAACAGCTACGCGGGCTCCAGGCCCGGCTCCAGGCGGCGGAGAAGTTCCTGGCCGAGCAGGACAAGGACCTGGGCTCGCTCTCCTCGAAGCGGTCCGTACTCGACCAGCAGATCAAGGTGCTGAAGGCACAGGCGGCGGATCGGGAGGGCGAGGTGAAGCGCCTCGACGACCGGATGGCGACGATCCGCCAGCAGATGGACAGCGCCCAGACAAACAAGGAATACCAGGCCTTCCTGACCGAGTTGAACAACTACAAGGTCGATCGGGATCGCCACGAGGCGGCGGCCCTGGAGTTCATGCAGAAGATCGAGGACCTCACGAAGACCGCGGAGACGGTCGAGGGCCAGAGGAGCGAGCGGGACAAGGTCCGCGGCGTGGCCCAGACCGATCGCGAGGCGAGGTACAACGAGATCGCGTCGCGCCTGGTGGAGCTCAAGGCCCAGCGTGACCAGGCCGCGGCGGAAGTTCCGGGCGACGTCCTGCAGATGCTCACCCGGCTGCTGAACCAGCGGGGCGAAGAAGCCATGGCCAGCGTGCAAGTTGAGGACCGCAAGCGCCACGAGTACACCTGCGGGGCGTGCCAGATGAGCATCCCGGTGGACGCGGTGAGCGCCCTGCTCAGCAAGGGCAAGCTCACGCTGTGCGCCTCGTGCCAGTGCATTCTGTTCCTGGACGAGGACGCCCAGAAGGCCCTGAACCCGCCCAAGGCGGGCTCCAACAAAGCGGGCTCCAAGAAGTAATCAGGCCCGTCCGGCAACGAAGACGACCCAGTTCTCGGGCAGCGCGTCCGCACCCGGCTCGAAGGGGCGGACGTGCAGTGTCCCCAGGTGGTCCATCGCGCCGGCCTCGTGGTCGAAGACCTCGACCGCACCGAATCCCGCCTCGCGGTAGGCGTCGGTGAGTTCGGGGATGGACCAGAGGCGCCAGGAGTAGGTGAAGGCGTCGCGGAGCCTCGCCGCGTTCCTGCCCTTTCCGAGGGTGAAGTGGATGACGTTGAGCACGCGCGCGGTCACGGGGTCAGCCTCGCGGTGCTCCCACTCGTAGAGCACGGGCGTGCCATCTGGGAGCGAGAATCGGGCGGAGGTGGTCTGGAGCGTCATGGAGTCTCGACCGCCGTACATGTCGGCGACGAACACCCCGCGGCGTTTCAGCCGTGCCCTGCTGCGTCGGAGGTACTCCACGAGGTCGGAGCGCTCGAAGAAGTAGCCGAGGGGGAAGTTGGTTGCGGCGATGACGTCTGCCCTGGCGTCTACGTGGAGCACGTCGGCGGCGATGGCGCGAACTCGTGGAACGCGACGGAGCCTGGCGAGCGGCTCGGGGTCCATATCGACGCCGATGGCGGTGGCGGTGGGATCGGTGGAGGCCCAGGCAAGGCAGAGTGCGCCCCCGCCGCAGAAGTCTTCGCGGAGCGTGCGGGGCGAGCGTCCGTGGATGGCCCTGAGGTAGGCGGCGCTGGCGCGTGGGGATTGGACGCAGCGTTCGTAGAGGTCGTACCTGGAGGGCGTGACGGGGCTGGAGGGGGTGGGCGGCATGGTCACGCCATTCGGACCCAGCGGATGAGAGTGGCGAAGTTCGGGGCCTTGCCGTACATCAGGACGCCGACGCGGAAGACCTTGGCGGCGATGCGGACCAGTGCAAAGACGGTGAGGACTCCGACGAGCATGGAGAGGAGGACCTGCCAGGTGGGTGGGGGGTCGCTGGAGCAGACGCGCAGGAGCATGACGAAGGGGCTGACCGGGGGCGTGAAGCTGAGGACGGTGGCGAGCATGCCCTTTGGGTTGAAGATGATGGGCATCATGAGGATCATGGGCGCCGTGACGACGAGCATGACGGGGGTGAGGAGCGAGTTGGCCTCGTGGATGTCGTTCACGGCGGAGCCGATGGCGGCCATCATGGAGGCGATTGTGAAGTAGGCGATGAAGAAGAAGACGAAGAGGTAGACGAGGTATCGTGTCTCGATGAGGTCTGCGCGGTTGAGCGCGGTGATGGCTGAGAGCCCGAGGATGCTGTAGAGCCCGAGGATGGCGAGGCTGGCGGCCATCTGGCCGAGGATTTTGCCGGTCATGAGCTGCACGGGCGAGACGGCGCTGAGCAGCACCTCCATGATGCGGTTGGATTTTTCCTCGATGGTGCTGGTGAGGAGCATCTGCCCGCCGGAGAACGTGGAGACCCAGAGGAGGATCATGAACGCGAGGGGGACGAGGATCTGGCGGAGTTCACTGGATTTCTTCTCGCCGGAGTCGGTCATCTCCACCGCGCCGGGGGCGTCGAGGCGCAGGAGCGTGGCCATCGTGGCGGGGTCGTGTCCGGCGGCGGCGAGGCGGGCGTCCACGATGGCGCGACGGACCTGCTGGCGGAGGAGCCCCTGCACCCGGATGTCGACCTTGGGCCGGACGAAGAGGTCGAAGCCTTCGAGCGAGCCGTCGGGACCTGGCGTGACCGCGTGCTCACGCACGACGACCAGGGCGAGTGGGGCGTCGATCGAGGGTTCAGCGCCGGGGTCGGTGGTGTTTGAGCGTGGCCTCAGGAGGTCCTTTTCCGTTTCCAACTCCGAGCCGGGGTCGGCGGGCTGATCGGTGACCACCATGAGTTCCGGAACGCCCCGGACCGCGGCGCCAGCCTGCGCGTCCATGACGGCCTTGGCCTGAGCGGCCTGGCCCGCGGGAACCATCGCGTCGATCTGCTCCTTGGCCTTGTCGGTGCCCTCGCGCAGGTCGGTCCGCACGCGCTCGCGGAGGGCCTCCTGCGAGAGGGCGGCCCCGACACGCTGGGCGACGGAGGCGTCGCCGGAGAGGTCGATGAGGCGCACCCGGCCCTTCACGGGCGGGGGTTCGTTCTTCACCAGCATCGTGACAAGCGGGATGGCGACGAGCATGAGAAGCGGGGGCACCAGCGCCCCGATGAGAAAGGCCTTGGTGAGGACCGTCGCTTTGAAATCGCGGACGGCGATGTGGAAGACCTTGAGCATCAGTCACCCCCCATGTCGCCGCTGCCCCGCAGCGAATCGAGCAGAGCCTGGCGGTCGCCGGATTGCCCCCGCGTGACGATGTCCACGAACACGTCGTCGAGGGTGGGTCTCACGATCTCGATGCGGTTGCACGGGATCGAGGCGGCGATGGAGGCGACCACGGCTGGGGCGGAAGCTCCCGCGCGGAGGTGCGCCCGGATGTGGCCGGGAGCGGCCTCGAGACTCTCGATGTCCGGGTGGGGGGGCGGGCCCTGCGAGTACGCGCCGGTGGGCTGAAAGGCGACGGCCCGGGGATCGAACCGGGAGCGGATCTCTTCCGGGGTGTTGTCGAGCACCTTTTTCCCCTCGTGGATCATCACGATGCGGTCGCAGAGCGCCTCCGCCTGGCTCATCTGGTGGGTGGAAAAGAGGATCGTGCGCCCGGCGGCGTGCTGCTCACGGATGAGGGCGGTGAGGAGGCGCGAGTTGACCGGATCAAGCCCGGAGAACGGCTCGTCGAGGATGATGAGGTCCGGCTCGTGGATGATGGAGCCGACGAACTGGACCTTCTGCTGCATGCCCTTGGAGAGCTCTTCGCACTTCTTGCGGGCGTTGTCGGCGAGGCCGACCCGCTCCAGCCAGCCGTTCACGCGGCTCTGGAGGCCCGAGGCGTCCACGCCCTTGAGACGAGCGACGTAGGTGAGAAACGCCGCGACGCGCATCTTTTTGTAGAGGCCTCGCTCCTCTGGGAGGTAGCCGATGCGGTCCTTGCTCTGGACGGCGGAGGCGCGGCCGAGCACAGAGAGCCTGCCGCTGTCGGGGAAGAGGATCGACATGATCATGCGGATGGTGGTGGTCTTGCCGGCGCCGTTTGGGCCAATGACGCCGACCATGAGGCCCGCGGGGATCACGAGGTCGAGGCTGTCCACAGCGACCTTTGGGCCGAAGGTCTTGCGGATGGCCTGGAGTTCGATGGCGTTGGTCACGTCGTGCTCCCGTTGGAGGCGGATTGTTCGCAGGCCGAGCGGCGCGTGGTGTGGTGACTCATGAGGATTCGAGGGCCCGCGCCGCGTCCAGGAGGATGGCCGCCGCGAACGGGGCGGCCAGGCTGCCGCCGGCGATGGCGTTGTGCACGAGCGTGTCCGCGTAGTGGAGGGACTCGGGCCCCGACAGGTCCGAGTGCGCCCCGAGCACGAAGACGTGCACGGCCCAGGGGAGGAGCGTGGCATTGTCGGGCTGGACCTCGCGGACGAGCCACGCGGCGGCGAGGAGGCAGCGGGTGCGCAGGGCGTCGCCGGGGCGCGAGGCGTTCCAGATCGCGTGCAGGGCGGAGAGTTCGGCCTGCGTCCAGGTCTCGATGCCCTCGGCCTGAAGGTGGGGGAGGAGTGGTCCGGTGCCGGGTGGCGGCGGCGGGAGCGGGCCTGGTATGTGCAGGGCCCACCACCAGGCGGCGTCGTTTGCGAGGGGGCGCGGCGGCGGCCCCGGGCTCACGCGGAGGGCGCGGGCGAGGACCGCCCGGTTGGGGAGGGCGGGAGAGAGGCTGGCGGGGGCGAGCCGATCGAGCTCGGCGGTTCGGGTTTCCAAGGTCGCATCGCTCTGCCACGCACGCCCGCGGAGCGAGCGCTGGGCGAGGCGAGTCAGCCGGCGGGACCAGGTTTCGGTGCTCGAATCCACGTGTTGGAGCGTAGTTCGGCGGATCTGCGTTATCACCCCTTGGCGGGCGTGCAAAGGCCGCGGGCGGATCGTCCGATGTCTGGAGCTGAGTATGTTCTCGTCGTCTACAAACCCTTCGGGCGCATCGTGGCACGCCGCGAGTCCCCCGCCGTTCGAGAACGCGAGGCCGTTCCGCGCGGACGCGGACGTGTCGGAGCTTGACGACAAGGGCAGGCCCGGCCCGGCCTGGACGGTAACGACGACGCACCTTGGGCGGGCCAACGTGTCGATCTCGTCGCGGCGGCTGGTATACGAGGGCCGCGTGCTGGTGCTGGCGGTGCACCTGTTGGACGCGACCCCGACGCTGCTGTGCGGCAGCGTGAAGTCGTGCATCTACGCCGGGGAGGCCAGCCACCTGATCGTGATGGACCTGCTTCCGACGCCGGCGGACGATACGATTACCCGGTGGCTGATGGGCCGGGCCCCGCAGCGGAAGCCCGCATGAGTGTTCGGATGGGGTGGCGGAGGGGCCCCTTGACAGCGCGGGGGAGGCGTCCCACGATCTCGCGTGAAACTGCACTCCTCGCTGGGCGACTTCCGGGCGTATCGGGCCTCGTTTGAGGGCGGGTGCGTGGTCGTCCCGACGATGGGGGCGTTGCACGAGGGGCATGCGGCCCTGATCCGGACGGGGGCGGCTCTTGCCCGTGAGAAGCACCTGAGCGCCGGGTGCATTGTGACGATCTTCGTCAACCCCACGCAGTTCAACGATCCGGCGGACCTGGAGAGGTATCCGCGGAACCTAGAGGCGGACGCGGCCCTCTGCCGCCGGGCGGGGGCGTCGTGCGTGCTGGCACCGACGGTGCACGAGGTGTACCCGAGGCCGGACTTTGCCCCGGCGCCCGCGCTTCCTGATGTCGCGACCGCGCCGGGCCTGGAGGACACCAGGCGTCCGGGGCACTTTTCCGGGGTGTGCCAGGTGGTGAGCCGCCTGTGTGAGATCACCGGCCCGACGTGCGCGATCTTCGGCGAGAAGGACTGGCAGCAGTTGCAGGTAGTCCGGGCGATGGGGGTCTCGTGGGGCGGGAGGCGGGTGGAGATTGTGCCGGTGGCAACGGTGCGGGAGGCGGACGGGCTGGCGATGAGCAGCCGCAACGCCCAGTTACCGCCCTCTGCGAGACGGGCGGCGGGCGGACTTCCGGCGGCGTTCGTGGAAGCGGCGAAGGCGAGGAAGTGGCCGGAGGCGGAGGTGGCGGCGGCCGGCGCACTTGCACGGGCGGGGGCAGAGGTCGAGTACGCGGCGGTCCGCGACCCGTCGACGCTCATGCCGCTTCCGCCGGGGGCGAGTGAGGGACGTATCCTCTGGGCGGTCCGGCTCGGGGGAGTTCGGTTGATCGACAACGCGCCCTGGCGGGCAAGTTCCGCCTGAGGGCGGTCACGCACCTGAGGCGCCGAGCGGCTGACGCCCGCGCCAGAGAGAGAGAGCCACTTGCTCCGAACCCCGCTGTACAACTTTCACGTCGAGCACAAGGCCAACCTCGTGGATTTTGCCGGGTGGGAGATGCCTCTCACCTACTTCGGGCTGATCGAGGAGCACAAGCAGGTGCGGAGCTCCGGGGGGCTGTTCGACGTGTCGCACATGGGGCGCGTGAAGTTCGCCGGAAGGCACGCGAGGAGGCTGCTGGAGCGTGTGTGCAGCCGGAAGGTCTCGGACATGCAGCCGGGCCAGTGCCGGTACTCGCTGGTGTGCAACGAGCAGGGGGGCGTGAAGGACGACGTGATCGTGTATCGGCTGGATGACGACGAGTTTCTGGTGGTGGTGAACGCGTCGAACCGGGCGAAGCTGCTGCCTCACTTTGAGGCGGTGCGGTCCTCGAACGACTGGGCGGTGAAGATCGAAGACCAGACCGAGAGCACGGCGATGGTGGCCCTGCAGGGGCCGAAGGTGATGGAGTTGATCTCGAAGTACTCCGGCGAGATCCCGACGCTGAAGAAGTATCGATTTACGGTGAAGAACCTGCTGGTGATCAAGATCATCGTGAGCCGCACAGGTTACACGGGCGAGGATGGCGTGGAGGTGATCCTGCCCGCGGGCTCCGTGGGCATGGCGATGAAGTTCCTGCTGCAGGGCGCGGACGTCTCGTCGCCGACGGCGGTGCTGAGGCCCGCGGGGCTGGGCGCGCGTGACACACTCCGCACCGAGGCGGGCATGCCGCTCTATGGGCACGAACTGGGCGAGGACATCAACGCCCTGTCGTGCGGCGTGGACTTCGCGATCTCTCTCGACAAGGACCAGGCCCCGGGGGGCGAGCGGTTCATCGGCATGGACGCGCTGGTCAAGACGCGCGACGGGGGAGGCCCAGCGCGCAAGCTCGCGGGGTTCATTCTGGAGGGCAAGCGGTCCGCGCGTCCGGGGATGAAGATCGTGCAGGGGGGCAGGGACATCGGCACAATCACCAGCGGATGCCCATCGCCGACGCTTGGCGTGTGCATCGCCATGGGCTTTTTGGATGTGGGACTTTCCGCGCCCGGCACGGCGGTGGAGATTGACACGGGCAAGGGTGTGCTGGGTGCGAAGGTCGCGCCGCTGCCCTTCTACAAGAGTCCAAAGTAGGGCTTCGAGGCGGGGTTCGGCGGGGTGCGGGTGAGAAGGAAGCAGGCGGCATGAGCGAGAGCGCGCTGTACCTGGACAACGCCGCGACGAGCTTTCCGAAGCCTCGCGCCGTGTACGACGCGATGCTGCGGTATGGCACGGAGGTCGGGGCGTCGCCGGGGCGGGGGCAATACCGAGCGAGCCGCGAGGGGGCGGCGCTCATCCGGCGCTGCCGCGAACGGTTGGCGGGCTTGCTGAACGCCGAGGACCCCGGGCAGATCGTGTTCACGCTGAACACGACGGACGCGCTCAACCTGGCCATCAAGGGTGTGGCTCGCCAGCGCCGGCTGACCCGCCCGGGGGCGCCGCTGCGGATCGTCACGACGGCGATGGACCACAACTCGGTGCTGCGCCCGCTGGATGCGCTGGCGGCGGAGGACGTGGATGTGGTGGTTGTGCCCGCGGACCCGGTCTCGGGGCTGGTCAGCCCGGCGGAGGTCGCCCGGGCGATCGATGGCTGGACGGCACTGGTCGCGGTGAACATGGTGAGCAACGTGGGCGGGACGATCCAACCGATCGCGGAGATCGCCGCGTGCTGCCAGCGGGCCGGCGTGCCGATTCTGCTGGATGCGGCGCAGGCGCTCGGGCACCTGCCGGTGGACGTTCGGGCGGTCGGAGCGGACTTCGTGGCGTTTCCGGGCCATAAGGGGCTGCTGGGGCCTCAGGGCACGGGCGGGCTGTACGTGAGGCCCGCGTCGGCGTCGCTTCTGGCGACGACCCGGGAGGGCGGCACGGGCTCTTGGTCGGAATCACGGAGCCAGCCGGAGTCGATGCCCGAGAGGTTCGAGTCCGGCTCTCACAACACCATCGGGATAGCGGGGTTGTCGGAGGCGGTGCAGTGGATCCGGGATCGGGGCGTGGAGTCGCTGCGTGCGCACGAGCTCGGGCTGATCCGGGTGATGCTGGAGGGCCTGCGTGGGGCGGGCTGCCGCCACCCTGCGTGGGAGGCCCCGGGCGGGGGCCCGTTGTCGGCGTTCAGGTTGCTCGGGCCGGGCGATGCGGAGAGCCGCGTGGGGGTCTTTGCGTTGGTGCACGATGTGCTGTCCCCCGCGGAGGTGGCTGCGGGGCTGGAGTCGGGCTTTGGCGTGCTCGCGCGGGCCGGGCTGACGTGCGCGCCGCTGGCGCACGAGACGTTTGGCACCTCTGCGGGAGGCGGGGCGTGCCGCCTCAGCATCGGGCCGTTCGTGACCGAGGCGAACATCGAGCGTGCGCTCGTGGCGCTTCGAGGCGTGGGCGGGGTGGGAGGGGCCGGGGGCGATCCGGAGGCGGCGGGGGTTGGGTCGGGCCGGACGGTCGCGTGATTGGAGTGTTCAGGCGCCGGGCTTCTGCTGGGGCTTCTGCTGGGGCACCTGGACCCAGGAAGATTCCATATGCCGCACGATCGCGCCGGTGGTGAGGTAGATCACCTGCTCGGCGATGTTGGTGCAGTGGTCCGCGATGAGTTCGCACTGGTTGGCGATCTCGTGGAGGAGGAACGCGGACTCGGTGGAGATGGCGCCGTTGGCGAGCTGCTGCTCCGCGGCCTTGAGCACAGCGTCCTTGAAGGCGGCGACGGTGTGCTGGCTCTGGAGCACGATGTTCGCGAGGTTTGTGTCGTTGCCATGGACCGCGGCGTTGGTGTCACGGAGGATGCCGATGACGCTGTTGGCCATGACGCGGAAGGTGTCCGGAAAAACGGTGGTGCCGGCGCTCCCTCGGGCGGTGATGGCGGCGATCTCGCTGGCGACATCGGCGACGCGCTCCAGCTCGTTGTTGACCTTCACGATGGTCAGCACGGCCCGGAGGGGCTGCTCGCCCAACTCGGCCCCCTGGCGGGTGGCATCGGTGAGGAGCGCGACGCAGGCCCGCTCGATCGTGACGTCGGCGGCGTCGACCGAGTCTTCCTCGCGGATGGCCCAGGTGGCCCGCTCGGGGTTCCGATCAAAGAGCGCAAGGAACGCGGCCTCGAGCATCGACTGCACGCGGCGTCCCTGGGCGACAAGGTCCGCCCTGAGCGACTCGGCGCGTTGCTGGAATCCTTCGCTTGAACTCGGCATGCAATCCCTCGCCCTCAAAGATAGCATCCTGTGCCCGCCGCTTCTGCCATGGGGACCGTACGCTTTCGGCAGGACCGGGGCCCGTCCCACACAGGAACCACACCATGTCATTTGCGATTCAGAACGTCCACGCCCGGCAGATCCTCGACTCCCGCGGGAACCCCACGGTCGAGGTCGACGTGACCCTGGAGACCGGGGTGCTGGGCCGGGCGGCGGTGCCCTCCGGGGCCTCCACTGGGGAGCACGAGGCCTGCGAGCTGCGTGACGAGGACAAGGCGGTCTACATGGGCAAGAGCGTGGGAAAGGCCGTGCACCACGTGAACCATGAGCTTCGGGGGGCCCTGCTGGGCAAGGACAGCCGCGAACAGGAGCTGATCGACGAGTCTCTGAACCGGCTGGATGGCACGCCCAACAAGCGCCGCGTAGGGGCGAACGCGATTCTGGGGGTGTCGATGGCGGTGGCGAAGGCGGCGGCGGAGGCCTCGGGCCTGCCCCTGTACCGCTACCTGGGCGGCGCGTCCGCCAAGACCCTCCCCTGCCCGATGATGAACATCCTCAACGGCGGGAAGCACGCGGACAACACCGTGGACTTTCAGGAGTTCATGATCCAGCCCTGGGGCTTCGCGGACTTCGGTGAGGCCATGCGCGCCGGGGTTGAGATTTACCACACTCTCAAAAAGGTACTGCACGCCAGAAAGCTCTCGACGGCGGTGGGGGACGAGGGGGGCTTTGCGCCAAACCTCTCGAACAACGAGGACGCGCTCAGGATCATCGAAGAGGCGGTTTCAAAGGCCGGGTACAGGTGGGGCGAGCAGGTGTTTGTGGCGCTCGACCCCGCGATGAGCGAGCTGTGGAACGAGGCCGCGGCGGAGGGCAAGAAGGGCTACAAGCTGTTCAAGTCTTCCAAGGAGGTGATGACGAGCGATGAGGTGATCGACCTGTGGGCGGAGTGGTGCCGCAAGTACCCCATCCGCTCGCTGGAGGACGGCCTGGCGGAGAACGACTGGGAGGGCTGGGCGAAGCTGACGGCGAAGCTCGGAGACAAGGTGCAACTGGTCGGCGACGACCTGTTCGTGACGAACCGGGAGTTTTTGCAGAAGGGACTGGAGAACAAGTGTGCGAACGCCATTCTGGTGAAGGTGAACCAGATCGGCACGCTCTCGGAGACATTTGAGGCGGTGAACCTCGCGCAGCGGTCGCGGTATGCGGCGGTTCTCTCGCACCGTTCGGGTGAGACAGAGGACTCGACGATCGCGGATATCGCGGTGGCGACCAACTGCGGGCAGATCAAGACGGGGGCGCCCTGCCGGTCGGACCGCAACGCCAAGTACAACCAGCTCTTCCGGATTGCGGAGCAGTTGGGCGAGCAGGCGGTGTACGGCGGGACGACCTGGTGGCGGAAGTAGACCTGGCGGCTGCGCGGCGCGCGGCGGACCCCGGGTTTGGGTACAGTTCTCCGGATGAAGGTACTCGTGCCAAGGGAGACCGCACCCGGGGAACAACGGGTGGCTCTCGCGCCCGACTCCGTCAAGAAACTGGTGCAGGCCGGGTATGAGGTGCAGGTCGAGCCCGGCGCGGGGTTGGCCGCTGGCTTTGGTGATGCGGCATTCGCCGCGGCGGGGGCAAAGCCCTCGGACGCGCGGGCGGACCTGACGCTCCGCGCGGGCGTGCCGACGGAGGAGGAGGTCTCGGGCCTGCCGGAGGGCTCCATGCTGCTGGGGTCGCTGTTCCCGACGCGGCATCCCGGAATCGTGCGGGCGCTGGCAAGGCGGGGCATCACCGCGTTTTCAACGGATGCCATCCCGCGGACCACCCGGGCGCAGACCATGGACACGCTCTCGTCGATGGCGAATATCGCCGGATACAAGGGCGTGCTGCTCGCCGCGGGGGCGATGCCCCGGTATTGCCCGATGCTCATGACGGCGGCGGGGACCATCCTGCCCGCGAAGTTCTTCATCATCGGCGCCGGTGTCGCCGGGCTGCAGGCGATCGCGACGGCGAAGCGGCTGGGCGCGTCAGTGTTTGCCACGGACGTCAGGCCCGAGGTGAAGGAACAGATCCAGAGCGTGGGCGCGAAGTACGTCGGGATCGAGCTGCGCGAGGATGTTGCGGCGGGGGGCGGCTACGCGAAGGACCTTTCCGAGGAGGACAAGGCCAGGCAGCGCGAACTCCTTGCGGAACAGTGCGCAGTCTCGGACGTGGTCGTGACCACGGCCCTCATCGGGGGTGTGCTCGCGCCGCGGCTCATCACCGCGACGATCGTCGCCCGCATGAAGCCCGGGGCGGTACTCGTGGACCTCGCGGCGGACGGCGGGGGCAACTGCGAGCTCTCTCAGCCGGGGAAGACGGTGGTGGAGCACGGCGTCACGATCATCGCGCCGTTGAACCTCGCCGCCACGCTGCCCACGGATGCGAGCACGCTCTGGGGGCGGAACCTCACGAACTTCATCCTGGCGTTCACGAAGGACCGAGCGTTCGTGCTCAACCGCGAGGACGAGATCATCCGGGGGTGCCTGGTCACGCACGAAGGGCAGGTCGTTCACGCCCGGGCGCGAGAGGCCGTCGAGGCATTGAGCGCCACCTGATTGGAGCCCGCACGATGGATCAGACGCAGGACACGCAGGCCCCGGGCACGCCGGCCGAGCATGGGGTGATCGGGCAGCCAGTCGAAGTGCCGGCCCACGGCACCGGGAACACCGACTTTGTCGGCATGCTCTTCGTCTTCATGCTGGCGACGTTCATCGGGATCGGCGTAATCCGGAGAGTGTCCCGGCTGCTGCACACGCCCCTGATGTCGCTCACGAACGCGATCTCGGCGATCGCGGTGGTTGGGGCGATCATCGTGTCCGGGGGCGAGGAGTACCCGCTGGTGATCCGGGTGATGGGTGCGGTGGCGCTCTTCGCGTCGATGACGAACATCATCAGCGGCTTCATGATCACGGATCGCATGCTGCGGATGTTCAAGGAGCAGCGCGGGCGCGCGGGTGAAGGGGGCGGGCGATGACGCCGATGCTGGTCACCGCGTCGATGTCGCTCCGGGGGCTGGCGCCGCACGCGATCGAGCTCGCGTACCTGCTCGCAACAGGCCTGTTCGTGCTGTCTCTGCACTGGATGGGCGACCCCAAGACCGCGAGGCGGGGTGTCTACGCGGGCGCGGGGGGCATGGCGGTCGCCGTGCTGGCCACGTGGGCGAGGCCCGAGGTTGCCAAGCACCTGTGGGTGCTGCTCCCGATCCTCGCGGCGATCGTCCCGGGCATCTGGCTTGCGAAGGTGCCTCTGACGGCGGTTCCCCAGCGGACGGCGCTGTCGCACGCGTTCGGCGGGCTGGCGGCGGGCCTGGTTGGGTCCGCCAAGTTCTTCTACTGGATGCACCACCAGCCCGAGATGCTCACCGCGTTCCGCACGGGCGCCATCGTCGTCGAGGTGCTGCTGGGTTTCCTCACGTTTACGGGGAGCATCATCGCCGCGGCGAAGCTGCAGGAAGTGAAGTGGCTCCCGCAGCGGCCCTGGGTGTATAAGGGACAGAACGTCGTCAACGTCATCGCCTTTGGCGTGGCGGCGGTGCTGGGCGTGCTCATTGTCTGCTTCCCGCACGCGGCGTGGTCCCCGTGGGCCTTTGCGGCCCTCATCTTCCTCTCTCTGAACTTTGGGTGGATGCTCGTCATGCCCATCGGCGGGGCCGACATGCCCACCGTCATCGCGATCCTGAACGCCTACGCGGGGCTCGCGGCGGTGGCGATGGGCTTTGTGCTCGACAACAAGCTGCTCATCACCGCGGGCGCGCTCGACGGCTCGAGCGGGCTCATCCTCTCCATCATCATGTGCAAGGCGATGAACCGCTCGTTCTTCAACGTGCTGTTCGGCGCGTTCGGCCAGGTGCAGACCAAGGGCGCGGGTGGGGAGCAGAAGGACTACAAGCCCGACACGGCGGAGAACGCAGCGGCGATCCTCGCGGAGGCGTCGCTGGTGGTGATCGTGCCGGGCTATGGCATGGCGGTCGCGCAGGCCCAGCACAAGGTGCGGGAGCTCTACGACCAGCTCCGCAAGCGAGGGATCACGGTGAAGTTCGCGATTCACCCGGTGGCGGGGCGCATGCCCGGGCACATGAATGTGCTGCTCGCGGAGGCCGAGATCCCCTACACCGACCTTCTCGAGATGGACGAGATCAATACCGACATGTCCCAGTGCGACGTCTGCCTGGTGCTGGGAGCCAATGACGTGGTGAATCCGGCGGCCCGGAGCGACACCAAGAGCCCGATCTTCGGCATGCCGATCATCGACGCGGACAAGGCTCGGACGGTCTTCGCCGTCAAGCGGAGCAAGAGCCCTGGCTTTGCGGGGATCGACAATGAGCTGTACTTCCTGGACAAGACGTGGATGCTCTTCGGCGATGCAAAGGCCGTCGTGGGTGAGCTGGTGAAGCACCTCGCACCGCAATCCGGGCACTAGCGGGCACGTGAAGCTGGGGTGGCGCAGAATTTGCGAAGATATAAGTCTCGCTGCAACAGCGTGTTAGTTGTACTTTGCCGGCGGGAAGGGGCACGGGCTCCGGTTCGACCGATGGAGTGGGAGGGGGCATGGGGTCCTCCGGCTAGACTCCGCCGCATGTTCCTTGTCCGCCAATCCAAACCCGAGGACGTGTCAACGCTGGCGAAACTGGCGCGGATGGTGCTGTTTATCAACCTCCCCCCCAACGAGGCGATGATCGGGGCCAAGGTGGACCACTCCGGCACCTGCTTCGCGAAGGCAGCGGGTGCGACGACCAGGCCCCGGAAGGCCAGGCGTCGCCAGGCGGCGGACGTGGCGGGGTGGTCGCAGATCGAGCTCGACTCTGACCTCTTCATGTTCACGGTTGAAGACACGGCCTCCGGCGGGGTGATCGGGACTTCGCAGGTGAGGGCCCACCAGGGCGGACCGGGCAACCCGAACTGGTCATTCAAGATCAGCGAGAAGTCGTTCCGCTCGGAGTCTCTCGGCTGGGGCACCACGCACAAGGTGGGGCAGCTCTTCGCCGACGAGTCCGGTCCCAGCGAGGTTGGCGGGCTGATCCTGGCGCCGAGCTATCGCGGGCACCCGGGCCGGCCGGGACGGCTGTTGTCGTTCATCCGGTTTCACTGGATCGGCCTGCACCGCAGGCTCTTCGCGGACCGCATCATCGCCGAGATGGCCCCGCCCGTGACCCAGGAGGGCGACAACGTCTTCTGGGATCACTTCGGGCGAAAGTTCATCCCGGTGAAGTACTCGGAGGCGGATCGCTTCTGCCAGCACAATCGCAAGTTCATCTCCGAGCTCCTGCCCCGCGAGGAAATCTACCTCTCGCTCTTCCCGCTGGAGGTGCAGAACATCATCGGGCAGGTCTCACCCGAGACCGTGCCCGCGAAGCGGCTGCTGGAGAGCCTGGGGTTCCGCAACCGGGGCTTTGTGGACCCCTTCGACACAGGGCCGCACCTGGACGCGATGACGGATGAGGTGCCGCTGATCCGCGAGACGAGGCTCGCCCGCGCCTCGCGCACCGCTCAGAAGGGCAAGCTCGTGACACCGGCGATCGTGAGCTCGCTCAGCGCTGAGGGCGAGTTCAGGGCGACGGAGGCGATGGTGGAGGACACGGGCGAAGTCGTGAGGCTCTCCGCGGAGGTGCTCGCGGCACTCGAGACAAAGTCGGGCGCGACCATCGGGGTGACGCCCATGGGCCGCTGGGGGCCGAAGGTGGAGGCCTCCCCCAAGCCCTCGAAGAAAGCCACGCGGAGATCTCGCGCATGATGGGCCCGGGGCAGGGCGCGGACCTCATCGGAGGGGTCTGGGTACCGCTGCCCGGAGAGGGGCTAGTGTCGCACGAGCCGGCCAGGCCGAGCCGGCGCGTGTGGCAGGGCACGCCGGAGGTCTCGCACGTGAACCTGGCGGTGGGCGCGGCCCGCGCGGCGCAGCGGGCGTGGGAGGACTGGGGCCGGGAGCGACGGGCCGAGGTCCTGAGGCGTTTCGCGGAGATCGCGGCGAGCCGCACGGGCGAGATGGCGAGTCTGATCAGCCGCGAGGTCGGCAAGCCGACGTGGGACGCGCGCGCGGAGGCGGACCTGCTGGCGGCGAAGGTGCAGACGACGCTGGAAGAGTCCGAGCACGGGCCGCTGACGCGAGTGAGGGGGTTTTCACTGCCCCTTGGCCCGACGAGGCAGGGGCGGTGCGGGTTCCGCGCTCACGGCGTCGCGGCGGTGGTAGGGCCGTTCAACTTCCCGGCGCACCTGCCCAACGGGCACATCGTCCCGGCCCTGCTGATGGGCAACACGGTGGTCTTCAAACCCAGCGACAAGGCGCCGGCGACGGGCGAGCTGCTCGCGAGGTGGCTCGATGAGGCGCTGCGTGCCCTCGGGGCACCAGCGGGGGTGCTGAACCTGGTGCAGGGCGGGGCGGAGGTCGCCTCGGTGCTGGTGGGGCACGCGGATATCGACGCGGTGCTGTTCACGGGATCCTGGCCGGTGGGGCGGCGGATCATGGAGGCGAACCTGGACCGGCCGGGCCGGCTGCTGGCGCTGGAGATGGGCGGGAACAACGCGGTCGTCATCATGCCCAGCGCGGACCTGTCGCAGGCGGTGATCGAGTGCGTGCGGGCGTCGTTTGTGACGGCGGGACAGAGGTGTACTTGCACGAGGCGGATCATCGTGCACTGCGGGGTGGCTTCGCGCGTCGTGCGTGCACTTCGGGAGGCCGCGGCGGGGGTTCGGGTGGGCCCGCCGGATGAAGAGGGCGTGTTCATGGGCCCGCTCATCAGCGAGGACGCGTGCGGGGCGGTGCTGCGGGCCCAGGGGGAGTTTGAGGCGGCGGGCGGGCGGGTGCTGGTGCGCTGTGAGCGGGTGGTGTGCGCTGAGGGCGGGCATTACGTGAGGCCGGGGGTGATGGAGGTGGACCGGTTCACGCCGGGCACGGACGCGGGCGCCGGGTGCGACCGGGAGGTCTTCGGCCCGCTGGTGCGCGTTTCGGTGACGGACTCGCTGGAGGACGGGATCGCGCAGGCGAACGCCTCGGCGTTCGGCCTTGCGGCGGCGATCTTCACGCAGGACGCGGGCGAGGCCGAGCGGTTCTGTGCCCGCGTTCGCGCCGGGTGCATCAACGTGAACGCCGGGACCGCGGGGGCGAGCGGGAAGCTGCCCTTCGGCGGGCTGGGACGCTCCGGCAATCACAGGCCGGCGGGGGCCTTCGCCTTGGACTACTGCGCTTACCCGGTGGCCGGCATCATCGAGCAGGGCCTGGGGGCGGCGCTCTCGCCCGGCATGTCGTTCGATCCGGCGTGGCTGGGGGACGCGCCGCACTAGCATGCGGGCATGTTCGGCAGCCACCTCTCGATTGCGGGCTCGATGACCAACGCGCTGACCGAAGCGGTCGGGCTCGGCCTTGACACGGTGCAGGTCTTTACAAAGAACCAGCAGCAGTGGAAGGTGCCGCCGCTGGACCCGGGTGCGGTGCGGGAGTGGCGCAGCCGGGTGGCCGAACTGGGGTGGCAGGACCGGGTGGTGAGCCACGCGAGCTACCTCATCAATCTGGCGAGCGTGAACGATGAACTGTGGGCCAAGAGCGTGGATCTGATGACTCAGGAGATCGCGCGCTGCGAGGCGCTGGGGATCGCGTTCCTGGTGCATCATCCGGGCTCGCACGTGGGGACCACGCTGGAGGCGGGGCTGGCGAACATCGCGCGAGCGTACAAGGAGGTCTTCCGTCGTACGAAGGGGGCCGCGGTTATTTCCTGCTTCGAGGGGACGGCGGGGGCGGGGAGCACGATCGGCGGTCCGTTCGAGCATCTGCGGGACGTGCGCGCGATGTGCGAGGAGTCGACGGGTGAGCCGCGGCGGCTTGGGTATTGCCTGGATTCCTGCCACCTGCACGCCGCGGGACACGACATGAGCACCGAGGAGTCTGCACGCCATGTGCTGAGCGCCTTCGATGCGATGTGCGGGGTGCGGCACGTGAAGGTCTGGCACCTCAACGACAGCAAGGGGAAACTCGGCAGCCACCTGGACAGGCACGCGCACATCGGCGAGGGCGAGGTGGGGGGCGGCACGCCGGGGAAGTGCGTGCCGAAGAAGCTGCGTGCGAGCGGCTTTGCGGCGATCGTGCGTGACCCGCGCTTCAACGCGGTGCCGAAGATCCTCGAGACGCCCAAGGAGGACGACGCCAAGGGCAAGCCGATGGACCTGACGAACGTCAAGCGGTTACGCGGGCTGATGGGGTAGCGGGATGAGGGCGTGAGCTCGCTGGGCGAGCGGGGCTCAGCCGCCGAGCTTCGGCGTCTGGCTGGCCCTGGCGGCGAGCCAACGGTCGCAGAGCAGGGCGATCTGCTCGTGGAGCTCTTTGGATGCGAGGGTCTGGGTGTCGGTCTTGATGTCGTTGATCATGACGCTGAAGGCGACGCGGCGGCCGGTGGACTCGTCGATGGCGTAGCCGGAGAGAGTGCGGACGCCGTTGATGAAGCCGCTCTTGGCGACGATGTGGGTGCTGATCTTGTCGCCGCGGAAGCGTTCGCGGAGCGTGCCCTCTCCTGGCGAGGCCAGCGACTGGGCGAAGATGTCGCGGACGGTGCGGTCGCGGCCCATGACCTCGAGCCAGCGGGCCAGCGCCTCGGCGGAAACGGCGTTGTCGCGCGAGAGCCCCGAGCCGTCGGCGATCGTGACGCGAGCGGCCTGGTCGGGGCCGAGCTTCTGGCTGAGGACCATTCGGAGGACGCTGGCCCCGTTCTGCCACGAGCCCGGTTCCATGGTGACGGCGTGGCCCATGCACTTGAGCAGCGACTCTGCGTAGAGGTTGGCGGAGTCGGTGTTGCAACGCTTCAGGACTTCATCGATGGGCGTGGTGACGGCGGCCACTCGTCGGCCCGGCGACGAGGCAGGGTCGCCGGGCCCCGCGAGGCGAACGGTGGGGGCGGCCATCGCGCCGGTGCTGCGCAGGCGTTCCGCGAGGAGTTGGCCGGCGAACATGGCCGGGTCGTGGATGGTGATCTCGACGCCGACCTGCGCGGCGTACTTGACGTCGCCGTGGAGCGTGAACCGGTTGGTCTGGGGCTCTCGGCTGAGCCAGACGCTGTTCTTGCCGTTGGCGATGGTCCGGGCCTTGTTGGAGATCGAGAGGAAAGGGGACTCGGGCTCGATGGCGAAGGAGGGCGGTGAGCCGGGGCCCTCGCCCCCGGGGCGGGGAAAGACGAGGATCACGTTGGCGTGGAAGTTCAGACCCGAGACCTGGCAGGAGTAGCCCCGATCGAGCTTGTCGGCGGGCCAGGAGGGGTGGACAAACTCGCGGTCAAAGACGCGGTCGTCGACGACGAGCTCGCGCACGTCGCGGACGCCGGCGGTGGTCGCGGCGTCGGCGATGACATCGAGCACGTCGCCCACGGTCATGCGGGGCTTCATCAGCGCGAGCACTTCGGGATCGGCGAGGGCCGGGTCGCCCGAGCCCTTGAATATCAGCCGGTCACCTTCTCGGATGAGCTCGGTGGAGAACTGGAAGTCCGGGGAGAGCACCAGCAGGGCAGCCCCGCTGGTGAGGAGTTTCATGTTGGAGGCCGGGATCATGGGGGCGCTTGCGTTGAAGTCGGCGAGGGTGATCCCGCTGTCGACGTCGCGGATGCAGATGCCGACCTTGGCGGTCCCGAGCTTGTGGGCCGCGACGAGGCGGCGCACGTCGTCGGAGAGGGAGCCTGCCTGGGCAAAGGCGTGGGCCGACGCGGAGGCGACGAGCAGACAGACGGCACGTTGAAGAAGGCGGCGTACGTCCATGCGAGCTCCCGTGGCGGCCGCGCCTGGGCGCGGGGGTGCAGGCATCCAGATCGGCTGTTCCGGGCCGAGGACTGTATCGGAGCGTCGCGGGCGGCGGCGGGTGGAAGGGTCTCCGGGGTCTGTGACGCCTGGCCTAGGCGGAGACCGGCTTGAACTCGAGGAGCGTGAGGACCTCGGACACCTGCGCCTTGTTCTGGATCTCCCAGACGGGCCAGCGGGTTCCGGCGACTGCGGGCGCAGCGGTCAGGACATCGCGCACGAGCTTGGGGAGCCGCTTCAGCGGCAGATCACCGAGCTGCGACTCCGGAAACGGGATGCAGAGTCTCGGCTTGGCAGGTTCGGGGATGATGTACGCGAGGCCGGGCTCGGTGGCCGAGGCGGAGTAGACGAGCGTCCAGTGCCACACGCCCCGCCATTGCACGGACTCGACGGCGGATTCGACTTCGAGCAGGGTCTTTCGGGACAGGTCGGTCGCGGGGATGAGGGATTTGCACACGCCCGCGACGAGCTGGTCCGCGGTGGGAACGTGGAAACGGTTCTCCCAGTGGGTCCTGCTGGCAGACGGCTCGGTCATGTCGAGGCTCCCCGCACGAAGCGCCCCGGCCCGAACGGGCCGCAAGAACCGAGCGCATAGGTATTTATAGGCTGGCACACCGGCAAAGTCACGGGCAATCCCGCGCGTGACTTCGTACTTTTGACCTCCTAGAATCTAGGCCCGTCGCGGCTGGGCTACCTCGGGACGGGGGCGGAGGGAACCTCCCAGATGGCCAACCTCGACGTGAATTCCACTCCCGATCCCACGGCGGTCAAGGGAGTTCAGCTCGATATCTCGGGTTGCAACGTCCTGCTGGTTGACGACCACCCGCAGAATCTGGAGCTGCTTGTCGCGTATCTCGAGGACCTGGGTTGCGAGATCCGGACTGCGGCAGACGGGCAGGGCGCCCTTGATGCCGTCGCGGCTCGGCGGCCTGACCTGATTCTGCTCGACGTGATGATGCCGAAGATGAGCGGGTTTCAGGTGTGCGCCCGGCTGAAGCGGGAGCCCGGCACGGCGGACATCCCGATCGTGATGGTGACAGCCCTGAACGAGGTGGCGGACGTGGAGCGGGCGCGCGACTGCGGGGCGAACGACTTCATTACCAAGCCCGTGAACAAGGCCGAGCTGCTGATGCGGGTCCGGAGCCAACTGCAGGTTGCGCTCCTCCAGGAGAAGCAGCAGAGGCTGCTCGCGGAACTCCGGCGGATGAGCTCGGGCGGCACGGGGGGCTGAGCGCGGGCGCCTGTGCAGCGAGTGAGCCGCACGCCCTGTCGGGCGGAGCGGCGGTCTCCAAGCAGCGAATACCTATAGTCCGCGCCTCACCCAAGGAAGGGCAGCATGCTCATTCGAACGCACACGTGCGGACAACTCCGCGACACCGAAGTCGGCAACGTCGTCCGTCTCAACGGCTGGGTCAACTCCTACCGCGATCACGGCAACCTCATCTTCATCGATCTCCGCGACCGCTACGGGCTCACGCAGCTCGTCTTCGACAGGGAGGACGATGCCGGCGGCGCGATGATGGACGCCGCGGACAAGCTCCGCAACGAGGACGTGGTTGCGGTCGAGGGCACGGTCCGAATCCGCATCGGCGGCGAGAACCCCAAGCTCGGGACCGGCAAGGTCGAGATCGTGGTCTCGAAGCTGGAGGTGCTGAGCAAGACCGCGAACCCACCCTTTATTCCCGATGAGACGCAGAAGCTCCCCAACGAGGAGCTGCGGCTGACGCACCGCTATCTGGACCTGCGCCGGCCCAGCATGCAGAGGACGCTGGGCTTGCGGCACCGGGTGTACCAGGTGACGCGTCGGTACTTTGACGAGAACGGGTTTCTGGAGATCGAGACGCCGGTGCTGTACAAGAGCACGCCGGAGGGCGCGCGAGAGTTTCTGGTGCCCAGCCGCCATGTGCCGGGGACTTTCTACGCGCTTCCGCAGAGCCCGCAGTTGTTCAAGCAGATTCTGATGGTGAGCGGGTGCGACCGCTACATGCAGATCTGCCGGTGCTTCCGCGACGAGGACCCCCGCGCGGACCGCCAGGCGGAGTTCACGCAGATCGATCTGGAGATGTCGTTTGTGCGTCGCGATCAGGTGATGGAGACGATGGAGGGGTTCGTCCGGCGCCTGTGGAAGGACGTGTGCGGCGTGGACGTGCCGCCCCTGAAGCGGATGACGTATCGCGAGGCGATGGAGGAGTACGGGATCGACCGGCCGGACACGCGGTACGACCTGCGTGTCCGGGACATCAGCGAGTTCGCGGGCACGCTGGGCTTTGCGATCTTCGACGGCGTGCTGGCGAAGGGCAAGGACCGGCCGCGCTTCAACAGCAAGCGGGGCGTGGTGAAAGCGATCCGGGTGCCGGGCGGGGCGGAGAAGCTGACGCGCAAGATCACCGACGGCTACACGGAGTTCGTCAAGACCTTCGGGGCAGGTGGCGTCGCGGCAGTGAAGGTCGTGAAGGGAGAGGACGGCGGGCCCAAGCTCGACACCGGGATCGCCAAGTTCCTGGAGCCCAAGAGGGCCGAGTTCCTCGCGCTGATGGGGTGCGAGGTCGGCGACACGGTGCTCTTCGTCGCGGATGTGTACTCGGTGGCGACCAAGGCCATCGGCGAGCTGAGGCAGAAGGTGGCGCGGGACACGGGGGTTGTCCCCAAGCCCGGCGCCGAGGGCGGGCCCTGGAACTTTCTGTGGGTCGTGGACTTCCCGATGTTCGAGAGGAACAAGGAGACGGGAAAGTGGGTGGCGATGCACCACCCGTTCACGAGCCCCAGGGACGACCAGATGCAGGCGTTCCTCGATGCCGACCTCGACGACGAGGTGACGATCGAGGGGATCGTGTCCGCGGGGTATGACATCGTGCTCAATGGGCAGGAGATCGCCGGCGGCTCGGTGCGCATCCATGATCAGGCGGTGCAGGGCAAGGTCTTTCAACTGCTGGGCATGACGCCCGAGCAGGCGAAAGAGAAGTTCAGCTTCCTGCTGGAGGCGCTGGGCTATGGGGCGCCGCCCCACGCGGGCATCGCCTTCGGGCTTGATCGGCTGGTCATGAACTTTGTCGGGACGGACAACATCCGCGACGTGATCGCGTTCCCGAAGACGCAGACGGGTGCGGACCTGATGACGCGAGCGCCCAGCACCGTGCCCAACTCACAACTGAAGGACGTGCACGTGCAGGCGATCATGCCCGTGACGTGAGGAGCCTTGGGACGGCATCACGCGGCCCGCTTGGCGATCTCTGCGGGAGTGGCGAGCTGCTTCTCGCTGGATGCCACGATGGCGGCGACCGCCGCGTCCCCGCCGATGTTCACAACGGTCCTGGCCATGTCGAGGATTCGGTCGACGGCGAGGATGATCGCGATGCCCTCTGGCGGGACGTGGATGGCCTGGAGGACGATGACCATCATGACGATGCTGCCGCCGGGAACGCCCGGGGAGCCCACCGCGATGATGGTGGCGAGCGCGACGATCGTCGCCTGCTGGGCGAGGGAGAGCTCGATGCCGAAGATCTGGGCGAGGAAGGTGCTGGCGACCGCCTGGTAGAGCGCGGTGCCGGCCATGTTGACGGTGGCGCCCAGCGGGCAGACAAAGCTGGTGATCTCCTCGGAGACACCGAGCCTCTCGCGGCAGCACTCCATGGTCACTGGGAGGGTGGCGCTGGAGCTGGAGCTGGAGAATGCGAGGAGCATGGCGGGCGACATGCTGCTGAAGAAGCGGCCCGGGGTCACGCGGTTGGAGGCGGGCGTGAGGAAGTAGAGGAACAGCGGGTACAGGCCGCAGAGCGCGACCGCGAGGCCGACGATGACGACGAGGCAGTAGCCCACCAGGGCGCCGAGCACGTCGAGGCCGAGCTTGCTGACCGTGACCGCCATGAGGGCGAAGACGGCGACGGGCGCGACCTTCATCACCAGGTGCAGAACGGTCCCGATGGCATCCTGGAGTGCCTCGCAGGTCTCGATCACCTTCTGGGCCTTGGCCTTGGGGATGAGTGTGAGGCCGACCCCGAGGACCGAAGCCAGGAACACGACCTGCAGCATGTCCCCCCGCGCGAGCGAATCGAACGGGTTGAGGGGGACGACCTTGGAGAGCTCGTTCCAGATGGAGAGCTCCTGCTGGACCTTGGCCGAGGCGTCGATGCGGGCCTTTGCGGTTGCTTCCTGGCTGGAGGCGAGTTGCCTGGCCTTCTCCTCCGGGACCCACTTGCCGGGCTTGACGGCGTTTGAGAGGCCCAGACCGATCATCGCGGCGAGAGCGGTGGTGATGACGAACAGCGCGATGGACTTGCCACCGATGCGGCCGAGCCTGCGGACGTCTCCCAGGCTGGCGACACCCGCGACGAGCGAGAAGAGCACGATTGGGACCGCGACGAAGCGGAGGAGTCGAAGGAAGACCTGCCCGATGAAGTCCATGGCGTGGGTGACGGCTCCGACCGTCCAGGCGGCGGCCCCGGCGCCGGCGTTGGCGTCGGACTCGGAGCCGGCGAGGTAGGCCGCGGCGTCGCCGACGCCCAGCGAGCGCCACACGCCGTCGGTCCAGAACGCGTTGGCGGCGAGGCCCGCGAGGGCTCCGAAAAGGAGGCCCAGGACGATCCAGATGTGCAGCGGGATCTTCTTCATGCTGGAGGGAAGACTACCAGAGTCGCGTGCTCAGGTCGAACGGCGGGGCCCGCTCGGCACGAGGATGGTGGTGCCGTTGGCGTCGTCCCGTTCGCCGCGCACGCAGGAGAGCACGATGGTGGCGACGTCCTCGGGGCGGAGCGTCTGGTCGGTGGGCAGGTTGGCGGTGTCGACGAGGGTGCGGAGCAGCGGGGTCTCGACGGCACCGGGCGCGACGGAGAACCCGCGCACGCCGATTGGCGCTCCCTGGGCCGCGACGCTGATGGCAAGGTTGTTCACCGCGGCCTTGGCGGCGGCGTAGGCGTAGAGGATCGGGAAGGGGTCCACGCTCGCGATGGACGAGACGTTCACGACGACGCCCCCCTCGCCTCCCGAAGCGTGCTGGCGCTCGAAGGCGGGCCAGGCGCGGGCGATCATCACGGTGGGGGTGACGGCGTTGAGGGCAAAGACGCGGATTGCGGTGTCCGGGTCGGTCTGCGGGATGGTCGCCGCCGGGGACCACCCGGCGTTGTTGATGAGGACATCAAGGCGACCGAGTGCGGCGAGGGCCCGGGTGACGACTCCCGCGGCGGCATGGGGGTCGAAGAGGTCCGCCGCGAGCGTGACCGTGCCCGGGCCGATCGAGGCGGCGGCGCTGGCGAGGCCGGGCTCGCTCCGGGCGCAGATCGCGACGCGGTAGCCATCTGCGGCGAGCTGGCGGGCGATGTGGAGCCCGATGCCGGAGGTGCCTCCTGTAACGAGCGCGGTTCGGGTGGTCATGGCGGACCGTAGGGGAGCGGGCCAGCCCAGTGCGGAACTACACTCCGCGCGGTGATACAGAGGCTGGCCATCTTCGCGGCACTGCTCGGCATCCTGGGCGTGCCTTGGCTCATGAGGCCATCGGGGGGGCGGCAGGCGGCGCCCGCGGCTCGGACGATCGTGGTGCTGACCCCGCACGTGCCGCAGATCCAGCGGGAGTTTGCGGGCGCCTTTGACCGCTGGCACCGGCGCGTGCACGGCGAGGGCGTGCGGATCGACTGGAGGCAGCCCGGCGGCACCAGCGAGATCATGAAGGTGCTGGAGGCGCACTACCAGAGTGCCGCGAAGGCCGGGGCGTTCGACTTCACCGACCCGGCGAACCCGTCGTGCGCGGTCGGTGCCGCGGCGTACGACCTCATGATGGGCGGCGGGTCGTACGAGTTTGGCAAGCTGAAGCAGGGCGTGAGGGTCGCGGGTGTGAAGCTGCCCTCGGGGCAGCTCGGCGACGCGACAATCCCCATGTCCACGCCGGCGGGGTTCGAGCAAGCGACGCTCGACGCGTGGTACGGCGAGAACGCCATCGGGTCCGCACAGCTGTATGACCCGCAGCAGCACTGGTTCGGCACGGCGCTCTCGGGGTTCGGCATCGTCTATAACCGGCGCGTCTTTGAGTCACTGAGGCTCCCCGAGCCCACGGCGTTCCACGACCTGGGCGACCCTCGACTGGTCGGCAATCTCGCCCTGGCCGACCCGAGGCAGAGCGGCTCGGTCACAACCACGTACGACTCGATTCTCAGCAACTATGGCTGGGAGCGGGGCTGGGCGCTGCTCCGCGAGATGTCGGGCAACGCGAGATATTTCGCGAACAGTTCTCCCAAGCCTCCGATCGACGTGAGTCATGGAGAGGCCGCCGCGGGGCTCGCGATCGATTTCTACGGTCGCGGGCAGGGTCAGGCGGTGCTGAGACCCGGCGAAGACCCGGCGACCAGCCGCGTGGGGTATGTGGACCCCAAGGGTGCCACGTTTATTGATGCGGACCCGGTGGCGATGCTCCGGGGAGGTCCAAACCCGGTCATCGCGAGGCGGTTCATCGAGTTCTGCCTGTCGGACGAGGCGCAGTCGCTCTGGCAGTTCCGGGCGCTGGAGATCGACGGGCGTGCGAACCCAGCGGCGTCGGGCAACCCCGGGGGCGCGGACGGAAGGCCGATGGGACCACAGAACTACTCGCTGCGCCGGATGCCCGTGAAGCGGGAGTTCTACGCGAAGTATGGGGGCCACTTCATCGATCGCGTGGACCCGTTCTTGGTGGCGAGCAACACGGCGCCGGCCGGGTGGAGGTCGGCGATTCCGATCATGATGGGGGCGTTCGGCATCGACAACGCTGAGGAATGCCGCGGGGCTTGGCGGGCGCTGAACGCCTGCCGCGGAACGCCCGCGTATGACGAGGCCCGGGCGGCGTTCTTCGCGTTTCCGGCGACGACCATGCCGGACGGAGCGGTGTTTGAGTTCACGCCTGAGAACCTTGGCAAGATCAGCGCGGCGTGGAGGGCGCCCGCGTTCAGGGCCCGCTGCGAGGTCGAGTACACGCGGTTTTTCAGAGAGTCATACCTCCGGGTAGAGAAACTCGCCACAGGGCGGGGCGGCGCGAGCCGATAATCTGCCAGATGGCCACCCCTTCCGGAAAAGCCGGCACACATCAGGCCCGCGACGGCGCGACGCCCTCGATCCTCGCCAGCATCGTCGCCACCATCGGGCCGGCGAGTGAATCGCCGGAGACGATCCGCAGGCTGATCCAGTCGGGCGTCTGCGTCTTTCGCTTCAACTTCAGCCATGGGGAGTTCGCGTCGCACGAGAAGAGGCTTGCCGCGGTTCGAGGAGTTGCGGAGTCGATGGGTGTGTGCATCGCCTGCCTGGGCGACCTGCAGGGCCCGAAGATCCGCGTCGGCATTGTGCCCGAGGGTGTGGGAGAGCCCAGGCCCGGGGGCGGGGGCGGGTCGATCCGCGTCGAGGCTGGCCACGACGTGGTATTCAAGAAGGGTGTGGATCGCGCGAGCGTGCGGGGCGGAGCGGGCGGGCCGGAGGCGGTGCTGCCTGTGACCTATCAGCCGCTGATCGACGAGGTGGGGATTGGTCACAAGGTACTGATCAACGACGGCGCGATCCGGATGTTGGCGGTGGAGCGGGACGATCGGGCGGGGGAGCTGCGCTGCCGGGTGACGGTGGGGGGGCTCATCACGAGCAACAAGGGGATCAACCTCCCGCAGTCGGAGTTGTCGACCTCGGCGATCACGGAGCGTGACTGGGAGTGCGTGGAGTGGGCGCTGGCGAAGGGGCTGGACTATCTCGCGCTGTCGTTCGTGCGTTGTGCCGAGGACGTGTGCCGGTTGAAGGAGCGTCTGGACCGCGCGTGGCGTGATGGCGGGGCGTGGATCAGCGTGGTGTCGAAGATCGAGATGCCGCAGGCGGTGGCGGACCTGGAGAGGATCGTCGAGGCGTCGGACGCGGTGATGGTGGCGCGTGGCGACCTTGGCGTAGAGATGGACATCGCGCAGGTGCCGGTGGTGCAGAAGCGGATCGTGGCGACGTGCGCGGAGTTCGGCAAGCCCGTGATCGTGGCGACGCAGATGCTGGAGACGATGATCGAGAACTCTTCGCCGACACGGGCGGAGGCGACGGACGTGGCGAACGCGGTGTTCGACGGCGCGGACGCGGTGATGCTCTCCGCGGAAACCGCAACGGGCAGGCACCCGCCGCTGGTAGTGGACACGATGGCCCGCATCCTGGCGGAGGCCGAGCGTTGGCAGCGTGCCACGCGGACGGGGCCCACGACGCCCACGAGGCTCGCGACGGCCCACCGGGGTACGGCGGCGCTGGCCCGGGCCGCGTGGGGCATGGCGCACGACCTGGACGCGCGCGTGGTGGTCTGCTGGTCGCAGAACGGCGGGACGGCGAGGTACCTCAGCCAGAATCGGTTTGACGTGCCCATCGTCGCGTACTCGAGCGACCCGGCGTCGTGCAGGCGCATGGCGTTGTGCCGGGGCGTGACCCCCGTGTGCGCCGAGCCGCCGCCCAGCACGATGCTCGGGGAGTGGATCGCGGCGGTGGACGGGTTTCTGCTCACGCGGGGCCTGGCGGTTCCGGGCGACCCCATCATCCTGCTCGCTGGACGGCCTCTGGGGAAGGCCAAGGCGACAAACGCGATCACCATCCACAGGGTGGGCGAGCCCGCGGGCTTCGGTCCCCACATCGCGTGAGGTGGCGACGGCCGCGCAGGGCGGAGCGCGGTGCTGTACGCTGCGCGGATGCGACACGCCCTTTCGCCCTGGCTGGCTTTGGCGCCCATCGTGTTCATGCTCGGCGGGTGCGCGGCGCACCCTGGCTCGGAAGCGCGGTCGATGCTCGGGGAACCCCTCCGACGCGAGACCCTGCCCGGTGTCGACGCCGCGGACAAAGCGCGGGCGGTGGACGAAGCCAGAGCGGCCCTGACCGCCCACCCTGAGGACGAGGCGTCCTGGGTCTGGCTCGGCCGTCGGCTCGGGTACGTCGGACGATTCCGCGAGGCGATCGGCGTCTTCGCCGACGGGCTTCGGCGGCACCCGGAGAGCTACCGCCTGCTTCGGCACCGGGGGCACAGGTACATCTCTTGTCGTGAGCTCGATCGTGCGGTCGTGGACCTGTCGCGGGCGGCGGAACTGGCGTGGAGTCACCCAGATGCTGTGGAACCGGACGGGGCTCCAAATCCGTCTGGCGTCGCCCGCTCCACCGACCGCTCGAACATCTACTACCACCTCGGGCTCGCGTACTTTCTTCGGGGCGAGTACGAACAGGCCGACCGGGCGTTCGCCATGCGCGAGGGGCTGGAGTCTGTGAACGACGACATGATCGTTTCCACCACGCACTGGCGGTACCTCGCGCTGCGGAGGCTCGGGCGGGACGCGGCCGCGGAGGCGCTCGTGGCGAGGATCCACGAGGGGCTGGACGTGCTGGAGAACGATGGCTACCACAACCTGTGCCTGATGTACGCGGGTCGGATGAGCCCGCGCGCGGTGCTCTCGCGGGCCGACGAGGGCGGGTCGCGGGATCACTCGGTGGAGTACGGCGTGGCGGCGTACAGGATGCTCACGGGGGAAGAGGACGTGGCCCGGGAGATGCTGGAGAAGCTGGTCGCGAGCCCGTCGTGGCACAGCTTCGGCGTGATCGCCGCGGAGTGCGACCTCGCGAGGCTTCGTGCCGGTGGGGCGGGCCGCGTGCGTCCCTAGACTCCGGTGTGAAGACGCTTGTCAATCGTGCGGGGCCTCGGCACGTGGCGTTGGAAACCACGCTGGTCGTGCACGGGGTGCCCCGGGGCGAGGGGGCGGCTCTGTCGGAGGCCCTGGGCGAGTGCGTGCGGGAGCAGGGCGTGGAGCCTGCGCTTGTCGGTGTCGTGGGGGGGAAGCCGATCGTCGGCATGACCGAGGCGGAACTCGGGACCCTGCTGGGGGCCGATGGGGTCGAAAAGGCGAACACCTCGAACCTCGGCGTGCTCATGCACCTCGGGAAGCACGCGGCGACGACGGTGAGCGCCACGATGGAGCTGGCCTCGGCGGCGGGAGTGCGCGTCTTTGCCACAGGCGGGCTGGGCGGGCTGCACTTCGGGCTGGCCGAGCGTCCGGACGTGTCCGCGGACCTTGCGGCGCTCGCTCGCTTCCCGGTGGCGGTGGTCACAAGCGGCGTGAAGTCGCTGCTGGACGTGGAGGGCACGCGCGAACTGCTCGAATCGCTCGGCGTCCCCGTGATCGGATTCAGGACGGACCGATTCCCGGCGTTTTACATGAGGCAGTCCGGGGCACGTGTTGACGCGCGCATCGACGATGTGGATGTGCTGGCGGGGTTTGTTGCGGGCGAACTGAGCCGCACTCGACGGGGTGTCGTCATCGCGAACCCGATCCCGGAGGCGGACGAGATCGAGCGGGCGGACTGGGACCGCTGGCTCGCCCGGGCCCAGGCCGCGGCCCACGAGGGCGGGCGGGACGTCACGCCGAAGGTTCTGGCTGCGTTGCACCACTTTTCTCACGGGCGGACGCTCGCGGCGAACATCGCCCTTGCCAAGGCGAACGCCGTGCTTGCAGGGCAAATCTGCCGGTCATTACCCCGAGAACCGGCATGATCGGCGGGCGGGGCTGGGGGAGTCCGGCGGGTTCGTCAAAACGACCCTTGTAGAAGCCGCACGTCGCCGATACGATGGCGCTGCCGAGCCGCCCATCCGGGCGGGGAGGGGGCGGTCTGGAGAGGTGCATGGACACGCGGATGGTGGCATTGGCTCTGGTCGCGGCGTCGGGCGCGGTGCCCGCGCTGGCGCAGGACAGCGTCTCCAGAAACGCCAACGGCGGCAACGGCCTTCCCGGCGACGTGCCCAGCGCGTGGTCCACGACCGGCGTGCGGTCTGCGTACGTCGTCGATCTCACTCCCATCACGACCTCTCGGGGCACACCCTTCGGCGTCGCTCCGCTCTTGAAGGCCGGGCGGGCCAATACGTCCCGATTCAACGCGCTCAACATCTCGGGCACCCTCGGCCAGGCGCTCGCGACCGGCGTCGCCTACCCCTCGCCCTCGTACACCCGGTGGACGCAGGCCGGGGGTGGCATCAACACCTTTGAGAATGACGCGAGCCTGAACACGCCCGTCAGCCCGACAGGGCCGGCCTCGGTATTCGGCGTCGCGATGCTGGATGTCGATGAGGTGGTATCGGGCACGTCCAACGTCGTGACCAACCATGTGCCCGCGGCCCAGGTGGCCTTTGACCCCGCCGAGCCCGGGAGGCTCTTCGTCTACCGCGTGAACGCGGCGTCCAACTCGTCCGGGCTCACGCAGCCGGACCGCTCCCAGCTCGGGCTCGGGTCAGTGGACGCCGAGGGCAACGTGTGCATCCGGGCGGATGGCTACGGCGTTGCCGCGACGGGCACCACGCCACTTCAGGGGGACAACTACTTCCGCATCAGGCTGCCCGCGCGCGGGACCAGCGTGGACGTGATCGACAACTCCGGCGGGACCCAGCCCGCGGCGAACGACTGGCTGCTGGTGCAGAGCGGGGTGACGACCGCGGTGCCGGCGGCGATCCCGGCGACGCTGGCCGGGCGCAGCGTGCTGGTCGGTGCGGACTTCGTGGGCCAACTGCGTGCGGAGACGACCGCCGGCGCGCTGACTTCGACGGGCGCGCACCGTCCGGGGACGCTTGACCACCGCGGGAGCGCCGGGGTGAGCGCGAAGGTCCTCTTTCCGGGCTCGGTCGCCACGGGCGCGGTGCTGACGCGCGCATCGGGGGGCGGCGGGCGCACGGACTCCATCAGCGTCTTTGGGATGGGCGCCTCGGGCGCGGTCACGGGGGCACGCACCGTCACGACTCCCGAGGCGATCAGCGACCAGTGCGATGCCTTCGCGTGGCCCTTCGCCAGCGGGAGCATCCGCGGCTACGACAGCCAGATGACCTTTCGGGGCGGTGTCGGGCCGGTGGCGGTGTCGAAGGATGCGTCGGGGCTCGCGCTGGCGGCGGCGACACTCTACAGCGGGTCCACCCCCAACCCCGCGACGCCCCAGAATGCGATTGCTGTCGCGAGGTTTGACGCCACGCAGCCCAACGGGGCGGTCCTCTGGACCCTCGCGGCGTGGGTCGATGCCGACGCCATGACCGGCAAGCAGATCACCGGCGATTTCGGGCAAGACGGCACCCCGGGGACCGGCGACACGGGCGAGGGTGACGGTGAGGTGAACGCGATGGACGCGCCGATCGGACGGCTGGCGGGCGTCAACGAGTCGTCGCTGGGGCTCTCGGGCCCATCACTCTCCGCGCCCGCGTTCGACTCGGCGGGCAACGTGTACTTCATCGCCTCCGCACTCTTCAACCGGGCAGTGGGGCAGCAGATCGTGCAGGAGTACGGCGTGGGCTTGTTCCGGGCGGTGTACGACCCGTCCTCGATGTGCTACACGCTCGACCTTGTGCTCCGCACGGGCCAGGTTGTCACCGGGGCCAACTCCGCGCGCGACTACCGCATCGAGGCGGTGTCTCTTTCTGACGCGGACTCCGTGTCGTCGGCGTCTATGGCGTCCGCGGGTGTGACGCAGCAGGCGTGGAACAACGTGGCTTCGGAGGGGCTGCCCCCGGAGTCGCCGGTGACTCTCGGCGGGCTGGTCGCGACCGCGCGGGTCGTCTACGACGTGAACCAGGACGGGCAGTTCATCGACCCCACGGGGGTGGGTGGTGACCCCGCCAGCACCGACGAGGCGTACAACGTGCTGCTCTACGTGGGGAACCTGCTGCAGCCCCCGGCGGCGTGCGATCCGGACCTCAACCAGGACGGCAACGTCGACCAGGACGACATCGCGTATCTCATCAACGTGATCGGCGGCGGCGCGAACCCGAGTGGGATCGATCCGGACTTCAACGTCGATGGCAACGCCGATCAGGACGACGTGAGCGCCCTCATCAATGTTGTGGCGGGTGGGCTGTGCCCCTGAGCGGGACGGGTGCCCGGGCGTCAGGCCCGGCGGCGTGAGGCACCGACGCGGAGGAGGCCAAGCCCGAGCAACGCCGCGGCGCCGGGCGAGGGCATCATGTGCATCACCCGCAGGGCGTCGATCTGCACGGCTTCGGCACCTGGGCCGTCCATCTGGATGCTGGCGGAGATCGTGACGCCGCTGGAGGCGTCGAGCTGGAGCATATCGAGCGGGACGTGGAACATGCCGAAGGGCGTGCCGTCGACCATGCCCATGAAATCGCCGGTGAGCATGTTGAGAACAAGCATGATCTCGGTCCAGCGACCGGCCTCGATCTGGGGGCCGAGGAGGAAGGGGGCGTCATGGAGGGAGGACGAGGCGTAGGCACGCCCGTTCTGGATGCCGATGTTCAGGGCCCCACCGGGGATTTCGTCCACGGCGCGGATGTTGAGGTCGAAGGTGCTTCCCTCGCGGGCGTTGTCGATGCGGACCATGGCGGAGAACATGAGGTCGGTCATGCCCGGCCAGCCGTGCATGTCGATCTGGTCCGTGGTCCGGTGGGCGAGGGTGAGCGCGGACTGGCCGGGGGCGAAGACGATGGACTGCGACTCCTCTCCCGGGTTGGAGTTGGAGACGTTGAACAGGTTGAGCGGTGTGTCGGACCAGAGGTCCTGGCCGCGCAGCGAGCCGGGCGAGGTCTGGCCGATCTCGAAGCCCGTGGTGTAGATGACGTGGGCCTGGGCGGCACCGGCGGTTGAGGCGAGCACGAGGGCGCAAAGTCTGCGCGAGGGGGTGAGTTCCATGGACGGCAAGGTGCCACAAGAACGCCGCGTGTCCAGTAATCTATGGGATTTTTTCAGTGCCGCGGGTTGGGAGCGTCGGTGACGAAGTGCAGTTCGAGGTACCGGGCGATGTAGTCCACGATGGAGGAGGCCTCGGGGATCTGGTCGTTGGTGGTCATCCCCATGGGCTCGAATCGCATGCCCTTGAAGCGGGCGACCGCGTCCTTCAGGCTCAGGCCGTGCTGGATGGAGAGGCTGAAGGCCCTGCAGAATGCCTGGCACATGCCGGACATGGTGGAGCCTTCCTTGGACATCTTTAGGAAGATCTCGCCCGGGCGGCCGTCGGGGTACAGCCCGATCGTGAGGTAGCCCTCGTGGCTCCCGACGCTGAACTTGTGGGTGATCGAGTCGCGGGTGATCGGCAGGGACTTGCGGGTCGCAATCATGTCGGGCGCGCCTCCGTCAGGGTCTGGATTCGGGTCGGTGGCGCGGTCCTTCATGGCGTCCGAATGTACGCCCAAAGGAGCGGCCGGTCTCCGGTCAAGCCTGCCCGGCCCATCTATCGGACCAATCCCGGGGCCGGGCTTGATTTCGGACTGCCCGGGGCTGGCGTTTGCCTCGGCGCGTTCTCTCGCCGATACTTGTCCGGTGAGTTTGGCTGAATCCAACTCCAGACCTGCGGCCAGCCTTCGCCCGGTGCTCGGGGGGGTGTCGCTCCTCCTTGCGGTGGCGCTGGTGGTCCAGGCGTCCGCGGCGTTTACCCAGGCCGCGGCGCTCCGGGCCGGGGGCCACGGGGCCGAGGTTCTGCGGCTGGCGGCGGTCCGCCCCGTGCAGCAGTTGGTGCTGTCGCTCCGGCGGCAGGCGCAGAAGCCCATGCGGGTGGTCTTGGTCCAGGACAAGTCGGAGTTCCGATTGGCGGGGTTCCCGGTGCTGGCGTTGGGGCAGGTCCGTGCGGTGCGAAGGCCGCCCGAGTGGCAGACGAACCTGCCGCCGCCCCTCGGGGCCTGAGCAGCCCGCACCCACCGTTCGCCCCGCGAGGGGCGAGGCCGGACGCTCATCGCGGACCGGCGAGTTGATCTCGATCCCAAACCAGATTCAGAGCGGCCCGGGTGATCGCCCGCGGCCTGTGCACCCGGATCTCCGCCCGCTCCAGACGGGCAGGCGGCGGCTCCTCACGATGAGACACGCCATGGCAGAAACCGGCATTCCCCTGATCGGCCCGATCCTCAACAAGTTGATCGGCACGCGCAACGAGCGATTCGTGAAGAAGTACACCCAGCGGGTCGCCCAGATCGGCGCCCTGGAGGCCAAGGCCAGGTCGCTGACCGACGCGCAGCTGCGCGAGAAGTTCGTGGAGTTTCGCGCCAGGCACGACAAGGGAGTCGCGACCGACGACATCATGCCCGAGGCGTTCGCTGTCGCCAGGGAGGCGATGGACCGTGCCGTGGGCATTCGCAACATCTTCAATCCGAAGTTCGCGTTCGACCCTTCGACGCTCCCGGAAGCGGCGCGCGGGATGTACGCGAGCGTGAAGGCGGAGATGGACGGGAGGCCCCCCGCGCCGCCGACGGGCGAGTGGATGGGCTGCCCGGCGCCGGTGCCGGGGTGGATGCAGGTGGACATTCCGATCGAGTTGTACGAGGCGGTGCGGTCGCTGTACCCCGAGAGCCGTCCGCCCTTCCGGGCGAGGCCCTTCGACGTGCAGCTCATTGGCGGGATGGTTCTCTGCCAGGGGAAGATCTCCGAGATGAAGACGGGTGAGGGCAAGACCATCGTCGGCCCGCTGGCGTGCTACATGGCCTGCATCGAGCGATTGAAGGTGCACGTCGTGACCGTCAACGACTACCTTGTGCAGCGGGACCGCGACTGGACGTTTCCGTACTTTCACGCCCTCGGCATGACGGTGGGCGCGATCCACCCGATGCACATGCAGGACGAGTCCGAGAAGCGGGTGATGTACCGGTGCGACGTGGTGTACGGGACGACCGCGGAGTTCGGGTTCGACTACCTCCGCGACAACATGAAGCAGAGCGTGGACATGCAGGTCCAGCGCAAGCGGCAGTTCGCGATCGTCGACGAGGTGGACTCCATCCTTGTCGACGAGGCGCGCACGCCCCTCATCATCTCCGGGCAGGCGCACGACGATCAGCCCCGCTACGACATGGCCGACCAGCTCGCGCGGCACCTGGTGCAGAAGCAGAAGCCCTGGACCGAGGCCAACGAGAAGGTCGAGAAGTGCCAGATGCGGATCAAGGGGCTGGAGGGCGACATCCGCCAGGCGCGGGACCGCGGCCAGGTGCCCAAGCTCCAGGCCGAGATCGCCTCGCTGAAGGCCGAGCTGCCCAAGCTCGAGAAGGCCCGCGACGCCTTCGCCCAGTACTACGAGGTGAAGATGGAGCGCAAGTCCGCGCACCTGGCGCACGACGGCGTGAGCGAGGCGCAGCGGGTGGCCGGCGTCGGGTCGTTCTATGTGGATGAGAACCTGGACCTGCCCCACCTGCTCGAGCAGTCGCTTCGCGCCCACACCGTGTACGAGCGAGACCGCGACTATGTCGTGATGCCGGCCCAGGACCCGCAGACCGGGCGCACGGTGCCGAGCGTCGTCATCGTTGACACGAACACGGGCCGTCCGATGATCGGGAGGCAGTGGTCCGACGGCCTGCACCAGGCGGTGGAGTGCAAGGAGAAGGTGCCGATCAAGCAGGAGACGCAGACGGTCGCGACCATCACGATCCAGAACTTCTTCAAGATGTACCGGCGTCTGGCGGGCATGACGGGCACCGCGGACACCGAGGCGCAGGAGTTCCACGACATCTACAAGCTGGACGTGGTCGCGATCCCCACCAACCGGGCGGTGGTGAGGCGGGACTACGACGACATGGTGTTCCTGACCGCCAAGGACAAGTGGAACGCGATCGTCGACGAGATCAAGTACTTCCACGACGTGGGGCGGCCCATCCTGGTGGGCACCACGAGCGTTGAGAAGAGCGAGCTGATCAGCCGCATGCTCACGGGCAAGCACCAGCTCCAGCACGAGGTGCTGAACGCCAAGCAGCACGAGCGCGAGGCGAACATCGTGGAGAACGCGGGCCAGCTCGGGGCGGTGATGATCGCCACGAACATGGCGGGCCGCGGCACGGACATCAAGCTCGGATCGATCACCCGCGAGCAGCTCCTGGACCACTGGCTGAGGCGGGGGATCGCCAGCGCGAAGGTGACGGTGCAGAGCACCGACGAAGAGCTGCGCGAGGCGTGCTACCGCAAGATCGCCAGCCGCGAGCTGGACGATGTTCAGAAGCGGGACGCGGAAACGATGCCCTTCGCGGACCTGGAGCTGAGGCTGCTGAAGCACTGGTGCAACAAGTACACGTGGCTGACGCCCAAGCAGATCGACCAGGCCAAGCCGGACGAGCTGCGGGCGGCGCTGGACGAGCACGGGCGGTTCCTGCTCCACCGCCTGCGCTGGTTCGCGAGCGTGGAGGACATGGGCGGGCTTCACGTCATCGGGACAGAGCGTCACGAGGCGCGGCGCATCGACAACCAGCTCCGGGGCCGCTCGGGGCGTCAGGGCGACAAGGGGTCGTCGCGCTTCTACGTCTCCCTCGAGGATGACCTGATGAAGCTCTTCGCGGGCGAGACGACGATGAAGATCCTCGCCCGCCTGGGCATGAAGGAGGGCGACGCGATCGAGCACCCGATGCTCTCCAAGAGCGTCGCGAACGCCCAGAAGAAGGTCGAGGAGCGGAACTTCCACTACCGGAAGACGGTGCTGGAGTACGACGAGGTGATGGAGCACCAGCGCCAGGCGTTCTACGGCATGCGGCAGCGCGTGCTCGAGGGCCGCGACGTCAAGGGCCTGCTCTTTGACTTCATCAAGACCACCGTCCGCGAGGCGTCGGCGGAGTACCTCGATCGGAACTACCCGTACATCTGTGCGGCGGAATACGCGAAGGGCAAGCTGGAGTGCACGATTGATCCGGACCGTCTGCGTGGGCGCGAGCTTCTGGAGATGGAGATCGCCATCGCGGAAGAGGCGTTGTACGAGGCGCGCCATTCGATCTCGATCACGCTGGGCGAGTACCTGCCCGAGGTGGAGAGCGAGGCGAAGGTGGACTTCGACGCCGCGGGCCTGGCACGCTGGGCGCGGGCGAGGTTCGGGGTTGAGATCAACCCCGCGGACCTGCGCGCGGACAGTGACGACAGCCGGCGGCACGTGCTGGAGACGCTCTCGGAAGCCGCGGAGGCCGCGATCAAGTCCACGGACCTCTCGGGCCTGGCGGCGTTCCTGGCTCCGGACTATGGCGCGACAGAGCTCGCGACGTGGGTGCGGGACAAGCTGGGGTTCGAGATCGCGCCCACGGAGATCGTGAAGGCCCAGAAGGCCGGCACGGACCCCGTGCAGGCCGTGACCGACATGCTGATGACTCGCGTGCGCGAGATGTACCGCAAGCGAGAGGTCGAGTACCCCGTTGATTACGCGATGAACATGACGCTCATGCTCATGCGTCAGGACGCGGCGGTGGCGCTGGAGAACCTGATCTCGTGGGCCAACCGGCGATACGGGACCAGCCTCACCATCGACGAGGTCCGCAAGACCCCGCCCCAGAAGTTCCGCCAGCAGCTCAACGGGCTCGCGGAGAAGTTCGTCAGCGAGCGGCAGCTCGAGAAGGCGATCGATGAGGCGCTGGCGTGCGCCGACGACACGGCCCTGGACTTGCACTTCCGGGCCCGGTTCGGCCGCGGGATCCCGGACTCCATGCGCTGGCTCGAGGGAGACGAGCGCCGGGACGCGATCCGGGCGGGGGTGGAGAACATCCTGAGGTCGGAACTGCTCCAGTTCGAGCGGACCATCCTGCTCCGCACCATGGACGAGACCTGGAAGGAGCATCTGCACGAGATGGACCAGCTGCGCGACACGATCAACTTCCGTGCCGTCAGCCAGCAGGACCCGCGGATCGAGTACAAGCGAGAGGGGTCAAAGCAGTTCGTCAGCGCCATGCAGAGCATCCGGTCGAAGGTCACGGACTACGTGTTCAAGGCCAAGTTGACGCCCGTGCCGACCGGGGAGCACATGCCATCCCGGTCTCCTATGCCAGGGCCGGGGGGCGGCGGGGGGCAGCCCATGATCAGCGGGCCCGGGCTGGCGTGAGCATCCCCTGGGGCCCTGAGATTTGTGGGGCCCGGACGAATCCCAGACCGAAGGACGCCCGTACAGTAGAGCGACGGGGAAGGGGGCTTCCCCGCGCTCAAGGGAGTGCGACATGCCTTCGGCCCGCCGCGCCTTTACGCTGATGGAACTTCTCGTCGTCATCGGGATCATCGCGATCCTGATCGCGATCACATTCATGGTGGGTCGCGCTGTGACCACCAACTCGAAGAAGGGCATAACGCAGGACACTCTGCGCGTGCTCGATTCGGCGCTCACGGCGTATGTCGCGGCCAAGGGCGAACTGCCCGCGCCCTGGCTGCCCGATCCGCGCACCGGCGGCGCGGCCCGGCGTCTGCCCATCGCCGACGCGAGGGAGATGCCCGATCCGGGCAACTCCAACGGCCAGAGCGCGGAGGTGGGGGTCATCCCAAGCATCGCGTACTTTGTTCGTCAGTGCGAGAGTGTGCCGGAGGCCAAGGCCCTGCTCGATCGCCTGCCCTCCAAGGTTGCGGTGCTGCGGCCCCTGCCCCTGGAGCAGGGGGTTGCGCTCCCGTACAACACGTCCAGCACGCAGGTCGCGAGCTTCACGGTCATCCTCGACGGCTGGGGCAAGCCCATCCGCTACGTGCATCCGGCGTTCTGTGCGGCGTTTGCCGAAGGTTCGACCGCCGCGATCCTCTCTCCCCCGGCGCAGGAGGACGGCTCGACGACGCAGTGGACGTTCACGAACATCCGTCGCACATACAGCGTGAGCGCGGTACCCGCGGCGGGCAGCCCGCCCTCGGCCTATCCAGACAGTGACGGCGGGCGGTGCGCGGGCGGGAGGCCCTACTTCTACTCCTCAGGTGAGGACGGACTGGTCGGACGCGTCGCGAACAACAACGGCGACATGCTGCTCGACTGGGACAAGGACAACGTGTACTCCTCGGCCCCGGTGCTGCCCCTGAACTGAGCGCCGCGGTACGATGGGCCGCATGGGCACCCTCACGAGCACCCCGGTAGAGCTGCTCTCGGCACTCGCACACGCGAACTTTCAGGGAAAGGCCTGGCAGGGAGCCGCGCTCGCCGGGGCACTCAGGGGCCTCTCCGCCTCGGAGGCGCTGCGGCGGCCCGCGAAGGGACGCCGGAACATTCATGAACTGGTCCTCCACGCGGCGTACTGGAAATACGCGGTGCGTCGGCGGCTGAACCCCGCGGATGTCGCGCCGTTCCCGGGCTCACCCGCGAACTGGCCGCTGGCGCCGACATCGCCGGATGAGAAGGAGTGGAAGCGGGCCGTGAAGCTGCTCGGGCAGGAGCACAAGAAGCTGATGCGCGCGATCGAGGGCCTGGATGAGGCGTCGCTGGGTCAGGTCCCGCCCGGCGGGCGGACCTGGACGCGGGCGCAGCTTGTCATGGGCATCGCTTCGCACGACGCGTACCACACCGGACAGGTGCAGCTCATCAAGAGGCTGGTGCGGTCCCGCGCGAAGTAACTCAGGGCAGGCGGCCCGCGCGGTAGTCTGCTTCCGACTGCCGGAGCCCCTGCATTGCGGGCTGGTCGCCGGCGGCGCGGGCGAGGTCGGCACCGAGAGCCGCGTAACGGGCGGCGGCGGCGAAGTCGCCATTGACGGCCTCGGCGAGCGCCAGGGCCTCCAGCACGGCGTAGTTCTTGTGTGAGGTCTCTTGCGCGGCGGCGCGAGCGTTCCGGAGCGCACCGGGCCAGTCACGCAGCGACGCGTCCGCCGGCGCGAGCCTCAGCCTTGCGGACATGAGCAGGAGCCCGACCGCCCGGGGGGAGTGCAACAGGCCCTCATCGCAGGCGGCGAGTGCGTCTTTCTCGCGGCCGAGCAGTTGATAGCAGGTGGCGACGCCCAGCCTTGCCGGCGCGAAGTCGCCCCGCAGCCGCACCACCGCGTCGAAGTGGGGGAGGGCTTCCTGCGGGCGTGAATACCCCAGGTGCATCTGCGCGAGGCCCATGCGAGCCTCGACGAGGGACGGATCGATCACGACGGCCCGCTGATAGAGCGCGAGGGCCTCGGGCAGGGCCCGCCTCCGCTCCAAGAGGCCGGCGAGACTTGCCATGGTCACCGCGTTGTCGGGGGCGAGTTCGAGCGCCCGCCGATAGCTCGTCTCGGCGCGCTCGGGCTGGCCGGCGTCGCGCAGGGCGCTGCCCAGCATCATGTGGGCGTCGACCCAGTCGGGCCGCAGGCGGACGGCGTGCTCGTACTGCTGCATCGCCCGGTCCGGCTTGCCCTCGAGCATCAGGCCTTCGGCGAGGCCCAGACGTGCGGTGTAGTTGTCCGGTGCCACCTCGACGGCGCGCGTCCAGAGCGTCGTGGCGTTCCGCCAGGTGGGCACGAGCCCGAACGTGGATGCCGCGCACGTGAGCGCCAGCGCGACGCACGCGATGCTGACCAGGGGCGCGAGTCCCGGGCGGGCGTCCGCGAGGCGAGCCGCGGAGATGGCGAACGCGATGAAGACGGCGAAGGAGGCCGGGTAGAGAAAGTGGTCGGAGGTGTAGGTGACCGCGAGGTTGCCGAATGGGATGAACCCCAGGGTGGGGCCAAGGAGCAGCAGCCCGTGCAGCATGGCCCAGGCCCAGTGTCCGCCGATCTTCCCCTTGCGATGACGCCAGAGCACAAAGGCGACGCCGGTGATCGTGGCGAGGGCGGGGAGCCACCATCGGAGCACCTCCCCGCCGACGCTCCACTGCTCATAGGCGACCGAGAGGCCCGCGGGCCAGAGCAGGCGGCCGAGGTAGGCCCACGGGGCGGCGCCCGCGATCTGGAGGCGCTGCGCGAGGTCGGGCATCCAGTCCGTGGCGGCCTTGTCCACGAACTTCTGCTCGAAGGCGAGCGTGACCGCCGCGAGCAGGCCCGCGAGGATGAGCATGGGGAGCGCCCGGAGAGCGCCCCGCTTCCACGGGGCACCGAGCATGAAGTGATCCAGGGCGATGAGCGCGATGGGCAGCCCCAGGATCGCGGTCTTGGAGAGCATGCCCAGGGCGAAGAGGGCGAGCGAGGCGAGGTACCACCATTTGGCCCGAGATGGGCCGCCCTCAGCCGCGCGCGAGGAGCGGACCCACGCGATCATGCTCAGGAGCATGAACGCGAGAGCCAGCAGGTTCTTCTGCTCGGCGATCCACGCGACGGTGATGACCTGCGTCGGGTGCAGGGCGAAGAGCGCCGACGCGACCCGGGCGACAGCGAGCGGCTGGGCAAGCATCCGCAGGAACATGAACAGAAGCGCCGCGTTGAGGAGGTGCAGCGCGACGCTCACGAGGTGGTAGCCCGTGGCGTCGCCCGCAAAGAGGCGATACTCCAGCCAGTAGAGCGTGAACGTGAGCGGGTAGTACTGCTCGGTCTCGTGCGTGATCCAGATGCGCTTCAGGCCGTCCGGTGCGGTCATGAGCGGGCTCTTGGTGACGTACGCGGTGTCGTCCCAGCCCGTCCAATCGAGGGTGCCGACCTGCCAGTAGGCACCGACGGCCACAACCAGCACGAGGGACAGCGCCATGAGCCAGCGGGCGAGCCTTGGTTGTGGCGCGGGGCCGGTCATGTCAGCGTCCTCTGCGGATGGTTCCCGCGAGCGAGAGTAGTTCCGAGAAGGCCCGCAGGATGACGCGCGGGCTGGCGCCGCCCGCGGCACCGGTGACGCGGGGCCGGTGCTCCACGGGCAACTCCACCACGCTCAGGCCCGCCCGGCGCGCCCGGGCGAGCATCTCCGCGGAGATGAGCGCCCCGGTGCTCACCCACGCCCGGCCCCCGGGGCTGCGGGCGAAGCCCCCGGGAAGGAGCTTGAACGCACAGTCAACGTCGCGGTATCTGAAGCCAAAGACCACGCCCACCAGCCGGCCCCAGAGCCAGGCGTTGAGCGCACGCCGGGACCCCTCGGCCCGCTTCAAGCGAAAGCCGATGGCGGCGGCCTTTCGCGCCTGGGAAGCCTCCGCGAGGAAGTTGGCCAACTGCCCAAGATCGAACTGCCCGTCGCCGTCGGTGAGAAAGACCCAGTCGGCGGTGGTCGCTTCAAACCCGCGGCGGATGGCACCGCCATATCCGAGATTCACCGGGTTGTGGACCACGCGCACGCGGGGGTCGGCGTCACCGATGGCTTCGGCCAGCTTTCGGGTGCCGTCGGTGCTGCCGTCGTCGACAACGATGACTTCCAGCCTGCCGCAGAGGGGCGCGAGGGCGAGAGACTCGCGGATCGTCCGCGCGACGTTGCCCTCCTCGTTGCGGCAGGGGAGGACCACCGCGAGCGAGGGCAGGGGCGGTGCGGGGATGGGTGAGAACGTGGACACGCGGGGGGTTTGGGGGGAGTGCGCCCGAGGGGCCAAGAGACTATCCTGACCGCGCATGCGTTACCACTGGAAACTGCTCAGGGCGGGCACGTTCAGGCTCGATGCAGGGTCGATGTTCGGGCTGATCCCGCGCGTCGTGTGGTCCCGGGCGGTGCCAGTGGACGACCGGGGCCGGATCACCGTTCAGCACAACTGCCTGCTCCTGGAGTCTGAGTCCCCCGGGCCCGAGGGCAGGCCGATCCGGGTGCTCATCGAGACAGGCTCTGGAAACAAGATGGACGCCAAGAGCCGCGACATCTTCGCCCTGGAGAATCGGTCGATCCTGACGGCACTGGCGGAGGCTGGGACATCTCCGGAGGCGATCGATGCGGTTGTGGTAACGCACCTGCACTTTGACCACGCCGGGGGGGTCACAAGGCTTCCCCGGGAGGGCGAGGAGCCGCAGTGGCAGGACCCCGCCGCCCCTGGTCACGGCGTGGTGCGCACCTTTCCCCGGGCAAAGATCTTTGCGCAGGCACGGGAGTGGAGCGACGCGCTGGCAAATCGCAGCGTGATGACGCGGACGTACTTCCGTGACCATCTCGAGCCCATCAGGGACCAACTCGTGCTGGTGGATTCCCCCAGGCCCTTCCCCGCGGGCTACACGCCCGGGCGGGAGGAACTGCCCTACTCGGACGCGGACCTCGTGACGACGCCGACGGCACCCGGCGTCGAGGTGTTTCTGGTCCCCGGGCACACGTGGGGTCAGCAGGCGATCCGGTTTCTCGACACGCAGGGGAGGACGGTGGTGTTCACGCCCGACGTGATGCCCACGCGGGCGCACAGCGGGGCGGCGTACAGCCTGGGGTACGACGTGGAGCCCTACACGAGCATGGTCACGAAGCACTGGTTCCTTCGAGCGGCTGCTCGCAAGGGCTGGACGCTGGTGCTGGACCACGAGCCCGGGAACCCGGTGGTGACCGTGAAGGAGAATGCGCGGGGGTGGTTTGATCTTCACGACGCGGGTGAATGAGGGGGGGCGTACAATCGGGCACGTGGTCACGGACGTGGATAACAACGCCGCCGCTGAGCCCGCCGGGCAGGGTGGAGGACTCCCCGCGAGCCCAGAGGCCGACGAGCACGAGGTGGGCCCCGGGTCGGGGGTGCGTCCCGCGAAGCTCTCGCTGACGGACAAGCTGGAGGCGTTCATCGCGCGACTCTCTTCTCGGAGCCACTTCTGGCACCGCGTCTGCTCGCTGATCTGGCTGCCGTACGCTTTCCGCAGCGGCATCCGGATGAAGAAGGTGGACGAGCGGACGTTTGCGGCGGAGCTGCCCTTCCGTCGGTTCAACAAGAACTGGTACAACGCGATGGCGGGCGCGGCGCTTCTGGCGAACAGCGAGATCGCCGGGGGCATGTACATCTTTGGGGTGACGGGCGGGGACTACACGCTGGTCTGCAAGGAGCTCTCGTACAAGTTCCTTCGGCCCTGCTTCGGGCCAGCGCTCTACAAGATCACGCCGCGTGAGAGCATCGAGGCCCTGATCCGCCTGGGCGGTGAGTTCAACGTGACGCTCGACCTTGACGTGGTGCAGCAGCCGCTGCTCCCGGCGGCGTTCGCCAAGAAGCGGAGGAAGGACCAGCTCCTGGCCCGCATGGCGGCGAAGGCGCGTCTGGTGGGGCGCTGCGTCGCGACCTTCCACCTGACGCCCGTGACGCACAACAAGGCCAAGCACGGGCACGCCCGCGCGGTGGGCCGGGGCTCCGAGTATCGCCAGGGCGAGCCCGGATGAGCGACCAGGCCGTCCCGAGTGTGCGTGGGGGCGCCGCGAGCGGCGGCACGATCTCACGCGTCGTGGCGCCCGGGGCCTTCCTTGCGGCGAGCTGGACGTGGTGCATCGGGATGTTCCTGCCGATCCTGCTCGCGCGGGACTTTGGCCCGTGGGCGTACATCCTGTTCGCGCTCCCCAACTGCGTGGGGGCCGGAGTGATGGGGCGGGTCATGGCCCGGCACGGGCCCGCAGAGGTGCTGGCGGCGCACGGGCGTGCGAGCCTGGTGTTCGGCGCTGTCACCATGGCGTTCCAGTGGTTCTTTCTCATCTGGCTCCTCGCGGATTCGCCACGCGAGCAGATGCTGAGGTTGATCCCCGCGGTGATCGTCGGCATGCTCCTGGCGACATGGTGGCGAAGAGGGAGATTTCCGGGGGGTGTGGGGGGCGTGGCCGCGGTGGTGATCTCGCTGGCGCTCGGGGCCGTCTGGCTCATCCGGGGGGATGTCCCCGGGGTTGCTCCGCCGGGCGCCCTGCGGCCGATGGGTGAACTGCTGCCACTCGCGGGCGTGTGCTCGCTCGGGTTTCTGCTGTGCCCCTATCTGGATCGCACGTTCTTGCAGACCGCGGATCGCTGCGGGCCGCAGGCCGCTCCCGCGGCGTTCGTGGTCGGGTTCCTCGGCATCTTTCCGCTGCTCATTCTCATCACGCACCTCGCGTGGCCGAGCCTGGGCGTGCAGCTGGGGCCGCTGAGGCCATCGCTCTACCCGGCGCTGCTGTCGCTGCATGTGGCGATGCAGCTGGGGTTCACGATCGCGGCCCACGAGCGTGCCATGGCGGACGAGCCGTCGCGCGGCCCGGGAGTCTCGATGGCGGGCGGGCTTGCGTTCCTGATCGGCGCGGGGCTCGCGGCGGCGGCGGGCCTCCTGCCGCTCGGCCTGCACGGGCTCGCGCCGCACGAGGTCGTCTATCGCGGTTTCATGGCCTTCTACGGGCTCATCTTCCCAGCGTACGTCTGGTGCTGCATGATTCCCGGGGGCTGGACGTGTGTGCCGACGCGCCGTCGGCTGCTCGCGTTCGCTGCGGCGGTGGTGTTCGGGGCTCCCTTTTTCTATCTTGGCATGATGATGCGTGAGACGTGGTGGCTGCTCCCGGGCATCAGCATGGTGCTCGCGGCCCGGTGGCTTGCGCCGGGCACGGACCCGGACAAGCCCGCGGCGTGACGTGGAGCCAGCTCAGGCCCGCACACCGAGACTCTCGAGCACCTGAGCGGCGGTGGCGCGCACCAGCTCTGGCTCGGCCTGGTCCGCGGCGAGCGACCTGACGCGCGCGAGCAGCGCGGCACCGGTGCCGGCCCGCACCGCGTTTCCTGCGGCGATGATGGCGTTTCGCTTCATCATGGCGAGCGTGGCGCGCTTCATGGCGCTGGTGGAGAACGCCCGCTCGCGGTCGGCACCGGTCCACTGCAGCACATCCGCCAGGGGCAGGGACGTTGTGCGCGGTGCGTACGCGGCGAGAGGCGGGGTGCCTTTCCCCGACCCGCCGGGCGCCCCCGGCCTTGGCGAGTTGTGCGGGCACACGTCCTGGCAGATGTCGCAGCCGAAGAGCCACCCTCCCATCCCGGCGTGGAGACTCGGGTCGATCAGCGACCGGTGCTCGATGGTGAGGTAGGAGACGCAGCGTCGGGCGTCGACGCTGTATGGCGTGATCGCGCCCGTGGGGCAGGCGTCGATGCAGCGGGTGCAGGTGCCGCACGAGTCCGCGAGCGGTGCCGGCGCATCCGAGGCGCTCAGGGGCGCGAGCTCCAGGTTGGTGGCGACCACTCCAAGCAGGAACCAGCTCCCGAGCCTCGGATGGATGACCATGGTGTTCTTGGCCTGCCACCCGAGCCCGGCCCCCACGGCGAGCTCGCGCTCGGGCACAGGGGCCGTGTCGACGCAGGTGCGGAAATCCGAGCCCGGGTACGCCACGCGCAGCGCGTCCGCGATGCGGTGGAGCCGGCGCTTCATCACGTCGTGGTAGTTGCGGCCCTGGGCATAGCGGGCGACGCGCCCCGATGGTTCGCCGGCTTCAGAGGCGTCCGAGGGCCCCTGCGAGCCTCGCGCCGCGTACAAGTCCGCCACGACGATGAATGCCCGGGTCCCTTGCATGATGCCCGCGGGCGTGGTGCGCAGCGCGGCGTCGATCTCGAGGTAGTCCATCTCGCCGTGCTTCCCCGCGGCGAGCCACTCTCGCAGGTGCGCTGTCCACCGGCTGGGGCTTGCGGGCACGATTCCTGTGAGCGCGAAGCCAGCAGAGAGGCACCGTGCCACGATGTCGCGCGAGCGGTGCTCGACGGGGCTGGATGTCACGGTGTGGTGGCTCCGGATGTGCCGTGGCGAAGGGTCCACTCGTGGGCGAGGACTTCCCAGCCGAGGGTGTCGGACCAGCCGAGCCCCTCGACCCAGCGGTCGCTGGAGGCGTGCATGTGCTGTCGCAGGCCGAGGCGAGCGGGCACGGCACAGCTCGCGGTGTTGAGTGCGCTGGCGAAGAGGTGCACCCGCCGCCAGCCGAACCCGCCCTGATGCTGCGGAGTGAATCCCCAGCAGAGGCACGCGTGCAGGGCGCGGGAGCACCAGCCTCGTCCGCGCGCTCCGGTGCGGAGCCAGTACCCGGCCTCCGCGTTGTGGGCCTCACGCGAGATCCGATTGAAGCCCGTGCCGCCCAGGAGCGATCCGTCGCTCGCGTCGAAGATGCCGAGCACGCACGCCCAGCCGTCGCCGGCCTCCTCGCGGCAGAGCGCGGAGAGCGTGAGGATGGCCTCTGTGGAGGCGGCCTGGGAACGGTGCTGGCCGAGTGCCCAGGGCAGCCACGGGTGGAGCGACTCACGCGAGGAATCCACCGCCCGAAAGAGGTCCGCCGCGTCGCCGGCCTCGAACTGCCGGAGGAGGACGCCGTCCTGCGTCCACGAGGGGCGAAGAAGGCTGGGGTGTGCCCAGGGCGGGGGTGGGCAGGCGGGGGTCATGGGGAATCTTGGGCGCGCGGGGCGGCCCACGCCACCTGCAACTCGGTGCGAACAATGCGCCGATGAGCACGCCGCCCACCCCATTCCCCGGAGAGCCCGGTGCCGACCGATACTCGAGGCAGACGAGGGTGCCGGAGGTCGGGGCGGCGGGCCAGGCCAGGCTCGGGAGCGCCGAGGTCGTGGTCGTCGGGTGCGGGGCGCTCGGCTGTGGCGCGGCGGACCTGCTGGCCCGCGCGGGCGTGGGACGTCTGATACTCGTGGACCGCGACCTTGTCGAGTGGAACAACCTCCATCGGCAGGTGCTCTTTTCCGAGGCCGACGCGCGGGCGGGGACGCCCAAGGCGATCGCGGCTGGTGAGCGGCTGAGCGCGGTCAACTCGTCCGTCGTGGTCCATGCGGTCGTGGCGGACCTGCGCGCCACCAACGTGGCAACGCTGGTGCCCGCCCACGCCTCGCTGGTCGTGGACGCGACCGACAACTTCGAGACTCGCTATCTCCTGAACGACCTGTGCGTGAAGCGCGGGCTGCAGCTGGTGTACGGCGGCGTGATCGGCGTGCGCGGGATGCAGGCGACGTTTGCCCCGGGCGGGCCCTGCCTGCGCTGCGTGTTTCCGGAGCCCCCGGCGCCGGGCTCGCAGCAGACCTGCGAGTCGGCGGGCGTGCTCGGACCCGCTGTCGCGGTGGTGGGGGCCATGCAGGCGGCGGCGGCGCTGCGCGTGATCATCGATGGCAGCGCTCCGCGACTGTTGCACGAGTGGGATGTGTGGCGGGGCACCAGCCGCACGATCGCGCTGGGGGAGCCCCGCGCCGACTGCCCGACGTGCGCCACAGGGCGCTTTGAGTTTCTCGACGCCTGTCATGGCGAGGACGCGGCGCGGGTCTGCGGGAGTGACGCGGTGCAGGTGTGGCCGGCACCGGACGCGCGGGTCGATCTGGGGGCGCTTGCCCACAGGCTGTCGCCGCACGCCACGGTCGAGGTGGGGCCGGTGATGGTGCGGGCGGAGATTCGCGACCGGCCCGGGGTGACACTGACAGTCTTTGCGGACTCCCGTGCGATCGTCCGCGGCGCGGGGGGCGTTGACGCCGCTCGCAGCCTGTACGCAAGGTTCGTGGGGTGCTGAGCACTCGCACTCCCAAGCCCCGTACCATGCCCCGTGACAGGCCCGGTGACCAAAGCCACGCTCACGCTCGCCCACTCCGGCGACCCCGATGACGCGTTCATGTGGTGGCCCCTCACGGGCAAGGTGGATCCGGACGGCGTGCCGCTGCCCGGCGCGGAGAACGCGCCGAGACTCACGCACCCGCGGTTCACGTTCCGAGCCGTTCCGGGCGACATCGCACAGTTCAACCGGCTGGCGGGTGGCGAGGCCCCGTACGACATCACGGCCCTCTCGGTCCGGGCGTTTGCCGGCGTGACGGACCGCTACGTGATGACGTCGTGCGGGTCGTCGTTTGGCGAGGGATACGGGCCGAAGGTCGTCTGCCGTGAAGACTCGCCACTGCGCACTCCAGCGGACCTCTGCGCATCAACCTGCGCGATCGCGGTGCCCGGGCACCAGACCAGCGCCTTCATGACTCTTGCCCTGCTCCTGAAGGCGAGCGAGGAGGGTGCGAGGCGGCGCTGCCCGGAGGTTGCCTTCGACGCGGTGATCCCGGAGGTCGTCGCCGGCCGGGCGGGCGCTGGGCTCGTGATCCACGAGGGCCAGATCACCTTCGCGCAGGCTGGGCTGAGGCAGGTGGTTGATCTTGGTGCCTGGTGGCGGCGGACGCGCATGCTGCCCCTCCCGCTGGGCATCAACGCGGTCAAGGCCGATCTGGACGCCCGATTCGGCGCGGGCACGCTCGCGGAGGTCGCGGCGTTGCTTCGTGCCTCGCTCGCGTACGCGCTGGCTCACCGGGAGGAGTCCACTGCGTACACGGTGCCCTTTGCCCGCCGAAACGCGGCCCGGAGCGGGACCGCCGAGCCCACGCCGGAAGGGCTCGCCCGATACCTGGACATGTACGTGACGGGGCTGACAGTGGACCTGGGGGCTGTGGGCCGACGTGCGATCGAGCGGTTTCTCGCCGAGGGTGCCCGAGCCGGTTTGTGCCCGGCTGTGAGCGTGCCGCGGGTCGTCTGACGCCCCCGCGGGGCTTGGGCCGCGACTTCGGCGACGTACACTCCCGCTATGGACCTCGTGAAGACTCAGACAGGGGCGGGCGTGCAGACGCCCGAGGGCGTGCTGGCCATTCCCGCGATCATGGGCATCGGTATGAACTACGCCGCGCACGCCAAGGAGCAGGGCAAGGGTGTGCCCGAGAGGCCGGTGGTGTTCACAAAGAACCCGTTCGCGGCGATCCTTGACGGCGAGGACATCATCGTCCCCAAGGTCTGCCAGGACAGGCCCCAGGTGGACTTTGAGGCGGAGCTCGGCGTCATCATCGGGAGGCGACCCGGCGGCGGGCTGGTGCGAGACGTGCCTCTCGCCGAGGCGCTCCGCTGCGTGCTGGGCTACGTCGCGGCGAACGATGTCTCGGCGAGGTGGTGGCAGAAGGAGGGCTCGGGTGGCCAGTTCTGCCGGGGCAAGGGCTTTGACACGTTCTGTCCGATCGGCCCGCGCGTGGTGCCGGGCTCGGAAATCCCCGATCCGCAGAGCCTGGGGCTCCGCTGCAGGGTGAACGGTGCGGTGATGCAGGACACCCCGACCAGCGACATGATCTTCAGCGTGGCGGCGCTGATCGCGGAGCTGTCGCGCGGGACGACGCTGCTGCCCGGGACGCTCATCCTGACGGGCACGCCGAGCGGGGTGGGCATGGCCCGCACGCCGCCCGTGTTCCTGAAGGACGGCGACGTGGTGGAGATCGAGGTGGAGCGGATCGGGACGATCCGCAACCGGGTGAGGTTTGAGTAGTCGCGATGGCGAAACCTGAGCGAAATCTATCGCCCACGATCGAGAACCGCCGGGCGCGCCACGAGTACCACATCGGCGAGACGCTGGAGGTGGGGGTGGCGCTCCAGGGGTCGGAGGTGAAGGCGGTGCGCGCCGGGCACGTGTCGCTCGCGGAGGGGTACGTGGCGGTGAGGTCCACCCCGCTCTCCCTGACCCTGTTGAACGTGGACATCGGTGAGTACGCGCCGTCGGCGAATCTCGGGCACCGACCCAAGCGCAGCCGCGCGCTGCTCGCCAAGCGTTCCGAAATGAGGCGGCTGGCGAAGGCGGTGGAGGGCAAGGGCACGACCATCGTGCCCCTGAAACTGTATTTCAAGAACGGGTGGGCCAAGCTCCTGATCGGCGTTGCGACAGGCAAGCAGGCCCACGACAAGCGGCAGTCGATGGCGAAGCGAGACGCGGACCGGGACATCGCACGGGCGCTCTCCAGACGCCGGTAGCACCCGCGTACACTCTGCCCCAGCACAAAGGACTATTGCATGTCGCAGGCACCCGCACCCCAGCCCGC
>Ga0154020_10000213_pt1 | contig 68387 bp, 42 predicted proteins | sample Klosneuvirus_201_FD_109709 | JGI IMG/M metagenome (GOLD analysis project Ga0154020, IMG submission 109709) | Active sludge microbial communities from wastewater, Klosterneuburg, Austria - Klosneuvirus_20160825_MG | ecosystem: Engineered > WWTP > Aerobic digester > Activated sludge | place...
CAAAGGCTCTATTCAGACTGCACTTAAACTATTACCTCAAGTATTGCGTTCTTCTTATCCTTGGCGTGTTAAAATAGAAGCGTTTTTTCATTTGACTGCTAATTTTGCATATCCATTGCTTGTGCTTTTATCTTTACTTATGCCGCTGTCTATTTTTATTCGTTATCAACACGGTTGGAGACAAGTCTTGTTGCTTGATTTGCCTTCGTTTTTTGCGGCCACCTTTTCTATTGCTGCGTTTTATTCAATGACTCAACGAGAATTGGGAGAAGCCACTTGGCAGCGGCTTAAATTTATTCCTTTTGTGATGTCTCTTGGAATTGGTTTGTCTGTATCCAATGCTAAAGCAGTAATCGAAGCACTGATGGGCCGTGAGTCTCCTTTTACACGTACACCCAAACACGGGGTGTCTAAAAAAGGAGACAAACAGTGGATTATCGCTTCTTACCGTGGAGGCAAGGGCGCTTTGCTGCCTTGGCTAGAAATTGCTATGGCTGCGTACTATGCGGTTACCATTTATGTTGCAGTGTTAACAAAACACTATTTAAGCATTCCGTTTTTATTTATATTCCAGATTGGTTTTTTATATGTGGGTGCCTTGTCTTTATTTCAAGGACAACAGTTGCGTGCTTTGTTTGTAAGCACAAAAGATCCTGTCGAAACAGTGCCTTCTAAAGAGATTGCGGCCTCTTCTCATTCGTCTTGAGTGGTGTAGTTGTAATTCCTATCCATAATTCATATTTTTTATTGGGGCAGATCTGTTTAGTTTTTTAATCGGTGTAACTTTAAAAAATTAGTGCCTTGTCCATAAACAGCAGGGATATTGGCACAAATAATAATATTATCGCCAGGATTTGCAATTTTTTGCTCAACCAAAACTTGTTCTATTTCTGCAATTAATTGATCAGTGTTGTTCATTTCTTGAATCGAAATAGCTGTTGTGCCCCAATAAAGGTTCATTCTGTTTTTAGCGGATTCAGATGGGCTTAATGCAACGATTTGAGCTTTTGGTTTAAAGCTTGATAATACACGTGCGGTATATCCTGTCATGGTGTGTACCACAATGGTTGATACTTGAAGTTCAGATTCTGCGGCTGCAGCTGCGCGCGCAATGGCGTGTGCAAAGTTCATATCGGCGTGTGGTGCTGGTCGTTTAGTTTGCCAATAACGCGCAGAAGATTCGACTTCACGAATAATAGAGGCCATCATTTCGACGGTGCGAATGGGGTGTTGGCCAGAAGCTGTTTCGGCCGATAACATCACCGCGTCGGCCCCATCAAAAATAGCATTGGCCACGTCAGACGCTTCTGCACGTGTTGGACGCATGCTTTCTATCATTGATTCTAACATCTGTGTGGCCACAATTACGGGTTTAGAACGATGATTGGCCAATTCTATGGCATGTTTTTGAATGATGGGGACTTTTTGTGGATCTAATTCTACACCCAAATCACCTCTGGCCACCATAATGCCATCGGCCGCATCAATAATTGCTTCTAGGTGTTGCACGGCTTCTGGGCGTTCGATTTTGGCAATAATATGAGGCCCATTGGGACCAATAATATCACGCAATTGTTCAATGTCTTTGGCTGTGCGCACAAAAGAAAGCGCCACATAATCCACTTGCAATTCAAGTCCCAAACGCAAATCGATTAAATCTTTATCCGAAAGCGCAGGCGTAGAAATGCGACTTTGCGGCAAGTTCATACCCACGCGTGAACGCAAAAGACCGCCCTGAATCACACGGCATTCCACATCTAAGTCTTTGGTTTTTTGCACCTCTAAAGAAATATTTCCATCGTCTAACAAAATTGTGTCGTGTGGGCGCACGTCGCGTGTTAAATAAGGATATTCGGCTAAAAAAACAAATTCTTCTTGGCGGGCAGGATCTAATGTCAGCGTAATCAATTGGCCTTCTTGGATCTCTTTATTTTGCTCTTCTCGTAGTTGAGATAATCTAATTTTGGGGCCTTGCAGATCTTGCAAAATGGCCAGTGGCCGTTGCCATACACGTGCGCGTTGCCGTAGCCGCGTATAGACTTGGCGGTGAGTGTCGTGGGTGCCATGTGAAAAATTGAGTCTTGCGACATTCATGCCCGCTGCAATAAGTTTATCTATCATTTGCTCAGAAGAGCTTTTGGGGCCTAAGGTACAAACAATTTTTGCGTGTCGATTTAAGTGCATAGCGTTTTTCATGATACCGATATTGCGGTAAACACTCAATTATTGTTAACCATTTTTTACAATGAATTTAAATTCTGTTTCTGAGCCTCTTTGGCATATTCGTGATAAACACCCACAGATTGAATCTGTTTCTTTACGTTTTGGATTACATCCTTGTGCGGCGCAAGTATTGTTAAATCGTGTAGAAGATGAAAATTTAATAGAAGATTATTTAAATCCCAGACTCCAAACCTTACCACATCCGCAGCTTTTATCTGATATTGAGCGTGCGTCGGCGCTCATTATTCATGCACTTAAAAATCATATTTCTATTTGCGTGTATGGCGACTACGATGTGGATGGCACCAGCTCTTCTGCTATTTTGGTGGAAAATTTAAGAGCTTTTGGTGGAATTGTAAATTATTATCTGCCGCATCGTTTAAAGCAAGGTTATGGATTACACGAAAGTGCCGTTCAAGAGATTTATCAAGCCAATCATCGTTTGTTGATTACATGTGATTTGGGTGTGTCCAATGCCCAAGAGGTCTTATTTGCCAAATCGCTGGGCTTGTCTGTGATTATTGTGGATCATCATCAAGTACCACAACAATTACCCGATGCAGATGCGGTGATTAATCCGCACAGGCCCGATGATCAGTTTCCTTTTAAAAATTTATGTGCAGCGGGTGTTTGTTTTTATTTAATGAGCATGGTGCGCGCTTTGTTAAAAGAAGATAAAGAATGGATGACCACATATAATGCCAAAGAAGAGCCCCTGCGTGATTTAAGGCTGAGTTTGGATTTGGTTGCTTTGGCCACAGTGGCTGATATGGTTCCTTTAACGGGAATTAATCGCATATTGGTGGCACGTGGGCTTGAATATATTAGACAAGGCACACGTCCCGGGCTTGCTGCTTTGGCCCGTGTGTGCGAAGCCGTGTCCACAAAGATTGATGCGCAGACATTAGCCTTTAAATTAGGCCCCCGTATTAATGCCGCAGGACGTATGGGCTCTGCCATGCGTTGTGTGGATTTGTTTTTATCTGATGGCTTGCGAGCAACTGATTTGGCGACTCAATTAGATCAAGAAAACAACGTTCGCCGAGAAACAGAAGAATCTGTGTTTAACGAAGCTTGCGCACAGGCAGAAGCTTTGTTGTCTGCTTCTGTAGTGCCCGATGCTTTGGTTCTGTTTAATGCTTATTGGCATCCTGGTGTGTTAGGTATTGTAGCCAGCCGTTTAGTCGAACGTTTTTTTAAACCTGTGATTGTGATTGGCCAGTCAGGAAAAGGTTCTGCGCGCAGCGTGCCGCATTTACATTTATTAAAAGCCATAGAAAAAAGCGCAGCACACCTACTTAAATTTGGAGGCCATCATTTGGCGGCTGGTGTAACTGTTAAACCTGGAGAAGAAGTCTTATTTAGACAGGCTTTTTCTGATAACATGCGTGCCATTTTATTAGAACAAGGACATTCACCCCATGTATTATCGATTGATGGATTATTGGCTTATGAAGATCTGAATGATGCTTTAATTCAGGATTTAGCGCGCGTGGGGCCTTTTGGATCTGGCAATCCAGAGCCTGTGTTTGCGCTGTTACAGGTGGCTGTAAAAAATAGGCGTTTGGTGGGCCAAGATCATCTTAAATTAGAATTGGCTAATGGACTTCATGCGATTGCCTTTAAGCAAGCACAACACAAAGCGGCACAGTCTCCTTATTTGGATTTGGCTGTAACGCCTTTTGTGAGCGAATATTTGGGTCGCAAGCGCATTGAACTGCGTGTTAAAGCCATGCGATTGGCATAAAAATTTTATGAAAGCAATTTTTTGTGAACGTGTGGGTGATTTACAAAGTGTGACGTTACAAGAGGTTCCAGAAGTGGTTCCACGTGCACACGAAACAGTGGTGGCTGTACATGCCGCAGGTCTTAACCGTGCTGATTTATTGCAAATGGCTGGACGTTATCCTGCGATTACAGGTGAAACTGCATTGCTTGGTTTGGAGTGCGCAGGTATTGATTTAGAAACTGGCCAGCAAGTGTGCGCGTTATTGCCTGGAGGTGGTTTTGCGGAGCGTGTGGCGGTGCCACGTGAAATGCTTATGCCTATTCCTAAGCATTGGTCACTATTGCAAGCAGCCGCCATGCCAGAGGCATTTTTAACTGCGTACTTAAATCTTTATTTACATGGAAAATTAGAAAATGGGGAACGCGTATTGGTGCATGCGGCTGCTTCTGGCGTAGGAACTGCGGCTATTATGCTTGCCAAAATTAAAGGTTGTGACATTATTGCGACTACGCGCAGCGAAGAAAAACGCACATTTTTACAGCAATTAGGTGCCTCTTTGGTATTGTGTCCATCGCCTTCTTGTTCACTTGAACAAATGTACGCCAGCCATTTGCCAGCAGGTGTGGATGTCATTTTAGATGTGTTGGGAGGCGCTTGTTTAAACACGCATTTAAATTTATTACATCAAGGTGGGCGACTTACCATGATTGCGCTGATGCAGGGTGCGCGCGCTGATATTGATTTGAGTGTGTTGTTACGTAAAGATTTACAAGTAACAGGTTCTACCTTAAGAACAAAACCCCTAAACGATAAAATCAAATTGGTTAAGCGTTTTTTAAAAGACATTGCGCCTTTGTTTGATACAGGGCAGCTAACGCCCGTTTTAGATTCTGTTTGGCCCGTAGAACAAGCAAAAATGGCATTTTTACGAATGAAAAACAATCAAAACCAAGGCAAGATTGTACTCGATTGGCAAGCCTTGTGTAAATAAAGTTTAGTAGGAATAAATGTGTTTACATGGATACGTCAAAATAATTTGATATTAAAAATGCACGGAATAATGGCATTTTTAATGTTGTTTTTGTTGCGTGCATACTTGTGTGTTTATTGGCCACTGCTTCAAGACGAAGCTTATTACTGGGCTTGGTCTTGGCGTTTGGATTGGAGTTATTACGATCATCCGCCCATGGTTGCCGTGATGATTTGGGTGGGCACTCATTTATTTGGACATTCTTTACTGGGTGTTCGGTTTTTTTTTATTGCATTAGCGGCTTTGGCTTGTGTGTTGTTATTAAGACTTTTGTATCTTCGTGCTTTGTATTTAAAAGCTTCTTACGAACAAGCCCTTGAGTACCTTAATCAAAGTGCTTGGATAATGGGCACGGTGCCTTTGTTCTTTTTGGGCGCTAATGTGGCCACGCCTGATTTAGTTCAATTTTTTACATTAAGCGCTACCTTGTATGCACTATGTTTCGCCATTTTTTTTAAACCAGAAAAAAAACGTTATTGGTTGTATGGTGGTTTTTTTTTAGGCCTGTCGCTGTTGTCTAAGTATACGTCGATTTTAATTGCTTTGTCTGTGTTTATTTATTTGTTGTGTTCATCTGTTTACCGATTTTATCTGCGTTCTTGCTGGCCTTATTTGGGGTGTATACTTGCGTGTGTTGTTTTTTTTCCTGTTCTTTTTTGGAATATCAAACATGATTTTGCGTCTTTTAAATTTCAATTTGGACATGCATTTTTTGCAATGCCTCATTTTGTTCTGCAATACACATTAGAACTTTTATCTGCGCAGATTTTATTAATGAATCCCATATTTTTGAGTTTGGGCGTGGCACATGTTTGGCAAAGTTTAAAATGCCATAATAAACAAGAACTAGATCGATTTTTGGCTTATTTGTTTGTGTTGCCATTGTTGTTGTTTATTTATGTGTCTTTTTCTAAACGTATAGAAGCCAATTGGTTGTTGCCTTGTTACGTTAGTTTTTTAGTGCTTGCTCCCTTTTTTGCTAATCCTTCACAATCTGTTGTGCGTTGGTTTAAAATAGGCGTTGGTTTGTCTTTGTTTGTAGATGTTTTGGTTTTATTGATTGTATTGTTTTTTCTTGAATGGGTGCCTGTGAATCACGAAATTGTAACCGCACATTTACAACAAGAAATGGCGCAAGATGTATTACGCACTTGGCAGTCTTTAGAGCCTAAACCTTATTTGGCTGCCAATCGATATCAAGATGCATCTGTGTTGGATTTTTATTGTGTAAATAATGTCGAATGTAATAAATTTAAAACCAATAGGGATGCTTTTGTTTTTTCTTTAAATATTCAAAGTCGTGCCAATCAATACGATTATTGGCCAAATTGGCAGTCTCAAATAAATAAATATCCCCATTTGCTTTTGGTTGCTCCTGTTCATTCTCCTGCTATTGCATACATGCAGTCTTATTTTAAAAAGTCACGCTTGATTTTTGTGCTTAATAAAAAAACAAAAGCGGGAGTATCTTTAGAACGAGCCCTGTGGTTATTTGAAAATGAGTAAAAAATTTAAACCCTTGCACCTTTAATAAAAGGCGCAAAATTTAAAAGGATCTGCCAATGTTAAAGCATTTTATCAATGGACAGTGGGTGTTGTCTGAATCTTCAAAATCGGTCGAAGTAATTAATCCCGCAACTACTGCGTTGCTTGATAAGTGTCCTTTGGGAAGCGCAAAAGAACTTGAGCAAGCAGTCCTTGCTGCAAAAGACGCATTTAAAAGTTGGCGCCAAGTGCCTACCGCCGATAGAATCCAATATTTATTTAAATTAAAAGTATTACTCGAAGAACAGTTCGAATCTTTAGCGCGTCTTGTAACCACAGAACATGGAAAAACACTGCTAGAAGCCAGAGGCAGCGTACGACGTGGTATTCAAATGGTCGAAACAGCGTGTGGCATGCCCACATTATTGATGGGCGAATGTTTTGAAGACATTGCACCAGGAATTGATTGCCGTGCAGTTAATCGCCCCATGGGCGTGTTTGGTGTGATTGCGCCTTTTAATTTCCCTGCCATGGTGCCTTTTTGGTTTTGGCCTTTTGCGCTTGCGTGCGGCAATACGGTGGTTCTTAAGCCCAGCGAACGTGTGCCTTTGACACAAGTAAAGGTGTTTGAACTGATAGAGCAAGCAGGGTTTCCAAAGGGAGTTATTAATATGGTGCATGGCGGTAAAGAAGTAGTGGATGCCATGTGTACCTCTGTTGACATAAAAGGGGTATCGTTTGTGGGATCAACACCTGTGGCCAAACACGTTTATACAACTGCCACATCGCACGGTAAAAGAGTGCAGGCTTTAGGTGGTGCTAAAAACTTTATGGTGGTCATGCCCGATGCCGTGATGGACAAAGCTGCAGCTACCGCTTTTGAGTCGATTACTGGGTGTGCAGGTGAACGCTGTCTTGCCGGATCGGTTGTGATTTGTGTGGGGCAAGAGACACAAAAAATAATCCAAGACATGATTGTAAAAAGAGCTAAAGAAACAGTGGTTGGTAATGGATTAGATGCACACACACAGATGGGCCCTTTGATTTCACAAGCAGCCAAAGACAGAGTAAAAGATTTAATTGAGTCAGCCCTTAATGAAGGTGCCAAATTGCTTGTGGATGGCCGATTGGGTGTGGATGACATGCCCGGGTATTTTTTAAAACCCACCGTTTTAACAGGGATTTTGCCACACATGCGGATTGCCCAAGAAGAAGTATTTGGCCCTGTTGTTTTATTAGCACAAGCAGATTCTTTGGATGAATCCATTGCCTGGATCAATCGTTCTTCGTTTGCCAATACCACTACATTATTTACAAGTTCTGGTGCAGCAGCAAGAAAATTTTCTTACGAAGTAGATCCCAGCATGATTGGCATTAATATTGGTGTTCCCGCTCCTATGGCGTTTTTTTCGTTTGGTGGCAGCAAAGATTCTTTTTTTGGAGATGTAAAAGCACATGGCGCCGCATGTGTTAAATTCTATACAGACACCAAAGTTACGGTGGAGCGTTGGATGAGTGATTTTAATGTATGGAAAAGTTAATTTTTTGATGTAGCGTAGTGCACACCTAATAATAGGACTTTTTTATGACTCGCGTTCTTATTAAAAATGGAACCGTTGTAACTTCCGCTCAGCAGTACATCGCCGATATCTACATAGAAGACGAATTGATTCATACCATTGGTAAAAATTTAGCCGCCCATTTTTCTGCAAAAAAAACGATTGATGCTTCGGATTGTTTTATATTTCCTGGCGGAATTGATGCGCATACCCATATGGATTTGCCATTTATGGGGACTTTTTCGAGCGATGATTTTGCCAGTGGCACATTGGCTGGGCTTTATGGTGGCACGACTACCATTATTGATTTTGCCATGCAAAAACAAGGCGAATCACTAAACGCAGCACTTTCTTTGTGGCACGATAAAGCACGCGGGAAAGCCGTTGCTGATTATGCGTTTCATATGGCGGTTACAGATTTTAATGCGCATACAAAAGCAGAGATAAAAGATCTTATTTTAAAAGAAGGCATTTCTTCGTTTAAAATTTTTATGGCTTATAAGGGCGCGTTAATGGTCGATGACAGACAAACCATAGCACTTTTTGAAGAAGTTAAAAAATTTGGTGGTTTGGTGATTGCGCATGCAGAAAATGGAGATTTGGTAGATCATTTGGTGGCACAATACCGCGCACAAAAAAAATTATCGCCCAAATATCATGTGCTATCTCGTCCTGCGCTCGCAGAAGCCGAAGCAACGGGGCGAATTATTGATCTGGCCTACCAGGGCGATCATCCTCTTTATATTGTGCATTTAACTTGCGAAGAAGCGCTTATGCGTGTGCGCGAGGCCACCAAGCGTAATCAAAAAGTTCAGGTCGAAACTTGTGTTCAATATTTATTACTTGATGAATCTTTATATTTTCAAGAAGGGTTTGAAGGCGCCAAATATGTGATGAGCCCGCCTCTACGTAAAGCCAAAGACAGAGATGCATTGTGGGCGGCGATTAATCAAAATTTGGTTCACACCGTAGCCACTGATCATTGTCCTTTTTGTATGGAACAAAAAAATAAAGGTGCTTTGGATTTTTCTAAAATTCCAAATGGTGCGCCGGGGATTGAACACCGCTTAGAATTAATGTTTAGCGAAGGCGTATTAAAAAATAAAATTTCGCTACAAAAATTTGTTGAATTAACTGCAACGGCACCAGCCAAGATTTTTGGATTAGCACCCCGTAAAGGGACTATTTCGGTGGGGTCTGATGCTGATCTTGTGATTTTTGATCCGCAGATAAAACATACGATTTCTGCAAAAACACACCACATGAATTGTGATTACAGCGCCTACGAAGGCTTTATGGTGCAAGGACAAGTCCGCACCACGCTCTTGCGTGGCCAAGTGGTGATAGAAAATAGACAAGCCTGTGTTAATCAAGGCTTTGGTCAATATTTGCCGCGTCATGCTTATGCTGTTGTTTAGTGTGCAGTTTTAGAAAAAAGGTCTAATTTTAATCTAATTAAAAAAGGGAATAGGGTCATGAGTCAAATCATTAAAGCTGGAATTATTCAATTAGCTAATAAAATTCCTACAGAGTCTACTTGCCAAGAGCATCGACATGCCATGATAGAAGCGCATCTTCGTTTTATTGATAAAGCAGGGCAAGCAGGTTGCCAAATGTTGTGCTTTCAAGAAATTTTTACAGGTCCCTATTTTTGTCCATCACAGGATAAAAAATGGTACGGACTGGCCGAACAAATACCAAATGGGCCCACCACACAACTGATGATGGAATACGCCAAAAAATATCAAATGGTGATTGTGGTGCCAATTTACGAAGAACACATGACCAGCGTTTATTATAACACGGCTGCGGTGATTGATGCCGACGGAAAATACCTGGGCAAATACCGTAAAAATCATATTCCCCAAGTAGCAGGATTTTGGGAAAAGTTTTTCTTTAAACCCGGTAATTTGGGATATCCTGTCTTTAAAACTGCGTATGGTGCTGTGGGGGTTTATATTTGTTATGATAGGCATTTCCCAGAAGGTGCACGTGCACTTGGATTAAATGGCGCAGAAATTGTATTTAATCCATCGGCCACAGTGGCTGGGTTGTCTCAATATTTGTGGGCACTGGAACAACCTGCACATGCAGCCGCCAACGGCTATTTTGTGGCTGCCATTAACCGAGTTGGACAAGAAGCACCTTGGAATATTGGCGAATTTTACGGATCTTCTTATTTTGTAAATCCGCGTGGCAAAATCATTGCACAGGCATCAAAAGATAAAGACGAACTATTAATGGCGGATCTTAATTTAGACGACATTAAAGAAGTGCGTGATTTATGGCAGTTTTACCGCGATCGTCGCCCAGAAACTTATACAGATTTAACGGCATTGTAATATTTTTTATGTAAAGGAAAAAACATATGACAGAATCTTTTTTAAATTCTCTATGTAACGAAGATATTTTAACATTACGTAAAAAACATTTTATTCCAACCGCTGTGCATTATCATAAAACACCACTACAGCTTGTAAAAGCAAAAGATACCCATGTGTGGGATCACGAAGGTAAATCCTATTTAGATGCCATTGGCGGTATTGTGTGTGTATCGGCAGGGCACAATCATCCCAAAATTAAAAATGCATTGTTAAAGATGATAAATAGCGACGAAATTCAACATACAAGTACGTTGTATTTAAATAAACATCCTGTGCGTTTGGCAGAAAAACTGGCTGCGCATTTGCCCGATTCTTTGTCTCGCTTTCATTTTACTAATTCAGGATCAGAAGCCAACGAAGCAGCCTTGATGGCTGCGCGGCACGCAACGGGCGAACAGATGGTGGTTCATTTACGCCATAGTTACCATGGTGGAACTTCTGGTGTTCTTGCTAGCTGCGGACATCATCATTGGCGTTTTAAATCGCAACCTGTTTCTATGGTGACTTCGGCTTTGGAGCCTTATTGTTACCGGTGCCCATTTAAGCAAAAACCAGAAAGTTGTAATTTAGAATGTGCACAAAATGTGGATACTACTATACAGACTTCAACGCACGGAAAAATTGCAGCATTTATTGCCGAACCAGTGATGGGTGTGGGTGGATTTATAACGCCACCACCTTCTTATTTTTTAGAGGTGGCCAAAATCGTTAAAAATTATGGCGGCAAATACATTAGCGACGAAGTACAAACAGGTTCTGGACGCTGTGGCGGCGCATTATTTTTAACCACCGAATTGGGTTTTTCTGCGGATATGATAACCACAGCCAAAGGCATGGGAAACGGTGCGGCGATTGGCATGGTGGCGATGACGAATGAAATTGCCGAACCCCTTGCAGGTAAATTATTTTTTAATACCTTTGGTTCTGATCCTTATCAAACCTTGCAGGCTGCGCTTACAATCGACATAATCGAAGAAGAAAAACTGATAGATAATGCACGCACGGTGGGTGCTTATCTGATGGACGGCTTAAAAGCACTCATGAAAACCCAACCACTCATGGGCGATGTACGTGGACGTGGATTGTTAATGGGTGTTGAACTGGTGAAAGATAAAAATACCAAAGAACACGCCACACAGGAATGTGTAGCGGTGATGGATCTATGCAAAGACAAAGGGCTGCTACTTGGCAAAGGCGGACTTAAAGGCAATGTGCTACGTATTGCACCTGCATTAACACTCAAGCGTGAACATGCTGATTTTATTATTCGAACACTAGACGAATCTCTTTACCAAATTTCAAAATAGCTTGAATAAAAGGCGTAAGATATTTTTGTGACTTAGATTATTTTGGAGGTGTGATTACGGCTTCTTTGGCTAATACTGGATCCGAGCACTTATCTAATTCTTTGGGTGGATCCATTTTTAATTCTTGTACTTTACATTGGTTATTTTCGCATTTCATAGGTTTATAGATATTTTGGTCGTTGCCGGTTGTTTTGGCGTAACCGCAGATAAATTTAATTTTTGGATCAGAAAGTACGCCCATTGCACCTGTGTCTGTTGTTTTATCGCCCGTTAACTCAGATTCGCAATACTCATTTGCACTAACAAGTCGGTAGCAACGTTGTCGGTCGTTGAGGTTTCGTGTGACATCCGTTCCATTTACTTTGATTATTTTCTCTTGATCTTTGGTTGCGCAGTACATCACACCATGAACGTCTTGTCCGTTATTTTTATCATGTCTGTCGTCGTAGACATCGTCGTTGCATGCAATAGTCACATTAAAGTTTGTTTTTGGATCCATTGGATCTGACATATTAATGGTATCGCTTGTTATTTCTATTTCCATGTACTTAAGATCGGTTACTTTATCTGTGTCCATCTCTTTTAATTCTTTAATAATCCCGCAATCTGTGCCTGCTTCAAGTTCTTTTTTGGCTTGCAGACCTGTAAAGCTTGAACCTGGCCCATTGTTTTTGCCCAAACACACTTTTTTGAGCCCTTGTTTGCTATTTTTAGCAATGTTTTTTCTTTGAATAGCAGTTTTGGAATAACCGCACTGTAAGCCTGTTTCGCATTGATAAGATTCGTCGCATTCTTGATCTTCTTTAATCTTACTTAGACATCGGAATGGATCCTCTGATCCTGTACTTTTAAGTGGCGGCATACACACCAGATCTTTTAAGCATTGGCTATAACTTTGAACACCATAGGGTGCTTGGGGTTGTATATTAACATTGATATTTGCAAGGCTTGCATCTAGTTCGGTAAAACATTTACTGCCTGCTCCTACGATTGATACGCATACTGGATTTTTATCTGTAGTTTGTCTTTTTTTGAATTTATCTTCCATGTCACAAAACGAGGTATCTGGATTACACATTGGTAATTTATTGGTACCGGCATTATCCGAACATCCTTCTCCTGCTTCTGCGTATTTCTTGCATGTTCTATCTTTATCTGTACTCCCGACACAATGCAGTGCTTCGCCGTTTGGATCGCATTTGGGATATTCTTTTCCATTGACTGAGCATGATTCATTTACAGCCGCAAAGAACTTGCAACTACCCACAAAATTGGATTGGCTCACATCCTGACCCTTATTGGCAACACAGTGTAAATATTCACCTTCGCCACTGCATTTAGGTTTGCCAATGCCGTTTGGATTACATGGTTCATTTTCTTTGGCATATTTAAGGCAAGTATCTGCCGCTGCTGCTTTGCCATCGCTTCCTTTATACTCTTTTACACAATGAATCGATGCATTAGGATCGCACACTTTAAATAATTCTTTAGTCACATCTGTAGTTGGCCAACCTTGAATACATTGCTTATCGTTTTCTTTTTTAAATGTAACGCAGCGGCCTGGGCATTCGCGCCCATCTGTAATATCAGCGGTATTTTTAAACATAGACGCGGTACAGGACTTAGGGCCTGATTCGCAGTAATGTCCGCGGTATTTGTTTTTGTATTCGGTAGCCAAAAGACCATTATCGTAACAACGGTAGCTTGCATTTTCTTCTTTTTTTAGGTCTAATTTGGGATCTGTTGATGTAAGTACTTTGCCGTAACGGGCAGGGTTGCTATAATCCCAATCGGCATTAAGATTTTTTGGCTCTACGGCTTGGTAATTTTCTGTACAAGCATTGTCCAAAGATTGAATAAAAGGTTTGGAAATAATTTCATGATAACGTTTGCAGCGTGTTGGTAGATCGCTTAGGGCTGCGGTGTCTTGCCAAATTTTATAACAAGCGCGGGCTTTGTCTGTGTTGAACACACGAATATCCAAGTATTTATCCGTGTTTTTATCGTTGTCGCCATTACTGCCGCCTTCTGCTGGCTTCACTGGTGGCGAACACTCTTTGGCTAATTTGGTTTGGATGGTGACTAAACTGCTATGAAAAGAAGATTCGGCCAGTTGGCAGCCGCTATCTACAAGCGGATCGCATTTTTTTGCGTCTTGGCCTGGGCATCGTGTCGTTATAAGACACAACGCCAATAAACTAATTAACTTAAGATGCTTACACATTCTATTTGTCTCCTTTGTGTTAAATCGAGCCTTATTATCCTGTCTTATTGATTAATGTTGTGGGTACATCGTTTTTTTTACGAACGCTTACATGGGTACTTGTATTTTCTTTATAAATCAAGAAATAGGCACGATCTTGGCAATTACATTTCATTCGTTATTTTACCAGTATTAATCAGAATTATAAAAATTGGCTTTTATTTGGTGTTTGCTTTAGCCCAATCGATCACATATGCGGATTTTATATTTGATTGGGCAATTAAAAGACGGCGGCATGGAACGGCAGTTTTTTTATTTATGGCGTTATTTAAACCAACACACCCCAAACGATATTTTAGTCTATTGTTTAAATCTGGATTTGACAGATAAATATGCCGCATTGCTAATGTCTTTACAGATTCAAGTAGGAGGTGCTTGTCCTGATTGGCCAAGGTCCAAAAAAATAGCGCACTTAATTAAAACAGCCCAAACATGGGCGCCAGATTTGGTGCATTCTTGCGGTTTTTATACTAATACATTGGCATCGCTTTTGGCTGTTTCTGTGGGCGCACAGGCGCTTGGCTCTGTGCGTAGTGATTTTGTGCGCGACCAAACACGCGCAGGAATTTTGTGGGGCTTATGCTGCGCTTATTGGCCGCGTGTGCAAATTTATAATAGCTACCATGCACAGTATAATGCCCAACAAGTGCGGCTTAGACCTAAAGAAATTGTAGTGATTCAAAATGGTATCGACACGGATTATTTTTATCCGCCACTCAATAAAATTCATTCAAACGCCAATTTTAGATTGTTGGCGGTGGGATCTTTGTTGGCGGTTAAACGTTGGGATAGACTTGTTGATGTGGTTAAAAAACTACATGATTTGCACATTCCTGTGTCTGTAGATTTATTAGGCGATGGACCATTAAAAGAATCACTCATTGGTATGATTCAATTACATGGATTGAGTGAAATTATTCATTTAAGAGGACGCCAAACAAATGTGCGCGAATTTTTACATCAAGCAGATGTATTAGTTCATACCGCACAGACAGAAGGTTGCCCCAATGTTATTTTAGAAGCCATGGCGTGTGGATTGCCTGTTGTATCTATGCGTTGTGGAGATGCCGCAGAAATAATTGTGCAACAAGAAACCGGGATATTGTGCGAACAAGAAGATATTGGGGCAATGACAGAATCCTTGATCTGTTTATTTAAAAACAAAGAATTAAGAATACAAATGGGCAAGAATGCACGCTTGCGTATAGAATCATCTTTTTCTCTTGGCGCATTTGCACTAAAGACGCTATCTGTTTATGATCGTATCGTTCATAAAGACAATAAGGATTGAGTGAATGAAAATTATATCCTGGAACGTCAATGGCATTCGCGCCATCTTAAAAAAAAATCACCTCATTGATTTTTTACAACAAGAGCAACCAGATATTGTTTGTTTACAAGAAACCAAAGCCTTAAAAGAACAAATAGATTGGCCACTATCTGCTTATTCGTGGCAATTATGTTCGGCTAAAAGGCGTGGATACAGTGGGACCATGATTCTTTCTCGCTTACCCATGTTGTCTTATCAATTAGAGATGGGACATAACATTCACGATGGAGAAGGGCGTGTTTTATGCGCCGAATATCCCAATTTTTATGTCATTAATGTGTATGTGCCTAATGCTAAAAGAGATTTAAGTAGATTGCCTTATAGGCAAATTTGGGACCGTGATTTTTTGTCTTATTTAAAAACTAAAGAACAGCACAAGCCTGTGATTGTATGTGGTGATTTTAATGTGGCTTATGCAGAAATTGATTTGCATAATCCCAAACCAAACGAACACAATCACGGATTTACACAAGAAGAACGTGCAGGGTTTGGCGCTTTTTTGCAGGCGGGATTTTTAGATTCTTTTCGCTTTTTGCATCAAGCGCTTACACAACAATATACTTGGTGGAGTTTGCAACACGATGCACGTGCCCGCAATATAGGATGGCGCATTGATTATTGTTTAATTTCGTCTGTGCTTGCCACACGTTTAAAATCGGCCCATATTTATCAAGCGGTCATGGGATCTGATCATTGTCCGGTGGGTATTCAAATTGATGTATAGGAAATAAAACACATGAAACCATTGCGTATTTTAGTAGTCGACGACGAAACCTTGCAGCGCGAAACTTTGGGGCAAATTTTATCAGAAGAAGGATATGTAGTTAAAACCGCACATGATTCTCAGGCCGCTTGCGAATGGATTGCCAAAGAAGCATTTAATGTGATTTTAACAGACTTTAGAATGCCTGTATTAAATGGATTAGATGTTGCCAAAAAAGCAGCACAGCTTAATCCACAAGCAGCCGTATTGATGATGACTGCTTATGCCGATGTTCAAAACGTGATAGAATCTTTTCAGGCGGGTGTTGTAGACTATTTGCTTAAACCTATTCAGGTAGAAAGTTTATTACGTAAAATATTATCTATTAAAGAACACGTGCAACTTAAACAAGAAGTGTTTCAGTTGCGTAAAGAGTTATCCAAAAAACATTCCAGTAATCGTTTATTGGGAGATTCTTTGGTGATGCGTGCTGTGCGAGAGTTAATTGAACAAATCGCAGATTCTAAAGGCAGCGTGTTAATTATTGGCGAAACAGGGACCGGAAAAGAAGTGGCAGCCAGGCAAATTCATGCCTTAAGCCCACGTGCACAAGAAAAATTTATTGCCATTAACTGCGGCGCCATTCCAGAAAATTTATTAGAATCAGAATTATTTGGATATAAAAAAGGTGCTTTTACGGGCGCACAAACAGACAAAGAAGGATTATTTGTTGCTGCAGATGGCGGTACTTTGTTTTTAGACGAAATTGGTGAAATGCCTAAAAACTTGCAAGTTAAACTCTTGCGCGCCTTGCAAGAACGCCGCGTAACACCTGTTGGGTCGACAGAAGATGTGGCAATTGATGTGCGTATTATTGCCGCCACCAATCGCGATTTAAATAAAGAAATAGAAGATAACCGGTTTAGACGTGATTTGTTTTACCGAATTAATGTTGTAGAAGTTAAAATGCCTGCTTTGCGAGAACGCTTGGATGATATTCCTGTGTTAGTTGAACATTGTATTAAAAAATATACACAAGAGATGGGCCGCCCGCTTATTCCTATTACGCATCAGGCGCTTCAATTGTTATTGTGTTATTCTTTTCCGGGTAATATTAGAGAATTAGAAAATGTGATTGAACGTGCGGTTATTTTAAGCAAACAAGCACAGATGATCGATGTGGTTCATTTGCCTGCTAGTTTTAATACACTAAGCGCTAGTTCTTCTGATGTACTTGCTTTAGATTTGGCGATTTCGCAATTTACCAAAGCGCATATTATGCGTGTGTTAGAAGTTTGCAGTGGCGATAAAAAAGAATCTGCCAAAGTATTGGGTTTGAGCTTGTCTAGCTTATACCGCAAGATGGAAGAATTAGACATTCATTTAAAAACAGGCGAAGAATCGTCTGATTCGTTGTCTTAACACATCATTACATGACCTATTTAATTTAATTATTTATGATTTTAAAATTCACACGTGTATTTTTATCTGGCATTGGCGCACGCATCTTTTTTTCTTTTAACGCGTTACTTGTGTTGCTTCTTTTGCTCTTAAGTGTGTTTGGGCTTAGATATAGTCAAAAAACAACACAAGACAACGCCGCCAATCAGTTGCGTGTGTTGTCTGTGGCGTTATCACAACAAGTGCATAAATATCTGCAAGAAGCAGAACAAAATTTAACGATTATGGCTACCCCTAAAGGCATTTTACACGAATCTTTATTGCAAGATCCTTTTGTACAAGAAAATGTAAATGAATATTTACGTAAAAAAATAAGCCAAATTAATGCGTTTGAATTGTTTTTTGTATTAAACAAAAATGGTGTTGTGGTGGCTGCTTCTCAAAATTCGTGGCTACAAAAAAACATGAAAAAAGAAGCCATTTTTACGAATGGATTAAAAAAATTATACTACGCAGAAATTTACGAAGACGAAGAATTAAACAAAGTAGTGTTAATAGCGCTGCCTATTGGCGCCAATAATTTTGCGTCTGGGGTGCTTGTGGCGCAATTAAAATTAGACGCTTTGTACGAAATGATGGGCCAAAAATTGGGTCTACGTGGTAGTGCAGAAGCTTTTTTGTTGGACTCTAAGTTGCGTTTTATTACACCAGGAAAAACAGCACCCGATGAACTGTTGGATAGTCATTTAAATCAAACACTCGTGGTTAAGCATTTAAAAGAAGAATTTTGGGTAGATGCTTATCTTAATTACGATAATGAAAAAGTTCTTGGAACAGTCAGCCAAATCAAAGATTATCCTTGGTTTTTAGTGATAGAACTTGATTATTCAGAAATAGAAGGAAAAATAAACCAAATCAAACGTTATATTTTAACGCTTACGGCGGTACTTATTTTAGCCGCCATTGTGGTTAGTATTATGATTACATTGTCGATCACCAAACCACTACAACGTTTGGTAGAAGAAACAAGACGCATGAAAGAAGGGGATTTACGTTCGCCTATTGTGATAGCAGAAGGGGCCCATGAAATTTTATTTTTAGCAGCAGAATTTGAAACCATGCGGGTGCATATTGCGCATTATCAAAATCAATTATTGTCGCGTTTAGAAGTAAGCGAACAACGCCGTGTTGAAAGTGAACGTTTGGCTGCAATTGGAACCATGGCCGCAAGTTTGGCGCACGAAATTCGCAATCCATTAAATGCGATGGGTTTATTGTTAAGTCAATTGCAAATAGGCAAGGCGTCTTTAGATAAACAAAAAGAAATTATTCAAAATATACGTTCAGAAATTAGTCGCCTCGATCGTTTAATGAGTGATTTGTTAGATTTTGCTAAACCACTTCAGTTACATCCTAAAAAGGTATGCGTACAAAAATTTTTACAAGACTTGTGGATGTTGTTTCAACCTGTATTTAATGAACTTCATATTCAAGCCGTCTTAGATATGCCAGAACCTGCGGTAATGCTTGATATAGACACAGATAAAATGAAACAGGCCTTAATGAATGTGATTCAAAATTCGCTCGATGCCATTAAGCCTACGGATGGAACTTTATGGATGCGACTACAAGTATTTGATTCTCATGTGTTAATTTCTATAGAAGACAATGGTTCTGGAATTTCTACTGATCATCAAGGCCGTATTTTTGATTTATTTTTTACAACTAAAGCCCATGGTACAGGGCTTGGGCTAAGTATTGTTAGAAAAATTATTGATGCGCATCAAGGCAGTATCTCCATTGAATCTAAAGTTTTGGTTGGTACACATATTAAAATTCATTTACCTCTTCATTTAACTACGTAATTATTTTTAGTTTATTCAAATAATTTGCCTGCGACGTTTGGAATCGTACACTCTGCTTGGTGCATATGAAATGCATTTTATAAAAAAGGAGTGTCTGGATGTGTCAATTTCTCATGACTGATAAATGTAATATATTCATGATGTTTGTTTTTTTGTTTTTAGGATGTGAACAAAAACGTACCTTAAAAGACAAACCCATAGGCCAGTTAGTTCAGTCTGTGTCTTTGGTAAAACCCTACGTGATAAGACAGTATCATTCAGATTATCAACCGCTTGCTTTGGCTCGTGATGTTGGCATTGTGGGCGATGAACAAAGTGTAGTGCTCAATTTGGGTTTTGATTTTACTTTTTACCAAAAAACCTACCAACAAATTTCTATCTCTACCAATGGTGTATTGTCTGTGGGTGGCGGTAAAACAAGTTATGATAATTTGGCTTTGCCAGATGATATGGCGTTTCCTAATTTGATTGCACCCTGGTGGGACGATTTAATGGTCGAATCTGTGGGGCAAGTGAGTTACGTTCAGTTGGGGCTTGCGCCTTATCGTCAATTTGTTGTGCAATACGACCGTGTAATGTCTGTGCAGGGGCATAATTATTATTCATTTCAGGTCCATTTATTTGAACAAGGATCGCGCATTGAATTTCACTATGGTCCTTACGAAGGGAGTTTAGATAATTCTGCTAGTGTGGGTATTCAGGATGACTCCAATCCAAGACAAGGTGTGAATGCGCTTGATTGCAGTCCTTTTTGTCGCATGTTTGATTTTCCACAAAACCGTGTGATTGCTTTGTTTCCACCACAAGCAGGCTTTATTGTGCGCGAACAACAAGATAATTACGTGCCTCTTGTGGGCGCTCACAGCGTTGGTATTGTGGGTGATGATGATGCTAAAATGGTAGACATTGGTTTTGAAATGTTGTTCGATGGTCAAAAATTTACACAAGTGGCGGTGTCTACCAATGGCACGTTATCTTTTGATGTGGCTAACCGTGCGTATATGAATACCGATCCCATGACAACACCTGTTTCTTATCTCAACATGTTGGCGCCTTGGTTTGATGATTTGTGGGTAGACCGAGAAGAAGATGTAGTATATCAAACAACAGGCACTGCACCCAATCGTGTGTTTGCTGTGCAATGGTCTCATTTGCGCCATGTGGCAACCTATATTCCAGAGACAGGTCTTTACGAAGACGATCGTTATGTGCGTGAAATGCAGGTGCGATTTTACGAACAAGATTATCGCATTACATTTCATTATGGACGTTCTACTTCTGGTTACGAACCTACTTCTATTCCTGGTATTTCTAAATTAGCACCTAAACGAGATACCGCCACCGTGGGCATTTTTGCGTATGAAAACCCATTTACGATTAAAATGTGTTCGCCTTTTTGTACGGAAGGCCTTTTGGGATCGTTTCAAGAAAATACCATGTTTACAATCGAAGAAGATAGTGTTTTTCCTACGTGGACATTTCTTTACGATAATTATTTTTCGCCTGTTTCAAGTGCGGGGCACTGCGGTTCTTGTCATCAAGAATTTAATTTAAATCTTACAGATTTGCACCATGCATTCATGTATCAAACATCCATACAGGCACACGACCCTAATCAACCAGGATATCCTTTGTATTCACCATCTTTTGATATCCCCGTTGAGTTTTTTAAGTTTTTGCCAGATGGTCGTGTGGACCCTAAATCACCAATCACAATGCCTTTTTATTCGCCACTTTCTTGGATGAGCGAACCTAAAGGCGCATGTCTTATGCCTTTTGATGAATGTGATGCAGCTGGTCGTGTGGGGCATGAATCTTTAGGTAACGACGAAGCCAAATCACGGATCAAGCGATTTGTTTTTAATGGCGCACCACAAAATCCTTAATCATTCTTTTTGTTCAGAAAGTAAAAACCTTAAATTCAAAGGATTTGAAATGTTTTCAATATGAATGAAATACAAGCTTATGTTTATTGCTTAGACGCATAATGATTGCATGCATTGCAGGCATACATAGGCGCAAGCCATTTTTTAATGCGTTGTGCATCGCCAAAAACAGAGGCTTTTTCGTGCGCGCCTAAAAACACCATGTCGATAGTTTTATCAAATAATTTGACACGTGCTATAAAAGTGCGTCCGGCTTCTTTGGTGTAGCCAGTTTTTCCCACCACGAGTCCCCATTCTTTATGTTTGGCTAGGCGATTGGGATTTTTAAGTGTGAGTGTATGATTTTTATTCGCCAAAAAAAGTTCGATTTCTTCTTGTGTGGTCGCATTGCAGATTTGTGGATATTGTGCAGCTATGTCTAATAATTTAAGTAAATCTTGCGCAGTTGACAGGTTACTTGGATCAAGCCCTGCAGGATCTGCAAAATGACTATGATTCATGCCTAAACTTTGGGCGACCATGTTCATTTTTTTTACAAAATCTTCTCGGTCGTAACCCAGATTTCTAACTAACGAAAATATAGCCCGATTATCAGACGCACCTAAAGCTGCTAAAAACAATAAATCGGCAGATAACACACTCCCTACACGCAATTTGGAATGCGAATTTTTAAGTGTATCTTTGTCTTCTTCTGCAATCTTTATTTGTGTGTTATTTTTCCAAATATCTTTGAGTGGTTGTTCATCTTTTAATAAGACCAGTGCACTTATCATTTTGGTGACACTGGCGATTGGTTTTTGGTCTGTTGCATTTTTATTAAGTAATATTTTTTGACTGTCTACTTCTTTTATTAACACCGCTTCTGATCTTAACAATAAGAAATCCTTGTTGGTATCTTTGGCTGCAACAGTTGTTTTTTTAGGTGCGACTTGAGTGCGTGTTTTTGAGCGCGTTGTGCGTGCGTTAATTTCTTTGTTAAAAAATCCAACCCATACTAAAATGAGTACACCATAAAAGCGGTATTTTGTTTGCATTTTTAAGCCTTCCCAGACTAAAAGAATCCCAAACCTTCTATGTCTAATTTATTTTTTGTAAAAATAAAAAACACGTGTCTTGGATTTTTTATCTCTTGCCTGTTTATAGGCGCAGGATTTTTATCTTGTCAAAAAAAAGATAGCTTGGTGGTGAACACGGTTTATCCTGTGTCTGTTTCTGTTCCCGGGATGAGTGACGAAGATTTAATTGTGCCTGTTAAACATAGGTTAGAAAAAAATCACATTGTGATGTCCGAACAATCACAACATGCCTATGTTGTTAAAATTGATTTGCAACAAAAAACAGATATTGCGCCTAGCTTAAAAACGGCGCATGATACATGGCAATTAACCTTACTTTTTGTGCCCATGAAACAATGGACACAATCTGCGCTCCCACAGATGCAGGGCGTTGGTTTTATAAATGTATTAGAAGCGTTACCTTCTGCCGCTCAAATAGAACAGATGGCGCAAATGGCGATAGATGAAATTCAACAACAAGTGCGGCTTTTAAAAAAAGCATCCGAAAAAGCGGTGCAGCAAGCCTTGCATGATCCTTCTCCCAGAATTAAGGAATTTGCGTTGCGTTTGATTGTGGCTAAGCATTTTTATAATTTAGTGCCTTTATTATGCACACAACTTAATCAAGAAGAAGATGTGTCTATGATGCTTAAAATGATAGGCGTCTTGGTTCAACTCAAAGATAAGCGTGCAGTTACGCCATTGATAGAATTGGCACAAAAAAAAGATCCCATTTTTGTAACACAACTTATTTTTGCCATTGCAAGTATTGGTGGAACAGAGGCAGAAGCTTATTTAGACACCGTAAGTCACGGCCATCCCAACGAAGACATTCAACGTTCTGCGCATCAAGCGTTGCAAGAATTACTACATAAAAAACAACCCATAAACTAAACCTGCCGCGCATCCTAATTACGATGTTTAAAATCATGTGGACTAAAATCATTTTGTTAAATTACAAGCAGTCCAATTTAAATTTGGACCAAGGAAATTTTTAAAGATTTATGAAGTATATAAAATCGTATTTGTTGTGTGGGATGTTGTTTATTCATTTACTTTATTTAAAACCAGCGTTAGCGGCATTGGCTTTAAATCATTTGTCTTGGCGTTTAAAAGAAGCAGTTGCGGCGCCCGATTGGCTGGATTTTAAATTAGAACATCGCATGCGCTGGGAATCTTTGTTTAACGATCCACGCACTCATTTAAGGCGCCCTTCTAATGGTTTTTCTTTACGTACTTTAGGTTTTTTGGAAGTGCGCCGTGGCCCTTTGGTTTTGGGCTTAGAATTGCAAGATTCACGTATGTTTGCCAGTGAAGGCGTGTTGATTAATAACACCATGACCAATCCTTTTGATGTGTTGCAGGCGTATGGGCAATTAAATTTTTCGTCCAACACTTATCAGCTTAAGTGGTCCTTTGGTCGACAAACAATGGATATAGGTTCGCGTCGATTGGTGGCAAGAAACGCATTTCGTAACACAATTAATGCATTTACAGGGATAGACATGCAATACACGCGCTTGTCTTACTCCATCATGTTGTTACGTGTGTTTGTGCTGTTACCGGTACAAAGATTTCCAATGGATGACACAGGCTTGCAGCAACAACAGTTATCGCCAGATAGAGAAAATATAAATGCCCTCATGTTGGGCGCTTTTTACGAATCAACACCCTTGTTTAAAGATATTAAAATACAAGCTTTAGTGCTTGGTTATTTAGAGAAAGAAGCCTCTTTTCGTCGTTTAGCGAATGTGTCTATGCGTTTTTATAGGCCCGCCAAAGAAGGTGTTTTTTTTGATGTAGAAGGAATATTACAAGTGGGGCGATCGCATGCGTCTAGTGTAAGTACTGATAAACAAGATTTAATGCATTTAGCAGGAATGTTACATGCGTCTTTGGGGTATCAGTTTAAAACGCACTTAAAACCACGCATGGCTGTTTTGTATGATTATGCCAGTGGCGATAATGACCCACAAGATAAAATAAATGGTCGTTTTGATCCGCTATTTGGTGCACGCCGCTTTGAATTGGGGCCCACCAGCTTGTATGGACTTTTGTCACGTAGTAATTTACATGCATTGGGCGCGCGTTTAGAAATCACCACGCACGAACGTGTGGAATTAATGATTGCGTATCGTCCGGCTTTTCTTTCTTCTGTTAAAGATGCGTGGGTTGGAATTGGCTTAAGAGATGTAAATGGCCAATCGGGATCATTTTTAGGACATCAAATAGAAGGGCTTATGCGTATTCAATTATGGCGCCAAAACGTACGTTTAGAATTAGGCGCCGCGTATTTTAATCTGGGGCATTTTGTGCAACAGGTATCCAAAGAAAAAATGTTTTCTCCCGTATATCTCTACAGTCAATTAACAGTAGGAATTTAAATCATGATAACAAAAGCCAAGAGCGTATGTCATTTGATTGTGTGTGTGGTCTTGTTTTTAGCGCTTAATAGCACTGCTGTATTGGCCAACGACTCTAATAAATCTCGATTAGTTATTTTTGCAGCCTCTTCTTTAAAAGAAGTATTTACACAGATAGCAGAAGATTTTAAAACACAACATACACAAGTGTCTTTGGTATTTAATTTCGCAGGGTCTCAAGAACTGCGTGTGCAAATTGAACAGGGTGCTTTTGCAGATATTGTGGCCACTGCGGATCAAGTCCATATGCAGGCACTCGTAGAACAAAATCTAGTGTTGAATCCTGTGGTCTTTGCGCACAATGAACCTGTGTTAATTGTAGACCAAGACACAACACCCACAATTGATAATTTGCTAGATCTACCTGCTTTAAAGCGCATTGTCTTGGGCGCTTCTGTGGTTCCTATTGGCCGTTATGCAGAACAAATTTTAGACCGCGCAGAATCTATATACGGTGCAGGTTTTAAACAACGGGTAATGGCGCACGTGATATCTCGTGAATTACAAGTCAAACAAGTGGTGGCTAAAATTCTTCTTAAAGAAGCCCAGGCAGGCATTGTATATAAAACAGATGCATTATTATTGCCCAAAGAAGTACGTATGATTGCCATTGATTCGCGCATGAATGTAGAATCAGACTATCCCATTGCCATACTTAAACGCACGATTAAGCCTCAATTAGCACAAGCCTTTGTGGATGAACTTTTAAGTCTGCGCGCACAAAGACATCTGGCTTTGGCAGGTTTTAAACTGTCTATTAAAAACAGCAAAAAATCATGATAAGACCTTACCGCTATCGTCTTTATTTAGAATCTTTTGGTTTATGGTTTTTGGGCGCTTTACTTTTATTCTTTTTGGTTACACCCTTATTGGCCTTGTTGTTTAATTTATCTTGGGCTGAATTTTACAGAAGTTTGTTTAATCCTTTGATTGGACCTGCGTTACGTGTGAGTTTAATAAGCGCCTGTGTAAGTACATGTTTGGTGGTGCTTTTGGGTACGCCTTTGGCTTTTATGCTGGCCAGGCATCCATCTCGTATCAATTCTATATTACTGCAAATATTACAATTACCAGTGGTTATGCCTCCTGCGGTGTCTGGTATTGCCTTATTATTGGCTTTTGGGCGACGAGGAATTTTGGTTAAATGGCATTTGTTATCTATTGATAACGCCTTGAGTTTTACGCCGGTTGCGGTGGTGATGGCGCAAATTTTTGTGGCCGCACCTTTATACTTGCAATCAGCGGTGCAAGCTTTTTTAAGATTGGATGAATCTTGTATATTGGTGGCACGAAGTTTAGGTGCATCTCCTTGGTATGTTTTTTTTAATGTTGCTATTCCTTTATCTCGTGTGTCTTTGTATGCCAGTGCGATGTTGGCGCTTACGCGTGCTTTGGGAGAATTTGGTGCCACGCTTATGTTTGCTGGAAATTTACAAGGTGTCACACAAACTTTACCGTTGGCGATTTATATGGCTTTTGAGTCTGATATTCGCATTGCGCAAGCGTTAGCTATTATTTTAGTGTTATTGGCGCTTTTGTTGCTAGTTTCTGTGCGTGTGTGGTCTTTTGTTATTTATAGGCGTACCCATGCTTGATAAATCTTATATGCAAGCCGATATTAAAATGATGCGTGGCCATTGGTCTTTAGAGGTGTCTTTGCATTTAACTAAAGGCGTTCATTTGTTGATTGGGCCCAATGCGGCTGGCAAAACCAGTCTATGTTTGGCGCTACTTGGTGCATTGAATGGGGTGCAAGGATATGTGTCCATTCAATCGCATGTGCTGCTAGATTCTGTACAAGGCATTAACAAGCCCATAGAACAGCGTAAAATTGCATATGTTCCACAAAATTATGCGTTGTTTGAACATTTAAATGTGGCACAAAATATTTCATTTGCAGTGCAAGCTTCTGGTTTTAATGCTTGCAGATACAAGTCTTGGCGCCAAGATAACGCTTATGACATAATTCAAAAACTGGCCCTTGCACCGTTATTAAAACGAGATGTTTGCAGTTTAAGTAGTGGTGAAAAACAACGCGTTGCTTTGGCTCGCGCGTTAATGTCTGCACCCGATTTATTATTACTGGACGAACCTTTTTCTGCACTAGATGTGCATGTGCGTCACGAAGTAAGATTATTTTTATGTGATTATTTAAAATCTTTACCTATTCCTATCTTACTTATTACGCATGCGCCAGAAGATGCTCGGGTGTTTAACACACAGATGTGGGTAATAGAATTTGGCCGAATTACGCAACAGGGGCCATTTGAATCGTTAGTTAAGTCGCCTAAGTCTATTTTTGTGCGTCAATTTACACAGCAAAAAGTTTAATAATTGGAAGGGCTATGAGCTAAAGGCGAATTCTTATTACATGACCCTGGTCAGCCACAGCCCATACATAGGACGTGGTGCGGTCACACCAGATTTCGTTAATGGAATAACCTACGCGTAGCGAAAGATCTTTAAGTTGGTTAAGTTCGGCATCCCACATAAGCAAAGTGCCTTTTTCTCCAATAATAAAAATACGGCTGCCCTTTGCGCAAACACCTTGCAAACGACGCGTTTCTTGGTCGCCCAGTAAGTTTTTAGAAATATCTTTCCAGGTGTCGTTGTCACGCATTAAAACGGTTCCCATTTCGCCCACACTAATCACAACATTTTCAGACAACGCATAAACGTCATTTAAATCAATCACTTTGTTGTAATTTGCAATGTTTTCTTTTTTCCAAGTTTGTCCATCAAAATGAGCAATAACCGATTGTTCGCCAACGGCCCATACTTGTTTTTCTTTATTGCCGTGCACCGAATAAAAATCACGTTTGTCCAAGTCCACTAGATTATATTTAAAACTTGTTGGACCTGTTTGTTCCAGGATAATACCATCTTGGGCTGTTGCAAATACACGTGCGTCATAACTGCCCCATAAATTATAAATTTTGGGTGCAAATGTGCTATCTACAGGTGTGGTTGTTTTTAAATCTACTTTTTTCCATCCATTGTTGTATTGCAATGTAAATAAAAAAGTGCCCATTACAAAACCGCTGTCGTTACCTAATGTGATAGCGTGAAAATCATTGTACCCAAACTGATTACCATATTGATCTGTGTTTTGATTAATAAATTCTTGGCCATTAAAATGGATTAAAGTGCCACTGTCTCCTACTATCCACAGATTATCATCTGCGCTTGCCCATAGATTGTTTAGGTTTTTAGTGAGCCCCGGAATTTGGATATTGCACACACTATCGCTACATTCGCAGCGTTCTTTGTATTGCTCGCAATAGTCTAAAGATTGACTGCCTTGATCTATTTGGCCAGTTGGGCGTCTAGCTCTGCAATTAACAATCGTTAAACTCAATAAACCAAGCAACAACAATTTCCACTTTAACATATAATACAGTTCCTTCCTTACAAGTGCCATTCACAGTATAATCTATTTTTGTGACTACGTCTGTAATGAATTAGGCTTGTCCTTTCATAGCGACGTTGTGCACGTTAATACGGCTTTTTTGGGGAGCTTTAATTTGCTTTAATTGGGCTACAAATGCATCCCAAGAGGCTTGTGCAAATCCGGCTAAAAGCACCGATTTTTGTTCGTATTCCTGAAGATCTTGATAGGTTTTAAAGCATTTTTGTGGCAAAATGGGGCTGGTTGTTGGCAATGTGGCAAACATTTGGGCATTAAATCCCAAATTTTTATACACCAAGCATTCTTCGAATGATAAATTTTTCCAAGCAATGCCCTGTGCAATCAATTCAGACAGCGGCCTTAAAGACGCGCCTTCTTTGACTAGGGTTTGTCCTGTGCTTAATGTGCCTGTTGCTTTGCCTACAGAAATTTGCGGACCTTCAACCGCTTTTTTGGGCGTTTTAACGGCTTCTCCGTTGGCTACACGCATGCGCTGAGTTTCTGCGTCCATACCAATTTTAATTTGCATGTTGCCCCAGCCTTTGACTTGCCCACCCGCAGAGGTTTTGGCTGTTGTTTGAGTGGTGTTTTGCTGCGCTTGGTTGGCCAGTACAGGTGCTGTTTTTTGGGCACTTAAAGAATGCGTGACCACTGCATTTTTTTGTGCAGACACATGTGTGCGTAGAATTTGTGTGAGCGATACGGTGGTAACTTTTCCATCTTGTTCTACTACGCTTGGCAAAGTAAACGACGTTTTATATGCGGCCACGTCTACCGGTTTTCGTTCTCTTACGCGGGCCGGTTGACCACGTGTATGGCGTAGTTCACGCTGCTTTTTGCGATATATTTCCATGCCTTTTTTAATGTTGTCGTTATAGTCCATTTGTTTATCTGCCACAAAATTGGCCAAACGCGCGGGCATGGGATTGTTAGGATCTTGTGTCAGGGCAGCAACTATGTCTTCTTTATCTGCGCCTGCTTCGATAAGTTCATTGGCACGTGGATATTGTGCCAATAAGGGTGCAAATGTTTTAAACGAACTAGTTTCTTTAAGATCAGCCAAATTGGCGGCTTGTTCATACGCTTTGACAATGTTTTTATTTTCTTTTTCAATGCGTTTAGAATGCAGTTGCAACTGGCTTAACATGGGTGCTAATGTTTTGTCGTCAGCCTGTGCGTGACCCTCTGAATCACGTGGAAAATTAAACACAGGCATTACAAATTCGCGTTGTCCGGCACGTTCTAAACAGGTCTCTAAAGATTCTTGGTTAAGTTCTGCACGGTTACGTAATAACTGTGTCAACGCGCGATCTTTTTGTTTGGTTTTTCTTAAATCACCCAAAGAATTAAGCACCGGATCGCGGTATTGGCCAAACTCGCTCACGCCGTATTTGCCGTAACATTGGAGCATTTTATCGCGTTGCTCGGGCGCCATATTGCTAAATTTGGCATGTGTGAGCAATTTTTCAAATTCTTCTGCTGCGCGTCCAGACCCGCCTTCTCTATTTAGTAAAACAAGCGCTTGCGACAAATTTTGCGTTAAGCTCTTATCTTGTCCTGCTTGTTTAATAATATCTTTGCTATTTAATAATTTGGCGGCATTATTGAGCAAGTCTGGCTGGTCTGGATCATCACGATTGGCAATGGCCAGGACTGCTTCTTGAGCCGCTTTAGACACTTGCTCGCCCATGCCAGAGCCCAACGTTTTGTAAAGCAATTTTTGACCATCTGTTTGTGGGTTTTTAACCCCATAACGGAGTGCTTTATCTTTAACCTTGCTATCAAAAGGTTTACTAAACGTAGGAATAAAATCTTCGGCAATGGTTTTAAAGACTTTGCCAAATCTGTCTGGGTTTTTGTGCTGGTTTACACATTCATTTAAGACCGTACTTTTGGCTTCTGTGCTCGCCAATGCCATTTCTGATCGTTTATCACTTGAAATTGTTCTAAAACTAGAAGCAGCAGAAAACCCCGATTGCGGGTCTTTTTGTGTCTGTGCCAAAAAACCATTTTGCGCATCAATGCTTGTGCCGTGATACATCGGTGTGTCGATGGTATGCGCTGCCTGTGCGGCCACAGCACCACCAGATCCATTTTTAAGCGCGGCAAATCCGGCGGTATGTTCACCTACTTGTGCTCGGGTGGAGATCTCTTTCTTGTGTTCGTCTCTTTTTTCGTCGGTTTTTTTTAAAATACGCTTTTTAATTGCATCAACCAAGGCCTCTGCCGATTGATCTTCTTGCTTAGGTCCATGAATTTGTTGAGAAAGTAGTTCAACATGTTGAATTGCCATAAGATAAACCCTTTACGCGTACAATAACGGTCTAACTTGGTACATTAACAGTGGCGTTGTTGCTAGGTTAAGTAATTATGAGTTAGTTGGCAGGCTTATTGCGAAGCCGGTGCAGGCCTTCTCTAAGGGCCGATTCTAAAGAGAGTGTAGGGTGTTCTTTGATAATAATATCAACCACTTGTGCGACTTCGTGATTTTTGTATCCCAGATTGACCAAGGCCGAAAATAATTCACTTTCGATGGGAGATGCAACAGCGTTTGTGGTGTGATGCTCTTCTTGTGTGTTTAAAACATGAATTTTTTGGGCTTGTGTTTTGAGTTCTAAAACTAAACGTTCGGCCGTTTTTTTACCCACACCAGAAATTTGTGTGAGCGTAGAAATTTGGCCAGAAGCAAGCGCTTGCACAAGCTTGAGCGCGGACAGTCCAGACAACACATTCATGGCCATTTTGGGCCCTATCCCGCTGACACCTAATAACATTTCAAAAACTGTTTTTTCGAACATGTCTAAAAAACCAAATAAGGTGAATGCATCTTCTTTGACATGGGTATAAATTTCTAAACATATAGGTTCGCCGTCTATGGGCAAACAAGACTGCGTATGTTTAGTGATGAATACTTGGTATCCAACCCCGTTACAATCAATGATCACATCATGATGAGAACGCCTAATAAGAACGCCTGTGAGTAACGCTATCATATATAACCCTAAGTATACGCGAGTTTATTTTGCTTGGCCAGCAAGAGCTTACAAATATCCAAAGTGCGCCTAGATTGAAAAGATATAGATATAGTGATTAGAAGAGATGTTTTAAAAAAAATAGGTCTTTATTTTCGCTTTTATTCTTAAGCGTGCATAAAATGGAATTTGCGTAGTGCCATTTAAGAAAGGTTATCCCAAACTTATGATAAAGCGTCTTTTTGATGTTTTTACTTCTTTGTTCTTGCTTATTATACTTGGGCCCTTTTTTTTAATTTTGGCGCTGCTTATTAAGTTAAGTTCTAAAGGACCTGTGTTTTATCGTGCAGAGCGCATGGGTAAAGATAGTCAGCCTTTTTTAATGTTTAAATTTAGAACCATGGTGATAGATGCAGATAAAAAAGGTAAAACTTTTATTACGTTGTCAAATCAAGATATTACATGGCTTGGTGTATATTTAAGAATTCTTAAATTAGATGAACTGCCGCAGTTGTTGAATGTGTTGTTGGGCGATATGTCCATGGTTGGTCCTAGACCAGAAATTCCTTCTATTGTGAGATCTTGTTATAATCTCACACAAATGAAAGTGCTGTCTGTAAAGCCAGGACTAACTTGTATTACCCAGGTGCGGCATTTTCCGGATCTGAGCTATTTAACACCTGCACATGTAGATTCTGAGCAATTTTACAAACAGGTATTATTGCCTAAAAAATTAAATGAAGATCTTGCTTACATTGAACAACAAAGCTTGCGTTTTGACTTGATTTTAATAGCGCAAACAATAGGCGTTATTTTAAAAAAGGGAGTTCCTTTGGTGTTTAAAAAATTACGACTCACTGCAAGCCACAGGTAATGATTGCCTATTATTAAAAAATACTTTACAATGGCCTAGCGTTTTAATTTTAAAACGTTACACGTTAAATTAATGATGACTTTGTTTTAATTGGATAAGGAGCATTCATATGAAAATATTAAGCGTATTATGTGCTGCAGCGTTGACTTTGGTTGGTTTTTCTAAATCCGCATTGGCCTGTGAATGTGGTCACCAAGAATGTGCTAAAAAAGAAGACAAAGCACAAGCTAAAGAAATGAACAAAACGCCAGCCAAAGAAAAAGCATCAGATAAGAAATAATCTTGCAAATTTCTTTCTCTCAAAGACTTTTTTCTTATTATAGCCACTTAACGAGATAAATACCCGCGCCAATACACCCAAAGTCCCCAAGCAGGCGATGTATAAATGTGCCATCTGTATAATCCCTCATCGTTGTGTACTGCTTTTGTGTTTGTATATTGGCTTTAGTTTTAAAATATGACAAGCGAGTAGCTCTATGATGGCGATATTGCGCGGATTATTGGGGCTTTTAGTCTTACTTGTGGTCTTATTTTTGTTGTCTGAAAATAGACGTAAAATAGAATACCGCGTGGTGGGTGCGGGTTTATTGCTGCAAGTTGTTTTTGTGGTTGCCATTTTAAAGCTGCCTTGGTTTGCTTCTTTTTTTGAATGGGTATCTTCGTTTTTTGTTGCGGTATTAGAATTTACTAAACAAGGGTCTTCGTTTGTATTTGGGCAATTGTTAGATGTCAAAACAAGCGGTTTTATTTTTGCGTTTCAAATTTTACCCACCATTATATTTTTTTCGGCTTTAACCTCGCTTATGTTTTACTTGGGTGTATTACAAAAAATTGTATATGGGCTAAGTTACTTGCTTGGCAAAACCATGAAAATTTCTGGTGCCGAAAATTTATCCACCACCGCCAATATTTTTTTAGGCCAAACAGAAGCCCCTTTATTAATTAAACCCTATTTAGCCAGCATGACACGCAGTGAAATATTTTGTGTGATGGTGGGAGGAATGGCTAATACGGCGGGTGGTGTGCTTGCTGCCTATGTAGGATTTTTGGGTGGTGACGATCCGGCGATGCAACTTTATTTTGCCAAGCATCTCTTGTCTGCTTCTGTGATGAGTGCGCCTGCCACAGTGGTGGTGGCTAAAATGATGCTTCCACAAACAAACCCAATTGAAACACGCATTGATCTTCCAAAAGATAAATTTGGTGCTAATTTTTTAGAAGCCATTGCCATTGGCACACAAGATGGTTTGGGGCTGGCCTTAAACGTGGCTGCAATGTTAATTGTGTTTATTGCGTTTATGAGCATGGCAAACTACTTGCTTGGGCAAGTGATTGGGACGCATTGGCATATTAATGAATCTATTCACGCCATGTCGCATGGTTTTTATCAACAACTTTCATTGCAAATGTTGCTTGGTTATTTGTGTTCGCCTTTGATGTGGCTTCTTGGCGTATCTACACAGGATATGTTGCCCATGGGACAATTGCTGGGCGAAAAAACAATTCTAAACGAATTTATTGCCTATACTACGCTTGGACAATTTAAAAACACACATGTTTTTACAGACCCGCGCTCTTTGTTATTTGCTACTTATTTGTTGTCTGGTTTTGCTAATTTTGCATCGATTGGTATTCAAATTGGTGGTATTGGAAGTATGGCACCTGGGCAAAAATCACTGTTGTCTCAACTTGGGTTAAAAGCCTTAATTGGTGGCACTATTGCAACTATGATGATGGCGACGCTTATCCTGATGATAAGTTTCTAAAGAGGTCTATTACACAAGTTGCTGCAATGTAATCAATTCCTGATATAATCCCGACTGTTTGATGAGGCTTTCATGTGTTCCAGATTGGACGATTTGTCCTTGATTTAAGACCACAATTTGCTGTGCATGAATAACCGTTGATAGGCGATGTGCAATGACCAATGTCGTGCGTTTTTGCATGAGCGATGTGAGTGCTTCTTGCACGCGTTTTTCATGATGAGAATCAAGCGAAGACGTGGCTTCGTCCAATAAAAGGATAGGCGCGTTTTTTAAAAATGCACGTGCAATGGCCAATCTTTGTTTTTGCCCACCAGATAAACGTGTGCCTCGCTCGCCCACAATGGTTTCTAATTGGTCTGGTAGATGCGTTACAAATTCAAGTGCTTGAGCGGCTTGTAATGCGTCTTTGATTTGATTGTCTGTGTAATGCCAACCGGCACACAGGTTATCTCTTATAGAGGCATGAAATAAAAATACGTCTTGGCTTACCCAGGCACTTTTTTGTCTTAATACATTCAGGTCCATGTGAGCCGTGTCTTGATTGTTGATGAATATTTGGCCTTGTGTGGGTCTGTAAAACCCAAGTAAGAGTTGCATTAAAGTAGATTTTCCAGCGCCAGAAGGCCCCACCAGAGCGCAGGTATGCCCTGCTTGTATTTGAATGTTAATATTATTCAAAACAGGCGTTTTTTCTTGATGAACAGAGCTATTGGGGTATGCAAAACAGATCTGACTAAAATTGATACTAACAGGATTTTCTGAAACATATTTGAGCAAAGACGAAGTCGCGTGAATTGGTAGGTCGTTTTTTAAGTTGAGCGCGTTTGTTGTGACGAGTGCTTCTAGACGCTCTAAAGAGGATAATCCTTGTGTGATAAAATCACCCACTTGCCCCAGTTTTTTAATCGGGTCATAAAGCATCATGGCTGCAACAATAAATGATAAAATATGGCTAGCTTGAACCGTTTTAGCCTGAATAGAGGTATAGAAAAAATATAATCCCAAAGCGCCCAACAAAGCGCCAAAAAATTCCATCAGTGGCGTTTTAACCGCACGAATAAAGTAGTTTTTTTGAGCCATTTTTTCTAGTTTTTTGGATGCTTCTAAAAAGGTTTTAATTTGATATTCTTGCATTCCATAAGTTTGTACGGTGCGAATGCCGCTTAATGATTCATGGGCAACAAAGCTCACGGTTTCTAATTCGTGTTGGCCTTGATGTATTAATTTCTTTAGGTAAATAGAAATTTTTCTAAGGGGCCATGCCAGTGCAGGCAATACTAAAAAAAACACAATGCATAAGCGTGCGTTTAAATAGATGCAATAAACAAGCATGGCCAACATTAAGCAACTTTCACGCACAAGCGGAGTGATTCCATAAAACAGAGCGAGTTCTATTTTTTCGCAATCTTGAATCAAGCGGTTCATCAGTTGGGAGGTGTGATGTGTTGCAAAAAAAGAAGGCGGTTGTGCTAATAACGAAACAAAAGTGCGCAGGCGCAGTGATTGTGCGATACGTTGTGCCATTTGCCCAGAAAGACTAAATTGAACCGTTTGCGCAATGCCCTTAATCAAGGCGACACAGACCAAAGCCAGAGGATACAAAAACATGTTGTTGAACGTATAAGGATTTAAATAATCTCGCGCATGGGGCCAATAAATGGCAATTTTATCTAACCATGCCGAATGAATAGCAGGTGCTTGACCTGCAAACAACATTTGTAACAGTGGGCCTGTTAGTGCGGCATAAAATGCGTTGCTCATCGCGAGCAATAAAATGGCGGCAATTAAAACAGCCAATGTTTGCTTTTCTTTTAAAAAGGCAGGCCAAATTTTTTTTAAAAATGAACGCCACATGATATGTTGAGTGACTGAATAATTAAAGTTTGATTTATAAATGGCGTGTAATAACCTGATCACGCCCTTGTCCAACAGAGACCAGGATAACAGGAATAGATAAATAGTCTTCGATAAATTGCAAATATTGGCGTGCCGCAATAGGCAATGCTTCGTAGCTACGAACAGATGAAATATCTTCTGAAAATCCAGGGAGTGTTTGGTATTGAGGCACACAACGTTCGTAATTTTCGACATCAGCGGGAACGGTATTTGTGACTTGGCCATCTAAAAGATAAGACGTGGCCACAGAAATCGTTTTTAATCCAGAAAGAATATCTAATTTAGTGACCACCAAATTTTGGATACCCGCGCAACGTACAGCATAACGCAGTGCGACCAAGTCTAAATGTCCGCAGCGACGTGGACGTCCTGTGGTGGCACCAAATTCTGCCCCTTTTTCTCGCAGTTGTTCGCCTTCTTGGCCTGTTAGTTCGGTAGGAAAAGGACCCGCACCCACACGTGTCGCATAAGCCTTACTTACACCAATCACACGCTTAATTTGATGAAACGCAACGCCCGAGCCATTGATTGCGCCACCGGTCATGGTGTTTGAGCTTGTCACAAAAGGGTACGTGCCGTGATCAAGATCTAACATGGCGCCTTGTGCGCCTTCGAATAATATTTTTTGGTTACGTTTTTGAACAGATTCTAACCATTCGCCAGTATCTGTTACAAAAGGAGCAAGCTGTTGTCCGTAGGCTTGGTAGGTTTTTATCATGTGTTCCACATCCAGTGCAGACAGGACTTCATGATGATTGAACAACTTGAGTCTTTCTTTTATTTTATCCGCCAGTTTATCTTGACGAATTAAATCTATCATGCGGATACCCATGCGCGCGGCTTTGTCTTCGTAGGCAGGGCCAATACCACGCCCGGTTGTGCCTATGGCCTGTGCGCCGCGGTGTTGTTCACGCAAAAGGTCTAGTTGTTTATGATAAGGCATAATCACATGGGCTCTGTCCGAAATTTTTAAGCGTTGTGGGGAAAGCAAGGTTCCACTTTGCTGTAAGGATTCTAGTTCGTGGCACAACACACAAGGATCAATCACTACACCAGGGCCAATGACATTTACCGTGTGGGGATGCAAAACCCCAGATGGAATAAGATGTAAAACTGTTTTTTTTCCGCCCACCACCAACGTGTGGCCCGCATTATTTCCGCCTTGATAGCGTACAACTACATCGGCTTGCTGGGCAAAAAGATCAACTATTTTGCCTTTGCCTTCGTCGCCAAATTGAGCGCCCAAGATGACCGTGGATCCTTGTAACGAAAATGCCTGAAACAAATTTGGGTCTTGCATAGGGCCCGTGCTGTACACCGCTTTAATGGGTTGTGCAATTTAAAAATTCACGACAGGACAAAAAATTGATTCACTCAAATTGAGCGCTATTCATCCAGGTTTTTAATAATTGTTCGGCAAGCGCATCAATCCCGCGTGAAATAGCCAGGCGTCTGTAACTTTCTGTGCGAGGCAGTGCGCCTTCTTTGTCAAAAGTAGAAGCATTATCTGAAAGCGCCGAAAAATAATCTTCTGTGACTGTGATTGGGCTTAATGTGAATAAGATATCGCCGTTTGCTTGCTTAATGATTAAACAGCCCGTGATTCGTATGTTGAATTTACTTACCATAAATCCTTGTGCCCCAGGCTGCATGGGTGCGCTTAACCCAGGCGCGTCCTCAATCGATTGGAGTTGTGGTTCTATCACTATTTGTGCCGTTGCTTTTGAAACCATTTGAAACACATGGGTTGTTTGTAGTCCCAAACGCAGCCGTTGTGTTAATCTTGCCGCTGCGCCTAGTTCGTGCGTGCTGTCTACGGTGGCTGCCACATGTGCCAATAAAGACATGGAAGAAGCAGGCTGCGTCTGTTTGATGTGGTAGCCACAGTGGCTTAATAAAAAAAACAAAAATAAAAAAAATAACAAATGGGAATAACCCAAATATCTACTTTGTCGCATTTGTGGTGTAAAAATCATTGTGAGAATCATGACAACCTGGCACCATTTATGTATATGACTTCATGTGTCAACGTAAAGACAGTTCTTATTTAAAAATAGGGTTGTTGTTGGTTGGGCCATCACGGATTCTGTCATGAAGTGATTTAAAGATGTATTGATAAGGAGGAACAAACTGTGAGTCAAATTGCTAAAATTCAAATTGATAATCAAACACTCGATTTGCCTATTGTGGTTGGTAGCGAACAAGAAAAAGCCATTGATGTGGCGCAGTTACGTGCAAAAACAGGCCTTGTAACCATTGACCCAGCGTTTATGAACACAGCGTCGACCACCAGTGGAATTACATATCTGGATGGCGAAAAGGGGATTTTGCGTTACCGCGGTATTCCCATTGAACAATTGGCCGAAAAGTCCAATTTTATCGAGACTTCTTATCTGTTGATATATGGCAAGCTGCCTTCTAAACCAGAACTTGAAGAATTTAGCCGCACTTTAACGCGCCATTCCATGATTCACGAAGACATGAAGCGTTTTTTTGAAGGATTTCCGCACACGGCGCATCCCATGGCCATTTTATCTGCCATGGTATGTTCGTTATCAAGTTATTATCCAGAGCCTGTGGACGCCAAAGATCCAGCTATGGACTTGGTTTATGCGCGTTTGTTGGCTAAACTGCCAACGATTGCAGCATATTCTTATAAAAAATCAATTGGCCAACCTTTTATTTATCCTAATAATAGCTTGGGCTATGGCGCTAACTTTTTATATATGATGTTTTCTGTGCCGCCAGAAGCCTACGAACCAGATCCAGAATTAGTGCGTGCATTGGATTTACTTATGGTTTTGCATGCCGATCATGAACAAAATTGTTCAACCTCTACCGTGCGCATGGTGGGGAGTGCACAAACCAATTTATTTGCGTCTATTTCTGCGGGTATTTGTGCATTGTGGGGCCCGTTGCACGGTGGCGCAAACCAAGAAGTGGTGAGTATGTTAGAAGATATTCATGCCTCTGGTGTGTCTGCAAAAGCATTTATTGAAAAAGTAAAAGATAAAAATTCAAGTGCTAAATTAATGGGATTTGGTCATCGTGTGTATAAAAATTATGATCCACGCGCCAAAATCATTAAAGATGCAACTCATCGTGTATTGGCCAGGTTAGGACGTAAAGATCCTTTGTTGGATATTGCACAAGTGCTAGAAGAAACCGCACTTAAAGATCCTTATTTTGTAGAACGTAAATTATATCCCAACGTAGATTTTTATTCGGGTATTATTTACCGTGCAATGGGAATTCCAACCAATATGTTTACTGTGATGTTTGCGTTGGGCCGTTTGCCTGGTTGGATTGCGCATTGGCGAGAAATGAATTTATCCCAATCTACTAAAATTGCCCGCCCAAGACAAATTTATACAGGCCCACAAGCACAAGACTATATCTCACTTGATAAACGCGCTTAGCTTTTTAGTCTTTCTTCTTGACCACACCAGCATTAGATCTTCTTGTGTCACCGTATCTAAAAAATCTTTAATGTAGTAATTTAGGTGTTTCTACTTAATCAAAGGCGTGGCAGGACCTACATAAGTGCCGGGGCTTGCAGCGGGAATACCCAATGTGCCTCTTGGTAGAGGATTGATTGGCATATGAACGGCTTGCGTGGGTGTAAATATGCTTCCGATATACCCCGTAAAACCAGGGGGACTTAAATTAAAACGCGTAGTGAATTGCGGATTTAATAATTCTGTATCTGGAATTTCTATGGTATGGCCAGAATCAGGATCGTAAATTTTAAACAACATCACAGAGTGCCCTTTAAGATCAACAACAGGTTCTCCTTGATGCGGTCCTTCTTGGTGTCTTAATGGCGCAGCGCCCACAAGTAGCAACATATGTCCCATTAATTGCACGTTACCTTTGTTGTCGACATATTTAAGACCCAATGGAATGGGATAACCATTCATGGCGAGATGTCCCATCATGTCTAATTTAGAAGTAAGGCCGTAACGGCCAGTATCCAAAGGCCAAAACAGGCCTTCATGGGCTTCGACCATAGAACTACCTAAAGATGTTCTTTGATAGTATTGGCCGGTTGCTTCTGTTGTGTATGGATTGATATAATTATCCAGACTTGTGCCTGTCGATCCTGATTCTGATGGCGTGACTAAAATCGCCTTTAAAAAACCTTCGAACTGATTGGCATCGTATTTGTTTTTTTCCGCAGATGGTAAATCAGTGGTGAGTTGTTGAATCAGTTTTTTTAGATATTCTTTAATACTGCCACTGTCTTTTTGTCCTAAAAATTGTTGAAATTTGTTAAATATTCCATACATCAGTTGCGTTATTTCTTTGGATGGATTGCGTTTTCCACGTGCGTTTAAAAGGACTTGTTGATCTTGTGTGGTAAGCAGCCCTGTTCTTGCCATTGTTTCTAAAGCAGGTGCTATGATATTAAAAAACTGCTGCTCTAAGTATGCTTGCTTGTCTATGAACGCTGCTGTTTCTTTGCCTGTTTTGGGTTTAAACGAAGCGCCCGCTTTAATCATGAGTTCGTATTGCATGCTCAAAAATGCGAGCGGGTCTTTGTTGTATAGCAAAGCCAAGCTAGGTCTTTCTCTGGCAAGCAACACCAGCACAACCGTAGGACCACAAGACGTGTCGTAAAATTGTTTTACACCACCTTTATAAATATGCGCACTTTGTTTATCTTGCCCCACCATCATGGTGAATGAACGCAGTGTTTCATCGGATTCTTGAGCGATATTGTGTTTAAAATCTTCGATGCGTTTAAGTTGGTACCATACCACGTTTTCTTCTTCTTTGGATATTTTGAGCCCTTGTTGTTTTTTGTATAAAATGGGCTGCATGACAGCAAAACGAGAAGCCAATTCTTTTAACAGAAGCGCCCTTTTAAAAACAGACAAATGCGGATCCTGAATGATTGAATGAATATGCAAATATTGATTTGTGGCCAAAGCCTGATAAGCATGCATGGCGTTTGTAGCCTGTGCGGGTTTCATAAGTGGCAACACAAGTTTGTTGTCTGCAGTCCCCAGGGCACCTGTGGCTGTAATCAAGGCCTCTATCATGGGTGCTGTGAGCAGGGATTGGTGAATGGCACCGCTGCTTATCAAATAATGCAATGTATATAAACTCTCACGTGGACACGGACTTTTGAGTGCTTGTATTAAATATGGGGCTATATTTGGCAAATAAGCAACAGGGATGTTCATACAAAGATCGGTCGCCAATGCATATTCTAGCTGCCCAATATGAGTGGTATTTTTATCTGTGAGTGCAATGGCCAGTGATTGTGTGTGTGGATTTTGATACAACGACCACAAAAATGCCAAAGTTTTTTCTTGTGTGTGTTGTTTGCTTTGCCAATAAGCATGTAAAGTGGCACGATTGGCTAAAGATTCTAATGTTTGATGCATCTTATGCGAACGGTCAAAAATAGCGGTGCGTTCGTAGTTTTGTTGATGCCAGTAAAGCTTAACAATTAAATTAGACAGCAACGAAGAAGCGAATAAATCGTTGTTTTTTTGAACTTTAAATTCTTGAGAAGACAATGCATCCAGTAGCAATTCTCTTAAAAACAAAGCGCGTTCTGAATGGGGATCTTTTTTAAGACTCTGATCAATGCTTTGTATTTGTTTTCTAATAAACGGTGTGGCCTCTTTAAGCAATTCGTTTAATTTGTTTTCGTTACTAGAACCGTACCAATGTGGTGGCGTATTGGCGCTTGCTTGTGTGTCTAGGGTAGGGGTTTCTTTTTTAAAACAATAGGCCCGCACAAGTGCTTGTGCATTGACTGTGTCTGTATCAATCACAGAAGAATTGGCAATGGTTTTTATTTTAACCGTGTACAATCTGTTATTGTTTTTATTTTTTAATGTAATGGTTTCTGTTTGTATTGATTCTATTATATAGTCTCCTGGTTCTAAACTTGACCCATCACCCGTTGAAACATGTTGTATTATCTTGATACCAATAGGATCTTTGGGTGTTTTGTATAATTTAAGTTCAACAGGTTCTTTATTGTGGTTTAAAATTTGGTAACTGGTTTCTTGCACAATCGGCACTTCTTCTCTGCCAGATAAACCTAGAAACCAAAGCTTTATTAAATCTAAAGGTACTTCTATTCCTTGCTGTTCACAGATCGATTTAATGGCTTGTATTTTGGCCTTTAGTCTGCCTTGTTCGTTTGTGGTGTTGGGTTCTGTGATGTGCGCATATTCAAGAGCTATCAAATAAGGTAGCGTGTCGGAAGAAGGTGGTACTTTAAGATATTGTGTTTTAAGTGTGCGGATTTGTCTTTGCTGAGCGATGTATAGGTTTCGTTTTTTTTGTGCCAGAGGACTTACGTCATGAGTAATCGCAGATAAATCATCTTGCAGGCGCTGTTCAACACGCTCAAAACGTTGTTTTAAGTCTTGGCGAAATGCTTCGCTTTGGGCATATTCTGTTAAACTTTGATGTAATATAAAACGATCATTGTCTATATGCGCCTGCAGTAAACGATGAATGCTTGCGTCGCCTAATTCTGCGTGTTGTAATTTAACAAGGAGCGTGTGTGTGGCACGTATACGTTCTGCCAATAAGGCCCGCGCAGGTGTATTAAGTGGAAATGTCGCTTGCCTAAATGCGCTATGTGCTTGTTCGTAGCGTTGATAGGTGACAGTAAGAGGCACCAATGTTGTGTGATGATGATGTTCGGTATCTGTGTGTGCTTGTACCAATGTTTTTAAATGCACAAGTAATGCATCTGGATCGTTAACGATTGGCGATGATAATTCTTTTTGTTGTGAGATAAGTAAATGAAACGCATGTAGAAATTTTTTGAGCGTGTCTGGATCTTGGGTCTTTTGAGGAATTTTTAAATGATTTGTTAATATTCCATGCAGGGCTTTATCTAGCAGTGTTTCAGAAACTGCTTCTTCTAGTCCCATGTATTTAAATGCGTTTCTTAACCGTGTTGTTAATTCTGTAATCAAAATATTGGGTTCTGCCGCATAGGTGTGCGCTAAATGCAGAGCCCACGTGTGCATGATTGCTTGTGCAAGTGCAAACGAATCTTGGGTTGGTGAGGTTTTTTCTGTCATGTTTAACAGATGTTCTATGTCTGTTTTAAACGCACTAAAAGCAGCGCTTATGTCTTTTGGTGTTTTGCTTGTTTTGGCCAAATCTAATGCCATGTGCGTGGCAATGGTTTTTTCTAAACGTTGTTGAAGGTTTTTAGGTACATGGGCTTGTTCTAAGATAACACCAAAGTGATGCTGCGCCGTCTTTTTTACTTGATGTATGTATTGGCCTGTGCCCACTGCAGGAATAAAACCGTAGCTAATTAATAAAGATAATATTTCTTTAAGTAACGGTTTATCTACATTAAAATGTTCATTAAGCGTTTGTAATCCTTCTACGCCATTCATTAATGCAATAGAACCAGCCCCTTTTTTTAAAGCGGCATATCCCATTAATCCGGCTGCTTGGCCCACATGTGAAAAAACAATTAAATTGGATAAAAATTGAGCCGCACGCACTTGTTCAGAATCAACACCATAAGCTTGAGTGGTATAACCAACCAATGTTTTTCCAAGTGCAACACCTGCGCCCATGTTCGCCACATTTTTAAGATAATGATATAAGTAGGGCGATGTTTTCGCGATATTGGCTCCTAATTGGCTTACTCTCATACCCAATTGAGCCCATTGCAAACTCATTTTTAGTGCGTTTATGCCATAACCTGCACTTGATAATACGTCCACGGCACCTAATCCTAATCTGGATAAACCTGCTTCTAAAGTGCCTGCTACAGATGGGAGCGGCACATAATGGGTAATTAAGGCAGAAACCACCAAATCAAAGTTAAAAGATAATAAACGCATACCTGTGGCAAAGCGGCTGCTGGTTAAGTGGGTATATTGATTGCTTACTACTTGATATGCATTTTGCAAGGTACGGGAATAGGCGTGTTCGCCTTGTCCACGTTGAATAAGTTGCGTGTATTGTTCGATATTATCAAGCCCACGGCCGTAGTGTCTAAATTGTTCCATGACTGGAATTTGATCAAGACAATCAAAAAAATAAAGGCCGCTGTCTTGGAGTGGATCTTGCAAAGAAATAGGGAGTCTAAGCCCTTCTGACTGGGGTGCTAAAATACTATAAAAATAGTTGAGCGCTTGTGTTTTTTGTTCGTTTGTATTGGCGTTTCTTAACGTCCATAACACGTCTTCTAGTTGATGTGTTTGAATTGCTTTTTTGATTAACAAAGATAAATAGCGCGTGATAATTGCAATATGTAAAACACGCGTTTGTTGTTGTTGAATGTCGTGTTGTTCATGGCGCGCCCATAAATCGCTCAAATTGATGGGATGATGGATATCTTGACCAAAGGCCTGAAAACGCTGTTTGAGCGATTGTTCTTTATTTGAAATGTCTGTTTTTAGTAATCCATAAGGCACAACAGACACCATGCTCATCCAGTCAAAAGAGGTTGGGACCATTGCTTTTACAGCGTTTTTGGTGTGTTTTTTAGCCTCTTCTGCATGTTGATTAAATGCTTGGTTAAAATGCTGTGTGCTGTTGTCTAGTAATTCAAAAAAAGTGCTGATTTGTTGAGATTTTGATGCATTAATTGTGTAGATTTGTCTTTGTTCGATAATCTTTGCTAGTGGTGGATGTGTTTTTTCCACTCCATTAGAAAGTAAAAATTTAAGTTGTTCTTTAATGGATAGTAAATCTTTTAAAGGCTGTTTTTGATTTTGCGGTTCTTGGCTGGTTACTGAGGCACGTAAAATGATAGATTCGGTTTCTGGTAAACGCTCGTCTAATAAAATAGCACACGCGGTGTAGTAATTTTTTAAGTCATTAAGATTCATGACTTGATGTGTTTTTAAGGTTTGTAAAAAACTAATCAAGTTGGCAATTAATTGTGTTCCAAGCTTGGTTTGTCCTAGGCTTAGTGCAACACCAATAGATTCAAGGAGTAACCCAATATTGGTTTCGGCCCCTAAACGTGCGTGCTCTTTTGTTTTTATGAGCACCGACTGCATGTCTGATGCTTGTTTTAAGATATGTTCAAAATAGCGTCGAATAGATTGTTTGATGCTTTGAAGTTCTTTTTTGTTATCATTGGGCTCTTGAGAATCTTCTATTTGATGTTGCATTTGTTCTTGGGCAAGAGATTGAATTTGATACAACGTTGCATGAATAGAAGTTGCACCAATCATTATTTGTGTGGTTGGCGATGGTTTTTTTAATGACGGTGGATTAAGCAGTTTTCTGTGTAGTGTCTCTATTAGCAATTGTGGATCGCTACATTGATGTTTTTTACATGCATCAATCATGTTGGGGTTATTTTTGATTTCTTCCCAGGCTGCATCAAAAGCTGCCGTTTCTTCTTTGGCTAAATGACATTCGCATCTTAAAGTTCTTAAAGTTTGAGCCGTTTTTTCGCGTTGTTGTTTTAATCTTTTTAAATCATTTTCTTTGTCTTTATAGTTTTTTGTATTAATCGTTAAATCTTCTATTTGTTTATCTAAAGCCAGGATCTGTTGTTCTAATGCATCAATAGATTTTTGGCTTGCCGTTTGATCTTTTATTATGTTGCGCCTTGTGTTCATTAAGCTTTGTAATGTGCGTTGATAATCCCAGCATCTAATGAGTGTTTCTTTTGATAAATCCGCTTGTTTAAAATCAAGATCTTTAAAAGAAAGTAAGTGCAACCAAAGCTGTTTGAATTCGTTTTGTTTTTCTATTTTAAAAGATGGTCCAATAGGCGATTTTTGAATCGCGATGTTTACTCTTGTTGATGTAGGATTATCTGTACCAACTGCAGTTTGATCATATAATCTTTGCAGTTGTAGTTCTATTAGTTGTCTTTTGTAGCGATGTAACAATAAATCAAGACTTGGGTCTGGTGTTTGGTTACAATCATTTAATACACGGATGCAGTCTGGTAGTGAATAGGCGTCTTTGCTCGCAGGATTTAAGAGATAGCCCAAATATTGTGCTAATGTTTCAAAATCTGCTTCTGGATCAATATAGGCCAAATTGGTTCTTTCGTAGTCTGCAAAAAACGCATATTGACGTAAGTGATCCATGTCGCTTAATTTTTTGGAGATATGTAAAGATAAACGTGTACACATTTGTTGTGCGGCAGGACCTAATATTTGCATTTTAAAAATATTGGCCATATTGGGATATGATTTGAGCGATAGGCGTTGTTGACCAATAAAATGCCAGAGTTTTTTTAAAACCAAAAGATCTTGGTCTTTTGAATTTTCTTGTTCATTTTTTTCTAGCGTTTGAATTTGGCTTTGTAATACATTCCATTCTTGCTTCGCTGTAAATAACGGGTATGTCTCTTCTTTGTTTTTTAGACATTGCAATAATTGAATGGTCTGATTAAGTTCGATAATCCCCGTTTGAGTAAAATGATGTTCACCATCTACATATTGCGCACGAATCAATTCTTTTAGTTTTGTTTGTTGTTGGATAATTGCTGTTTTTAATAACCAACGATAAATTGCCAATGCTTCTTTTAAAGGAAACGCGTCTGTGTGAGTGTTGGTATTTGTGCAGTGTTGTTCTATCCATTGTTCTAATATGACTATTTGAGCAGGCGTTGCATATTCGGATAACATTTGAGCATCCGTTGTTTGCATAAACCCGCTTAGTTCTTTGGAGCATTGGATCTTGGTGTTTATTTTTTGCAATAAATGAATGATTTCTTGTGCACCTGCATCCACTGAATTTTTACTGTTAGGTGTTGCAACAGAGGGTGCTGCAAGTGCCGTCTTAGCAGGTTCTGGCAAAGAAGGTGTTGCTGCTTGTGTGTCCGAATGAGCGCCTACATAATCATCCGTTGTTGGGTTCAAACCAGGCGCTATAAGGCCTTGCTTCTCCATGGTGTCGACTGCTTGCTGCACGGGATCTTGAGTGTTGTCTAATGAACGATCGCAATACGAATGCTCACAATGCTCTTGTGATGTGTTTGGATGAATACGACTCATATGTGTATGGATAGTATCACAAAAGAAGAGAAGTCACTACCCAATAATTAACCTTCTTTCTTAGCTGCCGTAGCATTTTAACTTGTTGTGTTGCGGTGTCCAATTGTGCAGATGAGTGATTGGCCTGTCATTTCTTGTGGCTGCGCTAATTTCATTAAGTGGAGCACCGTGGGTGCAACATCTGCCAAAATTCCAGATTTGCGCAATGTGGCGTGTTGGTAGGTGCGGCTTACGAGATAAAAAGGAACAGGTAAGGTGGTATGCGCGGTATGTGGTGCGCCTGTTGTTTCGTCTATCATCATTTCGCAATTGCCATGGTCAGACGTGATAATTAAGTGACCATGCACACGTTCTACAGCTTGAGCAATCGCAGCCAATGCTTGATCCACCGCTTCTATCGCCAAAATGGCAGCCTGCAAATGGCCCGTGTGCCCAACCATATCGGGATTGGCAAAGTTAACCAAAATAAATGCATATTGTTCTTGATTGATTGCGTTTAAGCAGGCTTTTGTGACTTCGTCTAACGACATTTGTGGTTTTAAATCGTATGTTTTGACTTCTCTTGCAGAAGGCACCAATACACGATCTTCGCCTAAAAACGGTGTTTCTACACCACCATTAAAAAAATAAGTAACATGTGCATATTTTTCTGTTTCTGCAATTCTTATTTGTTTAAGACCTTGTTTTTGAAGGACTTCACCCAAGGTCAACTGGAGCGTATCTGCGCCAAATAACGCAGGCACAGACTGCGGTTGCAGGTAAGGTGTCATGGTGAGTAATGATACTTGAGGTGGTTTTGTTTTACGTTCAAAGCCCGTTAAGTCAGAGCTTGTAAATGTTTGCAATAATTGTCGCATGCGATCGGCACGAAAGTTAAACAATAACACGGCGTCGCCTGCCTGAATGGTGCCTGCACGCGCCTGACCTTGTTCTTGGGCTTTTGAGGGGATGTAGATAGGCTCAATGAATTCATCTGTTTGACCTTGCATGTATGCATATTCAATGGCTTGGGCTGGCGTTTTTGCAATGTGCGCACATGCAGGGCCTTTTGTGAATAAATCATAAGCACGCCCAATACGATCCCAACGTTGATCTCTATCCATTGCATAAAAACGTCCACAAATGGTTTGAATGTGTCCGGTTTTTTGTTCTGTGCAAACCTGTTGAATGCGTGTCAAAAATTCGAGTGCGCTTTGTGGTGGGGTGTCTCTACCATCTGTAATGGCATGAATAAATACATGGGGAATAGATTGCTTGGCCGCCATTTCAATAAATGATGCTAAATGCTGAATATGGCTGTGCACGCCTCCATCAGAAACCAAGCCAATCAAATGAAGCGCCTGTTTTTTAGCCTGTTTGCATAAATCCAACCAGCTTTGTTCTTCCGCTAAATCTCCATTTTCTAGGGCCTGTGAAATACGAGTCATCATTTGGTAGACAATACGCCCAGCACCTAAATTAAGATGGCCCACTTCGCTGTTGCCCATTTGGCCTTCTGGCAATCCCACAGATGCGCCACTGGCTTGTAGTTGAGTCTGCGGGTAATTGGTTTGTACATGATCTAAAAAAGGTGTTTGAGCTAATTTTATGGCATTACCATTGGGATCTTGCCTAATCCCAAATCCATCAAGCACAATAAGTACGGTTTTAGATTGCATATAAGAATGCTCTTTTAGTAGGTCTTGAATACCAATGCAAAAGAGTTTGCTTTTTAATGTTACTTTTTTGTTTTAAATATGCAATAATGGCCGCGCGTTACTGGTAGCGCTCATCTTTTTACGTAGCAAAATCATCATGACAATAAAACAAGATAAACCTTCTTCTTTGCACCGCATGGTTAAAACAATACGTTCAGAATTTGGCACGCGTGTGGCCAAAAGAATCACCTGTTCTCACTGTGGCAAGTCGGAACATGTATCGTTTATTCCGCATGAAAACAAACCCATTTATTGCCGTGCTTGTGCCGAATTAGAGCTTGGTGTGGTGGATGATTCTTTGGGAGAAAAGCAAGAAATATTAACGACTTGTCCAGGTTGCAAGCAAGTGTTTAGTACTTTTTTGCTACCTGAGAAAAAATTTAAAAAACCAATGCCGGGCGCCACACCGCCTGCATCACTTACGGCGCAAAGACAAAATTATTGCAAACATTGTTACACAAATATTCGAGCGAAAGAGCGCGATGTCGCGTATAAATCTATTGGGGTTCATCCTCTGGTTAAGAAAAAAACCAGCAGATAGTCGTGTTGTGTTTTTTTAACCACCGTTTTTGTTTCAAGCTGTTGGTGTTGTTCTATTTTGAACTCATTGCGGAGCGCGTGACTCCAACAGGAATCAATAACTATGAACAAACAGGTGGTTTTGGCCGCGTTATGTGGCACCTTTTTAGGGGCACAGTTAGTCGGGTTCGTGCCACAGGCAAAAGCGCAAACAGTGGAACAAATTATTCAACACAGTCAATCAGATAAACGGCAGCCACAAGAACCCAAAAAAGCCAAAGAAATTCGCGTTGGCAACGAAGCCAAAGACGAAGCCATCGCGCCGTCGGCACCATTATTTAAAATCAGAGGCTTAGATGTCCCAGAAGCCCCAAAAGATGATGTTTTTACCCAACCCAGTTCGCAACCAGTAGAAGAAAAAAGTAAATTTTGGCCTAAAAAAGATCCCATGAAAAAAGGCGCGTTGTCGCTTCTTGGGATGGTGAGTATTTTAAATCCTAATAATTTTGCGGGTATTGGTATTGGTTATTTAAATGTGGACGGCATTATTTATGGAACCTTAACGCCCAATATTGAACTGCATTTTTTAGATAATAAACTTCATTTAGGATTTTCTGCACCCATTAATATCACCATTTTTGATCCCAATAATGGAGGCATTAAAGCAGCTGGTAAAATTAGAGCTAAAGATTGGGATGAATGGCGCGATTACTTTAAGATTATTCAACGTATTCAATACGGCAACCAAGAAGATCATTTTTATGTGCGATTATCTCGTGTAGGCGCTGCAACCAATGGTCATGGCAGTTTGATGCGTCGTTATAATAACAACATGTTTATTAATCAAACACACGTGGGATTAGAAGCCGCTGCTTATAATGACTACGCAGGTGGCGAAGTATTTATGAGTGACGTGACGTTAGGCAGCCAAGTGTTGAGCGGCTTGGCGTTTATTAAACCCATGGCTTTTTTTTCTCAAAATCCAATTTGGCGATCGCTTTCTTTTGGGGTTTATTATGCCGGAGATTTAAAAGCGCCTACGGATTTAATTCGCGATGAAGTAGGTGTGGTGTTGATGGATAAAAACGACAATCCACGTTATCAAACCAAGGGCATGCATGGTTTGGGTGGTAATGTTGAAATAAAACCCGTACGTATCGGCAATACGATAGATGTGAAAACATATTTTGATTTTTCTAAGTTACTCAGTTACGGCGAAGGCGGGACTGTTGGTGCATTGGGGCGTTTTAATTTTGGCGAAAAAATCAAACAAGGCGCACGTGCCAAATTAGAATATACCATGATGAGTCCCAGATTTATGCCTGCTTATTTTGATAGCTTTTACGAAATTCAAAAATTGCAAATGGTAGGTATTACACCCAGTACAACGGCGCCAACTAAGTTGAATTTTTTAAATTCTTTAGATGAATCACCATTAAGGCATCAAATTTATATCGAAGGCACGTATTCTATTTTAGATAAATTTGCAGTGTCTTTGGGATACGAATATGGCACGGGTAAACAGCAGCACAATATCATGTTTCATATTGAATGCCAGGCGGTGAGTTGGCTTAGGTTTTTTGCAACGTATCATAAACGCAACTTCGGAAATTTTGGTGATTTATTTAAATTACAACAAAATGAATTGTTGTATGGGCAATTACGTTTAATGATTTTGCCCGTTATGTTTTTAAATGCCCGTGCATATAAGAGTTTTTACTGGGATCCTTATGTGGACAGAGGATTAGGTGGGTTACGTAATATTTGGAGTGTGATGTTTGATTTAGAATTTGGTTGGCAGTGGCAAACACGCATGAGTGGCCAAAAACCCAAAGGTGTGTATCGCTATTAAGCTTTAAAAAGAAGTCTAGTGGATGCGCTCAACTTCGTCTGCGTGTGCAGGATAAGGCTTGATTGGTTGTGCGGGGGCTGATTGAATAGGGTGTTGTTTTATCGTTTGTCTAAGGTACTCAATTGCGGTTTCTAACTGTGCATCTTGTCCCATAAATGTGGCGCGTGGTAAGTTTTCTACTTCTTCGTCTGGTTTAACACCCAATCCTTCAATAATCCAACGCCCATCCATGCTAAATTGTGGTGTTTCTGGTGCTCTCATCATGCCTTGATCAACCAGTGATGTGCGAGCAGATAACCACACACCCGCACCTGCTGTGCGTGTGCCTATTATTTTTGCAAGTCCTAAACTTTTGATTGCAGCTGCAAATGTTTCGCCGTCGGAATAGGTTCCTTCGTCAATCAATACGGCGATTGGGCCTTGAAAAGAGGATTGTTGATTAAAGTTTCTGACATGCTTATCTTTTTGCCAAAATGCAAAGGATTGGCGAAGTAGTTTTTCTATTAAAATACTGTCTATGTTGCCACCTTTATTTCGACGCACATCGATAATCAGTGCTTGCTTATTGGTTTGGGAGTAAAATTCGCGCGCAAATTGCGCCAGATCGTCTTTCCCCATCATGCGTAAATGCAAATAACCCATTTGTCCTTGGCTTTTATTGAGTACGATTTGTTTGTTTTTATATTCCCAATCACTGTAACGCAATGCATTCATGCGATCACTGTCAATGGGCGTTAGCATCGCATCAAATACGCGCTGTTTTTGTTTAAGTGTAAGAATAACTGCTTGGTTGGCGCGATTTTTTAATTGTTCGTAAACGTCTTGTGTTGTTTTAACGGGTTGGTAATTAACAGCTAAAATAATATCGCCATCTTGCGCATTGACTTGTGGATGTAAAAGTGGCGCTCGTTCTTGCGGAAGCTCTATTTCTGATTGATAAATATGTTCAATGATAACGCCTGTTGGGCTTGATTTAAGGACTGCGCCCAAAAAAGCAGGTGGTGCATTGTCTTGGTCTATTTTGGCGGCGGTAGGTCTTATTTGAGAATGTAAAACACCCAACTCCGCAATCATTTGTGCTAACACATCATCTAGTTCGGGACGTTCTGAAATACGTTCAAGTAGCGGTGTGTATTTGGTTTTGACATGGTTCCAATCAACACCTCGCATCGATTTGTCAAAAAAGTAAGTGCGTTCCATTTGCCATGCATTGTCAAAAATTGAACGCCATTCTTCACGTGGTGTGATTTGAATTTTCCAATCTGCTAATCGTATTTGGAAAGGTATCATGTCTGCAGGCGCTTGTGCTGCTGCATCAATGATATAGTAATTACTATTTTGTTCATCCATGTATTTTTTAAGTAATATTTTCTTTGCATTGTCAGACACAACAAAGGCTTGTATTTGTTTGCTTAACGTTTCTATTTTGGGATCTTTACTCTGTGTTATTGCAATAGATTTAAGTTCTGCGTGGCTACTGTTACTTGCGTCATCAAAATCAAGAACATAAAGGCGTTGTGTATCTACTTGTAGTTGACGGTATCGCCCAGCGGGCAAAGGCACTTCATAAAGTCTGTTTTTAAGATTATCTGTCTCTATGTTCGGGAGTGTTGTCTTTTTATTACTTAAATTCTCTGTGTTTGCGCGCAAAGCATTTGGCTGTGGCGAAGGTGTTGTGGGCATAGGGTCTAGTTCGTGATAGGTGTGGAATGGAAAGTGATGACGTTGTTGTAATGCCAATGCATAAACTTTGGCTTTTTTATAAAACGACACACCCATCATATGATCGTTCCATGGCGAAGAAGGATAAGGGTTGAGTGTGCGTTCAGAAATAAAGTAAAGCCATTGATTATCTGTTGAAAATACAGGTGAAAACGAACTGTATCTGTCAGAAGTAAGGATTTCTTGTTGTTGATTTGCGATGTTATAAATAATCAACTGATTGATCATGAGGGTTGAGTTTGGACGTACAAAAACAACATGTTGGCTGTTTTTAGACCACACGATATCCCTGTAATTATCTACATCTTGATAATGGCCTGCATCATCAATGGTTTGAATGGCTTTATTTTTTAAATTTAAAAGTCGCAAATATTGGCTGCCATCGTGGTATGCAAGCCACTGTCCATCGGGAGAAGGTGTAAGGCCATGCGGTTCAAAGTAAGGATCTTGAGTGATTTGAACAGGTTCTTTTTTGGCAGTGATGTCTAGTTGGTAAATCTGTGGGCCCAAGTTTGGTTTTTGGTTGGGGTTTTTATTGACGACTATAAATAAAGAACGTCCATCTGCGGCATAAGCCACATCCAAAATACGTTGTGCTCCAAAATTTTGCCATTCGACTAATCGTTGATGAGGCACACTTAAAGCAGCGAGTCTTCCACGTGCGATGATGGCCGCTTGTTGGCCTTGTGGTGCCAGTGTGATTTGAGACACAAGTTTTTGTGCTTGTATAAATTTATGACGTTGAAGAGATAAGTCAGATTGTATTTGAACAGGTATCAATCGGTCTTGATTTTTATTGATATCGTACACATGAATATCTGCACCCAATTGATATGCAATTAAAGGATCACCCATGCTTGCATAATTAATTTGAAACGTATGATGATGCGTAAGTTGTTTTTTTTGTGAGCCATCAAAAGCCATAGACCACAAATTGTCGTATCCGTCTTCGTCGCTTATGTAGTATAACGAAGATATAGAGGCCATGGGTTTTCTAATGGGATGTTCTTTGTCATTTAAGCGTGTGGCTTCTTGTTTTGTAGAAATCGACGCACGCCATAATTGGCTATATGCACCACCGCGGTAATGTCTAGCGTTATCTGCTGTGAGTGTAAGTCCCATGCGAGATAAAAACACAAAAGCACCATCGGGTGTAAAGCTTGCATCGTGGGTATCAAAAAAGGGCAATGTCTGTTTGCTTAATGTATGAGGATCTACACTTATCACCACCATGCTCGATGCCGGGCCATAAGGATTTTGAGTGGTATATAAAACACGACCCAACGGATCAAATCCAACAACAATTGAACGGGTATGTTCATCGCTTAACTTAATAGGATATCCGCCAATAATAGGCATTTGATAAACTTCTGTAGGACCTTCGTAATTTGCAGAAAAAACAACAAAACGCCCGTCAGGACTAATCAAAGGATGTGATTCAACACCCAAGTGAGAAGTTAAACGTTCTGCCACTCCGCCTTGAATAGAAACTTTAAAAATATCGCCTTCTGATACAAAAACCAGGGTGTTTAAACGCGCATGAGGATAGCGATAATAACCTTCGTAAGCGTAACTTATTTTACATAATCCAATAGTTACATATAAACTTAAACATAAAAATAGCAAACGTATCATAATTCCCTCGTAAATTATTGTAAGATAGTTTCGTATAATCGCAAAGCACGTGCGTGGTCGCCTGTGTTTTCGTATTGAATGGCTTGGCATAATAAATATTTATCGGGGTTGTTTTTATTTTTAGAAAGGCACAATCTGTCTAGTTTGTTGTAAATTTGTGTGTAAGGTTTGTAGTGTTGATAAAAACAAGACCATAATTGATATTGTGATTCAAAAGAGTCGGTTTTTTTGGGCCATTGCCACAGAGCCATATAAGCGATGGCAAAAGCGGTTACGCTGACAGATTGAATAAATTGGTAACGCCAAGGCATCTCTTTTTGACAAAGCCTAAATATAAGGTGTCCTATCCAAATTAAAAAAGGCAACAGCTGCACAAATCCTTGATCGCGCCAAAATAAGCTTAGTTGATGAGGTAAAAAAATATGTTCGGACCAAAAAAATAAACTGAGTGCATGGCTTTGAGTGGCTAAAGTATCTGGCAATAACGCGAGTGTGGGTAATGCCAATGCGCTATGTAGTATAGTTAACACGGCTAATATTTGAACAATCCATGTCGTGATAGAAAACTCAAATAATAGTGTTATTATTTGAGTCAGCGGCCAAACAAGCAGCCAACACAGCGGTGCTAAAATAGGAATCAGCGTACGTGTGGACCAAGAGGGTGTATGATAAGAAAGCATTAATAGCTGACTAATAAGTCCTATCATAATTGAACACGTGGCAGCTTTGGATTGCATTAAAAAAAGTGCCAAATATCCCAATATTGCGACTGCTAAGAGTGGACTATGGGTGATAATGCCCGCCTGAGGATGATTAAATAATGTATTTAGGATTGTTGTTGAATTGTTTGGTTCTGTGTGTATGCATGTTTGAGTTAATATGTCCCAAGGTGATAGATAATCTACAGTGTAATAAATAGGCAAAGGCCATATTTGTTTTGTGCTATAAACTAAAACACTGCCACATAATAACGCAAACAGCGTTGTTTTTTGTTGTTTTTTTGTAAACCAGAAAACACTGTTGCTAAATGTTAAAACCAATACCAATGGCCAATATACCCACGCTAAAGACAGGGCGATAGCCATAGATAAAACACTTATCCATATGACAATAGAAGACGTTTCTTTTTTTGCAGATGGTTGAACAATAAAATAACCAATGGCAATAAAAGCACCTGCTAAAAAATAAGGTGTTTGCGATAATAAGCCAAATTTAAATAAACTACAAAATAAGAGACTCAGAACAGATATATCAATGACAGGTGCAGGATAATTGAATTGAACAAGATGTTTTTTTAATATAAAAAAAGCCAAACAAGTGACGATTAAAATCCACAGGGAGATAGGGATTTTAAATAAAAAAACAGACTCATGAGTTGGGTATTTAAAGTAGAATAAAAGCATGGCCAAAGAAAAAAACCAAAAAAAGTGACCAACTTTGGTTTTAGTGTCTAAAGAATCTTGCCTTATCCACATAAATAATCCTTAAGCGCTAATTGATTTCAATGTTGAGACACAGATTATTCGCATTTGTTTTAAATGATAAATAATCAATGCTTTGTGTTAAAAGCACTTCTTGTTGGTAGAAATGTTCGGGTTGTTGTGCCACGTGTTCTATAAGGTTGTCTTTGGTTTTACCGTGTTTTGATTTTTGTGTATTGAGCGATACAAAATAAGGCTGACTGAGCGGATTTTTTTGATAATAACTAATTTGTAATTTTTTAAATACATGTGTTTGTTGAAACTGCCACTGCAAAGCAATGTGTCCTTCTGTGGTATCTAGCTGTAAGCATTCAAAATAAATTTGAGGTTTATCTATGACACTTGGGTATGCATAACCTTTAAGTGTGTCACATTTAATACATTGGCAGTCTTCGTCTTGATGGCAGCATAAAGGTGTTTGCTCTGTGGGATAAAGAGCCATCTCTACAGGATTTATTGTGCTTTTCTCTCTTATGCTTTTAAGTAAAGAAAAATCAGCTAAACGAAAACGGCTGACTGTGTGTCCCGCATATTCTTTAATGTCGATTGTGTCATGTATGTTTTTAAATATGTTGCGATCGTCGCTTAATGCCGAAATCATAGAGACGGATGTAAACATTGACAAATCGAGCAAAGTAGGGCGGTCTAAAAAAATAAGCGGCAATCCTTGTAATTGAAAAACCGCCTGCCTGTTGGACGTGGGGTAGTAAATATATAACATTTTATGATGGTGTGTGGAATTGCTTGTTTGTGCTTCTTTAAGATACTCAGCCAATGTTTGAAATCGGCCATCGGTTTGTTTAATAAAAGGCCATAACGACACAAAGCAACATGTGACTGCGATAAAAAAAATACCGTAGTGTGCGCGGTGGCTTTTTTTCTTGTCTCCTAAAAGCATGATTCTGTGTGTCATTTTTTGGACAACCTGCCAAGAGCGCTTTATAGGGGGTATTTATTCATACTGAGATTGATAAAGCATACCAAAGGAGTTTTTGATGCATGTGTCTTCGTTGCCGTTGTTGCCTGTGGCTACGGGTAGCGCGATTAAAAAGCCTTGGTCGTTAGTAAAAAATTCGTCTTCACCTCAAACATCACCTGCACCAGCTTTTTCGGCTGCACCTCGCACACTTGCTTATCAAGAAAAATCACACACAGTTCTTCTCTCCAGTGCCAAACCAAGCGCAAAAAAACCAAATGTTCCTGTGTTTATTGAGCAGGCATTGTGGCACGATTTTTTTTTAAAATTGTCCATGCAGACACTTAATAAACCTTTATTGTGGCGAGACTGGCCATTGGCGTTAAGACAACATTTAAAAGCTTGTTTGGGCGATTTTTTAGATGAAGATGTTTTTACACAAATACCTGTGCACTTTGATTTAACAGAAAAAGTGCGTGCCTATACGCAGGACTCTGTGATTCATTTGCATGTAAGTTTAGCGTTAGAAGATAATTTAGCATTGCTCTTAGAATCTATTATTCATGAATGGATTCATATTTTACAACAACAGCCGCGTTATCAACCAATCAGCCACGCGCGAAAGCCTGTAATGAGCCTTGCACAAAAACAACAAGCCGAACAAGAAAGCCAGATTTTAACCCAAACATTGTTGATGAGTGCTACACCCATGTCCATGGATGTTATCTGGCAAGTTAAAGAGAGTGCTGTTTTATCGTTTGAAACAAACGAACATATGTTAATTACAGAACTTGGTGTGCCGTCTTCGTTTACGCTTAGGCGTTTGGCGCATCAAATAGAACAAGATATCTCAAAAACCAGAATCACGTTGTTAGACAAACAGCAGCGACGTTACCGTAATCCTGCTTTATCTTCGTTTCAATTAGATGCGGGGCAAAATATCAAGCAGCCATTAAAAATAGCCAACGACATCACCGCACCAAGTGTGCCCAGTGATGCCGATTTATCGGGCATTCATGCGGCACAAAAATTAGCGCAATACACCCAAGCGATGGGAGCCCATATTCGGCAGCTTTATCAGCTGTTGACAGAGTATCAAATGGCGCTTGCAGAAGAAGATGCCTATTATACGCCGTTGTGGCATCAAAATGGGCAATTTTTAGGTTATTTTGATTTACGCCAATTAAATGCAGTGTCCGAAATAGACAAAAAGCAGCTTACTCGCTTGCCGTTGCTTGAAGAACGATTACAAAAAGTATTGGCTAAACAGGGTTTATCGCATCATTATTTTGTGGATGGTTGCCTTTTTGACATGCAGCATCTTGCGAATATAGAGATTGCATTAGAAGATGAACGACACATGCGCGCATTGCGCTTGTTTTTGCAAGTTGCGCCAGACGAACCGTTGTCTGTTCCTTTAGAAAACGGTGTGCGTATTCCTTTGGGTTTGGCGGGTGCTTTTTTTGGAGATTTATTTTCTGAAAAACATGAACATAAAAAAATGACTACACAGTCAATCACCTACGCCGATCCCGCCGAAATTAATCGCCTAGAAGAAGTTGCAGAAAATAGTTTTAACCGCGCCCAAAAAACCTATAAATCACAGGGTGTGTTTCGTGTGCCCTCTCGTCAAGAGCGAATGGATGAAGAAGTTGCTTTTGAACGTGCAACGGTAGATAGATCACCGTTTAAAGCACGTATTTTGCGGGCCCAAAACAAAATAAAACAAATTCGTAAAGAGGCCGCTTCTTATCTGGAACTAGCCAATGAAAACATCAATCATTTTGCGCCTTATCATCGCGAAAAATGGCTAGAAGGGCAACAGGTCGCTGTAATTTTAGCGCGCGATTATTACCATTTACAAACACAGATACAAGCATTAGAAAAGGCGATAGCTAAAGAGCCCAATAACGATCAAAAAAATAAACTCACCGTGCAATTATTAGCGGCTCAAAAAAAACAGCAACAAACTCATCACGATTGTTTACGTTATATGGTCTTGCCCTCTCATTTTTTGCAAGACGCATTTGTGGCTGGGCATCAAGTATCACGTCAGCTTGTATCTTCTGAATTGTTATTAAAACAAAAAGATGGCAGCATGGGGCTAAAACCTGTTTGGAGAAATAAGCTCAAACACGAACTGCAAAAAGCGATTCTACAAGATTTAGAAAAAGTGCCCAAAGACTCTTATTTAAAACTACCGCTACTCAATTACGAAGTATCTATTGCAGAATTATCGCTTCATTCAGATAGTGCAGAACAAAAAGCCCTTTATGTGGCCGAAGAATTATTGGTTATTTTAGAAAAATCCAAATCAATAGATTCTTTAATTATTAAAATTATTCATGATCATCTAAATCAAGAAGGCATTGATGTGATGACGGGTGAAGGGCAGCGATTAAGATTATATGGCGACGCTTATTTAATTGATACTTCCAGACCTTGCCCATATGCGCAGTTGCATTTAGTTCAACGTGCAGCGTTTCAATCCATGATGGAAGTGGTTCAAACAGCGCATACGGGCCTTGGTCCACATGGTAAAATACCCAAAGATTATCAAGCATTTAAAAAATTACCACATACTATTTTTTACGAACGCCCCGTGAGGATGTTTGAACCGCCCAGTCCTTCGCCGCAGGAGCACCCTGGATTTTTGGCGGATGCGTTTTTTAGCAATCAATCCATTGTGACTGAATATATCCAGGCGGCTGTATCTGGGCCTTATTTTTATCAATTAATTAAAAGCGGGGTGGGTGTATTACCTGTTAAGATGAAACGTTTTATTAAACAACGCATTCGTTAATGTTGCCGAATGTGGTGAATTTGAATATGCTAGTAAGAGCCATTAGTGAACGTTTCGCTATGACTTTAGATATTCGCTAGCAAGAGAGTGTAGTATGAAAGAGGCAGCGCTTGATCCTCGTATTGTTCCTGAACATGCTTGGACGCTGATTCGGCAAATTTGTATCAAACAAGGTCTTCCTGAATCTTGGGTGCACAGTTCGGAATTTACAGATAATGTGATTCGCACCGCACGTTCTTTCGGACCTTATTTTTTTGATATTTTGTGTAAGGGATTTTCGGTTGTAAACCAAGATTTTATCTTTAAAAAAATTAGCCAACCAACCAAAGAATTAGAGCCACTCAATAGTTTGTTGCTTTTGGCTCGTCTGGCTTCTACGTTGGCCTTGGATCAACCCTTGGCTGCTTTTGAACCTTACGAACGTTTTCCTAAAACACCCGGTTATACACCACCCTATGCTTTTGAATACGCAGATTTAACAGAACATCGTTTTGCTCATCAATTTTTTTATCACCATCAAACAGAATCTCACGAACCAGACGAAGCCGCTATCGACCGTGCTTTGGCTGGGTTAGATTTGGATGTGCTGGCCATTGGGAGCGGTCCAGGCTGTGCAACCGCATTGGCACAAATGCTAGATCGTTATCCGCAGTTTCAGGCGCTTGTTTTAGATCGGGGTGATTATTTTACACAAGACGCTTATTTAAAACGATCGCCCACCGGCGTTATTGTGGATGCTTATAAAGATTCTGGTGTGGGTGTAATTGTGAATTCTTCGTCTCGCATTACCGCACAAATTGCGCCACAGGTGTTTGGTGGTGGAGCTGAAATTTTTAGTGGTACTTTTCATACATTACCTCTTTGGTATCAATCACAAATGCCTATTTCAAAAGATTTACAACTACGCTATGAACAACAAATTAGGCACGAATGTCATGTAGGAACTACGCCTTGGAAATTAATTACAGAATCACAACAACTGTTTTTTAAGGCGGCAGAAAAAAGTGGATTAAAGCCATTTGCACTAGAAGGTTTTGGGCGCCTATGTGAAACCGGCACAGGTCGTTGCCATGCAGGAAAAAAGGGTCGCATTCCTTATTTGGATCGCATGTTTTTGCAAGGTAAAAATATACGTGGTATCGCCAACTGTTTGGTGCAAAAATTATATCGCAATAATGCAGGTTTTGTAGAAGCGATTGAGCTTTCTTTTTTATCCAGAACAACAAGACAACCAATTGCTACGCGTTTGCTGTCCATTAGTCCTAAAACTATTGTGCTTTTAGGCGCTGGGTGTTTTGGTAATCATCGTATTTTAAAAGAATCAGGTGATCCGGTTGCGCATCAATTAAGACCCAGTGTGATTCATCAACACACCTGTGAGATCCCCGCTTTATTTGATAGGCCTCTTGATCCCGCAGGAATTCCGCAAGCTACCGCTTGCGTGTTTAAACCCGATCAAGAATTAGCGGATGGCACAATTGATCGTCGTGTGATGGCAGAAAGCGCGGATCCTGGGCGTGCCATTGTTGCATCTGTGGGGCTTACGTCTGGTCATAACCGTCTTGCGTTAGCCAAAAGAGCGCCCTATTTAAATCATGCAGGCGTGATGAGTGCCGTGTTCACCGAATCACAAAAAGGCGTTCCGGTGCAGATAGGGCAAATCGACACAATGTTTCAACGTTTGACGCAAAAAGACTTTGACAACCTATTTATTGGAATTGATTCAATTTTGGATGTCTATAAGACCATTGATGGTTTTATGGGTGTGTCTTGCAATACCAGCAAAACTTTTCCTTCTCGGCATCAAGATTTGCAAGAGATTGGTTTTGCTGGCCGTGATGAATTAGAATCCTACAAACAATTTTTACGTCGTTATCCGCCAACCATGCAGGTGTTTTATCGTACAGGCCACCGATTTGGCACGTTAGATGCAGACACAGGGCGCGTGCATGGATTTAAAAATGTTTACTTAATGGGCGAAGATACAATTCCTCCGGGCCCCGGTGTAAATCCTACACTGGCCATGATGTTGTTGTCTAAAGGCTACGCAGACAATATCCTTGCGTAATTAGACCTCTTTTGAAACTTACTACGCGACCAAACTTGCTATGTCACCGTATCCAAAAAATCCTCGCATACTGGCGTGTATGCTCCGGTTTTTTGGAGCCTCGGTTCCTTGCATTTTGGCCGCTCGTGACAGTTTCGAAAGAGGTCTATTGTTAAGTTATTTTCTGTGCGCATTTGATTAAAAGTGCAAGTTCGTTCATCGCCTGCATGGGCGTAATCTGGTTGACATCAATTTTTTTAAGACTTTGAATGATTTGATTGGTTTGTGGGTGAATGGGCATAAACAATTGTAATTGTGTGGGTGTTGTCGTTTGAACTTCTTTAGATTGCGGCGGATCTTGCTCTAATGTTTTAAGAATTTCTTGGGCACGTGTAATCACAGCTGTCGGCAGACCTGCAAGTTTTGCAACCTCGATCCCATAACTTTTAGATGTTCCTCCTTTTTTAAGTGTTCTTAAAAAAATCATGCGACCATTTTGCTCTTGCACCGCTACGTGATAATTTTGCATGCGGGGGCACGTATTTTCTAATTCAATAAGTTCGTGATAGTGTGTGGCAAATAAAGTCATAGAACGCACATGATGATGTAAATATTCTGCAATAGACCACGCCAGAGACAAGCCATCAAAGGTGCTGGTGCCACGGCCAATCTCATCTACAATAACCAAAGATTGCGCGGTTGAAGCACTTAAAATAGCGGCTGTTTCTGCCATTTCTACCATGAATGTGCTTTGACCTTGGCTTAGATTATCCGAAGCCCCTACACGTGTATAAATTCTATCACATAAATAAAGTTGTGCTTGCTTAGCAGGCACAAAACATCCCATCTGAGCCATCAATTGAATCAGCGCGACTGCACGTAAAATAGTGCTTTTGCCTGCCATGTTGGGGCCTGTGATAATAAGAACATAATGAGGTGTGCCCAAAGAAATATGAAAAGGCACATAAATCTGTTGCTGCGCTTGCACAAACGATTCGACTACAGGATGTCTTGCTTCTGTTAGCACAATTTGGGGTGTATCTACTAAATGAGGTTGCTTAAGATCGTGTTCATGTGCGAGCGTTGCAAACGATAAATAAACATCTAGCTCTGCCAGTGCCTGTGCGGCTTTTTTGATTGAGTCGCAGTAAATAAGCAGGGATTGTCTTAACGCTAGAAACACTTGTTCTTCGAGCGCCAATCTTTTTTCTTCGGCGTGGAGTACTTTTTCTTCGTAACTTGTTAATTCTTCGGTGATATAACGTTCTGCGTTGGCGAGTGTTTGTCTTCGCATATAATGCGCGGGCACTTTATGAATGTGTGATTTAGTGACTTCAATGCCATAGCCAAATACACGATTGTAGCGAATTTTTAATGTTGAAATTTGTGTCTGTTCTCGTTCTTTTTGCTCTAACTTAAGCAAAAAATCTTTGCCCGATTGGGAAAGCTGAATAAGCTCGTCAATGTCTGTTCTATAGCCTATTTTAAAAATACCGCCTTCTTTGTGCTGGATTGGAGGCGTATCTACAAGTGCCTGAGTAAGTTGTGCATAAAGTTCAGAAAAATCACCCAGATGGTGTTCAATTTGAGCCAATAATATAGGTTTTTGAATTTGTGTGATGTGCTTGTTTAGTTGTTCTTTGATTTGCGGCAAAATCGCCAAACTATCACGCAAAGCGCCCAAATCTCTGGGCGTAGCGCAGCCTGCGCCAATTCTGCCGTTGAGTCTTTCTAAGTCGTACAGGGCTCGTAATAATTGTTGCAATTGTTGGCGCAGGGTATGTTTTTTAAGTAATTCTTCTACACATTGATAACGATTTAAAAGGGCTTCTTTTTGCCTTAGTGGATAAAGCAAAAAATGGCCTAATCGTCTGGCACCCATACCTGTTTGAGTGCGATTTAAATAATGTAAAAGTGCACCTTCTTTATGATTTCCAATCAAAGTATGTGTGAGTTCTAAGTTTTTACGGGTGATTTCGTCTATCATTAAGAATGCTTGCAGCTGGTAGTGCGTGGGTTCACCTATATGTTGTATTTGCGTGAGTTTGGCTTGTTTGAGCGCCAATAAGCAAATTTGTTTGGCGCCTTCTTTAAGCTGTTCTTCTATAGATGCTAAATTTTTAACGGCGTGTTCAATATCTTGTAAATCTTGTTCGGATGCCACATTAAGGCGCGTTTTTTTTAATTTATCTACGATGTGCTGTAAAACAGGGGTTGGTTTATAAATCATTTCTCTGGGCGCAAGTCGTTGAATTTCATCCGCAATTAAAAATGCATCAGAATGCTGTGTCACGCTAAATCGGCCGGTAGACACATCTAATGACGCAAGCCCAAATCCAGCATCAGGAGATGTAGATAAATAATACAAACCAAGCAATCTGTTTTCTTGTTGCTTGGAAAGAGATTCATCATCAAAGACCATGCCAGGTGTAATAATTCTACTGATTTCTCGTTTAAATAAGCCTTTTTTACCTGGATCTTCGGTTTGTTCGCAAACGGCAACTTTAAATCCTTCTTCGCATAATTTAGAAATATAACCTGCTGCAGCATGATGTGGAATGCCTGCCATGGCAATCGCTGCTTCTCCTTTATCTTTGTCTCTAGAAGTAAGTGTAATGCCTAGAATTTGGCTTGCGATTTTAGCATCTTCAAAAAACATTTCATAAAAATCACCAAGCCTAAATAATACAATGGCATCGGGAAATTTCTTTTTTTCGGCGATGTATTGTTGCATCATAGGCGTGAGCTTGTATTTCTTTTCGATATTTTCAAGGTCAGAGAGCGTATATGGGTGTTGACTCATGATGATATTCCAGCGGCTAAATTGTCGCACGCTTATAGCCTGCCAATGCACGCTCGCCAAGTGTGACTCTTTACTTTATCCCACAATACATGAGACATGGAGGCCGCTGTGGATAATGTATTAGAAATTTTGCAACAATATCATTTATTGGGCATGTTTATTATGCTCTTGGCTTGTGGTTTGGGTTTTCCTATGCCCGAAGATGTGATTTTGGTGTCTGCTGGCATTTTAGCACAACGAGAAGGTAGTTCTGTTTGGACCAGCGTCGCTTTAGCCTATGTGGGCGTGCTGATGGGTGATTCTATTATGTATTATTTGGGTTACCGCTTAGGACACCGTGTATTTGAATCCAAGCGATTGCAGTTTTTTTTAACCCAAGAACGCAAAGCTAAAATTGAACGTGTGTTTGAAAAATGGGGTTCGTTTGCCATTTTTTTTGGTCGCTTTGCCGCCGGTATTCGGGCTGGTATTTTTTTAATGGCAGGTACCACGCGCTTATCTTATCGACGTTTTTTCTTGTTTGACTCCTTGGCTGCTATTTTAAGTGTGCCTATGTTTATTTGGCTGGGCTTTGTGTTTTCAAAAAAAGCCAACGTTTTATTTGAATGGATTAAAACCGTTAAGATTTATGTGGGCATTGCGTCTGGCATTGTTGTCGTCTTGTATCTTTTTTATCGTTTTTTCTTGAAAAACAAGTGGGTTAAAACAACTAAGTAGCACTTGCTTTAAACAAACGCTTAAAATTCTTATAGCCATGTCTTAATTTGCTGATACACTCAGTGCAATTGACTTCTTTAGTGTCTGTTCTAATGGTTGTTGTTGTATCTTTTTTTATCCATTATTATTTTTCAACACGGCCCTTTATATGGCATCGGTGTATCACAAGATTGTGCTAGACCCATTAAAAAATCTACTGCGCAACCAAACTGCAGTGCTTGTTCTTTTGGGCTTATTTTTTTTTGCATCTTGTAAGTCTTCTTCTGTACGCGTGCAATTGGCTCAATCTCCGCAAGGCGTTGTGGTGGCCGATGGGCAAAAAATGGTCACCATTTCTTTGCAACTACTTGAATACAAATCTCAATCTGTGGCCAACCAAAAAATACGACTTAAGTCTAACCGTGCAGTAGAATGTTTGGAATCGTTTCCACAAAAAACAGACGAACAGGGGCGGGTTGAATTTCATTGTGTATCTAAAAAATCAGGATTAATGACTTTTCAGGCCTACATCGATGAGCCTTCCAACGGTAGTAGTCTTTTAGATTCAGTTTTTTTAAATAACTCGATAGATATTTTATTTGTTCCAGGAAAAGCGCATCATTGGCGTTTTTCTGATACGCCTAGTAGCGCGCGTGTAAAACAATCATTGCCTGGTAGGATTTTGGCACTTAGTTATGATTTGAATGATAATTTAATTACGCAAGAATCTAGAACTTCTAAAATTTGGCTTATTTCAGAATCAGAATTACCTCAAATAAAACTAAATTCTCAGTATCCTTTACCCATTGATTTGCAAAATCAAATATCGAATAGAATCATTGGCCCACGTGAAAAAAAAATAGATACAGAGCAAGTAGATTTTTCTGATGTAATGATTCAGGCACCCGTTGGACGCTATTATTTTTTAATAGAAGGTGGTGTTTTACTCCCGGATCTAAGCCCATCTGTAGATGTTGCCTACGGTAACCCTGCGTTTTTATCTGTGGTGCAAGAACCACCCAACCATATTTTAGCAGAAGATTTATTTTCTGTGTCTGGTCAGGTGTTAGATGATGCTTCTAATATTGTGGATGATGGCAATCTGTATTTGTCTTTATTTTCAGATGATATCTTAATTGCAACCACACAATCTGTCGGTGGTTTGTTCGTTTTTAATGATGTAAAAATAAATACACCTTTTGAAAATAAAACATTAACAATTCAATCAGATTTTATGCGCGTGTCTTCTAGGTCTTTTTCTGTTAAACCAAGAATTCCCGCATTTATAGAAATAGATAATAAAAGTCAGTCTCAGTCTGTAGTGGCTGGGCACTCATTACCATATCCACTAGTTGTACATGTATTAGATAGCCAACATAGGCCATTGGCATTGCAAAATGTGCATTTTAAAACGTCATTAAATAAAGGTTATTTCGAATTTGAAGATCAGTTTGAATTAAACGTTATTTCTGATGCACAAGGGATAGCAACAATCAATTATGTGGCTGATAAACAAGTAGGTGATTTTGAAATACAAGTTAGCTTATTAGATTCTTCCGCTTTTTTAACCACAACGATCAAAGGGTATGTTGTTTCTGATGCGCCTTCATTATTAACAATCGATGTACCTGTTCAAATATTTTACAATAACCAGTGCTCGGCACACTTTAAACTGCTTTGGTTTGATCAATATCATAATGTTTCCCCATTGCATGAACGGGCATTGTTGTCTTTTAAAAGTGAACCAGACGTTGAATTTTTTAAGGACATTCAGTGTAGCCAAAAAATGTCTTCGATGTTTATTCAAGCGCGTTCTTACGGGCAAGTTTTTTATGTAAAAGCAAAAGAAGAAGGTATTAAAAAAATCACAATAGACATGAATCAACAGCTTTATTCACAGGTAGATGTTAAGTTTGATAAAAAAATAGAACTACATGAAAATCAACCACCACAAATAAAATCACCACAAGTGGTTAATCTTATCAAAAATCAATCATTTATTTTTACTGGTTCTGACGAAATCAATGTAAGTGATTTAGAAGCTCAAAAAATTCAAATAAAATTATCGTTACTTCATGGAACATTAACATTGTCTTCTTTGGATAATCTAACGTTTATTTCTGGAGATGGAATTAATAACGAACAAGTGATTTTCGAAGGTCTTATTGTTGATGTTAATAATTCATTACGTAATTTAATTTATAATCCATCACCTTTTTTTGTTGGGGACGATACACTGTTTGTAGAAATTAACGATCTGGGTCAATCAGGAACGGGCGGTGCAAGAACTACACTTCGTACAATTTTGTTACAAGTGGAAGAAAAAGTGCGCATTATTGATATCGTTTCGCCTTTAAACATAAGCGTAAACGAAGACAATGCTTTTGTTTTTTCTGCTTTGGAAGAAAAAAATATTCACATAGAAAGTAACATTAAAGATACATTATTAGAAGTTGTTGTTCACCCATTACAAGGCCTTGTTTCTGTTTCTGATAATTCACTTGTGTATCCTTCTGGGCCATCTTCTATGTTGTCTTTGCTTGTTCTTCATGGACTTTTATCAGACATCAACCAAACGCTTAATACATTAGTTTATACACCGCCAATAAACATGAATGGCATGGCTACGATTCAAATTTATGTAAAAGACCTAGATACATCAATGCCTGAATTAATTAAAAAACGAGATGTGTTTATTTCTGTTGAGGCACAAAATGATCCACCTGTTAACCATACGCCTATGATGCAAAAAATAGACAATGGGCAACCGCTTGTGTTCTCAGAATTATTGCAGCGATCTTTAAATGTGACCGATATAGATGCCACGCGTCTTAAAGTTTCGCTATCTGTATCTCACGGTGCATTGTCCTTAAGCCAAACACAAGGGTTATTTTTTAATTCAGGACAAGATGGAATTTTGGATGCCTCTTTAATTTTTGTGGGCGATATTATCGATATTAATCGTGCGTTAGATGGCCTGTCTTATGTCCCAGAAGATAATTTTTCTGGTCATGATTTATTGCTGTTTAGTTCGGATGATATGGGAAGCAGTGGCAATGGTGGAGCTCAATCTGATCAAAAACAAGTTGATATTTATGTAGGCGTTGAACATGTGCCTCCTTATTGGCAGGTTCCATCTTCTCAAACGACTAATGAAGATACGGTTTTGATTTTAGATGATGTACATTTAAATGTATTAAAAGTGTTAGATATAGATACTGATATATTAGACGTCGAAATAACTGTTTTTCATGGACATGTTACATTGTCTGATGTTTTTGGATTATCTTTTAATGTTGGTGATGGCAATGATGATTCATATGTGAAATTTTATGGATTAAAAAAAGATATTAACGCCGCATTGCTAGGATTATTATACGTTCCAGATCCAGATTATAATGGTTCTGAATCAATTAAATTAAACGTGTCTGACGGTTATTTTGATGTGCCTGAAAACATACATGTTCAAGTCAATGCTATTAACGATGCGCCTGTGAATAGCGTGCCAGGCGCACAATCAACCAACGAAGATACCAATCTCACGTTCTCAACGGGCAATAGTAATTTAATCTCAATTGCGGATGTCGACAACGCCACAATTGATGTATCGATTTCTGTATCTAATGGCACTTTAACCTTGTCTCAAACCACAGGGCTCACGTTCAGCACCGGCGATGGCACAA